>Ga0206123_10000061_pt1 | contig 90875 bp, 79 predicted proteins | sample Helgoland_Spring_2_FD_160086 | JGI IMG/M metagenome (GOLD analysis project Ga0206123, IMG submission 160086) | Pelagic subsurface seawater microbial communities from Kabeltonne, Helgoland, North Sea - Helgoland_Spring_Bloom_20160316_1 | ecosystem: Environmental > Aquatic > Marine > Epipelagic ...
GCTCGCCGGTGACCTCGATGTGAACCGTCTTGCCCTTGCCACTGAAGGTCGGCGACGCCGTCATGCCATCGAAGCCGCCAGGCGCCGACATGCGCTCCACATAACCGGCGACCTTGACCACACCCTGTGCCGCATCGGACGAAGCGACATTGCCCATGGCGATCAGCAACACCTCTCCGTCCTCCGTGGTGAACGAGCAACCCAGCTCGCCGGGAAGGCTGGCCTCGCGCATATCCTCCTCCGTCAGAGCGTTCAGCGTAATCTCCGAGCCATCCCCGCCCCGGGTCTGCCCGGAGGATGCGGCACCTTCCTGTTTGCCGGCATCATTCGGCGCCTCGGCGGACGGCTGAGTCGACGACGGTTGCGCCGCCTTTTCCTCAGCGTCCGAGGACGAATCCGAGCAGCCAGCAATCAAGGAGATGGCCAGCAAACTTGCTGACAGGGTTCCGGTGAGCGTTGCACCGCGTTTGGGAAAGGGCATGGTTCCTCCTGGAAAAAAGCTTACTGTAGAGTAACGCGCGCAACCTGATTGCGCTTCCTACCGGCTGACTTTCCGGCGATCCATCGCCGCGGCAATGTCCTCTTCGTACGTCTCGCCCCAGCCGCAAAGCGGCTCCATGGCCCGCACCAGACTCGCCCCGAAGGGCGTTAGCGAGTAGTCGACGCGCAGCGGTATCTCCCCATAGTCGGTTCGCCGGACGATGCCGTCGGACTCCAGCTCCTTCAACTGCTGGATCAGCATTTTGTCGCTCACACCCCGCACGCTTCGCTTGAGCTCGCCGTAACGCGTCGGGCCCCTGTTTAAAAAGAACAAAATCAAAGGCTTCCACTTCCCGGAGATCACGTGCAGCGTCGCATCCAGGCCGCAAATGAAACGTGGGGTTTCTGAGGTTTCTTTCGTCATAACGGGTACTTACCAAAAGGTGCATACTTGAACATTTGTAAGTGGCTTATATATCGTGAAAGCGAATCGAGTCAACACACACGGAGACCCCACCATGAGTCGGCTAAACGGTAAAATCGCATTGATCACAGGCGGAGCCAGCGGCATCGGGCTGGCCTCGGCCCAACGCCTTATCGAAGAAGGCGCCTTCGTCTTCATTACCGGGCGGCGCCAGGACGTCCTCGACAACGCGGCTGAGGCACTGGGATCCAACGCTCGGGGCGTCCAGGCGGATGTGACGAAGCCGGAGGATCTCGACCGCGTCTTCGACACGATCCGGAAAGAAAAAGGCCACCTGGACGTCCTGTTGGCCAACGCGGGCGTCGGCGAATTCGCCAGCCTGGGAGAGATCACCGAGGCGCACTACGACTACATCTTCGACATCAACGTCAAAGGCACCCTCTTCACCGTCCAGAAGGCCCTTCCCCTGATGAAGAACGGCGGCTCCATCATCCTCACCGGGTCCACGGTGGGCAGCATGGGCACCCCCGCCATGAGCATCTACAGCGCCTCCAAGGCGGCCGTCCGAAACCTGGTGCGCAGCTGGGCCCATGATCTCAGGGGCACCGGCATTCGCGTGAACGTCATGTCCCCTGGCCCGACCCAGACAGACAAGCTGATGGAACTGCTCCCGTCCGAAGCCCTGAGCGAGATGAAACAGTCCGTACCGCTTGAGCGTCTGGGCGACCCCAAAGAAACCGCGGGCGCGGTGGCGTTCCTGGCGTCCGACGACAGCAGCTTTATGACGGGGAGCGAAGTGTTCGTTGATGGGGGCTACGCACAGGTTTAGAGGTTAGCCGGCGCGGGCAAAACCGCACCCCGGAAGTACTGCGGTTTTTTTGTGCCTGAAATCCGGGAACGTAATGGCCGGGAGGTCCGGCGAATAGAACACCTGCTTGCAGGAAATAGTCGGAGCAGTACCTGTTGCTGTTTCTAGCCTCCCGACCGCCTTACTGCCGCAACCTAGAAATTGCACAACAGGAGCATAACCATGAACAACCGCACCCTGAAAGTCCGTAAAGGCCACTGGGGCTATATCCCGAAACGCACACCCTCTAGCGGAAATCGCGTGGCGCCGTTCATTCTTCTGAAAGGTCTCTGGCTGGAGGTTTTCCATCGACACACCGATATCGATTACGGTTGAGGGCGGACGGCTGTCGGTTGTTCGAGGTTGTAGTAGCTGAGACTGAAAGGCGGGCCTCTGAGAGTTTCGAGGCCTTGCCACCTAACGCCGGCATAGACGGTGGCCTTTTACGCAGCGGAGCGGGGAAAAGGCGTCCGGTGGAGGGCCACCGGCCCGGAACGCTTTTTTCAGCATCAGGCGCCCGGTGTTTTGAAATCTTTGACATCCACGCTAAACAATAGCTGGGAGATGTCCGAGGAGTAAATCTCCTTATCGTGCATACCTACAGACTCACGAATCTGAAAACATAACCTTGTGAACGATAGAATTTCTTGTTCAGTTTGCAGCGTACCCCCAGCTCTCAAGAAATCAGCCAGATGATGAACCACACTAGCATGGCCATAAACACAAATTCGCGACTTGGCGTCCGCTAAATTTGAGAGTTCCTCGGTTACAGCGATTCGTCGATCTTTACGCTGAGCCACCGCTATTTTTGATACAGAATTCAGAAAATCCGAATAGGCTTTATTTTGCAGTTCAGAGAGATTGTTTGCCACCTAATTCTTCCGGCTGAAGAAGCCTTGCAGCAAAGCATCAATTACCACACCAAGAACACCGATAACCGGCACTATAGTTACGAGCTTATCTTTCACTCAACCACCTCTCGGAAATACTAACGTCGCCAACACGAGCTTGTCGTATACTTGGCCTTGTTACAGGTTCCTGTCGCCACTCAAGGCATCCTTGAATTTCTGAAGAACACCCGACTCACAGCCGCGCCCAGAAATGGTAAAGACTTCAGAGCCACTCTTATTGTCAATGAATGAAACCTCATAATTGATCGCCGGAGAAAGGTTGAAGCAGATATCATACTGAGAGGAGGCGACCATCAAACGATATCGTGTATTGAACGTATCGTAGCTTTCTATTTTTGTCTGTTCCCCCAGAGACCCCTCGCTAACAGAAGGTCCACGATAGACTGCCAGCTTCCACTCTTCCCTAGCCAGGTAAGACTTTAGCTCACCTTTTAGTCCTTTCGCCCCAGGGGGAACCGTTACTGATTTGTCACCGGCATCAACCTCGCCGTACATCTGCAAGTTGTGGCTCATGCAGCCAGAAAGCATAATCAAAAAGGATACCGCCCATACGATTCTTAGAGTCACAAACTCCCCCTATTTCATGTAACGCTTGCAGCAGGGGCGCGACGCCAGGATCGCCCCTTGCCTGAACTTTTTAAATACTAACACGGCGCGACTCGAGGCAAACGGCTTCTGCGGCGACGAGGCGATTGAGTGCATTAGTTTCTAACTTTACGATAGTGTAGTCGCCTTCTTTATTTACCACCGAAATAGCTAATATAGTTGAGTTATCCTAAAACGGAATTTCTTCAACGGCGTGCGAGTGATAACCGAAGAAAGTGATTGCCCTAGGAGTAAACATGTTCCTGTTCCGGTCTTCAGGATACTGAATGTTATAAAGCAGCTCATCCTTGGCAGGGATCTCTATGACTGACTTTATCTCTGAATCATGCCAGTGAACTTCATCCAGACCTTGCATGCTATCCCCGTCATTTAACGCTGCCATAACGCGCTTGTCGCGTGCATGGCCTTGTCTGGCACATCATGCGGGACATCGACCGCAAACCAGGTGGGGCATCCCCTATCATCCGGGAGACTCTTATATGCTATTATGAAACGCTCCCTCTTTTTAACCCTGTTAGGCGAAGTTCAAGGCCCGACTTAGAGTAAGATACAGGGCATGAAGTTGATTCGATTTCCAGACACTTCAGACTTCGATAAAGAGCATCGCCACCTTAAGTTCCTAACGATAGAGACCAACCCGAAGACTCTCACGAAACGCAGTCAAGGAACTCGCCAGATTCGAGAGACCCTTCCAAGCTTTGATCAGCTAGCGGTGCTGAAAAAGCAAAATCATCGCCATCCTACGCGGTCGCGCCCCCTATGAATGGTCCCTTTTTAGGGCGCCCATCCATGCCATGGTCTACAACAGTTAGAGTGCAGTTTGGTTCGGAATTCCTCCAATGAACTCAACAAGGGTCTCTGGTGTTGTAGCCAGCGTTGCTAACGATCTAATTGTTTCTCCGTTTGGGTCGTACTTCATGCCAGCTTTTTTTGTAAAATAACTGGGTGAGTTCGAAGTTCTATCATCTTTCAGTATCTTTAGAATTTCTATGAAAAAACCAAAAATAAACTTTCCTCTCCATTCTAGGCTAGGATCCAGACGCTCGAACTTTTCTTTACTTAAAGAAACCTCTCTTGGATAGCCCTCCGGCCATCCAACAAGCTCAAAAGGGCAAGCCCTTGTGCGCCTTACATATTCCATTTTAATATGGAGATATTGACTAATTCTATTTTCTATACCCTTAAGTCTAATGTTATTTTTTCTTGCGTGGAAAATCGCCAAATTTGGCTCATACATTAAAGAAATAAAATTAGATTTCAGCTGACTGTACATTTTCAATATGGCACTTATTGCAGCTTCGTCGTTAGGATCATAGCATTTATACTCAGATCTAAGCAGCGACTCTAATGATTCCTTTGAAACTAGGTGATTTTCAATAGAATATCCTTCTGAAATATAGAGGTCCTCCCCGTCGGGCTCCCCTTTTGCATGGTCGTAGTCTTTATCAATGAAATACCTGATTTTCTCATCACCTTCCTCTCGCTTCCGGATCAATTTCCGCAACCCAAGAACCTGGTCTTTACCTTTGGCTATCAAAGGAGAAAAAGAGATATCTTCGCGAATTTTCTTAACAGTTGCTTCATAATAAAGCAGGTCTTCATCGCCCTCAAAAACAAAAATCAAAGAATTTGGCTTCTTACCCCTGATTGTTACGTAAGAAGCCAAAGCAACCTGCGGTTTATCCCGAGCGTTTCTCATTGCATCCAGCACAACATCAGCCCTCTTGATAGCTTACAAATAAAGGTCCGGCATAAGGGTCTAATTCATTCTCAAAGATAAAAGGAGAATGCGTTATTGCGATTAGTTGCATACAGCTGGGCGACTTTAGAATGTCCGGCAAGAGAAGCTTCTGCCATGCCATGGAGAGGGAAAGCTCAGGTTCATCAATGACGACAATAAAGCGCTTCTCTTTTTGGAGATTCAGTTTCGCAAAAATGGAAACTATTTGCTTCTCGCCTGAAGATAAGTTTCCAAGCTGCAGAGGCTTAGGGCTATATGGTGTTCTTACATCAATACTTAGAGACATCTTATCGAAAAAAAATTCTTTTTCGACTTTAGAGGATGTCTCGAAAGCGGAGGTAGACCAATAATTATTTATTACTTTAGTAAAATCTTCAATCGATTTTTCATCTCTTTGAGTCGCTGTATAAATCTCAAGCATCTGAAAAAGGTATGCGCGAAGCTTCTCGTAATTTCTATTATTTATTTCTTCAGTATCTATTAATTCCCATATCTTTTTGGCTGCTTCGCCACTGTCCTGTCCGAGCCTTGCCAAAACAAGGCTTAATTGTGGTCGGATATTTTCATCGTTAGATTCAATCTTTTCCGGTTCACTCCTATTTGGCGAAAGGAGGTCGCCAAGCGATTGAACGCTAAGTCTGGAGTAAGCATCGAAAGTTTCTGTCTTTATTCGTGTTTTAATTCGATCCAGTTGGGCCTCTACATCTCCCATCCCAAACCAGATTAGCGAGTCGTCACTATCCTCACTTATTTCCGGTATCGAATGAACAAAATAAGGGTTCCTTCTTGGTCTTTGGCTTTTAATCTGTGAAATTTCCACCTCAATTCGTCTAAAGGTAGGCAGGTATAGGACTTCAACATTCCCAAGCCCTTTTTTCACGTATGACAAAAGCTCATCGAGTTTCTCGGATCTATCAAGTAAAGGCATGGCCCGCTTTATCAGAGTGATGGTCTCTTGCGGGTCATAAGGACCATTTTGGTATGCTTTTGAGTAAGCACTGCTGTTAGCAAGTGCCCCACTACTGATTGTTTGGCCAATTTCAGAGCGCAACCGAAATAGCTCTTCTTCCTCTACACCATAATCTAAAAGTTCTTGTAAGGAAGAATCCCGGTCGGGATGATCTCTTTCTATAAATATTTCAGATTTCCGAAAAAAGAACTCAGGCTGGTTACAAAACTTCAATGTTATTGATTCGAAATCAATCGGCAACAGCTTAAATGGATTTTTACTCAAAACAGCATAAAGAGCATTTAGTAGCGTTGTCTTTCCGGTCCCATTTTCAGCTACTATTATTTTAGCGCTACTATCTATCGTAAGCGAAAGATTTTTTATTCCGTTCAGGCCAACGATTTTGAAGCACTCTAGAATAGGCGGCTTTTTAAGCATTTCTTCCAGCTTTGACATTGGATATCCTTATTAAACATTTCTTATGATGCTTAGCACTAAGGTGCAAGTTCCAATTTAAATTCTTGTTACGCGGTCGCGCCACCACCAGCTCAATCTCGTAGCCAGCGCCGTCAGGCTGATTGATATCAACACCGATTAGCATTCTCAGGGGTTACGCACATAACAGGCATTAGTGCGCCGCCGCGAATATCCAACGAGCGCCTCGGTGTTTTATCATTTTTCATTTTTAATATCGTCAAATAGAACCAGAAAACTCAATAAGTTACAAATCCGCCACGCTGTCTGCCCCGTTCGCTTGACGTCTTCATTTCCTATTGCGCACGGCTGTCCAAATGGACAGTCGTGCGCAAGGATAGTGACGGCGCCCGAGACTCCGCGATCAGTTTCGCAAGCTATTCGAGTGCGCCATTACAGTCCGCGGGCAGAGAAGACCTACTGGTATGGTATTAGCTGTGGGCGTAGCCCGCTGGACTAGCCGGAGCCTTCGCCTGCTAAGGCGCTAGGCGCTGCCGCGCCCAGCGGCCGCCTTCTCGGCGGTAGCGGAACCGGTCATGCAACCGACTAGGCCGCCCATGCCAAAACTGAATCTCCTCGGGAACGATGAGATAGCCGCCCCACGTCTCCGGCATCGGGATGCTCTGATCTTCCGGATACTGCTCGGCCAGCTCAGCCATATCCGCTTCCAACTGCTCGCGGCTGGCGGGCCGGCTCTGATGCGAGACGGCGGCGCTGAGCTGACTGCCCCGGGGGCGGCTGGCGAAGTAATAGCGGGATTGCTGGGTGGGGATTTTCTCGGCGCGGCCGTTGACGATGAGTTGGCGGTCGAAGGGGCCCCAGAACATGACGAAGGAGACGTTGGGGTTGGCGGCGATGTCGTCGCCTTTACGGCTGTCGTAGTGGGTGAAGAAGACGAAGCCGCCGTCTTCGATGCCTTTGAGCAGCACCACGCGGCTGGAGGGGCGGCCGTCGGCGGAGACGGTGGCCAGGGTCATGGCGTTGGCCAGGGGCAGCTCGGCGTTGATGGCGTCGTCGACCCATTGGCGGGCTTGTTCCACCGGGTCCGCCAGCAGGTCGACTTCGGTGAGGCCGGGGGCGTGGTATTCCTGGCGTACGTCTTTTATGGGCATGGCGGCTCCGGTCCGGGCGGTGTTTTTGGCGGTGCGAATATTGTAGCGGATTATTGGCGCATCGGACGCTCGGCCCCACCTACGCTACAATGCCGCCATGTCCTTCGATACTACTGAGATCAACAAACAGCGCCACGATCTGAGCGGCCGGGACGACGTCTGGTTGTTCGGCTATGGCTCGCTGATTTTTAAAGCGGACTTCCCGTTCCTGGAGCGCCGGGCCGCCCGCATTGAGGGCTGGGCGCGGCGTTTCTGGCAGGGCTCCCACGATCATCGCGGCACGCCGGGCAGTCCGGGGCGGGTGGCCACGTTGGTCCGACAGCCGGGCGCGGTGTGCGCGGGCATGGCCTATCGGGTGACGCCGGATGTGTTCGAGCATTTGGACGTGCGGGAGAAGAACGGCTATTTACGGTTCAGTACCGAGATGACGTTTCAGGATGGCGACCACGCCGAGGGGCTGGTGTATATCGCCACCGAGGGTAACGAGGCGTACCTGGGCGATGCGCCGGAGTACGATATCGCGCGGCATATCGCCGGGTCGCACGGGCCCAGCGGCAGCAACCGGGATTACCTGCTAGGGTTGGCCGAGGCGCTGCGCGAGCTGGGCGCCGAGGATCCGCACGTGTTCGAAATCGAAAAACACCTGTCCACCTTATAAGGATTACGCGTCATGCCCTCAACGTCAGCGACCCCTTGGTGGCGGAAATGGTGGCGCGGCAGATGGTGGCGCGGAAAGTACGGCCGTCTGGCGCTGGTGGTGGCCGTGCTGGGCGGGCTGTTGCTGACGTTTCAGTTAACCGGTTTGCGCGAGCAGTTTTCTCTGCCGTTTCTTCGCGAGTTGCTGCAGGAGAACCGGGTTACCGGTTTGCTGATTTTCGTGGCGATCTTCGCGCTCGGTAATTTGATTCAGTTGCCCGGCTGGTTGTTTCTGGCGGCGGCGGTGCTGGCGCTGGGACCGTTGTGGGGCGGCGTGGCCACCTACCTGGCCGCCTTGTTGTCGTGTCTGATCACCTTCCTGGTGGTGCGGATGCTGGGCGGCGACGCCCTGCAGCAAATCGACCGCCCTCTGGCCCGCAAGATTCTCGCCCGTCTTCACCGGCAGCCGGTGCGCAGCGTTACTCTGTTGCGGCTGCTGTTCCAGACCGTGCCGGCGCTCAACTACACCCTGGCGTTAAGCGGTGTACGACTGCGTCACTATATGATCGGCACCGTATTGGGCCTGCCATTGCCGCTGATTTTGTACTGCCTGTTCTTTGACCGCATCGCGGTGTTCATGGGGATCAGCTAGCGGCTCTGCGGCGCATGCGCAACGGTGTGATGCCGAACCAGCGCTGGAAGGTGCGACTGAAGTTGGAAGGGTCCTGGTAGCCCAGTTTTTCGGCGATGCGCTCCACCGGCAGGCTGGTTTCCAGCAGATACCAGGCGGCCAGTTCGCGGCGCACATCATCGAGCAGCTCCTGAAAGCTGGTACCTTCCGCCTTGAGCTTACGGATCAGGGTGCGCCGGGACATAGCAAACTCTTCGGCGATGCCTTCGAGCGTCGGGTAGTCCCCGTCACAGTCGAGCAGGCGCACACCGATGCGCTGGCTGAGCGGCCCGCCGCTCTGGATTTGGCGCAACTGATGTTCGCAGTCGCGCAGCGCGGTGCGATGGGTGGCCGGGTCGGCGGTCAGGCAGGGGGTGTCGAGAAGCGCGGCGGGCACGGTGATGGTGAGCCGTTCGGTGCCGAAGGTCACCGGGCAGCCGAGACGCTCCTGGTAGACCGCCGACCAGGCCGGCTCGTCCAGCGGCGCCGTCACCGCCACGTCGCGCAGCCGGCGGGAAGTGACGGTATCGACAAGTTGAAAATAGGTGGCGAGAATTGAACCCGCCACGAACTCGCGAATCTCCGCCAGATCCACCTGCTCTTCCAGGGTCAGCACGGCCCGATCCTCGAACTCCTCGAAACGAACCCCGACCAACTGGAAGCGCACGCCCACGTAGCGGGACACCACCCGCAGCACCTCGCGCAAGTCCGGTGCGGACACCACCGCATAGCCCAGCGGGCCATGGGCGGACACCGAAGTGACGCCGCCGATGTGCAGGCCGATCCAGGGCTGCCCGGTGAGTTCGATGGCACGCCGGATCAGGCGCGACATCTGTTCCAGGCTCAAGTAACGATGGTCGCCCAGCAGTTGCTCCCATTGCAGGCGGGTGTCCTGAAAGATCACCGTGTTATCGAATCCGCGGTCGTGCAGATAGGCACACAAAAGACGCGGATAGGTCGGGTGGATCGCTGGGCGCAACCGATCGGTAATCTCAACACTCATGGACGCTCCCTTAAGGCCACTCTCGCTGACCTTAAGGGTAACGGTAGTCGGCGCCGGCGCACCTGTCACTTTATGACGTTTCGTCTCTTTTTGTGTCAGGCCGCCGACAACTTGACTCCGGCGATACCGACCACGCCCACCCCGGCCCTGCCCGTTGCCACACTCGCGCTTGCAAGCCGATAGCGACTTGCTGGAAGGCAACGGAATACCGGCCGATTTGTCACTTTATGACGATTTATTGCCACTCTAAGCGGTGCCAGGAACACCTCGATAGGCAGACGATGGTGCTATTACATAACAACGAGGTGAGTTTTATGAGCAAGGCAGGTGTGTTCACCGGGCCGTCCGGCGTGGTTTACCGCGACCGCAAGCGGCACCTTTGGTTTTCGTCGCTGTTCGTGCCGGCCATCGTGTTCGCGGGCCCGGCGCTCTATTTCGCCACCGGCAGTGCCCTGACGTTGTGGCTGCCGCTGGCGTTCTACTACCTCACGGTTCCGGTGCTGGACATTCTGATCGGCGAAGACACCAGCAACCCGCCTGAGGAAGTGGTCCCGCAGTTGGAAAACGACCCTTACTACCGTTGGATTCTCTATGCCCTGGTGCCCTTGATCTGGGGCGCCTGGTTTTACGGCGCCTGGTTCGTGGGCACCCAGAACCTGCCCTGGCACGGCGTACTCGCCATGGTCTACCTGATCGGCGGCACCTGCGGCGTGGGCATTAATCTGGGCCACGAGCTGGGCCACAAGAAGGGAAAAGGCGAACGCTGGCTGGCCAAGTTCGTGCTGGCGCCTTGTGCCTACGGCCACTTCTTTATCGAGCACAACAAGGGCCACCACAAAGACGTGGCCACCCCGGAAGATCCGGCCTCCTCGCGCATGGGCGAGAGCATCTGGAAGTTCGCGCTGCGCGAGCTGCCCGGCGCCGCCAAGCGCGCCTGGCGTCTGGAGAAAGACCGGCTCAACGGCCAGGACAAATCGGTCTGGTCGCTGGAGAACGAGATCATCCAGCCGGCGATCATCACCCTCGTTGCCTGGGGCACCGTGCTGGCGATTTTCGGCATCGGCCTGCTGCCTTATATTCTCGGCACCGCCTTCTGGGGCGCCTTCCAGTTGACCTCCGCCAACTACATTGAGCATTACGGTCTGATGCGCCACAAAAAAGCCAACGGCCGCTACGAGCGCACCCAGCCGTACCATAGCTGGAACAGCAACCACATGTTCTCCAACTGGGCGACTTTTCATCTGCAGCGCCATTCCGATCACCACGCGCACCCCACCCGGCGCTACCAGAGCCTGCGTCATTTCGAGAGCCTGCCCGAACTGCCCAACGGCTACTTCGGCATGTTCTTTATCAGCTACTTCCCGCCGATCTGGTACAAGGTGATGGACAAGCGTCTGCTGGAGCACGCCGGCAACGACGCCCGCAACATCAACTTCGACCCGGCCAAGCGCGAGAAGCTGATTCGTAAGTACGGGATCGAGTACGGGGACGCGCCGCCGAAAGTCGCCGCCTGAGTTGAAAATTGATAATTAATAGTTGATAGCTTCAAGCGCGGGCTCGGCCCGCGCTTGTGGGTTATAGCCCGCCCCAAGTAGCATTGTTCAATGACTACAAACACCCACTTCTACGAACCCTCCGCCGGCCATGGGCTGGCCCATGATCCTTTCAACGCTTTGGTGGCGCCCCGGCCGATTGGCTGGATTTCCTCGCGTAGCCGCGATGGGGTGCTGAACCTGGCGCCGTACAGTTTCTTCAACGCCTTTAACTACACACCACCGCTGGTGGGTTTTGCCAGCGTCGGTTACAAGGACAGCGTGCGGAACATCGAAGAGACCGGGGAGTTCGGTTGGAACCTGGCCACCCGGCCGCTGGCCGAAGCGATGAACCAGAGCTGCGCGGCGGTGGGCCCGGAGGTGGACGAGTTTCAATTGGCGGGGCTGACGCCGGAGCCGTCACGGGTGATCGGCGTGCCCCGGGTGAAGGAGACGCCGGTGTCGTTCGAGTGCCGCGTCAGTCAGGTTCTGCGGCTCACCGGCGCCGACGGCACCGAGACCGATACCTGGATGGTGTTCGGCGAGGTGGTGGGCGTGCACATCGCCCGGCATCTGCTCAAGGACGGTGTCTACGACACCGCCGCCGCCGAGCCGATCCTGCGCGGCGGCGGCCCGGCGGATTACTTCGGCATCAGCCCGGACACTTTCTTCCAGATGTACCGACCCAAATGAGCGATCTCGTCCCCTGCCCCTGCGGTTCCGGCCTGGATTACACCCAGTGCTGCCAGCCCTTGCTTCACGGCGAGCCTGCGTCCTCGCCGGAAGCGTTGATGCGTTCCCGCTACAGCGCCTTCGTGCGCGACGACGCCGACTATGTGCGCACCAGTTGGCACCCGGATACCCGGCCCGCCGAGCTGACGCTGGAAGGCGGCGACCAATGGCTGGGGCTGGAGATCGTCGACGCGAAGCAGGACGGCGACAAGGGGCAGGTACACTTCCGCGCCACCCACCGGGACGGCGACGGCTTCGCGGTGCTGGAGGAGCGTTCCCGCTTCGTGCGCGAGGACGGCCATTGGTTTTATCTGTACGGCAAGCACACCGTCACGCCGCTCAAGCCCGGCCGCAACGACTCCTGCCCCTGCGGCAGCGGCCGCAAGTTCAAGAAGTGCTGCGGCTAGTGGATCACGGCCTTTCAGGCCGCGTCGAAATCCACCGGTTCAACGGCGTTCAAGTCTATCGACTGGCGAGCTTCCCAAAGATCGTACGCATGTTGCAGGGCCAGCCAGCTTTCCGGGGTTCTGCCCAGGGCCTTCGACAACCGCAACGCCATCTCGGGGCTGATACCACTGGCGCCTTTCAATACCCGGGACAAGGTGGACGGTGACACCGCCAGTTTCACGGCCAACTGACGGGCGCTGACGCCGAACGGCTCCAGATAGACCTCTTTAATGAACTCACCGGGATGCGGGGGATTGTGCATCGTCATCAGTGATAATCCTCGTAATCAAGCACGTAAGCGTTGCCATCATGCCGTGATGCGCACCACGCATCAACTCTGTGAGATCATCCCTTCTCTTTGCGCTTTTCCATCTGGTGGCGGTCCTCGGTGAGGCCGATCTGCCAGTAGCCGCTGGCGTACAGGCGGCGCCGCTCGACGGCTCTTTCCTGGGTCAGGTAGCGCCGCACGGCGCGCACCGCGTCGCTTTCGCCGGCCACCCAGACCGAGGGCGAGCCGTCCAGCCAGGGCAGCCCGACGATGGTGTCCACCCAACCCAGGGCCGGCTGCTCCGGGTTGGGGTTTATCCGCCAGATCACTTCGATACCCGGCGGGAAAGGCAGGTCCTGCCGGTCCACTTCGTCGAGAATATCCAGCACCGCGTAACCTCGGGCGTGCGCCGGCAGACGTTCGATGTTGGCACCGATGGCCGGCAGCGCGGACATGTCGCCGGCGAACAGAAACCAGTCGGCGTCGAAGTCCGCGAACTTAGGCGACCCCGGCCCGGCGAAGCCAACCCGGTCACCGGGGCGGGCGGCGGCGGCCCAGCCGGAGGCCGGGCCGTGGTCCGCGTGCATCATGAAATCCACCATCACTTCGCCGCGTGCCTGATCGAAATGTCGCAGGGTATAGGTACGCACGATAGGGCGTTCCTCGGCCGGCGCGTCGCCGAACGGCGGCAGTGGGATCTCGGCTTGTCCCGGCCGGGGGATCAACAGTTTGAAGTTGGCGCTTTCGTGGTTTTGCGGGAAATCAGTCAGATCACCGCCACCGAGTACCACCCGTTTCATGTTGGGTGTCACGTTCTCGGTGCGCAGCACTTCCAGAATACGGGGCGCGGGTCTGGGCATGGGTTACCTCTTGATGGTGACGGCGCTTGTGGCGCCCTGTCAATTAGTGGACAATATCAACCATAAATTCAGTAGTTGATGTTGTCAACCAATATGAAAAACGAAACCGACATCCGTCAGGTGCTCTGGCAACTGGCCTTCCAGTTCAAGGTCAGCACCAAGCGTGCGGTACGCGATTACGATCTGCCGCTGAACGGCATGCATGTCCGGCTGCTGCAGATGATTCACCGTCACCCCGATTGCACGGCCCAGCAGATCGCCAGCGTCACCGGCCGCGATAAGGCGCAGATCACTCGCGTGATCAAGGAGCTGGAAAGCATGGCGCTGATCACCCGCACGCCCGATCCGGAGGATCGCCGCGCCCAGCTTCTTTCTCTCAACGCTAAGGGTCAGGGTTTGATGGCCCGCATCAAGGAAGCGGAAGACGAAGTAAAAAAGACACTCCTCAAAGGCATTAACAAGAAAGACCAGAACACTTTTATCGAGATCGGGAATCGCATGCTCGATAACCTCCGCGACTATTAGAGCAGACTCCGCTACGAAGCCGGATTTGTGGGAGCTTGCTTGCAAGCGAAAGGCCGGCACAGCCGGCCGGCGGGATTCCAGAAACGCTGTTTTGTGCTGCCGTTAGAGAAGGCTCTGGAATCCTGCGGGGCAACCTTTGCCGGGAGCTGCGCTCCCTTTCGCGGGCTGGGCCCGCTCCTACAAGGCAAAAAAAAAGGGGCCGTCCTGGCCCCTGGGGTAAGAAAACGAATCAGCGCGTCGTTTTCGGTGAATCGTTGGCGTCGGCCGAGGCGATTGGCCCCGCGCCGCCGGGCGCGCCGGCCAGGGCGCGGTAGATGTTGACCATGGCCAGAGTCTCGGCGGTGCGGCTTTCGATCAGGGCATCGCGGGTGCCGATCAATTCCTGTTCGGCGGCGAGCACTTCAAAGAAACCGATGAACCCCTGCCGGTAGCGGGTGCGAGCCAGATCGGCGGCTTGCTGGGCGGCTTCGGTGGCCGCGCTTAAGCGCTCGGTGCGGTCGCGGCCTCGGGCATAACGCATCAACTGGGTCTCGGTCTCTTGCAGCGCCAGCAACACCGTTTGCTGGTATTGCGCCACGGCGGCACGGGCGTCGGCGTCGGCGGCGTCAATGCGGCTGCGCACGCGACCGAAGTCGAGGAAGGTCCAGTCCACGCCCAGCGCCACCCGCCGGGATTCCGCGCCAGCGCTGAACAGGTCGCCGCTGTCGGTGGCCACGGAGCCGATCAGAGCGTCGAGGCTGAAGCTGGGGAACAGATCGGCGGTGGCCACGCCGATGCGCGCGGTGGCGGCGGCCAGCCGACGTTCGGCGGCGCGGATATCCGGTCGCCGCCGCAGCACGTCGCCGGGGCTGTCGGCGGGGATTACTGGCAGGCTCTCCGGCAGCGGTGCCGGTGGCGCCAGTTGATCCACCAACGCCGCCGGGGCCTGCCCTGTGAGCACGGCGATGCGGTACATGCGAGCACCAACGGCGGCCTGCAGATCGGGGACCGCGGCGCGGGTGCGTTCCAATTGAGCGACCGCGCGCACCTGGTCGAAGACGGTGCCGCGTCCGGCGTCCAGCCGGGAGCGAACGATCTCCAGGGACTGGCGCTGGTTATCCACGTTACGCCGCGCCACGATCAATTGCTGCTGCAGCCCGCGCAGCTCGAAGTAGCTGGTGGCCAACTGGCCGACCAGCGCCACCTGCAAGGCGGCCAGATCGGCGCCGGCGGCGCCCAGTTCCGCACGCTGCGCTTCACTGGCCCGGCGCAGACGGCCGAACAAATCCAGCTCCCAACTGAGGTCGACGCCGGCCTGATACAGCTCAACGCGATCCTCACCGCCGCCGGGCGGGGTGCGCTCGACGTTGGCGAGATGCTGCTCGGCGGCGGATGCACTGGCGCCGATGCTCGGCCGCTGCTCGGCGCGGCTGCCCCGCACGAGTGCTTCGGCACGCTGATAGCGCGCCAGCGCCCCTTGCAGTTCACGGTTGGCGTCCAGGGTCTGGCGGATCAGCCCGGCCAGCATCGGGTCCTGAAAGCCCCGCCAGAAACGTTGCTCGTCGACGCCAAGCGGCGCCGGATCGGCCTGTTGCTGTGTCGCCGCGTGGAATCGCGCCGGGGCATCGGGCTCCACGGGCTGGTAGTCCGGCCCCACGGCGCAGCCTGACAACCAGGCCAGCGCCGCTATTACGAGAATCGATTTATGCATGGTTGTCTCCCGAAATCCGACCCTGGTGGTCGCCGCTTTCCTGTTCGCCATCCAAAGTGGAGCCGTGATGGCTTGCCGGCCGACCACCGCCGGCCAGCTTGCGCAGCGCCACGTAGAACACCGGAGTCAGGAACAGACCGAACAGGGTGACGCCGATCATCCCGGCGAATACCGCCGTGCCCAGCGCCTGGCGCACTTCGGCGCCGGCGCCGCTGCCCAGGACCAGTGGCACCACGGCGGCGGTAAAGGTGATCGAGGTCATGATGATCGGCCGCAGCCGCAGGCGGCAGGCCTCCAGCGCCGCTTCCACGGTGCCCTTGCCCTGCAGCTCCAGCTCGCGGGCGAACTCGACGATCAGAATGGCGTTCTTGCACGCCAGCCCGATCAGCACCACCAGGCCCACCTGCACAAAGATGTTGTTGTCGCCGCCGGCGAACCACACGCCGATCAACGCCGAGAGCATGCACATGGGCACGATCAGGATCACCGCCAGCGGCAGAGTCCAGCTTTCGTAGAGCGCCGCCAGCACCAGGAACACCAGCAGTATCGACAATGGGAACACCACCAGCGCGGCGTTGCCCTGGGTGGCTTGCTGATAGCTCAGATCGGTCCACTCGAACGTCATACCCGGCGGCAGCACTTCATCACCCAGCGCGGTGAGTCCGTCCATGGCCTGGGCCGAGGACAGCACCGCCGGGTCGGTCTCGCCGGCCAGATCCGCCGCCGGGTAGCCGTTGTAGCGCAGCACCGGGTCGGGCCCGAAGGTTTCACGCAGGGTGACCATGGAACCGATCGGCACCATCTCGCCACGGTCGTTGCGGGTGCGCAGCCGGGCGATGTCCTCGACGCTTTCCCGGAACGGCGCGTCCGCCTGTGCCATGACCTGCCAGGTACGACCGAAGCGGTTGAAGTCGTTGACGTAGGTGGACCCCAGGTAGGTCTGCAAGGTGTCGAACAGCTCGGTCACCGACACGCCCTGGGCTTTTGCTTTCAGGCGGTCCACTTCCGCGTCGAGTTGCGGCACGTTGGCCTGATAGCTGCTGATCGGATAGCTCATGCCCGGCGTTTGCACCACCGCGCCCTGGAAGCGGTTCACCGCGTCCTGCAACGCGCCGTAGCCCAGGTTGCCACGGTCCTCGATAAACAACTGATAGCCGGAACCGTTGCCCAGACCAAGGATGGGCGGCGGCATAAAGGAAAACGCCAGGCCTTCCTTGAGCGCGCCCACCTTGCGATTGATTTCCGCGTTGATCTCGGCGGCGCTTTGCTCACGCTGATCAAAGGGCTTGAGCGGGAAAAACACCACGCCGTTGTTGGAGGTATTGGTGAACTGCAACGGGTTGAGTCCGGGGAACGCGATGGCGTGTTCCACTCCGTCGGTGTCCATGGCGATATCGACCACCTTGTTGAGCAGCTCGTCGGTACGCTGCAGCGAGGCGCCTTCGGGCAACTTAACGCCAGCGATCAGATACAGCTTGTCCTGAATCGGAATAAAGCCCGGCGGCACCACCTTGAACATGGAACCGGTGGCGGTGAGCAGCAGAATATAAATCAAGAACACCGCGCCGCGCTTGCCCAGCGCCCGCGATACCGCGCCCTGGTATTTGCCCGAACTGGCGTTGAAGAAGCGGTTAAAGGGCCGGAACAACCAGCCGAACAAACCATCAATCAAACGGGTCAGCCGGTCCTTGGGCGCGTCATGGGGTTTGAGCAACATGGCCGCCAACGCCGGCGACAAGGTCAACGAGTTGATCGTGGAGATCACCGTGGAGATGGCTATGGTGACCGCGAACTGACGATAGAATTGCCCGGTGACGCCGGACAGAAACGCCATTGGTATGAACACCGCGCACAGCACCAGACCGATGGCGACAATCGGCCCGGACACTTCTTTCATCGCCTGATGGGCGGCGGCCAGGGGCGTCAGCCCTTCCTCGATGTTCCGTTCCACGTTCTCCACCACCACGATGGCGTCATCCACCACGATGCCGATGGCCAGCACCAGGCCGAACAACGTCAACGTATTGATCGAGTAGCCGAGCAAGTACAGCGCGCCGAAGGTTCCCACCACCGACACCGGCACCGCCAGCAACGGAATGATGGACGCACGCCAGGTCTGCAGGAACAGGGTCACCACCAGCACCACCAGCAGCACCGCTTCCAGCAGGGTCTTGATCACCGACTTGATGGAATCGCTGACGAAGATGGTGGTGTCGTACACCGCTTCGTACTCCACCCCTTCGGGGAAACGCGGCTCCAGCTCATCCATGATGCCGATCACCTGCTCGCGAATTTCCAGGGCGTTGGCGCCGGGAGCCTGGAAGATACCGATGGCCACCGCGTCCTTGCCGTCCAGTTGCGCGCGCAGGGTGTAGTCGCCGGCACCCAGCTCCAGACGCGCCACGTCGGAGAGCCGGACAATTTCGCCGTCGTCGCCGCTCTTGAGCACAATGTCGCCGAATTCCTGCACGGTGCGCAGCCGGCCACGGGCGTTAATCAGTGTCAGAAAATCGCTGTCGGGCATCGGCTCGGCGCCCAACTGGCCGGCGGAGACCTGCACGTTTTGCTCGCGCATGGCGCCCACCACATCGCTGGCGGTGAGCCCTCGCGACGCCACCTTGCCCGGGTCGAGCCAGGCACGCATGGCGTAATCGCCACCGCCGAAGATTTGCGCGTCACCGACGCCCTGGACGCGGGCGAGCCGGTCTTTCACATGCAGGCGAGCGTAGTTACGCAGGTACAGGGTGTCGTAGCGACCGTCCGGTGACGTCAGGTGGACCACCATCAGGAAGGTGGGGGACTGCTTCTGAGTGGTCACGCCCTGGCGGCGCACCGCCTCGGGCAACCTCGCCAGCGCCTGACTGACCCGGTTCTGCACCCGCACGGTGGCGTCTTCGGCATTGGTGCCGGGGCGGAACGTCACCGTCATCTGCAAGACGCCGTCGGAACCGGCCACGGATTTGAAGTACATCATGTCTTCCACGCCGTTAATCGATTCCTCCAGCGGCGTGGCGACGGTTTCGGCGATTTCCTTGGGGTTGGCGCCGGGGTAGACGGTGCGCACCACCACCGAGGGCGGCACCACCTCCGGGTATTCACTCACCGGCAGGTTGGGGATCGATATCACCCCCACCGCGAAAATGATGATCGAGACCACCGCCGCGAAGATCGGTCGGTCCACGAAGAAACGCGAAAAATTCATGGCAATAGCTCCTACGCGGCGGGCCCCGTCGGCCCGCCGGATGCAGTCGTTCCCTGGTTACGTATAACGCTTTGGCGCCACCCCGTGACGGAGCGCGCGGTTAACGGTTTACGGTTGCGAGGCGGCGATGGCTTTGTTTTCGTCCACGGCGGTGTCGCGCATGGCCACATCCCGGGGCGCCACCGTCATCCCTGATCCGAAAATTTTCTGCAAGCCGTTGACGATCACCCGGTCGCCACTTTCCAGTCCCGATTCAATCACCAGCAATTGCCCCACCTGGCGACCGGGAACCACCTGACGACGGCCCACCTTGTTGTCACCGTCGATCACATAGACGTAACGGCGATCCTGGTCGGTGAGCACCGCCTTTCGGTTGACCAGCAAGGCGTGATCAAGCTCGCCCACGGACATTTCCACCCGTGCGAACTGGCCGGGCTTAAAAGCGCCATTGGGGTTGTCGAGCACGGCGCGGTATTGCAGGGTGCCGGTGTTCGGATTCAGGCGGTTGTCGATGAAATCCAGCGCGCCCTGATGGGGAAAGCCGTGTTCGCCCACCAGACCAATCCGCACCGGCTCGGTCTTTCCCGGTTCAAGGGACTGGCCGCTGTCGATGGCACTGTCTTCGTTGCTGTCGAAGTAGACGTACAGCGGGTCAACGGAAACCAGCGTGGTCAACAGCGTTTGATCGGCACTGGCCAGGTTGCCCTTGGTCACCAACGCGCGGCCGGCGCGCCCGGCCACCGGCGCGGTGACACGGGTATAGCGCAATTCCAGCGCCGCGCTTTGCAGCGCCGCCTCGGCCTGTTGCACACTGGCGCGGGCGTTAAGCAGGGCGGCGCGGCGCTGATCGTATTCCTCTTGGGAAATCGCGCGGCTTTCCAGCAAACGCCGGGCGCGGCCCGCTTCCCCTTCGGCCAACTGCAACTGGCTGCGCGCCTGGTCCAGTTCCGCCTGGGCGGCCCGGGCTCGGGCCTTATAAGGACGCGGATCGATCTGAAACAGCAGATCACCGGCTTCCACCAGCTCCCCTTCCTCGAACGCCACGGCGTCGATATAGCCGCTCACGCGGGGCCGCAGCGCGACAGTTTCCGGGGCTTCCACCCGCCCGGTGAAGGTCTCCCGGAGGGTGACCGGCTCCGCCAGCACCCGCGCCACGTCCACCTCTGGCGGCTCACCGGCTTGCTGCACTTCGCTGCGCGCGTCGCAACCCGCCAGAAAGACCGTGGTCATTAACAGGACGGTCAGTCCCCAGAACAAGCCCGCGCCTTTGGCGGACTCGCTGGCAAATATATCCATGGTGTGTCACTCCAAATTCGTTGACGGCCCGCCTCGCGGCCTGGCCTGAGTCGCTGTTTGACAGGTTCTAATCGAAGCAACCGGTCCGAACTCGACAGGACGGTAATTCCTCAACTTAGATTCAGGTCAATGGAAAAATGAATGGGGTCCAATGGGGAGGTACTTTAGGCGTGCGGCCGTGAGGCACGGTAGCGGGTTACTGCGCGGTGATTGCCTGATTCTGTCGGCGGGGTTCATATTCACAAAACTGTTATAGAGTTATTACGTGGTCGGGTTGCGCAATCCTGCAGCGTGATTGCCCAATGCTGCAGACGAGGACGGGTTGCGCTTTTCGACGCCCGCGCCGGGCGTATACTGCCCGGGTATCCAATCGGGGAGAGTAGAGACGTGGAACCGAGCACCTCGCACACAACCGAAAGTGAAGCCGTCATCGAAATCGACGAAGAAGCACGCGCACTGGGCGAAACGCTGACCCGGAAGATTCTGCGCTGGGCGCCGCTGGACGGCCTGCAGCCGAGCGCCATCGACGGCCTGGAGCTGATCCGGTCCGACTCCCCCACCACCTGTGTGTCATCGGTGTACGAACCGTCCCTGTGCCTGATTGCCCAGGGCGGCAAAACCGTCTGGCTGGGCGACAAGGAAATCGTCTATGGCCCGCTCAGTTGCCTGGTGTCATCGGTGCATTTGCCGGTGCTTGGCCAGGTCACCGAGGCCAGCAAGGACAAGCCCTATCTGGGGGTAAAACTGGCCGTGGACCCACAGGAAGTCACCGACCTGATTCTCGAGCTGGGCGAAGACCTGCCCGACCCGGAAGAAGAATGCCCGGATATCTCCTGCGGTCTGTGTCGCAGCCAGGCGGAGAACGGCATGGTGGAAGCGGTGACACGGCTGGTGTCGTTACTGGACAGCCCGATGGACGCACGCATTCTGGCGCCGTTGGCCCGCCGCGAAATTCTCTACCGGGCCCTGATCGGGGAAACCGGGGCGCGAATGCGCAAGTTCGCCTCGGCGGACAGCCAGGCGCACCGTATTTCCAAAGTGATCGCGGTGCTCAAGGACCGTTTCACCGAGCCGCTTCGCATTCGCGAACTGGCCGACCAGGCCAACATGAGCGAATCTTCTTTGTTCCACAGCTTCAAACAAGTTACTCGCATGTCACCGCTGCAGTTTCAGAAAAAGCTGCGCTTGCACGAGGCCCGGCGCCTGATGCTCAGCGAAGGGCTGGAAGCGGCCACGGCGAGCTTCCGGGTGGGCTATGAAAGCCCCTCTCATTTCAGCCGGGAATACAGCCGCTTGTTCGGCGCGCCGCCACGGGCGGATGTAATCAAGCTGCGTGGCGACGCGCCGCAACCAGTCCGGGTGTAGTAAAGAAGGGCAGACATTAAAGCCGGTCGCGCAGCAGCGACACCATCGCGAAGCCCAGGCCGGTCATCGCCAGCGAGCCGGCCACATGCACGCCGATCCCGGCCAGCGCCACCGCCCAACGGCCACCTTGCAAGTGCTCGAACATTTCCGCTGAAAAGGTGGAAAAGGTGGTCAACGCACCCAGGAAGCCGGTCACCAGAAACAGTCGCCACTCCGGCGCCAGGGCCGGCAACCAGGCGAACACGCCCAATGCCAGCCCGATCAACCAGCCCCCCAGCAGGTTCGCCGTCAGGGTTCCCAGCGGTAACGCCGGGAACAGGGCGTTCAACCACAGCCCCAGTAACCAGCGCAAATTGGCACCCAGGGCGGCGCCGGCACTGATCGCCAACACATATAACCACATTGATTCGATTCCCTAGCGGATCGGAAGGCCTCCTAGCATGCCACCACCACCGGCCGAACGTTACCCCCGGTTACAGCATTCGCACCGCCCAATAACCGGAAGGGTGGTTTCTTCCTATTGAGACGGGATGAATCTGTTTAAAGCCCCGCGAGGAGTGTTGCAGAAGCCCCCACAAGCGTATTGTGGTAAAAAAACAACCTGCCGGTGACAGACTATGGACCGGATCAGCAGCGAGGACCTCAGGGACTTTCTAATCGTCGCCGAGGAAGGCAACTTCTCCCGGGCGGCCAGACGCCTGGGCCGCGAACCGGCCGCGCTCAAGGACGGCCTGCGGGAGCTGGAGCGCGACATCGGCGCACCGCTTTTCATCGTCAATCCCAGCGCGGTCAGCCTCACCGGCGCCGGCGACGCCCTGGTGATCAGTGCCCGCGCGCTGCTCGCCAGCCAGGAAGCCAGCCTTACACCCCGTCGCCATCTCCCCGCCAACGGCCAGTTGCGCATCGGCGTCCCTATCGCGCCGTCTCATCCGCTGGTACCGCGCATTCTCACCGCCTTCCGCACGCTCTTTCCTCGCGTTGCCCTGAACATCCGTGAAGCGCCGGGCCGCCACCAACTCCGGGAGTTGGAGACCGGCCTGCTGGACGTGGGCTTCGTGCACGCTTCGGATGGCCCGGGGGCGGTGCCCTGGGAAGCCCTGACGAAGGATAGCCTGTGCGTGGTGCTACCGCCGCGCCATCCGCTGCTCAGCCTGCGCAGCGTGGCGCTGGAACTGCTCGCTTCGGAGGCTTTCATTATGCCGCCGGCGACGCTGGCCCACGATTTGGCGGCGCGAATAATATCACTGTGCGCCGAGGCGGATTTCCGGCCGCGTGTCAGTCACCGGGCCCACCAATTGCCCACCGTGGCCGGCCTGGTGGCCGCCGGGCTGGGCGTGGCGATCGTGCCCTGCGAGCCGGGCGCCGATCATCATTATGGGGCGTCGATGCGGCCACTCACCGTGCAAGGGCGGCCCGCCGCCGCGGATACGCCGCTCATGCTGGCGCGCGGCAAAGGGCCGCCCGGCGTGGCGATCAGCCAATTCCTGGACACCGCGCGCCAGCTTGCCGGGCGTCGACCGACCGCTGACTGAGCGTGGCACGGTCCTTGTATCTTTTCGTATAGACTAACGTCACTTGCGACACCCCCGCACGCTTGCTTGAATAGCGTCCCGCAAACCGGCAATCAGGAGTTCCCATGGCGGAAACACGCGTTACAGTCATTCCCGGCGACGGCATCGGCCCCGACATCATGAGCGCCACCACCCGCGTCCTTGACGCTCTGGATTGCGGTCTGGTGTATGACTACGCCGTCGCCGGGCAAACCGCCCTGGATAACGGCCAGGATCTGGTGCCCCAGGAAACCCTGGACCTGATCGAGAAGAACCCGGTAGCACTGAAGGGCCCGATTACCACGCCGGTGGGCAAAGGCTTCCGTTCGGTGAACGTGACGCTGCGCAAACACTTCGATTTGTTCGCCAACCTGCGCCCGGCGCTGTCGATCCCCGGCGTGCGCTCGCGCTATGACAATGTGGACATTCTCACCATCCGCGAGAACATCGAAGGGATTTATTCCGGCGAAGGCCAGACCGTCAGCGATGACGGCGAGCGCGCGGAACTGCGCAGCGTGATCACCCGTAAGGAATCCAAGCGCTTAATGCGTTTCGCCTATGAAGCCGCCCGCCGGCTCCACCGCCGCAAAGTCACGGTGGTGCATAAAGCCAACATCATGAAGTCCACTTCCGGTCTGTTTCTCGACGTGGCGCGGTCGATTGCCAAGGAGTACGACGACATCGAACACGAAGAAATGATCGTGGATAACTGCGCCATGCAACTGGCGATGAATCCGCACCGTTTCGATGTGATCGTCACCACCAACCTGTTCGGCGACATTCTTTCCGACCTGTGCGCCGGCCTCACCGGCGGCTTGGGCCTGGCGCCCGGCGCCAACGTGGGCGAGCACCGGGGTATTTTCGAAGCGGTACACGGCAGCGCGCCGGACATCGCCGGACAGAACATCGCCAACCCCACCGCGCTGATGCTCGGCGCGGCGATGATGCTTGAGTATCTGGAGCGCAACGAAGCGGCGGAGAAGATGCGCAAGGCGATCCGCTTCGTGGTCGGCGAGGGCCAGGTGACCACACCGGATCTGGGCGGCAAGGCATCCACTTCCGATTTCACCGACGAAGTGATCCGCAACCTCTAAGCTGGCGGTCTTGGGCACGTGGCTTTATCAATCTTTTGCAAAATAAACGGCATTTGAAGCGGTCCATTGACCCGGCTCTATAGGCAGAGCCCGACCGCTTCCTCTATGCTCGAAGTTCATTCGAAGAGTTCGACTCTTCACGAATTGAACAAAGCAACAGGAGGTTGTATGAGTCAATCGCCGGAAACAGAAGCCATTAAAAAAGACATGGAACAGTTGCGCCGCGATCTGGGCACGCTCACTGAAGCGTTCAAACGTAATTCCCAGCAGCGCGCCCAGGCCGGCGTCGATCAGGCCCGTGAACGCTTCGACGAAGTGCGCCAACAGGCCGAAGGTCAGGCGGAGCAAATGGGCTCTCACATTAAAGAACGCCCCTTCACCAGCGTGCTCACCGCCTTCGGCGTGGGTCTGCTGATCGGCAAGATCATCAGTCGCTGATCGATGAACATTCGCGCCTCCCTGTCCAGTCTGTTCAGCCTTAACGCGCTGGTCTGGCTTGCCATGCTGACCGGTCTGGCGGCGATTCTGTCCCTGGCCGGTGCTGCCTGGTTCGCCATGGCACCGGCACTGGGCACACCGCTGGCATCATTATTCACCGGCCTGGGCCTCTTGGTGATGGCGTTGCTGCTGCTGGTGGCGGTGCATCGAGCCACACACCCGCCACAGCAAACCGCGCCGGCGCCCCGCGAGGTCAGCAGCGGCGAAGCGCGCCTCGAAGACAATCTTCGCCCGCTGGTCGGCGAACGCGCCACCCAATGGACCCGCGAGCACACCGGCGCGGTAGTGGTGGGGGCGCTGGCCGCCGGTGTTCTGCTTGCCGCCAGCCCCGGCGCACGCAAGCTGGTGACGCGCACCGCGGGGCCGATGCTCACCCGCAAGGCCATGGCGGCCTACAAGGATTTTTCCGACCCATCCTGATTGAATTCTGGTAACACTTACCGCCGGCGTTGCGGCGGCCCGGCGCTCCGGTTTCGGTTAGACTGGTGCCCTTTGCGGGCACCTTACTGGCTACTGGCATCCGGAGCGGGCGATGAAAACCGAGCGCGGCGTATTGATTTTATCAGCGGTGATGTCCGTGGTGGTGGGCTCCACCGCCGTCACCGCCGCGTCCCTCACCCAGTCGAAAGCCATTCTGCTCGACGGCCTCTTCAACCTGATTTACTTTCTGGTGGCCCTGATCACGGTGCGCATCAGCGTGCTCGCCGTCCAACCCGACGACCGCAAATTCCCGTTCGGCTACGGTTACTTTGAATCCCTGGTCAACGCCGGCAAGGGGTTGCTGATTCTCGGTGTGGCACTGTTTGCCCTGGTCGACGCGGTGCTCGCGCTACTCGACGGCGGCCGCTCCATCGTCGCCGGCCCGGCCATCGTCTATGCGTTGTTCGCCACTTTCGCCTGCTCGACCACCGCCTGGGTACTGCACCGCAGTCGCCGGCACACGGACACGCCGCTGGTGCGCGCGGATTTCGAGAACTGGCTGGTGAACGCTCTGATTTCCTCGGCGGTATTGCTCACTTTCTGCCTGATTCCGGTGGCGCGCTGGCTGGACTGGCACAGCGTTATTCCTTACGTGGATTCGGTGCTGGTGATAGCGGTGGTGCTGTTTTGTCTGAGCGTGCCGATCCGCATGGCCCGGGGAGCGATCATGGAATTGCTCAACCGGACACCGCCTCGGGCTCTGCGCCGCCCGGTGCTGGCCGCCATCGACGCGGCTCTCACCGAGCTGCCGGTGCGCCAGTGCCAGGTACGCATGGTGCGCCCCGGTCGCCAGCTTTACGTGATGATTCATGTGGTGCTGCCGGAAAGCTACGCGCTGACCAGTCTGGCACAGTTGGACGCCCTTCGGGATCGCCTGCAAAGGGCGGTGTCGGCGGTCTATCCCAACCAGATCACCGACACTTTGTTCACCGCCGATCCGAAATGGGCGGAGCCCTGCGACGGTAGCTTACCGCCGGGCTCCGCGTCCCGGGACTGACCAAGGTCGAGGGGCTCAGCGCCCCACCGTGGTCATGCCCGTCTCGCCGTAACGCTCACCGGCGGCGGCGTGAATCGGGAAGATGCGCGCCAGCGTACGCCGGTCTTCGTCACTGAGCGTCACCCGCAACGCCCCCAGGTTCTCTTGCAGATAGTGCCGCCGCTTGGTGCCGAAGATCGGCACGATGTCGTCGCCCTGAGCGAGCACCCAGGCCAACGCCAGTTGCGAGGGCAGCACGTCCTTATCTTCGGCGAGCGCCTTTACCTGGTCCACCAGATCCAGGTTGCGCTGAAAATTCTCGCCTTGGAAACGGGGGTTGTGACGACGGAAGTCATCACTGTCGAAATCCTCTGGAGAGCGAATCGCGCCACTGAGGAAACCGCGCCCCAGCGGGCTGTAAGCAACAAACCCCACTCCCAGCTCCCGGCAGGTGGCGAGCATGGATTGCTCCGCATCCCGGGTCCAAAGGGAATATTCCATCTGCAAGGCGGTGATCGGGTGCACCTGATGGGCGCGCCGCAGGGTGTCCGGCGCCGCTTCGCTGAGGCCCAGATAGCGCACTTTGCCCTCGTCGATCAGACGAGCCATGGCGCCGACGGTGTCTTCGATAGGCACCTGGGGATCAATACGGTGCTGGTAATACAGATCGATATGATCCACCCCCAGGCGCTTAAGGCTTCCCTCCACCGCGCGCCGCACATAGTCGGGGCTGCCGTTAACACCACGGGAATGAGGGTCGTCGGAGTCTCGTACCACGCCGAACTTGGTGGCCAGAAAAACCTGCTCGCGCCGCTCGGCGATCGCCTTGCCGACCAATTCCTCATTGGTGTGCGGACCGTACATGTCAGCGGTGTCGATCAGAGTAACGCCTTGATCCAACGCCGCGTGCAGTGTGGCGATGGACTCGCGGTCGTCACGGCCGCCGTAAAAATCACTCATGCCCATGCAGCCCAAGCCCAGGGCGGAGACTTGCGGGCCGTCGCGGCCTAAACGTCGAGATTGCATGCCGATACTCCTGCTGGTTGCGAGGAGCCAGTCTGCGCCATTCGCCAATGGCGGATAAACCGGCATTCATGGTTAACTCTATTCAGTTTTCTGAACAATCAATCCTTGAAAGCCATACCACTCCGGGAAGAAAGGATGGACCGATTCAAAGCCATGCGGGTCTTCACCCGGGTCGTGGAGGCCGGCAGCTTCACCCGCGCCGCGGCCACCCTGGAAATGCCCCGCGCCACCGTGACCACGGCGGTGCAGCAACTGGAAGCGCACCTGGGCGTGCGCCTGCTCAACCGGACCACCCGCCGGGTGGCGCTGACCGTGGACGGCAGCGCCTACTACGAACGCTGTCTGCATCTGCTTGAGGAACTGGCCGACACCGAAGCCATGCTCACCGATCGCCATCGGCCGTCGGGCCGGCTGCGGGTTAATCTGCCCGGTCGCCCGGCCCGCCTGCTGATCATTCCCGCCCTGCGCACGTTCTGCGATCAGTATCCGGAGCTGGACCTGGAGATCGGTGTCAGCGACCGGCCGGTGGATCTGGTCCAGGAAGGGGTGGACTGCGCGCTGCGAGTGGGGCCACTGGCGGACTCCGGCCTGGTGGCACGGCGGGTCGGCCAGGTCCGCGAGGTCAGTTGTGCCGCGCCCGGCTACCTGGAGCGCTTCGGCACACCGCGCACCCCGGCGGATCTGGCCGCGCACCAGGCGGTTAATTACCACTCCGCGCGCACCGGCCGCGCGCTACCGTGGGAGTATCTGGAGCATGGCCAGGTGCGCGAGATCACCCTGCCCGCCCGCCTCACCGTGGACAACACGGAAGCCTATATGGCGGCGGCGCTGGCCGGTCTCGGCCTGATTCAGGCGCCGCTGCAAGGCCTGGATCACCATTTGCGCAGCGGTGAACTGGTGGAAGTCCTGCCTGACTATCGGCCCGCGCCGTCGCTGATGTCCGTGGTCTATCCCCATAACCGCCACCTTTCCAGCAAGGTGAAAGTATTCGTGGAATGGCTGATCACGCTGCTGCGCACCCAGCCGGGCGTGGCGCCGTAAGCGGCTTGCTTTACAGTCGTTTTCGTTTCAGCGGCGGAGCTTGCTTGTCGCCGCGCGCGGGGCCGCGCACTCTATCCATACTCAGGATTCACACTCGGCAATACGCCAGGGAGCACACCAATGAGAGCCATCGAATGGGATGCACCCGGCGCCCAGAGCGTCGCGGACTACTATCAGAAAGATCCGAATATCGAAGCCACGCCCCACCAGGGCAGCGTCTTATCCGCCCGTTTCCAGGGTCTGGTGGTGCGCGTCCGGGTAGAAGCCTACACCGACGGCACCAGCTACGGAGAGGTAGCGGCGCTGATTGATCCTGAAACCGGCAAGCGGCTGCCCGAGCACAACGGCATCGCGGTGGGCGACGCCGTGGCGCTGCCGGACGCCAAGCGGGCTTTCGAGCCGAACCTGGAACTCGACGAAGAAGAGCGGGACGACGCCGGCTCTTGAATAACCGCTGGAATATCGGTTGTCACCATCGCCCGGCGGCGGCGCGCCAGGCCTTCCCGTTTCAATCCGCGCTGGATTGCCAGGTGTCGGTGAGGTTTTTTCGGAACGCTTTCGGTTTCAGGCTGTAGCAACGCCGGGTGCGTTTGCGACACTCCGCCACCCGGTCCGCTTCCAGCCGGGCGATCAGTTGCCGCACGATCACGAACGGTTCTTTGTCGTCACACTCTTTCTTGCGGCGCCGCAGATGCTCGTCCAGCACATGCAGATCGTGCAGCTCGCCTAATAGTTTACCCAGTTTGCGAAATTCCTTGAGGGAAACGTCACTGTTTTCCAGCAGGCTCTCCAGCGGCTCAAGCTGATAGAGCTGATACTTCACGCGCTTGCGAAAGCGGTGCCAAAGGGCGGACTCATTTTCCACCACCGCCTCCAGACCCTGCTGACGCCCTTCGGCGTACAAGCGGCCGAAGCCTTTTTTAATCAGGTCCTGATCCTCGACGTCAGCGTTAAGGTTACGCCACAGGTAGAGGTCCGCCTGAAAGATGGTTTCCAGACCTTCCGGGAGCGCCGGCTCGGTGGCTTCCACCGCGCTGTCCAGTGCCAGTGCGCGCACCGCGTCAATGGCGTCGCGCTCGTAGTCACGCGCCCCGTCGCGGAGGGCATCCAGGGTTTCCCCCATCACCTGCAGGTCCCGGGCGCCGGCCAGGGAGCGGGCCGCCAGACGCAGGGCCTTGTCTTGCCGGCGGGCGATTTTCTTATCGGCGACCCCGGCGGCCACGCGCCAGAGTGCGCGCAACCGCTTCACGGCCACGCGGATCTCGTGCACCTGTTCCGCCGTCAGTGCGGTCTGGCCCTTCAGCAAAGAGAGTAGCTTTTCATCCTGGTCACAGGCGGCGCCGGCGAGGCGTCCCAGCAAATCCGATTGGCGATTCGCGGCTTTGCTCATGGCGGGCTCCGGTTTGGCGTTTGTTTCAAGGAGCCCGATTATGAATATTTCCCGCGACAATTACCGTGACAACTAAATGACAGCGCCGGCGCAACGAAAACGCCCGCCTAAGGGCGGGCGTTTAACGTCTTGCTGCGCGGGCCGGCTCAGCCGCGTGACAGAACGCCGAGGCGCCGGCGCTTGCCGCCTTCCGCCTTGACGAACTCCAGCGCCTCGTCATTGACACGGCCATAACGCAGCCGGGGCAGATCGTAGAGGTAGTTGCTGAGTACTTTCCACGGCGCTTTATCCCCCTGACGCGGCAACCGGTGGGCGGCACGCTGTACATAGCCGGACTGCAGGTCGAGGAAGGTTTTGTCGGTGTCGCTGCCGTCATGGTCCTTGGGCGTCACTTGCTGCAGCCCCTTGCGGGACATGTAGTTAAGCAGACGGCACACGTACTCGGCGGCGATATCCGCTTTCAGGGTCCAGGACGCGTTGGTGTAGCCGAACACCATCGCCATGTTGGGCACGTCGCGCAGCATCACCCCCTTGTAGACCAGCACGTCGCGGGGCTCGCGGGTTTCACCGTCCACCGACAGCTCGGCGCCGCCCAGTAACTGCAGATCCAGGCCGGTGGCGGAAATCACGATGTCCGCTTGCAACTCTTCCCCGGATTTCAGCCGGATGCCGGTTTCCGTGAAGGTGTCGATGTGGTCGGTAGTGATGGAAGCTTCGCCACGGCGCAGCACCTTGAACAAATCGCCATTGGGGACCGCGCACAGGCGCTCGTCCCAAGGGTTATAGCTGGGCCGGAAATGTTTCATGTCGACTTCGTCGCCGAGCTGGCGACGGGCCGCCGCCAGCAACGCCCGACGCACCAGCCCCGGACGCTGCTGAGAGAGGCGGTAGACGAGACGCTGCAGGCCGATGTTGCGTGCCCGCGCCATGCGGTACACCACCATTTCCGGCAGGAAGCGGCGCAGCTTCACCGACAGCTCATCACGCTCGGGGACGGTGGCAATATAGGTGGGGGAACGCTGCAGCATGGTCACGTGCCCGGCGTCCTTGGCCATCGCCGGCACCAGAGTCACGGCGGTGGCGCCGCTGCCGATCACCACCACGTTCTTGCCGCTGTAGTCCAAATCCTCGGGCCACTGCTGCGGATGCACCACACGTCCCTTGAAGGCGTCGACGCCGGGGAAGTCCGGCGTATAGCCGGCGTCGTAGTTGTAGTAGCCGGTGCAGCAGAGCAGAAACTGGCAGGTAAAAACTTCGGACTCGCCGGTACCTTCATTTTCCACTCGCACCGTCCATTGTCCGTCGCGGGTGGAAAAATCCGCGTCGACCATACGGCGCTGAAAATAAATCTTGTCGTCGATGTTGTACTCAGCGGCGGTGTCGGCGATGTACTCGCGAATCGACGGGCCGTCGGCAAGCACCTTGGGTTCGGTCCAGGGGCGGAAATTATAGCCCAGGGTGTACATATCGGAGTCGGAGCGAATTCCCGGGTAGCGGAACAGATCCCAGGTGCCGCCGACCCGTTGACGGCGCTCGATCAGCGCAAAACTGCGATCCGGTGAGTTGCGGCTCAAGTGGCAGGCCGCGCCGACCCCGGACAAACCAGCGCCGATAATCAGCACATCGAAATGATTCTTGGACATTGCTTCCTCCAGCCCCAACCGGCCGGTTCCGCACTCTTCGCGGCTCACCGACGCCCAGGCTTACATTGCTCAATGGCATCTTTCTAGGGTAAGCAATGATGCCTTCGCCGAGCCGTCACCGAAAGTGCAGAGTGGGCCGTTTCGCCGTCGCTACGGCCAATCGAGTGGCGCGATCCGGTAGGCGCCGTGTTCTTGATCCGCGTCAAGCCCGCGCACCCTGGAGTCTTTAACCTGCTTAGCCTGACAAGAGAGGAAGGCGGCGATGGATTTCGGCTACGGCGAGGATTCGAGCAAGGTCCAGGATCTGCTCAAGCGCTTCATTAAGCAGCACGTACTGCCGCGCAACAATGAATGGCACAGACGCACCGCGGCCGGTGACTATCCTATGGATATTCTGGAGCCGTTGAAGCAACAGGCCCGCGAGGACGGCCTGTGGAACCTGTTCCTGCCGGACCTGCACGAGGATCAGCCCGGCACCGCCATGAGCACACTGGACTATGCGCCGCTGGCGGAAATCATGGGGCGCCTGCCCTGGTCAGCGGAAATCTTTAACTGCAGCGCGCCGGACAGCGGCAATATGGAACTGCTGCAACGTTTCGCCAGCAACAAACAGCGTGCTCACTGGCTGATGCCCCTTCTGTACGGCGACATGCGCTCTTGCTTCGCCATGAGCGAACCGGACGTGGCCTCTTCGGACGCCACCAACATCGCCACCACTTTCACCCGGGACGGCAATGATTACCTGATCGACGGTCGCAAGTGGTTTATCACCGGGGCGGCACACCCCCGTTGCCGTTTCGCCATCGTCCTGGGCCGCGATAATCAGGCCGAGCATCAACCCGAACACCGGCGTCATTCAATGATCATCGTACCGCTGGACACTCCCGGCCTCACTGTCGAGCGCAATATTCCGGTGATGCAGCATCAGGCGCCGGAAGGCCACTGTGAACTGGTTTTCAGAAAGGTGCGGGTGCCGATGGAAAACCGTCTCGGCGAGGCCGGCCAGGGTTTTGCCATGGCCCAGGCGCGGCTGGGGCCCGGCCGGGTTCATCACTGCATGCGCACTTTGGGTCAATGTGAGCTGGCGCTGGAAATGATGTGTGAACGGGCCCTGGAGCGACGGATGTTCGGCAAGCCGCTGAGCGAGTTCGACAACATCAAGGACTGGATTGCCGAATCGCGCCTGGAGATCGATCAGGCCCGCCTGCTGATTCTGCAAGCCGCCTGGCGTATCGACCGCTTCGGCAACCAGGCGGCGCGGGTCGATGTGTCGGCGATCAAGGTGGTCGCGGCCCGCCTGCAAACCCGCGTTCTCGACCGCGCCATTCAGGTGTTCGGCGCCATGGGCCTGACCCCGGACACACCGCTGGCCGCGCTATGGACCTGGGGCCGGGCAATGCGCTTTCTGGACGGCCCGGACGAGGTGCATTTGCGTACCGTGGCCCGCGATGAACTGCACAAGGCCCGCGACCAGCGCGGCCACACCGCCGCCTACTTCACTCTCTGACCGAAGCGGCGTCAGGCCGGCACCAACTGATAATCACGTTCCTCGAACCGCGCCATCTGCTGCTGGTACTGGGTGGCGAAGCCGGGGAACATGGTGGCGTTGAAACCCTCCTCGGTGAGGTACCAGCTTTTGCAGCCGGAATTCCAGTTGGTTTTGGACAGACGTTTCTGCAACCGCCGGTTATGACGTTGCTGCACATCTTCCTTCACATCCAACATCTTAAGATTGCCGTCGAGAATGCGCAGGATACCTTTCACCGCGTAGTCCAACTGCGACTCCATATACACCAGCGCGGAGTTGTGGCCAGGGCCGGAGTTGGGGCCGAAGGTCAGGAACAAGTTGGGATAACCGGCCACATTAATGCTCTTGTAGGCCTGCGCCCCGCCTTGCCATTCTTCGTCCAGGCGCCGGCCCTCGCGCCCTGCTACCGGGAACGGCGTACCGCTTTTGCTGACGTCGAACCCGGTGGCGAACACAATGCAGTCAACCTGATGCTCCACGCCATCGGAGGTGCGGATACCGTTCGGCGCCAGGCGCGCGATCGGCCAGGTTATCAATTCCGCATTGTCCGCCTGCAGAGCAGGATAGTAATCGTTGGATACCAGCACACGCTTACAGCCGATACGGAAATCCGGGGTTAACTGCCGGCGCATCCAATCGTCTTCCACCTGGTTGCGCAAATGCGACAGGCTGAGCCGCTCGGCGACCCGGGTCAGCGGCGAATTCCAGATCACCGCCATGGCCATGGTTTCGTGAGTCCAGAATAGCGCCTGGCGCACCGCCTTCTGAGTGGCGGGCAGCTTCTTGAAGAGCTTTTTGTTCCAGTCCGGCGTTTTAAAATCCGGACGCGGCACCACCCACCCCGGCGTGCGCTGGAACACCTTCAGTGTACCCACGGTCTTGACCAGCTCCGGAATGATCTGAATACCACTGGCGCCGGTGCCGATCACCGCCACGCGTTTACCGGTGAAATCATATTCGTGATCCCAGCGGGCGCTGTGGATCTTTTTGCCCTGGTATTGCTCCAGGCCATCAATATTCGGCAGGCTGGCGTTGGACAACGGCCCCTGGGCCATCACCGCCGCGCGCCCGCGCACCGCGGCGCCTTTCTCCAAGGTTGCTTGCCACAGACCACTGCGTTCCTGGAACGCCAGGTCGGTGACGTTGCAGTTGAAGCGAATGTGTTTTTCCAGATCGAATTCGGACACCAGATAATGGATGTATTTAAGAATCTCCCCACTACCGGAAAAACTGCGCGACCAATCCGGGTTGGGCGCGAACGAATAGGAATATAGATTCGAGGGAATATCGCAGGCGGCGCCGGGGTAGGTATTATCACGCCAGGTTCCGCCGACCCGATCACCCCGTTCCAGGATCACGAAATCATTAACGCCCGCCTGCTTCAGCCTGATCGCCATGCCCAGCCCGGCAAAGCCGGCGCCGACGATAATCACCGACGTCGGCTTCGCGTTGCGCCGGGCGGCGGCTTTTTTGGGGGCCGCTTTACCGCTGGCTGCCTTTTGCGCGGCCACCTTGGTGCTCGCCTTTTTAGCCGTTGCCTTCTTCGCGGTGGCCTTCTTCGCCGCTGCTTTCTTGCGCGGCGCCTTGGCGGCAGCTTTCTTAGCGGCGCCGTTGTTAGCAGCGTTTTCTCGCGCTTTCACGTCAGGCTGGTCCGCGGTGCGGCTGTCGTTGCTGTTGGAGGTATCGTCATTCATAGGAAGTCACTGGCTGAAAGATCGAATTGAGAAAGGAGTCATTACGGGGCACCGCGCTTCTACGGCAGCCGGGTTTGTGGGAGCGGGCCCAGCCCGCGAAAGGGAGCGAAGCTCCCGGCGGGATCCCAGAGACCTTGTTGATGCTGTCGTTAGAGAGGTCTCTGGAATCCTGCCGGCCGGCTTCGCCGGCCTTTCGCTTGCAAGCAAGCTCCTACAAAGGCTAGGCGGTGGGTTTATAGGTAATACCCTTCACCCAGGTCGGCACACGGGACGGCAGCGCCCAAGCCGGCACCCGGTCGGTCATCTTGACCATCGCGTCCACCGGCGTGTGATACAAACGGTTGCCCCGGTTCACCACCATACGACCGTGGCGGCTGATAATCTGATACCAGGGGTTGTTGCGCCCTTCCTGGGTGCGGCCGCCGATACGTTCGAATTTTTTCATCGCCGCGTAGAGACGTTCCTCGCCAAGCCCCATCTCAATAATGTTGTCGCGCATACGGTTCAGCAGCGGCACATAGGAGGCGATACCGAGAATCAAGCGTGGGTCGGCGAGGGTGCCCAAGGTCTTGAGCGTCTTCAGATAAACCGGCCCGTGACCCTGCAATTCCAGCACATGAAAACCCACGCCCAGATGGCGGGATTCGTCGTCGTTGATCTTGGCGAACGCCTGGTGGCAAACCGGATCGTCCACGGTCTCCAACAGAAAAGTGCAGAGTGCGCCATCCAGCGCGATTTCCAGCATCGGAATCACCGAGCCCAGCACTTCCAGCGGCATGTCATCGCTGTAGCGATCCAACCACTGAATCACCAGCTTCAAGTTCTTGTTGGGTTCCGGAATCCGATCCCCGTCGAGCATGCCCCAGCGCTTCATGAGTGCCATTTCCGCGTTGGCATGGCGCTGCTCTTCGGCATGGAAGTAGGTGTAAATTTCCTTGAGGGTGTCGTTCGGGGCTTTTTGCGCCATGGCCGCGAAACCACGGGCACCGACGTGCTCGATCCACATCAGATCGGCCATAAAGGCTTTCAATTTGGGCCACTGTTCCTCGGTAATCTTTTCAGCACCGGGCGCGTCCCAATCGATGTCCGCCAGCGCCCACTGGCTGGCTTTTATTTTGGCGAGCATTTTGTCGAGATCGATGGAAGCCATGTGTGTCTCCTTCCGACTACGGAACGGGTTTCAGGATTTCGCCAGGGTGAAACGACTCAGCAGGCCGGCGCCCCGCGCATAGGTGGCCGGCAGGTAACGCTTGGCCCGCCAGATCAGCCGGGCGTCGACCTGCGGCAGAACATACAGACGCCCTTTGTCCAACGCCTTGAGCGTGGTCGCCGCCACGCCTTCGGCGGATACGCCGGTGAGCGCCACCCATTTGTTCATCAACGGCGTCACCGAATCGTCGATGCGGCCGTCGCGGAAAATATTGGTCTTCACCACCGTGGGGCACAGGGCGGTAACGGTGATGCCGGCGGCGGCGGTTTCCGCCGCCAGGGTTTCCGACAGCGCCAGCACCGCCGCCTTGCTGGCGTTATAGGGCCCCATGCTGGGCGCGGCGGCAAAGCTGGCGGTGGAGCAGACGTTGATGATGCCGCCACCACCACCACCGGCGCGCAGACGCGGCGTGAACACATGGCAACCGTGCACCACGCCCCACATGTTGACGCCCATCACCCAGTGCCAGTCTTCCATGGAGATCTCGCCCACCGGTTTGCCGCCGGCACCCACGCCGGCGTTATTGATCACCAGGCTGGGGGCCTCACCGAACCAGGCCTCGGCCTGATCCGCCAGCGCCTCCACCTGCGCCAGTTCGGACACATCACAGGGCACCGGCAGAGCGTCACCGCCTTGTTCGACGATGGCGTCGGCGGTGGCCTTGGCGGTCACCGGATTAAGATCGCTGCACACCACACGACCGCCACGGCGGGCCAGTTCCAGGGCGAAAGCGCGGCCGATGCCACTGCCCGCGCCGGTGACTACCGCGCGGCTGTGTCTGGATACCTTGTTGTTGGCGAACACTTTGTTGGTGAGCATGCGGGCGAACCTCGCCGAATTGACCGTGACATTGATTAATGGCAACTTAGTCCGACTAATTGTTCGGATTCAACTCGGATATGCCTCGTAAACCCCAGCAACCCCGCGCCCGCGCCACCGTCAACGCCATTGTCGAGGCCGGCTTTATTTCGCTCGCCCGCAACGGCGTGGAAAACACCACCACCCGGCATATCGCCGATATCGCCGGGGTCAGCGTGGGATCGCTGTACGAGTATTTCGCCAACAAAGAAGAAGTGTTCGACGCCATGCACGAACACATGGTGGGGGAAGTGGTGGCCATGGTGCGGCCGCTGATCCCGGAGTTGGTGCGCATGGATATACGCGAGCTGGTGGCGGAACTACTTTACCGCTTCCGCGACCTGCTGGAACGCGACGACGGCCGCTACCTGAGCTACATGAGCTATGCCGCTTATTTCGCGCCGCGCAATCAGATCGAGCCGGTCAATCGGCTGCTGATGGACCTGATGATGAAGTACGTGATGCACCACCCGGAGCTGGTGCGGCTGGGCAATTTACCGGCGATGGGCTTTATTATGATCAACGGCGGGGTGTTCACGGTGATTCGCTATCTCACCGAGCCCAACCCTACCGTCACGTTCGACGATCTGGTGCGCGGCCTGGGGGATATGGTCGCGCACTTCGTGGATGGAGAATTACAGCGGGCCGGGGACGCTACTTAAGCAGGTCGGTTTCCAGATTGGGGGCGTCCCGATCAACCCGTTGCCAGCTCTGGCTGCGCCCCAGAAAGCTAACCCCCAGGTAACCGCGCGCCTCCAGCGTGTCTTCGTCGGTCAAGGTGGCCTTGGCGCTGTAGGTCTTGCCGTTGTCCGGAGAATAAATAGAGCCGTCTTCCCATTGGTTGCCGCCGGCGTAGTCCAGATCCTTGAGCACGGTCACGCCGAGCAGGCGCCGGTCACGCAGTTCCTGATCCGGGTTTTCGCTGTCATAGCGGGCTTCGCCGCTGCGCGAGCCGACCACGGTGCCCGCCCAGGTGTCACCCTGTTGATGAATCTGCACGTAACCTCCGGTATCGGTTTCCCAAATACCTTCGATGGCGTGCTCGTTGTCCGCCGCCCAGGCGGTGGTGCCGAAAACCAGGAGCGCGGTGGTGAGAATGGAACGGATCATAATAAGTCCTCTACTTCAGAACAGTCGTTAAAGGCGGCCTTTTGCAGCGCGCAAAAGGGTAAACAAAGTCGCCGCTCTTGTCTGTCTGTTTAGAGGCAAAAAGAAAGGTAGGGGTTCTTAAAAGAAGATCAAATGATCCCCGCCCGGGACGGGCGGGGACCGAGGGCCGGCCGGACGTCAGGCGAGGATTTTCGCCAGCGCCTTTTCCAGATTCTCCACGGTGCGCTCCATGTTGTTGAGCTTGTCGAGCCCGAACAGGCCCACACGGAAAGTCTTGAAACCGTCCGGCTCGTCGCACATCAGCGGTACGCCGGCGGCGGTTTGCAGCCCTTCACCGATGAATTTCTTGGCGTTGTGCATACCGTCGTCACCGGTATAGCAGACCACCACGCCGGGCGCCTGAAAGCCGGTGGCCGCCACGCTTTGAATGCCGTAACGGGTAAACAGGGCACGCACCCGGCCGCCCAGCTCTTCCTGCAACGCCTGCACCACCGGGAAGCCCTGGGCACGGGTCTCTTCCATGATGTCGCGGAACCGCGCCAGACCGTCCGTGGGCAGGGTAGCGTGGTAGGCGTGGCCGCCCTCTTCGTAGGCGCGCATGATGCCGAGCCAGCGTTTCAGGTCGGCGGCGAAGCTGGTGCTCTGGGTGGTTTCCAGACGTCTTAGCGCTTCCTCGCCGAGCATCACCAGAGCGGCACAGGGCGATGAACTCCAGCCCTTCTGCGGAGCACTGATCAGAACGTCCACGCCGCGTGCTTTCATGTCCACCCAGAGGGCGCCGGAAGCGATGCAGTCGAGCACGAACAGCCCGCCCACTTCGTGAACCGCCTGCGCCACCGCATCCAGGTAATCGTCCGGCAACAGCAGGCCGGCGGCGGTTTCCACGTGAGGCGCGAACACCAGGTCCGGTTTCTCTTCGCGAATCGAGGCCACCACCTCATCAATGGGTGCTGGCGCGAACGGCGCCGGCTCACCCTCACCGTCCACCTGACGGGCCTTATGCACGGTCTCGGCGGCGGGAATCGAGCCCATCTCGAAAATCTGGCTCCAGCGGTAACTGAACCAGCCGTTGCGGATCACCAGGCATTTCTTGCCGGTGGCGAACTGACGCGCCACCGCTTCCATGCCGAAGGTTCCGCCACCGGGCACCACCGCCACCGCCTCGGCGTGATACGCCTGCTTCAGGGTCGCGGAAATATCCCGCATTACCTGCTGAAAAGACTGGGACATATGGTTCAGAGACCGGTCCGTGAACACCACGGAGTATTCCAGCAGACCGTCCGGGTCCACCTCGGGCACCAGTTGAGACACAAGCATTCTCCCGCTTCAAAACCGTTGAAAAAGACAGGGTACACGTTATAGAACCGCAAGCGGATGGCTGCAAGCTGAAAGGCGTAACCGGCCACATCCACGGCGCGATCCTCCCTGGCCGCGTGCGGGTGGCCTTCCTACAATCGAAGATTATCGAATCAAAGCGATCGCCATCCCCGGAGCGCCCATGACCACCCTGGATATACGCACTCTCACGCTGCCCACCCAATGGCACCTGGACGCCGTTCGTGACCAGGCCGGCGACCTGCAACTGGCGGTCTGGGATCTCAAGGACGACCCCGTCGGGCTGAGCAGCGAGGAAATCGACGCGGTGGTTTATCACCACCCCTCGGGCGCCGCCGGCCTGAAGCGAATCAGCGCGTTACCCAGGCTGAAGCTGATCCAGACCCAGTCCACCGGCTACGACGGCTTTGTCGCCGCCGGTCGGGGCGCCGCCGTGGCCAGCGCCTACGGGCTGCATGCCGGCCCCACGGCGGAGCTCACCCTGGGTCTGATACTTACCGCCCAGCGCAGCCTGGACCACTTCGCTCGCGAACAGAGCGCACGTCGCTGGACGCCGGCCACCACCCCGGGCCTGCTGGACCGCAACGTCCTGATGATCGGTGCCGGTGGCATCGGCGAGGCGATCGCCGAGCGCCTGGCGCCTTTCGGGGTGGCATTAACCCGCGTCGGCACCCGCGCCCGCAACGACCATCGGGGCCCGGTGCATGGCGTCGACGAACTGCCCGAGCTGCTGCCCAAGGCGGACATCGTGGTGCTGATCACGCCACTCAACGACGCCACCCATCACCTGGTCGACAAGGACTTCCTGGCCCGGCTTCCGGACGGCGCGCTGGTGGTCAATGTGGCGCGTGGCCCGGTGGTGGACACCGAGGCGCTGCTCAACGAAGTGCAAAGCGGCCGCCTGCGCGCCGCCCTGGACGTGGTGGACCCGGAACCCTTGCCGGCGGACCATCCGCTGTGGACCGCCCCGGGCGTGTTCCTCACCCCACACATCGGCGGTCGCTCCGAAGCCCTGAAACCCCGCCTGGCGCGCTTCCTCCGCGAACAGGTGCGCCGCATCGCGGCGGGGGAGGCGCTGCAGAATCTGGTCCACCCAGGAAGAAATAGTTAAAGCAGTGAATAGTTAATAGTGAATAGCGAAACAACGCAGGCACGGCCAGGCAGTTCCCAAGGCCCCTACCCGCGCACTATTCACTATTAACCGTTAACTATTAACCGTCTTCACCAGGTGTCGATCATCGGGCGGCGCTTGCCGGCGATGGGTTCGCGGCCACCTTTGGGCGCGGCGCGCAGGCCACGCAGTACCCAGGCACGGGAGTCCGACGGGTCGATCACCGCGTCGATCTCCAGGGCGGCAGCCATGCTCAGCGCCTCGCCCCGTTCGTACAGCTTGCCCACCAGTTCCTTGAACAGCGCCTCGCGTTTCTCCGGCGTCTCCTGGGCGTCCAGTTCTTTCTTGTAGGCCAGGTTCACCGCGCCTTCCAGACCCATGCCACCGAATTCACCGCTGGGCCAGGAGGCACAGAAGAACGGCGCGTGGAAGGAGCCGCCGGTCATGCCCTGGGCACCGAGGCCGTAGCCCTTGCGCGTCACCAGAGAGAACAGCGGCACGGTGAGGCTGGCGGCGGTGACGAACATGCGGCAGGTATGACGCACCATGGCGGTTTCTTCTTCGTCGGGGCCGACCATGAAACCAGGGGTATCGCAGAAGCTCACCATGGGCAGGTCGAAGGCGTCACACAGTTGCATGAAGCGTGACGCTTTGTCGGCGCCATCGGCGTCGATGGCGCCGCCGAGCACTTTCGGATCATTAGCGATCAGACCCAGCGGTCGACCTTCGACACGCACGAAGGCGGTGATCATCCCCGGTGCGAAATCCGGGCGCAGCTCGACCACGGAATCGGTGTCGGCGAAGACGTTGATCAAGTGACGCATGTCGTAGGCGTGCAGCCTGTTCTCCGGCACCGCCCGGCGTAGCCAGCGCTGATCCTCGCAGGTCCAGTCGGTGATCTCGCCCTGGAAATAACCCATCAGTTTCTTAGCCAGGGCGGCGCCCTCTTCCTCGTCCTTGACCACGCAATCGATCACGCCGTTGGCGCGCTGCACCGATACCGGGCCCACCTCTTCCGGTTTGAACGAACCCAGGCCGCCGCCTTCGATCATCGCCGGCCCGGCCATGCCGATGCAGGCGTTCTCGGTGGCGATCATCAAATCGCTGCAGCCGGCGAACACCGCGTTACCGGCGAAGCAGCGCCCGGACACCACGGCGATGCGCGGCACCAGACCGCTGAGGCGGGCGTATTGCAGGAAGCTGGGGCCGTCCAGACCGGCCACCTTGGTGGCGTTGTCGGTGTCGCCGGGACGGCCGCCGCCGCCCTCGGCGAAGAAGATCACCGGCAGTTTTTGCTGTTCGGCGATCTCCAGAATCCGGTCGGTTTTCTTGTGGTTCATGGTGCCCTGGGTGCCGGCCAGCACGGTGTAGTCGTAGGCCAGCACCGCACAGTGGCTGTCACCGAACAGGTCGCCGTTCACCGAACCGATGCCGGTGATCATGCCGTCAGCGGGGGTGTTGTGAATCAAATCCTCCACCGAGCGGCGGGCACGCTGGGCGGCGAAGGTAAAGCCGCCGTATTCGATAAAGCTGTCCGCATCGCAAATCGCCGCCACGTTCTCGCGGGCGGTGCGCTGGCCGGTTTTACGGCGTTTGGCCACCGCCTGGGGCCGGTTTTCATCGCGCAGCAGGGCGTCGCGGCGCTGCAGCTTGGCGAGATCCGGGCGAATACGATCCAGGTCGATGTCTTCCTCTTCCTGGTCCGCGTCCCCGGCCACGTCGCCGGGCTCGATAAAGTACAGCGGATCGCCACCGCCGACCGCGTCGCCCACCGCGAACACCACCTGGCGCACGGTGCCGCTGACCGCGGCCACCACCTGATGCTGCATCTTCATGGCTTCCACGAAAGCCACCGGCTGCCCTTCGCGCACGGTATCGCCGTCAGTGACCATCAACTCCACCACCACGCCCTGCATGGGCGTGGTCACCGCATCGGTGCCCGGCGGCGCCTTGATCGCGGCTTGCTGCGCTTCGGACGCCGTCTCGCTGTCGCCGAAGTGCAACGCCGGGTGCGCGCCGTCGCCCACCAGCTCCGCCATATGATCGTCCACGAAGCGGGTGTAAATGGCGTTGTCGGTGACTTCCTGGCGGCGCAGCAGGTTCTGCAGAAAGCCGATATTGGTATCCACGCCTTCGATGCGGAACTGGCACAGCGCCCGATAGCCGCGCCGCACGGTAGTGGCGTAGTCACCGCGCCCATGCACGATCAGCTTGGCGAGCAGGGAATCGTAATGAGGGCTGGTGCGGTAACCCCGGTAGCCAAAAGTGTCCACGCGCAGGCCGGGGCCGGTGGGCGGCTCGAACGTGCTGAGCGTGCCGCCGGCGGGGCGCGCCTCGCCACTGGCGTCCATGGTTTCCATATTGACGCGCAGTTGCATGGCGAAGCCCGACGGTCGCGGCGCGCGGGTCAGGCCCAGGTCCGCCAGCGAGGCACCGCCGGCCACTTGCAACTGGGTCTGAACCAGATCAATGCCGGTGATTTCCTCGGTGACGGTGTGTTCCACCTGCAAGCGCGGGTTGGCTTCGATAAAAGCGAAGTGGCTTTCGTCCGCGTCGACCAGGAATTCAAAGGTGCCCAGGCTGCGATAACCGACCCGCGCCGCCAGGCGCAGGGCCGCGTCCAGCAACTGTTGGCGGGTGTCTTCGGAGAGCGTCGGACTGGGCGCCACTTCCACCAGTTTCTGATTGCGCCGCTGCAGACTGCATTCGCGCTCCCACAGATGCACGGGATCAGCGCCGCCGTCGCCCAGTACCTGCACTTCGATGTGCCGGGCGCGATCGATAAAGCGTTCCACATAGACAGCGCCGTTGCCGAAGGCAGCCTCCGCCTCCGCCTGGCAGCGCTTGAAGGCGTCCGCCAGATCATCACCGGGGCGCACGATACGCATGCCACGCCCGCCGCCGCCGGCAATCGCCTTGACGATCACCGTGGCGTCGTCCCCAAGGCCGTCACGGAACGCCCGGGCCTGCTCCAGGGTGGTGTCAGCTCCGGTGCCCGGCACCACCGGCACCTGGCATTCCTCCGCCAGCACCCGGGCGCGGGCTTTGTCGCCGAGCTGCGCCAGCGTCTCCGCGTCCGGGCCCACGAAAATCAGGCCCGCGGCGGCGCATTGGGCGGCGAAATCCTCGCTTTCGCTGAGGAAACCGTAACCGGGGTGCACTGCGTCGCAGTCCTGCTCGCGGGCCACTCGCACCAGTTGTTCGCCGTCCAGGTAGGCGGCCACGCCCTGCCCGGCCAGCGCTACCGCCTGGTCCGCGACCCGGGTATGCAAGGCGCGTTCGTCGTCGGCGGGATACACCGCCACGGTGGCGATATCCAGGTCCGCGGCGGCGCGGGCGATACGCACGGCGACTTCACCGCGGTTGGCAATGAGCAGCTTTTTGATCGTCATGAAGCAGGATCCATCTTGTTCCGGGTGACAGCAAGATAGCCAAATACTGACTTGCACGTCAATTAGTATTGACAGTCGTTTTATTTACTTGCAGATTAATTAGAACCCGGCGGTCACACAGCGTTATGACGCCCCGACCGGAGTAACGCGGACACATCACCCACAGGAGGCCCGGCTTGGCCAGACCGGAAAAAAAATCGCAGTTGGGCCAACCGCCGATGAAGGCGCAGATCAAGAACGCGGCCCGCGATTTGTTTATTCAGCGCGGCCTCGCCGATGTCAGCTACGGCGATATCGCCGAAGTGGTGAATACCACGCGGGCCAACCTGCATTATCACTTCGGTAATAAAAACGCATTGATCGACGCGGTGTTTCAGGAAACCTTCGACAGCCTGGAAGTGCAGTTCAAGGAAGTCTGGGCCAAGCCGGGGCTGACGCTGGAACAACGCATCATGGTGACCGCCAAGGACTGCGAGCGTCGTTTCTACGAGTTCAACGACGACGCCAAAGGCCGCGCTCCCTGGAGTCTGTCGGCGCGGGCGCGTTTTGAAAATCACCTGATCTCGCGCGACATCCAGGAAGGCATTTCGGAGATGTCCCGGCATTTCGAGGACTATGTCGCCCATGCGGTGACCCTGGCGATCGGCGCCGGCGAACTGCGCCCGAACACCCCGGTGCGCCAGATCGTGATGCTGATTACGCCGCTGTGGTATTTCGGCTCGCTGCTCACTCAGCACAGCGGCCTGAACAAACTGCTTGATCATTACAAGGCGGTCACCGACACCATCACCGCCGCTTACAGCCCCTAACAACAACATTCCCCATCGGCCGCCACGCGGCCGACCGTGGATGTGCCGGAGAGAGTTCATGGCGCAACACAGCGAAAGGGCACAACCTGCTCAACCGGCACCGTTATTGTCGGTGGAGAATTTGAGCATTTCATTCGCGCATCCGGGCGGCGAAACCGCCATTACCCGCGATGTTTCCTTCACCGTGGCGCCCGGCGAACGGGTCGGCGTGGTGGGCGAAAGCGGTTGCGGCAAAACCGTCACCGGGCTGGCGTTACTGGGTTTACTGCCGCGCAGTACCGCCCGGGTGCGCGGCGCGATCCGCTTCCAGGGCGAAGACCTGACGTCCATGCCAGCACGCCGCCTGCGGCGCCTGCGCGGCAGCGAGATCAGCATGATCTTCCAGGAGCCGATGAGCGCGCTGGACCCGGTGTTCACCGTCGGCGAGCAGCTCACCGAAACCCTGCGCTGCCACCGCAAGGTGAGCCGCAAAGAGGCCCGCGAACGCAGTATCGAAGCGCTCGCGGAAGTGGGCATCCCTTCCCCGGCTCAGCGCATCGACGACTATCCCTACCAGTTCTCCGGCGGCATGCGGCAACGGGTGATGATCGCCATGGCGCTGATCTGCCGGCCCAAACTGGTGATCGCCGATGAACCGACCACCGCCCTGGACGTGACCGTCCAGGCACAAATCACCGATCTGCTTTGCCGGATCAGCGACGACACCGGTACCGCGTTGTTGTTTATCACCCACGATCTTGGCGTGGTGGCGGAAACCTGCTCGCGCCTGCTGACCATGTACGCCGGCGAAGTGGTGGAAAGCGCGCCGGTGGATTCGGTGCTGCGGCGTCCCCGCCATCCGTATTCTTCGGGGCTGCTGTGTTCGCTGCCCGGTCTCAGTGAGCGCGGCCAGCGGCTGCCGTCGATCCCCGGGCGGGTGCCGGCGCCGGATCGGATGCCCACCGGTTGCCGCTTCCAGGCGCGCTGTCCGCACGCCGTCGACGGCTGCGAGCAAAGCCAGCCGCTACAGGCGCTGGCCGACCACCGGCTGGCGCGCTGCTGGCGCAGCGATGAACTGACCCTGCCGGGAGCCGTGAGCCAATGAACGCACGTCTTTCTCCGCGAGCGGACAGCGCCGCCGGCGTGTCCGCGCAAGACCTGAGCATCCACTTCGCCACCAAAGCCGGCACCGTAAAGGCGGTGGACGGCGTCAGCTTCGCCATCCGCGCCGGTGAGACTTTCGGCATTATCGGTGAATCCGGGTCCGGCAAAACCACTCTGGGCCGCGCCCTGGCCGGTCTGCTGAAACCCAGTGACGGCGAGATTCATTACGGCGACCACAACCTGCGCCATCTGTCGCGGGCGCAGCGTAAACGGCTGCGCCGCGATCACCAGATTATTTTCCAGGACCCGCACGCCGCCCTGAACCCGCGCATGACCATTCTTCAGTCGGTGGTGGAACCGCTGGATATCATCGCTGAAGGCGACCGTCGCAGCCGCCGGCAAACCGCCGCCGACGCCCTGGAGAGGGTGGGCCTGCCGGCGGAAATCGGGAAGCGCTATCCCCATGAGTTATCCGGCGGGCAGAAACAGCGGGTTAACATCGCACGTACTCTGACCCTGCGGCCCAAGTTCATCGTCTGTGATGAAGTGGTGGCGGCCCTGGACGTTTCCATTCGTGGCGCGATCCTGAATTTGTTCGCCGATTTGCAGGAAGAGTTCGGCATCACCTACGCCTTCATCACCCACGATATTTCGGTGGTCTCCCATGTCAGCGACCGCATCGGCGTGCTCTACCTGGGCCGATTGATGGAGCAGGGGCCGGCTGACGCCATCAGCGACCGTCCCTTGCACCCCTATACCCAAGCATTGCTGTCCGCCGAACCGCTGCCGCTGCCCAGTGACCAGCGTGATCACCGCCGGCGCATTCGTCTTGAGGGTGAGATTCCCAGCCCGCTGAACCCGCCGTCGGGCTGCCCGTTCCGCACTCGCTGTCCGAAGGCAGAAGCACTGTGCGCGGAACAGGTGCCGCAATGGCGCGAGCTGTTACCGGAGCATTGGGTGGCCTGCCATTTCGCCGAAACGAATCTTTGAACAAAACAAAAAATTTGTGGAATTTGTAGCGAATTCTTGGAGAGAGCGATCATGAAAAAACAACACCGCGATCAGCACGACGAAGACCTCACTATTAACGGCAACGGCGTGTCACGCCGGGCCTTCATGGGTTATCTTTCCGGCGCCCTGGCGGCGGGCACTCTGCTCGGCCCGACCCGGGCCTGGGGCCAGAACGGCGGCAAAACCGCCCTGCTGCGGGTGGGCGCCAATGCCAACCCATCCAGCCTGGACCCGGCCACCGGCGGCTCCGGCTCCGACCATGTATTCCTCTATCCGCTTTACGACACCCTGGTGACCTGGGATTTCGAGACCCTCAAAGCGGAGCCGGGTCTGGCGGAAAGCTGGCAATTCACCGATCCGAAAACCCTGGTGCTGACGATCAAGCAGGGCGTGCTTTTCCACGACGGCACCGCGCTTGACGCGCAAGCAGTGAAAACCAATCTGGACCGGAACCGCAGCGCGGAATATTCCAATATTCGCGCCGATCTGGCATCGGTGGAGGCGATCACGGTCAGCGGTGAGCATCAGGTTACGCTGACGCTGAAAAACCCGGATACCGCCCTGCCGCTGATTCTCTCCGACCGGGCCGGAATGATGGTGTCGCCGGCGGCACTGGAAAAACACGGCGGCCGGGTGGACCGCAACCCGGTGGGCGCCGGCTTCATGCGCTTCGGCAACTGGGCCGACGGCAGCGAAGTGGTACTGAACGCCGTCAAGGACTACCACGGTGACAATCGGCCGGCGCTGGACGGCATTGAGTTCAAGGTAATCACCGACAGCGCCACCCGTTTGCGCGCGGTGATGTCCGGCCAGGCGGATCTGGCCTACCACCTGGACGGTCGCCAAAAGCCTCTGGTGGAGAAAATGCCGACCCTGAGCGGCGCCATCTCTTCCACCATTTACGTTTATCAGCTCTACATGAACATGGCGCGCAAGCCGATGGACGACGTGCGCGTGCGGCAGGCGATCAATTACGCCATCGACCGCCAGGCGTTTATTCGCGCCACCATGGCCGGCGCCGGCGAACCGGCTTATATGAACCTGCCGGAATCCCACTGGGCGTTCGACAAGGACACCGCCGGGCTCTACCCCTACGACCCGGAAAAAGCCAAGGCGCTGCTTGCCGAGGCCGGCTACCCCGACGGTATCGAGCTGGATCTGCGCGGCTACAACGACCAGTCCTCGGTGCAGATGCAGGAAGTACTGCTGGCGCAGTTCGCCAAGGCCGGCATTCGTGGCCGCTTTCGCACCGGCACCATCGCCGATATGTCGGCGGCTTACTTCGGCCAGCAGAAAACCGGCGACATGCTGCTCTCCGCCTGGACCGGCCGTCCGGACCCGAGTCTTAGCTATTCGTTGATGTACACCGAGGACGCCTACTTCAACGCCGGCAGCGTGGCGCCACCGGAAGGCTTCAACGATGCGCTGCTGGCGTCGCGCAGTAGCGACGACCTGGAAGAGCGCAAAACCGCGCTGGCCCAGGTGCAACGGCTGGTGATGGAGAACGCTTTGGTGGCGCCGCTGGCGTTCCGGCAGAGCATTGTCGCCAGCAACGACCGGGTGAGCGGCTATCAAAACAACCTGCTCGGCAAACCCAAGTTCAACGGGGTGTCCCTGAAAGGTTGAGCGGGCCGCGTTCGCGGCGGAGAAGTACGCTATGGCAACTGCTGTAAAAGCAAACCGGGTCAAACAGAAGATGGTGGCGTCGCGCCTGCTGCAGGCGCTGCCGATTCTGATCCTGGCCACCTTTATTGTCTTCAGTCTGATGCAACTGATCCCCGGCGATGTGGCGGTAACCCTGGCCGGAGAGAACGCCTCGGCGGAACGGATCGCGCAGATTCGCGAAGCCTACGGCCTCAACCAGCCGTTCCTGGCGCAGTACGGCGACTGGTTATGGCGGGCCGCTCAGGGTGATCTGGGCGCGTCGCTGCTGTCCGGCGAACCGGTGGCGCAAACCATCGCCCGCACTTTCCCCAACACTCTGTTGATCGCGGTCTATGCGGTCTTGCTGTCGGTACTGGTGGGGGTGCCGCTGGGCATTCTCGCCGCCACCCGCTCCGGCTCGCCGCTGGACAGCGGCATCATGGGGGCGGCCTCGCTGGGTGTGGCGGTGCCTAACTTCTGGTTCGGCATGATTCTGGTGCTGTATCTGGCGCTGACCTTTAAATGGTTCCCGGCCACCGGCTTTGTCTCACCGCGCGAGGATTTTTCCGCCGCGCTCTGGTACGCCACCCTGCCGGCACTGGCCCTGTGTACCAACGGCATCGCCGAGGTGGCCCGTCAGTTACGCAGCTCGCTGGTGGAAATCCAGTCGTCCCAGCATGTGCGCACGCTGCACGCCAAGGGCCTGAGCCCGGCGCGCATTCTCTGGAAGCACGGCCTGAAGAACGTGAGCGTCAATCTGCTCACGGTGGTGGGCCTGCTGTTCAACAAAATTCTCGCCGCCACCGTGGTGGTGGAAGCGGTGTTCGCGATTCCCGGCATCGGCAGCTCAATCGTCAACGCCGTCCTGCAAGGGGACTTCCCAGTGGTCCAGGGCGCGGTCCTGGCGATGGTGGTCACGGTGATTCTGGTCAATCTGTTCACCGATCTGGCGTGCACCGCTCTCGATCCGAGGATCAACGAATTATGAACACTTCCACGGTTACCGATCAGACCACCCCGGAGGTCTGGGACGAGCCCGGTCTGGCTCGTCGTACGCTCAACTGGCTGCGCGGCGACCCGCGCGCCGCTCTCAGCCTGGTGGTGCTGGTGGTGATTCTCGGTGCCGCCGTGCTGGCGCCGTGGCTGGCACCCCACGATCCCACCGCACAGAACTTCGACCAAATGCTCAATGGTCCCTCCGCCGCTCATTGGCTGGGCACCGACGACCTCGGCCGCGACGTGTTCAGCCGCCTGATGCACGGCGGCGCCAATTCACTGTACGCGGCGCTGCTGGCGGTGTCCGTGGCGCTGCTGATTGGCGTGCCGCTGGGTCTGATCGCCGGGTTCGCCGGCGGCTGGACCGATACGCTGATCAGCCGCGTGATCGATACCTTTCTGTCGTTCCCGGCGATCATCCTGGCGGTGGCGGTGACCGGCGCCATGGGCATCGGGCTGACCAACGCCATGTTCTCGGTGGGGCTGGTGTTCGCGCCGCAGATCGCGCGGTTGATCCGCGCGCGAACGCTGGTGGTCCGTCAGGAATTGTACGTGGACGCGGCGCGCTGTTTCGGCGCCTCACCGTTACGTCTGCTGTTGCGCCACGTACTGCCCAATGCGATCCAGCCGGTGATCGTGCAAAGCACCCTGCTGTTGGCGGTGGCGCTGCTCGCCGAAGCGAGCCTGAGTTTTCTCGGCCTGGGCGTACAGCCGCCGGACGTGAGCTGGGGCGCGATGATCGCCCGCGGCTACCTGTATATGTCCATTGTCCCGGAGCAAATGTACGCCCCGGGCCTGATCATCATGATCACCGCCGTGGCCTTCAATGCCCTGGGCGAATCCCTTCGCGCCGCCCTCGATCCAACTATCAAGGGTCACGGCTGACGCCTTAGCGAACACGAAACAAGGAGCACTTCATGACCTCTCAATCCGCGGCCAGCATGAACCCCGTGGCGGTACCCGGCTCCGCCTGGTCCAACGACCCGGTGCGTTATCTGGACGGTGAAAAGCCGCTGCATGAGTATCTGTTCGACCACGCCGACAAAGTGCCGGACCAGCGCGCCTATGTGTTCTACGGCACCGAGCTGACCTGGTCGCAAATGGCTGACGGCGTGCGCCGTCTGGCGGCCTTCCTGCAACAGCGCGGGGTGGACAAAGGCGACCGCGTGGCGCTCTACATGCAGAACTGCCCCCAGTACGTCATGGCGCACTATGCGGTGCAGAGCCTGGGCGCCATGGTTACGCCGGTAAACCCGCAATACAAAGCCGCCGAGGTTACCTACCAGCTCAGCAACGCCGAGGTCTGCGCCATCATCGTGGCCACCGAGCTGTACCCCTTCGTCGCCCAGGTACGTGACCAACAGCCCGATCAGGTGCCCGACCTGAAGACCGTGATCACCACCCGTTACCAGGACTACCTGCCGGAACACCCCACCCTGCCGGTGCCCAAGGAGCTGCTCACCGACGCACCGCAACCAAGCGGTGACACCTTTGACCTGAGCGGCGTGCTCGCCGATACCGCGCCGCTGACGACGCTGCCCGAAGTGGATCTGTGGGACGGCGTCGGCCTGATGACGTTCACTTCCGGCACCACCGGCCGCCCCAAGGGCGCCATGCTCAGCTACGGCAGCAGTCTGTTTAAAATGGCCGCGTCCTACCAGGCCAACCCGTCCAAGCGCGACGGCATCGGTCTCGCGGTGGCGCCCCTGTGTCATATCGCGGGCATGAATTTCGGCGTCTATATGCCGGTCTATGCCCGCCGCACGGCAGTAATTCTGGCGCGCTTCGATCCGGAAACGGTGATCCAGGCGTTCGAGAAATACCGTTGCGACATGTGGTACAGCATCGCGCCGATGAACCGGGCGATCCTGGACCACCCGGGTGTCGAACAACGGGACCTGACGTCTCTAGAGCTGAACCCGGCCACCAGTTTCGGCATTCCGGTCACGGAAAAGCTGGCGGAGCAATGGAAAGCCCTCACCGGCTGCCAGCTTCACGAAGCCGCCTACGGCCTCAGCGAAACCCACACCTCGGACACCTTCATGCCCAAGGACCGCATCAAATGGGGCAGTTGCGGGCTGCCGGTGGCCGGTAACGAAATCCGCATTGTCGATGTGGAAACCGGCAAGCTGTGCGGCGCCAATGAAAGCGGTGAGATCGTGGTACGCAATCCGGCGGTGTTCAAAGGCTACTGGAAGCGTGACGAAGCCACCGCCGAAACCCTGCGCCAGGGCGCCGTGCACACCGGCGATGTGGGTTATTTCGATGAAGAGGGTTATCTGTTCTTCACCGGTCGCATCAAGGAGATGATCAAGTGTTCCGGTTACAGCGTATTCCCGGAAGACGTGGAAGCGCTGATGCTGGACCACCCGGCCATCGCGCAGTCCGCCGCCATCGGCGTGCCCGACGATCAGCGCGGCGAGACGGTGAAACTGTTCGTAGTGCTGAAACCGGACTACCAGGGCAAGATCAGCGAGCAGGAACTGATCGACTGGGCCAAGGAGCATATGGCGGCTTATAAGTATCCCCGCCAGCTCGCCTTCATCGACAGCCTTCCCGCCACCGGCGCCGGCAAAGTCCTGCGGCGACTGCTGAAAGACGCCTGACCCTCCAGGCTGTGGAGTGGGCCTTGTGCGAGCGGGCCCCGCCCACGAAAGGGGCGAAGCCCCGGCAGGATCCCAGAGGCCTTGGCTAATCAGGTCTTTGGTGCTCCGTATCCGAGACGCGGTGCAATGGTGGTGCCTTACGGGATCGCTCAAGCCGCTCTCATTTGGCAGCGGAACCGCCACGGGTCCAGACAACCGCCCGGACCTTTCTACGAAGCTCAATTTGTAGGAGCTTGCCTTGCAAGCGAAAGGGTGGCTTTAGCCACCCGGCAGGATCCCAGAGAGGCTGTTTGTACTAGCGTTAGAAAGGCCTCTGGTATCCTGCCGGCAAGCTGGGCTTGCCTTTCGCGGGCATGGCCCGCTCCTACAAATTGAGCTTCGTAGAATGGTTCGGCGCCGGCGATAACCCGAGGCGGTGGCATCTACCCAGTGAGCGGGTCTGTGTTCTGCCCTTCCGGGACCCTGGAGAACAGGACGTTCGACAGGGAGCCCCCAGGGACGGGTTCACGGCGTTCCCGGAAGGGCAGAACACAGACCCGCGTCCTCGGCTGGAGTAACAACCGCCCGACCCAGCCTCAATGAACCTTTCAAAAATCCGTCATCGCCTTGTCATTAGTTTTCGGCCCACTGGCGTGGATACCGATGAACAAATAATGACGAGGTAATTCCATGAGACTCTGGCTTGCTCTGGGGGCCGGCACGCTTACCGCCGTATTACTGGCTGGGTGCGGCGGTGACGACAGCAACGACAACCTGCCCACCTCCCCCGACACGCCCGCCGTAAGCGGCGTGAAACTGAACTTCATGGGCCGGCACAGCACCGGCCAGTTCGACGAAAGCGCGGCGGAGATTCCCGCCTACGACGCCGGCAGCCAGCGACTGTTCGTGGTCAATGCCCAAAAAGGGGCGCTGGACGTGCTGGGCCTGGACGACCCGGCCAACCCCACGCTGGTGGACACCCTGACCACCGCCGACATCGGTGCGAACACCGAGGTCAACAGTGTCGCGGTACGCGACGGTCTGGTGGCCGTGGCGGTACAGGCCCCGGTGAAAACCGACCACGGCTATCTGGCGCTGTATGACGCTGAAACCCTGGCACGCATCAGCGTTGCCGACGTCGGCGCGCTGCCTGACATGGTGGCGTTCACCGCCGACGGCCAATACGTGCTCACCGCCAACGAAGGCGAGCCCAACGATGACTACAGCGTTGATCCGCAAGGCTCGATCAGCGTGATCGACATCAGCGACCCGGAAAGCCCGGTGGTCGCCACCGCCGACTTCACCGCCTATAACGGTCAGGAAAGCGCCCTGCGCGCCGATGGCGTACGCCTTTACGGCCCCGGCGCCAGCGCCGCCGAGGATTTCGAACCGGAATACATTGCCCTTGACGGCGACGGCACCACCGCCTGGGTGGTACTGCAGGAAAATAACGCACTGGCGAAACTGGATATCGCCAGCGCCACGGTGACCGACATCCTGCCCCTGGGCGAGAAGGATCTGAGCGTGGACGGCAACGGCATCGACGCCAGCGACGACGACGATCAGATCAACATCCGCACCTTCGACGGAGTGGTCGGCCTCTATCTGCCCGATGCCATCCACGCCTACAGCAGCGGCGGCGCCACCTATCTGGTCACCGCCAACGAAGGCGACGCGCGCGCCTGGGGCGAAGACAACGACGCCTACTTCGGCGCCGAAGGGGCCGGTTGCGCCGGTGACGCGAGCCTCGGCTTCGTGGAGGAATTCCGGGTCAAACACCTGGTTCACGCCAGCGGCTTCGACCGTCGCTGCGGTGACGACCTGCCGCCACAACTGCGCGCTCTGGGCGCCGGCGGGCTGCTTAACCCGGACACCTTCGCCTATTGCGGCGCCGTTGACGGCGATCCCGGCGACTGCCGCGAGGATGATGTTCTCGGCCGTCTCAACATTACCTGGACCGAAGGCTATCGCACCGACAATAACGGCGACCCGGTAATGTTCGATGAAACCGGCGTGGAAGATCCCGCGGGCGATCGCATCATGTACGACAAACTGTACGCCTACGGCGGCCGCTCTTTCTCGATCTGGGATCAGGACGGCGAACAGGTGTGGGATTCCGGCGACGCCATTGAGCAATTCCTCGCCAGCGACCAATGCCAGGCCGGCGCGCAACGGAATATTCCTTGCGCCGACTATTTCAACTCCGGTCACGACGAGGGCAGCGCCTTCGACAGCCGCAGCGACGCCAAGGGTCCGGAGCCGGAAGGCCTGACCCTGGGCACCCTGGGCGACAAGACCTTCCTGTTCCTGGGTCTGGAACGCATGGGCGGGGTTCTGGTGTACGACATCACCGACCCCACCGCGCCGGTGTTGAATGACTATCTGAACAGCCGCGAAGACTGGGATACCGAGGACACCGACGCGGTGCTGGCCAGTGCCGGCGACCTGGGCCCGGAAGGCCTGGTGTTCATCCCCGCCGCGGACTCCCCCAACGGCAAGGCACTGCTGGTGGTGGGCTATGAGGTCAGCGGCACCACCGCGGTGTACGAGGTGGAAACGCTGCGCGATTGACCCTTCCTCCGCATAAAAACCCACGCCCGGCGCGCCACCGCACGCCGGGCGTTTTTCGTTGTGAGACAGGAAAACTGGACCCCGACGCCCACCGGAGGCAGTCTTAACTCTTCACGTGACCGACAAGCGGGACGCGCTAGCCTTTCGCGCTCTTGGAAGGGGTGCGCCACCGGCTAAAGCGTGGGGAGCCACAGGAAACGCTTGCATGACCCGTGTTTTATGGTCAACTTGAGTGACCCATTATATTAATTTTCTATTATCTACGTTTAAGAGTGATGGTGAGTCAATATGGTTGAAGACGCTTCGCTGGACCGGCTGAACCAGTGCCTGGAAACCGTGCATTTTGCCTTCCGGGGCCTGGTAGCCGAACCCGACAGCATACTGAAGAGCCAGGGCTTGTCGCGGATTCACCATCGACTGCTGTTTTTTATCGGCCGCAACGCCGGACTCAGCGTCAATCAACTGGTGGAAACCATGCGCCTGACCAAACAGGCCATCCATAAGCCGCTGAAGTCACTGGTGGAAAAAGAACTAGTGAGCGTGGACCGGGACCCTGCTGATAAGAGAGTGAAGCGGTTAACGCTCACTGAGCAGGGCGCGGCGCTGGAGAAACGGTTGTCTGGTATTCAGCGCGAGCTGCTGACGCACGCGTTTGATGAGGTCGGCGAGGAAGGCGCCGATGCCTGGTTTCGGGTGATGGAAACCATGGCGCGGCGCCTCGGGGTGTAAACCTCCGTCCCGTTATTCGTCTCGTGCAAAAGCGATATCGATGGGCAGCAGTTCCGTCGCCACGAAATCGACCTGATCGCCGCTGTCCGCGTCCAGCAGCCGCAAGCCGGGCGCACTGACGGACGCATCGGCGACCCACAGATGCCCCTGGGGGCCCATCGCGATACCACGCAGATCCATGCCCGACAGTCCCGCCACCGTATCGCCCACTTCACCGGTACTCGGGTTAAACCGGCGCAAAGCAATATTTTGCCAGCCGCCGTAAGCCAGATAGTAACCGTTGTCCGCATCCACCAGCTCAATGGCGCTGATCAAGCCGGTGTCCGCCGTGTCGTCCAGCCGTTGCTCCACGTCGTAGCTGTCCGGATCGATGACATCAATACCGCCGCTGTAGCCCGGCGCGAAGGAACCCTGGTTTTGCACCAACAAACCCAGTTGCGGGTGGTGGATCACAGCCGTCGGATTGCGCCCTATCAAGGGAATACCCTTCAATCCGTTTTCGCCCCTTCCGGTGTCGATTTCCTCTTCGCTGCTGGTGTCGAACACCGCCACGTAGGCGGTGTTGGCCGGCTGCCAGAGACTGTTGAGGCGCTGCATGGTGACAAACAGTTTACCGTCAACAACGATCGCGGCGGACATATTGGGGCTGCCGGTCGAGCCCCCCGCGGGCTCGTATTGCGACAGATCCAACTCGCCGATCTTAAAGTTCGACTCGCGCGTGGCGGTGGGGTCCACAATCCAGATCTCGTTGTCGCCGTAACGAATCATATAGGCCTTGTCCGGGGCGGCGAAAACCAAATCATAAACGTTGGCGGAATCCGCGTCGGACGCATCCAGCGCGGAGTAATTCCAATCAAAAGCGCCGGGATTGGACAGCGATACTTTCTTGATACGATCCGATTGGTAACGCTCAATCAGGTAGTAGTCGCTGCCGTAGGCCGCCACCGCCAGGTCGGAGACGGTGGGATGATAGCTGCCGGAACTGGTGCGCTGCTCAACGCTCACCAGTTCCACGGCGCCGGCGTCGTAGCTTGAGGTGGCCGTGGCGACCACCGCCACATCGATAGCGGAAATTTCGGACGGGCCGTCACTGCCTCCGCTGCCGCCGCAGGCGGTGAGAAAAAGACCGGACACCCCGGCCAGAAACAACGACTTCAAAAAAGTCTTGGGCTGACTGTATAACAACATGACGATTCCTCGTTAGGACACGGGCGGATCAAAAGCGGTGCTGAAGATTGACGAAGACGGTGCGACCGGGGCCGGGGAAACGATTGAAATCCTGATAGATCTCGTCGCTCAGGTTCCGCACTTCCAGGTTGATTCGGGTTTCCGCGCTCCGCCCCCAGGCATGGCGCCAGCCGAGACTGGCATCAAAGGTTTTCGCGGGCTCCGCTTCGAGAAGATTGGCGGAGTCGTAATAGAGTTCGTTCTGATAGCGCCAGCTCAAGCTGGCGACGAAGGGCGACAGCCGCCAGGTGCTTTTTACCAGAGCGGTATGGTGATAAATGCCGGGCAGGGCTTTGTCGCGCTGATCGGCGAGCTGCTCGGAACGGTTTTGCGAATCCTGGGTGGTGGCGTTAACGCTGAGTGTCCAGCGGGGCAAAAGATCGTAGGACGCTTCCAACTCCAGGCCACGCACCCGTGCCGCCATATTGATATAGCGCCCCACCCCACGGGCGTCGTAGATCGCCGTGATGGCGGGGTCCAGATCGCGGATAAACCCGGTGACTTCGAAGTAACCACGAGGGACCAGAATCCGCACACTGGTCTGCGCGTTCAATGCTTCTTCCGCCTGCAAATCCGCGTTACCGATGAACAACCCCTGTTGGCCGAATCGCTCCAGCAGAGTGGGAACACGCACCTGTCTCGCCACATTGGCAAACCACCAAAGGTTGGCCGTCATCGCGTACCGCGCGCCCAGTTGCCAGGCATGGTAATGACGACGGCTTTCGCCTTCGGCGCGGCTGTTGTCGGCCTGGACATCATCGGATCGGTCACTCACGTCGAAACGCCGAAGCACCGCCTGGGTGCGCCAACGTTCGTCGCCACTGTGCCATTCGTGGCTCAACGCGCTGGTCACTTGCCGCCTTTCTCGCTCGGTTTCCGACGCGGTCTGTAACCGATCTTCCTGATCAAGCCGGTAAAGGCTGGCGTCCAACCCGGCACTAAGCCGATGGGCGCCAAGCAGCCAGGTAAGCGTATTATTGAACCCGAATTGATCGGTCACATCGCGCGCGTCATGGACACCGGTGCCGATCCTGCCAATACGGTCGAGATAGGTTTGCTTACGGCGTCCCAGCAACAACCGGTGGCTGGATTGCAATCGCCCGTGCCACCAGCCACTGTCCTGATAGTGAAGCTGCAGGCGTTGCTGCCGGGTTTGCAACCGCGCCTGGTTGACCTCCCAGTTTTGAATACTGGGAATGCCTTGGTCTTTGTCGGTCCACTGCAGCAGAGCGTCAACCCGGCGAGCCGGTGACAGCCGATAACCGATACGGGCACTGGCTTCGTTTTGTTCCACGTCCGCGTTGCGCCGGCGGCTGTTATCACCGTCCCGGGGGTTGAACCACTCCGGACGGTTGGGATACTGGAAATCGTTATCCGACTGTTGTCGATTCAACGACAGCCAATAATCAAGGCGCCCCTGAGTGCCGGCGCGGAACAAACCCAAGCGCCGGCCGCCCCGTGTCCCCATGCCCAGGTTAACCCGCGTGGTCGCCGGTGTATCCGCGCGCAACGACGTCATAGCCACCGCCCCGCCGACGCCGGCCTGTGTGTAGCGAGCCGGCGCATTACCGGGATAAATCTGGATCTGAGCCACGTCGTGCAGGGTGTACAGACTCAGGTCGGTGTCGCCGGATATCGGGTCATTAAGCAACATACCATCCAGGTAGACCTGCACTTGCTTGCTGCTGGAACCGCGAATCGACACCGACGAATAACTGCCCAACCCGCCTAACTGACGAACCTGAACCCCGGTCTGGTTGGCCAGGGTATCGGCCAGGGTGGTAATGCGGTTGGCGAACGCTTCCCGGTCCACCACCCGCACCATGCCGGTTTCGTCTTCGGGCGTCAGCGACGCCGCGGTATTGGTGGGTGCTTCGCTGACGATCACCGGTGCCAGCCGGTGATCGTCCTCGGCACGCAGCAGCACAGGCAGCCCCGCCAACAGCGTTAGCGCAAGCCGGTAAATATAAAGATGCCCCATTGTTCTCCGATACGCGGACACGCGCGGCAGCCCCACTGCCGGTCGGGCAGCGGGATGATTCGCTGAATAGCTATCAAAGGGATAAGGGTGCCGTTGAGGCGAGGTCCCACGTTACCGCCCACCGCGGTAACGTTGATAGCCGGTGGCAGGCCGGTCTCCGGGCTAACGGTTGAATGGCTACGCATTCCGGATTCGACACCTTCCCACGCGAACGCAGTGGCTGGTCCAGAGGACCCGTCGAACCCTTACCGATCACCGTTGCGGGGGCAGCGTTGGTTTTGCACCAAACTTCCCGTTTAATCCCGTCGCCGAAACGACCGGGACACCTGCCACGGACTTAGAGTAATGGCCGGCAATGCTAGGTACTGACCGGTAAAAGTCAACACTTTTGGCATTGGCGGGAACGGGCCCCGACCGCGAAAGGGAGCGAAGCTCCCGGCAGGATCCCAGAGAGACTTCTAACGGCAGCACTATCAGCGTCTCTGGAATCCTGCCGGTCGGCACTTTGCCGACCTTTCGCTTGCAGGCAAGCTCCTACAACGATTGCCCTTACTGGCTGTAGAGCCACTCCGCCCGCTCCAGCACGCGGTTATTGATACGGATCTCCGCGATATCGCCAGCGAACAGATTACCCGGATCACCCTGCCAGCTATTGATGCCCACCGCCCAAGGCTGTCCCGGCTCCACCAGCAGACCCTGCTGCTCGTCCACGCCGGTGCGCATCACCAAAGAACCGTCCACATACATTTGCACGCGCTCGCCGTCGTTCAGCAAAGCAATGTGATACCAGTAATCGCTGCTCACTTCCCAGGACCAGTTGTCTTCGCCCTTGCCGTTCTGCGACGTGCTTACCCACTGGAACTCTTTCAAGGAAGACACATTCAAACCCAGCGACGCATCGCTGCCGCCGCAAGCCAGCTCGTGATAGCTGCACACCTGGCTGATGCCCGGCTGGTGATTGAGGATACCGGACCATTGGTTTTGCGCCGGAATCCAGTCCGCCGGCAGGCGCACGATCGCTTCGATGGTGTACTGGGGCAGGTAGCCGGGCTTGCCGGCGGCACTGTTTTCGAAGGTCAAGCCGGGGCCGTCGGTGCTCAGGTAATAGCCGCCGATATCGTTGTTACCCAGGAAGGTGGCGGCGCCCTCGGCGTAACCGAACGGCGGGGCCTGATCGTCGAGCCGGAAGAAGTCGCCGCGCTCACCTTCGGGTTCATTGTAGGACACCAGATTCAGCGTGTTGCCGTTACCGGAAGCATCCAGGAACTGGATATCGCCGTCAGCGTTGGTGATGCGATGATCGTCGTCAAGTATCCAATACGCCTGGGTGCCTTCGATATTACCCGGCGCATCGTCCGTGGCGCCCTGGTTAAACTCAGCAAAGCGGCTATCGAACGCCATCGGCACGCTGAATTCCCAGCGTGACAGCTCGTCCTGATTCTGCCGCTCCTCTTCGGGCATGGCGGCCACCCAGGGCGAATAGGAACGGAAATCCAGTGCCTGATTGTCCGGGTCGAACGTCACCAACTGCATCATGCCGTTGCCGCCCCAGAAGCCGGACTGGTAGTCCACCACCACCATGACCACGTCGCGGCCGTAGTCGTTCTTGCCTACCATCATGGCTTCGCCGTGGTGGTGGCCGTTAAAGGTCAGGAATATCTGATCGTTGCTACGAATCAGCTTCTCCCACAGATTCGCCCCGTGCTCGGTGAAGATCGCGGTTTCGCCGTCACCGGCGATGTTCAGCAATTGATGGGTGGTAAGGATGGCCGGCAATTGCGGGTGTTCATCAAGCACCGACTGGGCCCACGCCAGGGTCTGGTCGGACGCGCGCCAGTCGAGCGCCAGCACCAGGAACTCCCGGTCGCCACCGGAAAAAATGTGGTAGCTGTTGAAACCGGTGCTGTCGGTGCCGCCGAAGGTGGTGAAGTTGGCGGCCTGCAAGGAAGCAGGGAAATTCTGTAGAAACGGCTCGGCCGCCAGGTCGCGCTGGTCGTCCCACTGACCGGTATTGAGTACGTCGTGATTACCGGCCAGAACGCTGTACGGCGTCTCGGCGTTGGCCTCCAGAATCTGCATGGCCTCTCGGGCCGCGACCCATTCACCGTTTTCACGGGCCCGGTCCACCACATCCCCCAGGTGCAGGGTGAACTCAATGTCTTCGTCCTGATAATGATCGGCGATCCACTGGGTTTGTACGGTGTAGCGTTCCGGGGAATAACGCGCGTATTTCTGGGTATCCGGAATCACCGCCACGGTGAAGGCGTTGGCACTGGCACCGCCGTCGCCGCCGCCGTTGTCCGGCGCGGTGACAGGGTCGGAATCACTGTCGCCGCCGCAGGCGGCAAGAAACAGACACAATAAGAAGCTGAGCCCGGTGGCGTAGCACCGGGACCACGATAATAAGGTCATTGGTTGATCTCCCGAGTAAGAAAACAGACGCGACTTTCACGCTACCGCGACGGGATGAACGAACCGTTTCGGGGAAATTTCATTTCGATAAAGGGGAGATGACAGCCGCCGCAAAATATTTGTCGCGCTTTAGCGGGAAAGCCGGTGCTCTCCATCGGGGTGCGAGCCACTGGTTCTTCAGATGTGGGGCTCCGTATTCGGAACGCGGGTAGCTGCGGGACTTGTGGGAGCGGGCCCGGCCCGCGAAAGGGAGCGAAGCTCCCGGCAAAGGTTGCCCGGTGGTTAAAAGCTACTCTATGGGTTCGGCGCCAGCGATAACCCGTGGCGGTGACGCTTTCCTCGGCGCGCCCCCGATGGAGAACGCAAAACGCCCTGGCTGGATGCCAAGGCGTTTTGTTGGCGGGACTGGCGATGCCAGGAAGATCAGGCGGTTTCGCGCTGCTCTTGCTGGTCCGCGTCGAGCTTGTTCTTGTACAGCGAGCGCTTGGGCTTGGCCATCACCCGGCGCAGCATGGGTTCGAAGAACGACAGCGGCAGAGTTTCCTGCTCCGGATCAAAGGCGGCGGCGTCGTACTTGGCGCAGAATTCCACGGTGCGGTCGAAGCAGGGGTGGTCGCGGTACTTCTCGCGCAGCTCCGGGTCCAGCCCCAGATGCTCGAAGAAATAGTAGCCCTGGAAGATGGCATGGTGTTTCACCATCCAGTGATTCTCTTCACTGACAAACGGCTCCACCAGGGCAGCGCCCACGTCGGCGTGGTTGTACGGGCCCAGGGTGTCGCCAATGTCGTGCAGCAGCGCGCAAACTACGTATTCCTCGTCCTGGCCGTCGCGATGCGCCAGGGTGGCGGTCTGCAGGCAATGCGTCAGGCGATCCACCGGGAAGCCGCCGCAGTCGCCTTCCAGCAATTTCAGGTGGGTGATCACCCGGTCAGGCAGTTCCTTGGCGAAACCACCGAAGGCCTGGCCGATGATCTTCCAATCCTCGGCGCTGCCCTCTTTCATATGCTTGAACTGGGCACGCGGTTCGTCGTGATGACCGTCCATACTGTTCTCCTCGGCTGGGGCCACGAGGCCCTGGCATTTATTGGATGTATGATGGGGAGTCTAGGCCGCCCGCCAACGGGAGAATGTCAACGGTTTGACAGTTGGCGGGCGGTACGGCGGTAACAGGGTGGCTCGGCGATGGATGATCATGTTCTGAAGGTGTTGAAAAACTGTTCGCTGCTCTCCGGCCTGCCGGAAGACGCACTGCGCGAGGTGGCACCGCAGGCGCGGGTGCGTCCGTTCCGGGCCAACGAAGTGCTGTACCAGCGCGGCGAAGTGCAATCGGCGCTGTCGGTGGTGGGTACGGGGAACGTTCGCATCAGCTCCACCAACGCCGACGGACGGGAGATCATGCTGACCCTGTTCGAACCCGGCGCCTGGTTCGGCGATACCGTCTTTTCCCCGGGCATGCCGCGGGTGTTCGGCGCCACCGCCCATACCGATGGTGACCTGGTGGAAGTACCCGGGCAGGACTACCGGGCACTGCTGGCCCGCTATCCTGAAGCCTACCCGCGCACCCTGGACATGCTCAGCCGGCGCCTGTGGTCGGCGATCTCGATTATCGAGGACAACGCGCTGCGCGACATGCCCGGCCGGGTGGGACGACGGCTGCTGTTCCTGGCGCATATGCACGACCCGCAGCGTGGACCGGGCCCGGTGACCTTCAAGCTGACTCGGGAGCATATCGCCAACATGATGGGCATGACCCGCCAGGGGGTGCACGGCGTGCTCAAGGCGCTCGAGCAGCGCGGGCTGATCCGCTTCAGTTACGGGCGAATAACCGTGCCGGACCCGGACGCACTGCAGGCCTACTTGGACGATCGTACCGGGTAGTAACCATTACCCAAGTGATGGCACTTTGGCATTAGTTTGTGACGGAATTAAAGGAATTCCTATCACCGGTCGATAACATTCGGTAACAGAGATGAACAGGCGGATAACAACACCGCCAACACCGAGTGACGACTATGCCCACGCTGCTGCAAGACCTCCTCCCACTCTCTCTGCCCAACCCGGGCATGCTGGAGATGCTGGCGATTCCGCTGGGCGCGTTGGTGATGGTGGCGGCGGTGCTGTGGACCGGACGGATTCGCCAGCGGTTGCTGGTCAACGTGCTGGCCCTGGGGGTGATGATGCCGCTGGTTCACCTGTGCATGATCACCGCCGGCGCTCATATGCTCAGCCAGCGCCTGCAGTTCGCCTTTCTGGACGTGATGCCGCCCTGGCTGGGCTGAACCGTCAGGCGAGCGCCGGTTCGATAAACCGCCAGTCTTCCACCGCCTGCCCCAACACCAGGAAATGCGGATTGAGCACATCCGGCTTGTTATAGGCCAGCGGCTCGAACCGGGTATTCACCACTACCCCGCCGGCGGCATTGACCACCGCGTGGGCGGCGGCGGTGTCCCATTCGCTGGTGGGCGCCAGGCGCGGGTAGATGTCCGCGGCGCCTTCGGCCACCAGGCACAGCTTCAATGACGACCCCATCGAGGTCTTCTCCACCGGGCCCAGTTGACCTTCAATCAAACGCTCCAGAGCGGCCACCTGCTCAGCGCCATGACGGCGGCTGGCCACCATCACGATCGGCGCGTGACGGGCGCGACACTGGATCGGACTGCGGGTACCACCTTCTTCCTTGAAGGCGCCCAGGCCTTCGCCACCGAGGTAGGTAATCGACGTCACCGGCACATGCACCACGCCGAGCACCGGCACGCCGTCGTCCACCAGCGCGATATTGACGGTGAACTCGCCGTTACGCTTGATGAATTCCTTGGTGCCGTCCAGCGGGTCCACCAGCCAGAATCGTGACCAGTCCTTGCGGTCCTCAAAGGCGATGCCGCCGGACTCCTCGGAAAACACCGGAATGTCCGGCGTCAGCGCCTTGAGCCGCGCTTCGATCAGGTTGTGGGCAGCCCGGTCGGCTTCGGTGATCGGGCTATTGTCTTCCTTGTGGTCCACATCCACGTCGCCGCGGTTGTAGATATCCAGAATGGCGGCACCGGCGGCCACGGCGATTTCGGCCACCGGGCCGAGCAGAGCATTCAAATCATTCATTCAGCGGTCCATCAGACGTTGGGTCATCAGCAGGGCGGCGATCACGCGGGCTTCGGTGACATCCTCGCGTTCCAGCAGTTCGTCCAGCCGCGACAATTTCCAGGGAATCACTTCCAGAGGTTCGGGTTCGTCGCCGGGCAGCCGCTCTTCGTAAAGGTCCTCGGCCAGTGCCACCGTGATGTGGTGGCCCATGTAGCCCGGCGACAGGGTCATGCGTTTGAGCAGGGTCAACTTGCGGGCACCGTAGCCGGCCTCCTCCTTGAGCTCCCGGTTGGCGGCGTCACGCCAGTCCTCGCCGTGCTCGTAGGCGCCCTTGGGCAGGGTAATCTGATACTCGTCGACGCCGGCGCCGTACTCGCGGATCAGCACCACGGTGTCCCGGTCGAGCATCGGCACGCACATCACGCCGGCAATCGGCGGGGTGCGCAATCGCTCATAGGTACGCTCCACGCCGTTACTGAAGCGCAGGTGCATTTCCTCGATACCGAACAGACGGCTTTTCGCCACCAGACGGGTATCGAGAATTTCCGGATTGCGGTTGCCTTCGCGGGTCATGGCCACTCCTTTGCGACGGCACTAAGACTAACCGCAACCACGCACGAACCCAACCGGGACAGACCGCTATTTATGAAAGCGGTCTTTATGGAAACACCTGAGGGATCGAACTGTAAGAGCGGGCTTGTGGGAGCGGGCCCAGCCCGCGAAAGGGAGCGCCGCTCCCGGCAGGATCCCAGAGACCTTCGTTGTTCCGGTGCTCGGTGCTCGGTGCTCCGTATCCGGGACGCGGTGCAATGGTGGTGCCTTCCGGGAACGCTCAAGCCATCCATGGCCGCTCTCATTTGGCCATCCCTGGCCAAATAGGTCCCTGCAGGCACCACCATTGCACCGCTCACTGAGCAGCGTCACCGCCACGGGTCCGAAACGACGCCCGGACCTTTCTACAAAGCCCTGGCGGCGAATCTCCCAAGGAGCGCCGGTATCGGGTGGGCCCGTCCAGGACCGTGTTTGGCCAGGGATGGCCAAACGTCGAGCCTACATGGATGTACTCGTGGCGTGTCCTGGACGGGCCCACCCGATACCGGCGCGGGCTTTCTGGAGAGAAAAGTCTCTGGAATCCTGCGGGGCAACCTTTGCCGGGTGGCTGTAAGCCACCCTTTCGCGGGCTGGGCCCGCTCCCACAAGGCCGCTCCAGAAGGCTCAGGAGGCCACTTTCTGCGCCTGGCGGGCCTTTTCCCAGCGGTAGACGCGGTCCTCGACGCGGCGGGTCTTGAGCCAGTAGCGCCAGGTACTGTAGGGCCAGATCGCCACGTTCTTGCCGTCCGCCTGCTGGTACCAACTGCTACAACCACCCTGCTGCCAGACGGTGCCGGCGACGTCTTCCTGGAGCTTATCGTTGAAGGCGTCCATTTCGGAGCGCTTCACGTCCAGGTAATCGCCGCCCTTGGCGTCGAGCTTGCGGATCGCTTCGACAATGTACTCGGCCTGGCACTCGATCATGAAGATGATCGAATTGTGCCCCAGACCGGTGTTGGGGCCGACCATTTGGAACATGTTCGGATACCCCGCCACGGTAATGCCCAAATAGGCTTCGGAGGCGTCCGCCCAGTCGTCCTGCAACCGGCGGCCGTCCAGACCGGTGATCGGGAAATCCCGCATATAAATACGCGGGTCCACAATAAACCCGGTGCCCATTACCAGGCAGTCCATCTCCCGCTCGCTGCCATCGGTGAACACGATGCTGTTCTCGCGCACTTCTTTAACGCCTTCGGTGACCAGCTCCACGTTGTCGCGGTTAAAGGTCGGGTAGTAGCGGTTGGAAATCATGATGCGCTTGCAGCCCAGGGTGTAGCTGGGCGTCAGCTTGCGAGCGGTATCCTTGTCCTTGACCTGAAAGCGGATGAATTGCTTCACCCCTTTTTCCAGCAGGCCCGCCAGGCGCGGGTGGAAAATCGGCACCACCCGGGACTCGTTGCTCCAGTAAAGCCGCACGCGGTGCAGTTTGCGCAGCAGCGGGAAGCGCCGGAACAGGCGTTTGCTGAGCGCCGAGTAAGAACGCTCGTCACGGGGAATGATCCAGCCCGGGGTGCGCTGCACCACGGTCAACTGCTCCACCTCCGGGGCGATTTGCGGCACGTACTGAATGGCGCTGGCACCGGTGCCCACGGAGACCACTTTCTTGCCGGTGAGGTCGTAATCGTGGTCCCACTGGGAGGAGTGGAACACCTTGCCCTGGAAGCGGTCCAGGCCCGGGAAGTTGGGAATCTGCGGCACGTGCAGCGGGCCGCTGGCGAGCACCCAGTGCTGACACAGCACCTGGCTGCCGTCCGCCAGATCCAGGGTCCAGAGCGCTTTGTCCTGATCAAAATGCGCGCCGCGCACTTCAGCGTTGAAACGGGTCTTCTCCTGGATGCGGTGTTTTTCGGTGGTGCGCAGGATGTAGTCCTGGATTTCTTTCCAGCCGCTGTAGCGGGCGGACCAGTCCGGATTGCCCTCGAAAGAGAACGAATACATGTGCGATTGCACGTCGCAGGCGCAACCCGGGTAGTTGTTGTCCCGCCAGGTGCCGCCCACCTGATCTTCTTTCTCCAGCAACACGAAATCCTCAACGCCGGCTTCGCGCAGTTTGATGGCCATGCACAAGCCGCCGAAACCGCCGCCGACGATGGCCACCTTAACCGGCCGTGAATACTGATATACCTTGGCTCGACTGTTCATCTTGTTCTCCCTGTCACTGACCAGCACTTTACCTTGTCCGGCGCCCGGATAAAGGTGTTAAGCTGACCGGAAAATTGATAATTCCGGCCAAGGCGATCCTATGCCCCTGCGCTCCATTCTTGCTCTTATGTCCACCGTGGACCTGCTCGAGGAAAGAGGCGTGGCCTGCCGCCCGGTGCTGGCCCGCCACGGCCTGGAACCCGAGCGGCTGGACCCCAACGGCGAAATCGAGCGGGACCGGGAGCTGGCGGTACTGACCGAATTGCTGCCCCTGGCACAAGACCCGCTGTTCGGCTTCGAAATGGGGAAACGTTTCGGCCTGGCCGGCTATGGCCCGCTGACCATGCTGCTGATGACCAGCCGCACCGCCTTCCAGGGTTTCCAGATCGGGGTGCACTACCAGGCGCTGACCTACCTCTACGGCAAGCTGTCGCTGGTGCCCGGCGAGGAGACCACCCGACTGGTTCTGGAGCCGCTACCGCTGCCCGAGAGCGTACGCCGGATGCTGATCGACCGCGATATGACCGGCACCTTCAACCTGGTCAACGAAATCCAGACGCAACTGGGCCTGGATCTGGCCCCTCTGGAGGTCTGGCTGCCGTTTCCCAAGCCCGCCGAAGCGTCCATCTATGAGGATTTCTACCGCGCGCCGGTGAAGTTCGATCAGCCCTGGTGCCAGGCCACCATCCGCAATCTGGATCTCGCCCAGCCGCTGCCCGGCTATAACCGCACCGCCCAGGAAATGTACCAGAACCAGTGCGAGGCGCTGCTAACGCGGCGCCAGGCCGCCACGCCCGAAGGCCTGGCGGAACGGGTGGGCGCCTGGCTGGAGCTGTTCATCGGCCAGTTTCCCGGCGCCGCTCAGGCGGCCACGGCCTTCGACATGCCCGAACGCAGCTTCCGCCGTCGGCTCGGCGACGAGGGCCGCAGCTATCAGAAAATTCTCGACCGGGTGCGCCTGGAGAAAGCGCGGGCCCATTTGGCGGATTCGTCACGCAGCGTGGAGGAAATCGCCGCCCTGCTCGGCTACAGCGAGCCGGCGGCATTCATTCGCGCCTTCGAACGCTGGACCGGGCAAACCCCGTCACGTTACAGAAAAACCCTATAACCGCGGGCCTTGTGGGAGCGGGCCTTGTGGGAGCGGGCCTTGCCCGCGAAAGGGAGCGGAGCTCCCGGCAGGATTCCAGAGACGCTGTTTGTGCAGCTTTTAGAAGGGTCTCTGGAATCCTGCCGGGTGGCTGGAAGCCACCCTTTCGCTTGCAGGGCAAGCTCCCACAAGCGGCCCCGCTTTCGAAGCACGGTGCTATTCGGAGCGGATTTTTTGCACGATGTGGGTGGTGGAAATGTTCTCGACGAAGTCGAGGACTTCGACGCGGCCGCCGTGGCGCTTGACGATATCGGCACCGACCACTTGATCAACGCTGTAGTCGCCGCCTTTGACGAGAATATCCGGGCGTACTTTTTCCAGCAGCGGTTCCGGGGTGTCGGTGTCGAACGCGACCACGTAATCCACCGCTTCCAGGGCCGCCAGCACCGCCATGCGACGGTCCAGGGAGTTGATCGGACGGCCCGGCCCCTTGAGCCGGCGGATCGACTCGTCGCCGTTGACCGCCAGCACCAGCCGGTCGCCCAGGCGGCGGGCGGAGTCCAGATAGCCGACATGGCCGGCGTGGATGATGTCGAAGCAGCCGTTGGTGAACACGATCTTCTCACCCTGGGCGCGGGCGTCCTCGATGGCGATAACAAGCTGTTCCTCGGTCATCGCGCCTCGGCCCGGCCCGCCGGCCTGGTGCACCGCGCGGCGCAGCTCAGGGGCGGACACCACCGCGGTGCCCAGCTTGCCGACCACGATACCGGCGGCGATATTGGCCAGCATCACCGCCTCGGGCAGATCCGCCCCGGCGGCCAAAGACACCGCCAGGGTCGAGATCACCGTGTCGCCGGCGCCCGTCACGTCGAACACCTCGCGGGCGTGGGCCGGCAAATGCAATTCCGGCTGCCCGGCACGCAGCAGGGTCATGCCTTTCTCGCTACGGGTCACCAGCAGCGCGCCCAGATCCAGCTCGGCCATCAGCGCCTGGCCTTTTTCGGACAAGGTTTTCTCATCCGGCACCGGCCCCACCACCGCCTCGAACTCGGACAGATTGGGGGTCAGCAGGGTGGCACCCCGGTAGCGGCTGAAATCGCTGCCCTTGGGGTCCACCAGCACCGGCACGCCGGCCTCGCGGGCCAGCGTGATCAGGCCGGGGCAGTCGCGCAACGCGCCCTTGGCGTAATCGGACAGCACCAACGCACCGCAGTCCGCCAGCCGTGCCTTGACCTTGTCGGCGAACGGCGCGGCGTCCTGGTCGTGGAAGGATTCCTCGAAATCCAGCCGCAGCAGTTGCTGCTGACGACTGACCACGCGCAGCTTGGTGATGGTGGGCAGGCCCGCCACTTTCTGGAAATCGCAGGTCACGTCGGCGGCGGCCAGACGTTGCTCCAGAATGCCGGCGGCTTCATCCTGGCCGGTAAGCCCGACCAGTTCCGCGCGGGCCCCCAGGGCGGCCATGTTGAGCGCCACGTTGGCGGCGCCGCCTGGGCGGTCCTCCAACTCGGTGACCCGGACCACCGGCACCGGCGCCTCTGGCGAAATACGCCCGGTGGGGCCGTGCCAGTAACGATCCAGCATCACGTCGCCGGCGACCAGCACGCGGGCCTGGCCAAAGGGGGGAATTCGCGGGTTGTGCATCACCTACTCCTGCGCCTCGGGGAGCCTCGAACTGGCGCGCAGTGTAGCATAGCGGTGGATGCGAACAGCCCCGCTGAGTACACTTTGCCGCTTGCCGGGCGGGTGCGGCAGGACCAGGGCCCCGTCGGCGGGAATACGATTCGGAACAGGACAACATTCTATGACGGCTTTGCGCCACAACGCACTGCAGGGAAGGTGGCTGAGACTGTGGCTGACAGTCTCGTTCGCGGTGATGTTCACCGGGCCCTTCTTTTTCCATTCGCGGGTGGCATTGCTCAACGTGCTGGACGTGCTGTTCTTTCTTCCTTCCCTGACGTTGCTGACCCGCGCCCTGGTCAGCGGTGACCGGCGCCTGCTGCTGGACGTCTGGCTGATACCGTTATATGCCTTTTTGGGCTGGGCGTTGTTGACCATGAGCTGGGCGGAGGACGCCAACAGCTCCAGAACCATTCGCGCCGCCGTGGAAATCGTCATTCTGGTGGGCATGCTGCGTTGGGTGCACCTGTACTACCGCCACACACTGAAACAGGCCCTCGCCAACGGCGCCATGACCGCCATGGTGGTGCTGGCGGTGATCATGGTCAGCTATTACACCATTCAACCGCTGACCAGCCCGCTGTTCAGCCAGCCCGCCAGCTTGATCTTCAACCTGCCTCAACCGGGCCCGTTGCTGGGCACCATGGCGCTGGTGGCGCCGTCGTTCATCCTGCTCGCGCAGACCCTGGACGAGGGCTTCACTCCCAAGGGCGCCCGCCGCGGCGCCGGCGCCCTGGTCGGCTTCACCTTCCTGGTGGCGGTGCAGTGGCAATCCGGGGCGATGCTGCTGATGCTCGCCCTGGGCTGGGCGCTGATGCGCTACCAACAGCGGTTACTGGCCGCGCTGGCGGGGGCGGTGGCCCTCTATCTGTCGCTCGACTTCGAGATTTTGCGCCAGGCGTCGCTTTATTTCAGTCACCCGCTGTTCGGCAACGGGCTCAGCCAGGAAGGCGGTGACGTGCTGCTGGTCTCCATTCCGGAAGGCCTGCGTGTGCTCCCACACCCCAATAATGTGCTGCTGGCGGTGGTGCACAGCACCGGCCTGATCGGCCTGCTGCTGTTCATCGCCGCTTGGGCGGTACCCGCCTGGCGCCTGCCGGATGCCGGGCGCGAACAACGCGAGGGCGCGGTGTTCCTGGTCGCGCTGCTGCCCGGCCTGCTCGCCATGCTGGGCTCCGGCGCCTATCTGCTGGTGCCCTTCCACCCCAGTTGGATGTGCCTGTGGCTGCCTCTCGCCCTGATGCTGGCCAGCCTCAGCAACCGCGACACCATGCGCCGCCCAATCCGCGCCGACCGGGATTAACGGCTCCATGGGAAAGCGACAGCATCGTCCGGTTTCTTCATCCGATCCGCGCCTGTGGCCTACCCGCCTGGGCCTGACGCTGTTCTGGCTGGTCGGCCAATTGCCCTGGGATTGGCTGCTCACCGTGGGGCGCTGCGTCGGCCGGCTGGGCTGGCATCTGGCCGCCTCACGACGCCGGGTGGCGCTCACCAATGTGGCGCTGTGTTTCCCGGAACTGTCCGAACAGGAACGCGAGGATTTGGCTCGCCGGGTGATGATCAGCACCGGCGAAGCGATCCTGGAAATGGCCGGCGCTTTTCATAATCAACGTATCGATCTGGGCAAACGGCTCAGCGTCAGCGGCCTGGAGCACCTCGAAGCCGCCCGCCAGGAAGGTCACGGGGTGCTGCTGCTGGGCATGCACTTCAACAGCATCGACGTGGGCAGCCGCCTTCTGGGCAAGTTTTTCCGTTTCAGCGTGGTCTACCGTCCCAACGACAACCCGCTCCTCGACCATTTGATCACCAAGGGGCGCGGCGCCTGGGTCAACCATTCCGTGGACCGCAACGACATCCGCCAGACCGTGCGCCTGCTGCGCCGGGGCGAGGTGGTCTGGTACGCGCCGGACCAGGATTACGGCACCGCCCATGCGGTGTTCGTGCCGTTCTTCGGGGTGCCGGCGGCCACCATCACCGCCACCAGCCGCATTGCCCGCATGGGCAAGGCGAGGGTGATCCCCTGCGCCCATTACCGACTGCCCGGCGGCCGTTACCGAATCGAGTTCGGCGCGCCGCTGAAAGATTTCCCTTGCGGCGACGATGAAACGGATACCGCGCGCATCAACCGCACCATTGAAACCTATGTGCGCAAATACCCCGAGCAATATCTCTGGGTGCACAAGCGCTTCAAACATCAACCGCCCGGCCAGGACCATCCGTACCGATGACCCGACCCAGCCCTGATCCTTCCGCGACAAACCACGCGCCTGTCCTGTTCACGGGCTGGCTGGCGTTGAGCTTCAGCCTGATGTTTTCCGGATTGCTGATATTCCCCTCCCGCACCGGGTTGATGAACGCGTTGGACGCGGTGTTCTTTGTTCCCGCGCTGATCTACATGGCCGTGGCCTCACGGCACCGCCCCCTGGCCCTGCTAAAGCGCCACGGCTGGCTGCTCGCGTTCCTCTGCTACGCCACCTTTTCCACCTTTTTCGCGGCGCAGCCCAACCCCAGCCGCTTCATGCGCGCGCTGATCGAAATTTTCACCCTGTTCAGTTTCATGGAGCTGGCGGTACAGCGTTGGCCGCGCGCGTTTTGGGGCACGTTGTTGATCGGTATCGGTGTTGCCGCCTTCGCCGCGCTGGTGGATTTTTTCGCTTACTACTTCGTCGTCGACCGGCCATTCAGTTCGCAACTCTACGGCGTCTTCGAGGTGTTTGAAGTCCGCCCCTGGCTGGTGCTGGATACCAATCAACTGTATGCCAGCATGTACTGCATCACCTTGCCGTTCTTCGCCTTCTTCGCCAGCCGGCAGCTCCCTCCCCACCGTCTGGTGCGGATAGCACCCTACCTGATCAGCCTGGCGCTGCTGGTGTATCTGGCCGCCAATCAACGCCGCTCCACCCTGGTGGCGCTGGCCGTGGGCTGCATGGCGATGCCGATCATTAATCTTAAACGCCGCCTGCTGACCCCTTTGGTGGCCATCACCCTGGTCGCCGTGGCGGTGCTGGCGTTGAATCCGGAAATTCTCACCGACCGCGGTACCGGCCAGCGTCCACAGCTTTGGAACGCGGCCTGGGAAATGATCCTGGAAAGCCCGGTTACCGGTCATGGCATGGCCAATGAAACCCGGGATCTGCATATCGTCATCGAGGGCGAGCCGGTGGTGCAGGATCATCCACATAACTATTACTTGTCCCTGCTCTATTACCTTGGTTTTCTGGGGCTGGGGCTGTGGGTGATGCTCTGGGCACCGGCGCTGTGGCGCGGCTGGCGCGCCTACCCGCAACACAGTTGCGTGCTGGCGGCGGCCATGGCCACCGGTTTCAGCGCGGTGCTGTTCGACGGCATCCACCCTTACACACCCTTTATGTACAACTGGTCCAGCGTCTGGATACCGATGGCGTTGCTGACCGCCTATGTGAGACACCAAGATGCCCTCGGGGCTGCTGGAGACGCGCGATGAAAGTGGTCCAGGTATGCAAGTACCGCAACGATACGGTAGAAGGCGTGGACCTTTTCGAGGAAGTGATCCGTGCCGCTCAAGGCCATGACCGCAGCTTTTATATCTTTCATGGTGAAGCCGGCAACCTGGGCGAACGGCTGGGCTGCGACACCGTGTCGTTCCGGTTCAGCAAATCGGATATCAAGCGCATCCGGCCATCGGCGGTGCTCAAGGTACTGCGCCAGTTGCGCCATGACAAACCGGACGTAATTATCACCCATCGCATGAAACCCTCGGTGTTCGTGGCTTGGTGCGGTCTGTTTTTGCCCGGGGTGCGGAAGATCTCCGTGGTACACAACATGGAGGAATTCAAAAAACCCCGGCGCCGTTTTTTTGCCCGGCTGCTGATGCGCGACTGGAAGTTCGCCGCCTGTTCCGAGGCGGTACGTCAGGACATGCTGCTGCGCGGCTTCTCGCCGGAAGAGGTGGTGGCGATTCCCAACTCCGTGAACGAACAGATCGTGCGCAACAACCTGCTCGACCGGGAGCAGGCGCGCCGCGATCTCGGCGTACCGGTGGAGGCGCAAAGAGTGATCGGCACGGTCGGCCGGATGCGCCCCGTGAAAGGCCACAAATATTTGATCGACGCCATGCGCCAGATGGACAACCCGCCCCACGTGGTGGTGATCGGCGACGGCGAATTACTGGAAGAAATGCGCGCGTCGGCGCGGCAGTACGGGCTTGAGGATCGGCTGATTTTTGCCGGCGGGCGCAACAACGCCTACCGTTACGCATCCGCGTTCGACGCCTTTATCATGCCGTCCCTGCGCGAAGGCCTGCCGATTGCCATGCTCGAAGCGATCGCCGCCGGTGTACCCGGCTACGGCACGCCGGTGGGCGGAATTCCGGAAATTCTTCGCGATCAACGCTGGTTATTCGAAAAGGAAAGCACCGAGGCGGTCAAAAAGGTCCTGGAATACCTCGGCTCCGCCAGCGACGAGCAACTGGCGGAAACACGCGGCGAGCAATATCAGGTGTTCAAAAAATCGTTCAGCATTGAAAGCTACCACGCCCGCTTTCGCTCGCTGATGGAAGGTGGCGACGGTCGGGTCGAGGGCTGATCAGTCGCCGCGCGGCGGCTTCTCTTCGAACTGTATCCAGTTGCGCTTGAAGCGTTTCAAATCGCGGCCCTGCTTGCGGGCCCGGCGTGCCGCCCGGCCGCTGAATCCGGCACCGTCCAGATCAATGAAGTGGACGCCGTCCCGCTCATCAACGAGCAGGTTCTGCGCCTTGGCGTCGCCGTGCCAGAAGCCGACCGCGCCGAGCCGCCGCAACCACAACTCCACCGTCGGCGCCACCCGCCGGGCCCGTTCGCGCTGCTCTTCCATCAGCGTGCTCAGCGCCACCGTATCCGTGAGCCGGGGAAAGGCGATCACCGCTTCACCACCGTGACAGCGCCGCAACATGGCCGGACGCGGCGTGGGCACACCCAACAAAGCCCAGGTCCAACCCATCACCCAGGAAATGTCCGCGCGGGTCCGGAATAGCGCGCTACGCAGCCGGGCTTTCAGGCCCCCTTCGCGGTAGTGCTTCACGATCCATTCGTTGTTGCCGTACACGCTCACCCGGCGGCCTTGCTTGATCAGCGGCAGGCGCTCCGGGTCGCGCAGCCAATCGGCCAGCGCGTTCCGGTCCTGGTCACTCAGCGCGCGCCGATAGAGCCACTGGTCGTCGCCTTCGCGCCACACGCCGATGGCGGAACTTTCACGGCGCCATTTCTTCATCGCGCTGCGCAGTCGCCGGTCACTGCGGCGGCGCACCATAGCCGCCAGTGCTTCGCTGCGCAGCCCTTCCTGACGCAACCGCACCGCCACTTTCTCCTGCAGCCGGTCACGCAGATCCAGCGGCGCCTGAGCGCAGAACAAGGCCAGGTTATCGAGAATAGCCGGCTGATAGCGCATCCCGCCCGGCAACGGCACCACCTCGCCGGCGTCAATAACCAGAAAGCGCTCGCCGTCGAACAAAAAATTATCCAGATGCAGGTCCAACTGCCGCAGATCGGCCCGGTAGAGCTGGAAAAGACTGTCGAGCAGATCATCGGCCTGGGCCAGCCCTTGCTCACCGCGCAGCGTCGCCTGCCCGGACTGACCAGCCACCCACTCTTGAATCAGCACCGAGCCCGAATCGCGAACCACCTCGAACCGCAGCCCCGGCGTGGGTACGCCCGCCTCGGCGAGCGCCTGATGGCGCGCCAACTCACGGCGCGCCTCGTCGCCGTGGCCGGCGAAGAACAGCTTGGCGAACACCCGCTCGCCGCGCCACCGGGCGCGCACCGCGATCCGCCGACCGGGCAGGTGGCGCAGCACCGCCTCGGCCTGCAGAAGCTCGCCATCGATATCCAGGGCGAAGCCGCCGGCACGGGTCCAGTCCAGGGCAGCGAGCTGCTGCCAGGTTAAAGCAGAATTGGCGGGCGTATCGGTCACGGTTGCTTCCCCCCAGGCACAAAACTGGCAACGTAGCGGCGTAAATAGCGCGGCTGCAATGCCCGCCGCCAATCGGCGCGCACCGCCTGATGGTAAAAAGCACGCACCTGATCCGGCCGGCCGCCACGGGCCGCCAGTTTAAGCAGGGAAAGCGCCCGCCGTGCCCGGTAACCGCGCCGCAACCCGCCGGCCCAGTCCGGCAAGCCGTTATCGTCGAAAATCGCCCGCTCCAGATCCATGCCCAGGGTCAGAGCCGCCCGCACGTCATTGCGACGACTGCCGCCATGGTGATGCACCCTGAGTACCGGCTGATCGCTTTTGCAACTTTGGTAGCAGGCCATCAGATGGGCAAACACCGGCATGTCCTCGGTGTGCGGCAATGACGACGCCAGCGACACCGTGGCGAACACCGACCGGTGCAGGGCGCAGGCGCCGTTGGAGAGGCTCAGGCGCTTATCCAGATAGGCCGCCAGATTGGCCTCGCGGCTGTCACTGAGTGGGCCCGGCGGCACCGCCCGCTGTCGCTCCCCGTGCTGCGCCAGATGGCCGGCGATCAACACCTGACACTCCGGGTGTGTCTCGGCCAGTGTCCGGAACACTTGCAACGCGCCGGGCAACAGTTGGTCATCGGCGTCGAGAAACAACAGCCAGTCGTGATGGGCTTGCGCGACGCCGTTGGCGCGGGCGGCGGCCGGTCCCTGGTTGGCCTGACGGTGGTACGTCAGGCGGGGGCCGTGTTCGTCGAGCAGCGCTTGCATTACCGCCGGGGTATCGTCCGTGGAGCCGTCGTCCACCACCAGCACTTCGCATTCGGCACCATCCTGGGCGAGCGCGGAGGCCACCGCCCGGGGCAAAAAATGGGCGTAGTTATAAGCGGGAATAACGATCGAGAACGCCGGCGCGGCACTCATATGTCTTTCCCCGGATGCTCGCAGTAACGCAGCGGAAAGCTCGGTTCGATCTCGAAATAACGGCGGTAGATTCTTTCCGCCTCGTGGCGGCTGGCCCGCCACAGCGGCGCCTGTTCCGCCAACGCCCGGCGCAACGGCAGACCGGTATAGGCGCGCACAAAGCGCAGCAGGTCGCGGTGAGTGAGGTCCAGCCGCGCGGTGGAATAGTAGAGCCCGCCCACATCCTTGGTGCGCCAGCGCCGCGGCACCCGGGCGCGCACTTGCGAGCGGTGCAGGTCGATCAAATAAAGCGGCGCCGTGGCGTCGCCATCGGCGACCGCTTGCCGGTCGATCAGGAAATGGCCCAGATAAAAATCCCGGTGATTCACGCCCGCGTCGTGCATCGCCTTGGAGATTTCGCCCACCCGGCGAATCATCGCCCATTTGAACCGCAACGGTCCCGGGTCCAGACGCCAGGCCTCACCCAGCTCCTCCAGGCTCACCGTGTCACACAGCTCATCGGTGACCAGAAAGGATTCCTGCCGCGCCGGGTTGGCGCCGCGCCGGCCATAGCCGGCAATGGTCAGGGTATCAATGCCAGCGGCGGCCACCGCGCGGATCGCCCGCACCTCGGACAGAGCGCCCAGCACCGGCCACTTGGCCTGGGTCAGATTCTTGATGATCTCGCGCCAGCCGATGCCACCGTGATACTTGAGGAAATAAGGGTGCTGCTCGGCGACAAAGCGCAACGTGCGACGCCCCTCCCGGGCCCGAAACACATCGCCGGGCTGGCCGGCGGCCTGCTCGAACGGCTCACGCCCGCGCCAGGCGTGGGCCAGATCATCACGCAGATACAGGTCCTGACCGGTCATTGCCGGGCCTCCGGCGAGATGCCCCGGGGCTCGCCTTCCAGGGCGTCCACCGCGTGATCCACCAGGCTGAAGATATCCGCCTCGGCGGCGAAACGCTCGGATCGCTCCCGCCAGACGCTGCGCGGCAGACCGAGCAATTCCCGGGCGGCGGCAACCAATGATTCCGGGCTCGGCGCTTCCAGTACCCGGCCCAGCTCCGCGTCACGAATATAGTCGGCGTAACCGCAGGCGCTGGTGGTCAGAACCGGCAACCCGGCGATGGCCGCCTCAAGAAGCACGGTGCCGGTATTCTCAGCGTACGCCGGGTGCACCAACAGGTCCGCCGTCCACAGCCAGGTGGGCACATCGTCGCGCCCGCCCATGAAATGCACCCGCCCTTCAATGCCCAGGCGGCGAGCCAGTCTCTGGTAAGGCGCGGCCTTGTCGTCGCCGACCACGAACAGACGGGTATCGTCGGGCAACCCGGCCAGAGTGTGCAGGGCCCGGTCCAGGCCCTTGGTGCGAAACCCGGAGCCGAGAAACAAAAGCATCGGCGTGACCTCACTGATGCCCAGCTCGGCGCGCAGAGTGGTACGCCGGCTCAAATGATCCGGCGGCGCGATCCGGTCACGGCGGATGCCCGGCGGCAGCGTCACGAAACGGGCTTCCGGCGTCCCATAGCAGTGCTGGTAAAGCGCCTTCTGGGGCGGCGAGATCGACAGGATGCCGGTGGACGCGGCGGGCCCGAACACCGCCCGCTCCATTGCCAGCTTGCTGCGATAGCGCGGCAGGAGGGTTTTGATGCCCCGATAGCGCTCCGCCAGGCAACCGTCGGCGGCGTAGTACCAATCGAGTCCGGGCATTTTATTAAAGCCCACCACCCGGTCGAAACCCTTCAGCCGACCCGCCACCTGGCGGGCGAAATCGGCGTCACGGGCGTGATTACCGCGTGCGGCGGAGGGCAAGGTGTGCACCTCCGGCCCTTCGCGACCGACATCGTCGCCGTGCCAGGCACGCGTAAACACGGTGATTTGATGACCTCGCTGTAACGCATTAGCCGCGATCGCCAGCATGTCCCGTTGCAAGCCGCCATAGGGAAAATACTCGAACAGAAGAAACGCCATTTTCATCAACCCTGCCCTCCGGGTAAGGGGCCGTCCGCCGGGCCGTTGACCACGGTCTCTTCGGTGGCGCTCACTTCGGTGAGCGCCTGCCACACCCGGTGGGGTTTGAGGCTGCTGAAACAAGGCGGATTCACGCCCTGGCCCAGATTGCCCCGATAGGTGCATTTCTCCTGCACGCAGGGTGCGCAGGGGAAGTCCGCCGCCAGAGAGCGGGCACGCGGCCCCCAGACGCCGGTCAGACGCGGGTCGGTGGGACCGTACAAGGCCACCCCGGGCAGCCCGGCGGCGGCGGCGAGATGAGCCAGCCCGGTGTCCACCGCCACGAAGCCGTCCCAGGCCAGCATCCGGTCGGTGAGCGCCGACAACGACAGGCGCGGCAACACCGCCACCCCCGCCAGCCCCTGGGCCAACCGTTCGGCGCGGGCGCGCTCGGTGTCGTTTCCCCAGGGCAGCCAGACCCGTTGACCGGCGCTGTCGGCCAGTTCCGCCAGCGCCCGCCAATAGGCTTCCGGATAATGTTTGGTCGGCCAGGTAGTGCCGTGGCAGAACACCAACTCGGCACCACCGCCGGCCAATGGCCGGGGCGGGCGCGACCGATGCAAACCGTAATCCGGGGCGTCCTTCGGCACCGCATAATCGAGCGCGGCGGCGAACAGTTGCCGCACCCGACTCACCGCATGGCTGCCACGCGGCACCGAAAGCGGCCGGTCCAGAGCCAGCGCCGACCAGGGTTCCCGCGCGGAGGCTTTGTCCAGCCCGAACTTGGGGCCGTGGGCCAGCCGGGTGACAAAGGCGCTTTTAATCAAACCCTGAGCATCGATCACGGCGTCGTAGCGTCGTTCGCGCACGGCGTCCTTGAAGGCTTTCCATTCCCCTCCGCGACGGGCACGCAATGGATGCCGGCGCCAACGACGCAGCGCGCTGGGCAGTACCCGGTCCACCGCCGGATGGCGACCGGCGAGATCCGCGAAGCCCTCTTCCACCACCCAGTCGAGGCGTAAGCCGGGTATCGCCCGAGCCGCGTCGGTGATCGCAGGCAGGCTGTGAATCACGTCGCCCATGGAAGAGGTTTTTATCAGCAGAACACGCATACCGCCCGTCCGTCGTGGTTCATCGCGGTACGCCGGGTAACCGGGTCAGGGCCTGAATCACCCGGTCCGGCTCCAACTGGCGAAGGCAATTAAGATGGCCCAGCGGACACTCACGCTGGAAACAAGGGCTGCATTCCAGCCCCAGACGCTCGATCGCCACCGCCTCGCCCAGCGGCGGGGTGAAGCCCGGCGAGGTGGAGCCGTACACCGCCACCAGAGGCCGGCCCAGAGCGGCGGCGATGTGCATCAGGCCGGAATCGTTGCTGACCACCGCGTCGGTGACCGACAGCAAATCCACCGCCTGTTCCAGGCTGGTGGCGCCGGCCAGAATCGCCGCTTCACCGCGCCGGGCTTCGGGCAATGCCTCGACAATCTGCTCGGCCACCGGGCGGTCCTTGGCGGAACCGAACAGCCACACCCGGCCGCCTTGTTCGATCCAATGCCGGGCCACGGCGGCGTAGTGGTATTCGGGCCAGCGCTTGGAAGGCCCGAACTCAGCGCCTGGGCACAGACCCAGCACCGGGCGGTCATCGGCCAGGCGCTGGTCAGCGCGGGCCGCGGCGACCGACTCCGGGTCGACGCGCAGCCGGGGCGGCTGGATGGATTCCAGGGCCGGCGGCGGTGCGTCCGGGGCCAGCGCCAGGGCGACGAACCGCTGCACCATCAACGGGTAGCGGTCTTTGTCCAGGGTGCGCACGTCGTTGAGCAGGCCATAGCGCATCTCACCACGCCAGCCGGTGCGTACCGGCACACCGGCCCAGAACGGGATCAATGCGGACTTAAGGGAATTGGGAAGCACGAAAGCGCGGTCGTAACCGCCGCGCAGGGCGCGGCCCTCGGCGCGCCGCTGACGCAATTTCAGTTCGCCGTGAGCGAACGGCAGGTCAAGCGCCTGGCGCACCTCGGGCATGCGTGACAGCAACGGCCGACACCAGGCCGGCGCCAGCACATCAATGTCACAGGGGCGCTGCCGTTGCAGTTCGGCGAACAGCGTCTGGGCCATAACCATGTCGCCGACCCAGGACGGGCCGACGACCAGGATGCGTGGGCGCCGCGCGTCAGACACTCAGGAAACGTGAGTCAGCCATTCCTGGTGGCGGTCGTGCTTGTCGCGCACCAGATCGAAATAGACGGTCTGTAGCTGTTCGGTGATCGGCCCACGCTTGCCTTCACCGATAATGCGACCGTCCAACTCGCGGATCGGCGTCACCTCCGCCGCGGTGCCGGTGAAGAAGGCTTCGTCGGCGATATAGAACTCATCGCGGGTGAGACGCTTCTCGCGCACCGTGTAACCGTGTTCCTCGGCCAACTGAATGATGCTCTTGCGGGTGATGCCGTCCAGGCAGGAGGTCAGCTCCGGGGTATAGAGCACACCGTCGCGGATCAGAAAAACGTTTTCGCCGGAGCCTTCCGCCACATAGCCTTCGTTATCCAGCAGCAGCGCTTCATCGGCGCCGCCGGACAGGGCCTCGTTCAACGCCAGCATGGAGTTGATGTAGTTGCCGTTGGCCTTGGCCTTGCACATGGTGATGTTCACATGGTGCCGGGTGTAGCTGGAGGTGCGCACCTTGATACCCAGCTCCAGGGCTTCCGGGCTCATGTAGGCGGGCCATTCCCAGGCGGCGACCATGACGTGCACTTTCAGGTCATGGGCACGCAGGCCCATGCCTTCGCTGCCGAAGAACACCATCGGCCGCAGGTAGGCGTGGGGCAGTTTGTTTTCACGTACCGCGTCGATCTGCGCCTGATTGATCTGATCCTTGGTGTAAGGAATCTTCATGTTGAGAATGTGGGCGCTGTTGAACAACCGGTCGGTGTGTTCCTGGAGCCGGAAAATAGCCGGACCACGAGCGGTTTCGTAAGCGCGCACGCCCTCGAATACCCCCATGCCGTAATGCAGGGTATGCGTCAGTACATGGGTCTTGGCTTCGCGCCAAGGCACCATTTCATTGTCCAGCCAGATAAAACCGTCTCGTTCAGCCATCGACATGGCGGTCACACTCCCAATCCAGATAGAGCCCCGTTGCGTTTCGAGGTGGCACCGTTACCGTTATTTCGCAAGATCAAACCAGTGTTGCCAGATCGCCCGCACGCCGTCCCGCAAATCGCGGAATTCACCGTCGCCGACAATCGACTTTTCCTTGCGCAGTGACGCGCGATGGGCCGCGGACCGGTAGGCCAGGTAGGCTTCCCGAAGCAGGCCGGCATCCTGGGCCGGCATCAATTCCAAAGCGGCGAGGGTTTCTAGCAGCCGCACATTGTCGGTGAAACGGGTCAGTTCACCGTGGCGGGAGGCCCATCGTATAACCCCGTATTGGACCATAAATTCGATATCGACGATACCACCCGGGTCCTGCTTGAGATGAAAGCGGCCGGCCTTGTTCGAGGCCAGGTGGTCGACCATCTTGTCGCGCATGGCGAGCACGTCATCGCGCAGTGTTTGCGGGTCGCGGTCGCGGCACAGCACTTCGTTGCGGATCGTTTCGAAGCGCTGGCGGGCACGGTTGCAGCCGGCCACCACCCGCGCCCGCACCAGGGCCTGATGCTCCCAAGTCCAGGCGTCCTGGAGCTGGTACTTACGGAACGACTCCATGGACGACACCAACAACCCGGCGCTGCCACTGGGACGCAACCGGGTGTCTACCTCGTAAAGCTGGCCGCTCATGGTGCGGGTGGAGAGAATATGCACGATGCGCTGGCCGAGCCGGGCGTAGAATTGCTCGTTGGACACCGGCTTGTCGCCGTCGGTGTTGCCGCCGCTGGCGGCGTCGTGCAGAAACACCAGGTCGAGATCGGAGTTGTGGCCCAGCTCAATACCGCCGAGTTTGCCGTAGCCCACCACCACGAAATCCGGGCTGCAGGGCTGGCCGTCGTCGCGCAGGGGACGACCGTGACGCTCCACCATCGGCTCCCAGGCCAGCATCACCACCTGATTGAGAATACTTTCCGCCAGCCAGGTAAGGTAATCGCTGACTTTCATCAACGGCAGCACTTCGGTGACCTCGGAGGCGGCCACGCGTAACAGATGGGCCTGCTTGAAGTTACGCAACACCTCCATCTGCTGTTCCAGATCGTCCTCGGCGACGCGCAGCAGTTGTTGGCGCAGCTCATCGTCCAGTTGCGCACGGTTCGGCGGTGAGTAAAGGGTGCTGACATCGAGCAGTTCGTCGAGCAACACCGGGTGCCGGGCGAGCCGCTCGGCGATCCAGGGACTGGCGCCGGACAACTTCACCAGTTGAGTGAGCGCACCGGGGTTTTCCACCAGCAAGGCGATGTAGGCGCTGCGGCGCTGCACCGACTCGACGAAATCAATCAGCCGCGCGGCGGTGACCGCGCCGTGCCCTTGATAGCCGAGCGCTTCCAGCAACAGGGGCATCAGTTTGTCGAGCCGGTCGCGACCGATGCGCTGCATGTTTTCCACGCCACGCGAATGGCGCAGCGTCTCCAACTGGTCCATCACTTCGTCGGCCTGCTGTACACCGATGGCTTCCAAATGGGCGACGGCCGCATCACGCTCCACCTCGCCCCGCCACAGATCCAGCAGCTCACGATCCGCCTCGGAGACTTCGGCTTCCTGCTGCGGGTCGGCGATCACCTGGCTGAAGTGGTAGCGCACCTGTTCACGGTGGCGGCGCAGGGCCCGCTCGAACGGTGCCCGGGCGGAAAAATCCATGGCGAAGGTGAGGCGTTGCCAACCCAGTTCGTCATCGGGCAGGCGCTGGGTCTGGCGGTCGTTGACCGCCTGCAGGCGATGCTCCACATCACGCAGGAACACATAGGCGTCGGCCAGTTCACCGACCACGTCCTCGGGCAACATGCCCTCATCGACCAGCGTCGGCAGCACTTTGATCAAGTTGGGCTCGCGCAGGCTCGGTAGCTGACCGCCACGGATCAACTGAAACGCCTGGACGATGAACTCCACCTCACGAATACCGCCGGCGCCCAGTTTGACGTCCGCCTGCATGCCCTTACGGTTCACTTCGCGCTCGATCAGCCCTTTCATTTCGCGCAGGGATTCGAATGCGCCATAGTCGATGTAGCGCCGGTAAACGAAGGGATTCAGCCGCTCGATCAGGCGCGCGCCGGCATCCAGGTCACCGGCCACCGGGCGCATCTTGATCAGCGCGTAGCGCTCCCATTCCCTTCCCTGGTTCTCGTAGTAGCTTTCCATGGCGTCGAAGCCCACCGCCAGGGCGCCGCTCTTACCCCAGGGACGCAGACGCATATCAACCCGGAATACGAAACCGTCACCGGTGGACTGATCGAGCGCTTTGATTAACTGCTGGCCGAGACGCAGGAAAAACTGGTGGTGAGTCAGGTTGCGTCGTTCGCCTTCGATCTCGCCTTCGTCTTCATAGGCGAAGATCAAATCAATATCCGAAGACAAATTCAGCTCGCGCGCGCCCAGCTTGCCCATGGCCAGCACCACCAGCTTGACCGGCCGCCCCTGCTCATCAAGGGGCGTGCCGTTACGCTGGCAGGCCCATTGGTAGAGCCGCTCCAGAGCCGTGGCGATGAGGGTGTCGGCGAGCATCGACAGATCGGCCACCGTGGCGTGGTAGTCACCCAGACCGGTCAGGTCCCGCCAGATAAGGCGCACCATATGACGGTGCCGCAGGCGGCGCAGTACCGCTTTCAGAGCGTCTTCGTCGTCGCAGTCCATCACCGCCTGGCTGATTTCGTCGCCCAGGCGGCCGGGCTCCAGACGCTGTTTGAGGGCGCACCCGGCGAGCCAGTCGCCGAGACCCGCATCACGAATGAACTGCTCCGCCACATAATCGGAGCCCGCCCAAACCCGGGGCAGGTCTTTGAGAAGGACGTCGGGGAGAGCGTGGCCTACTTCCTGGAACCGCTGCCAGTGCCGGGTTACCAGCACGGAGAGCTCATCGGGCAGGCCGGAATAGTCCGGTTCAGTCATGGCCGGTATTGTCCACGGGCCGGGCGTAAAACGCCAATATTTAGAGCAGCACATCCTGGGAGGGCGTCACGCGCAGCACCTCCTCGATGGTGGTCAGCCCCTTGGCGACTTTCTGAGCACCGCTGATGCGCAACGGTTTCATGCCACCTTTGATCGCCTGCCGGGTGATGGTTTCCAGATCGGCGTTACGTCCCACCAAACCTTTCAGCGCGCCGCTCAACGGCATCGTCTCGTATACCCCCATGCGTCCCCGGTAACCGGTGCCCCGGCATTCCAAACAACCCACCGGCTGGCAGACGGTGTCCGGCACGGCCATCTTGAACGGCTGCACCAGTTCCCGCCACGCCGCCTCGTCCGGCTTGGTTTCGGTTTTGCAGTCCGGGCACAGGGTGCGCACCAGTCGCTGCGCCATGACACCGACCACGGTGGCGGAAATCAAATAGGACGGCACGCCCAGATCCGCCAGGCGGGTAATCGACGACGGGGCGTCGTTGGTGTGCAGAGTAGACAACACCAGATGGCCGGTCAGCGCCGCCTGGATCGCCATGTCGGCGGTGGCCAGGTCGCGGATCTCACCGATCATAATGATGTCCGGGTCCTGGCGCAGCATCGCCTTGACGCCCTGAGAAAAGCTCACGTCGATGTTGGCCTGCACCTGCATCTGATTAAAGCTGGGCTCCACCATCTCGATCGGGTCCTCGATGGTGCAGACGTTCACTTCGCTGGTAGCGAGCTGCTTGAGGGTGGAATACAGCGTGGTGGTTTTGCCCGAGCCGGTGGGCCCGGTGACGAACACGATACCGTGGGTATGCGCGGTCATCGTCTGCCAATGCTGGTAGTCCTCTTTGCTGAAACCCAGTTGCGAGAAACTGCGCACCAGCACGTCCGGATCGAACACCCGCATCACCATCTTTTCGCCGAAGGCGGTGGGCAGAGTGGATATCCGCAGCTCCACTTCATCACCGTCCGGGGATTTGGTCTTCAGGCGGCCATCCTGGGGCTTGCGCTTCTCGGCCACATTAAGTCGGGAGAGGATCTTCAGCCGGCTGGTGACCGCCGCCATGATGGTGGCCGGCAACTCGTAGACGTCATGCAACACCCCGTCGATGCGGAAGCGCATCTTGCCGAGATCGCGGCGCGGCTCAAGATGGATGTCGCTGGCGCGCTGGGAAAACGCGTACTGAAGAATCCAGTCGACGATATTAACGATGTGCTGATCGTCCGCGTCCGGGTGACCTTTGCCCACCTCCAGCAATTGCTCGAAGTTGGTGATGCCGGACAGTTCCTGGCCGCTGGAGCGGGCGGCGCCGGCAATCGAACGGCTCAGATTATAAAACTCGATGCGATAACGGCGCAGTTGCTCCGGATTACCGAACACTACCTCCAGTTCACGATCGCCGAGCACCTGCTTCAGATGTTCCTGCCAATCCGGCTTGAACGGCTGATCGCAGGCTACCACCACCCGGTCGCGATGATTCTCCACGGCGACGATGCCGTGCCGTTCGGCGAAGGCATAGCTCATCACCCGGGTGATCTGATCCACGTCCACCTTCAACGGGTCGATATGGTAGAGAGGCAGCCCGCTTTTCGCCCCCAGCCAGTCACTGAGAAATTCCATATCCATGATGCGCTGGCCATGGACACGGTCCACCAGGCGATACTTGGCCACCACCTGCAACGGATGCCAGTTGAGTTCCTTATTTTCCCGAGGCGTGGTGGAAATGACATTGAACTCTTCCCGGGTCAGGCGTTGCTCATCAAGCAATTCGCGCATTACCCAGCGGACGTCCACTTCCTGGCCGCGCAGATGCGCGGGAACGGCGGTGGCATTCACGGTGTTCTCCCCCGTCATTTGATTGTCTGGATCCGTTTTCCGATTACTGTAGACCGAGCCCGCACTTGCCGCCATCCCCGATCCGGAGGAACCTGAACCAGGGAGCCTCTGAATAACTCCTTGCGGGCCCCGGGCGGAGCGTTGGAATTGGGCGTCGCTTGCCTCTATACTCGCGCTCCAACATTATGACCGTTCCGTTACAGGGTACTCCCATGTCCTTCGGAAGCTCGATCGCCGGCCTGTTCGGCCGTTCACCGATCAAACCGCTGCAACAGCATTACGATACCGTGCACGAATGCGCACTGGGTCTGGGCGAATTCTTCGCCGGGGTCAGCAGCAACGACTGGGCCAAGGCCAAGGCCGCCCGTCAGCGCATCGCCGACCTGGAAAACCAGGCGGACGCCCTGAAAAAAGAATTCCGTCTCAACCTGCCGAAAAGCCTGTTCCTGCCGGTGTCCCGCACCGATTTACTGGAACTGGTCAGCGTTCAGGACAAAGTCGCCAACAAGGCCAAGGACATTGCCGGCCTGATGCTGGGCCGACAGATGACCATTCCCCAGCCGCTCGCCGCGGCCATGAACACCTACCTCCAGGGCGCCATCGACACCTCCGCCCAGGCCAAGAAAGCGATCAACGAGCTGGACGAACTGGTGGAAACCGGCTTCAGCGGCCGCGAGATCCAACTGGTCGAAGAACTGATCGAAGACCTCGATCAACTGGAGCGCGCCAACGACGAGCAGCAGATCCAGATTCGCGCCGAATTGTTCAAGCTGGAAACAGAGCTGCCGCCGGTCGACGTGATCTTTCTGTACAAAATCATCGAGTGGATCGGCGACCTGGCCGACCGCGCCCAAAAAGTGGGCGGCCGCCTGCAATTACTGCTGGCCCGTTAAACGCCTGACTCCCAGAGGTTCTCTATGGAGTGGATGCTCGAACACAGCATGCTGATGCTGATTATCGCCGGCGCGATCGGCTTTTTGATGGCCTGGGGCGTGGGCGCCAACGACGTAGCCAACGCCATGGGCACCTCGGTCGGGGCAGGCGCTCTGACCGTCGGGCAAGCCGTGATGATCGCCATCGTCTTCGAGTTCGCCGGCGCTTATCTGGCCGGCGGCGAGGTCACCGCCACGGTGCGCAAGGGCATCGTCGATGCCGGTGTGTTCAGCGAGACGCCGCACTATCTGGTCTACGGGATGCTCTCGGCGTTGTTGGCGGCGGGCATCTGGCTGGTGGTGGCGTCCTGGTTCGGCTGGCCGGTGTCCACCACCCATTCGATTGTCGGCGCCATTGTCGGCTTCGCCGCGGTGGGCGTGGGCGTGGACTCGGTGCACTGGGACAAGGTCGGCTCAATCGTCGCCAGTTGGATCACCTCGCCACTGCTCGCCGGTTTTATATCCTTCTTCCTGATCAAAAGCGTGCAACGCCTGGTACTCAACCACGACGACCCGTTCCAGCGCGCCAAGAAAGTAGTCCCCTTCTATATGTTCCTGGTCGGCTACGTGATGACCGCCGTGACCATGGTCAAAGGTCTCAAACACATCGGCCTGGACATCAGCTTCGCCGCCAGCCTGGGCTGGGCACTGATCGGCGGCCTGGTGGTGGCGGTGATCGGCGCCAGCATTCTCAGCCGCATCGAACCGGACCCGGAAGCCGATAAGAACTTCCGCTTCCACTCCGTGGAGCGCATCTTCGCGGTGCTGATGATCTTCACCGCTTGCGCCATGGCCTTCGCCCACGGCTCCAACGACGTCGCCAACGCGGTGGGGCCGCTGGCCGCCATCAACAGCGTGATCGCCAGCGGCGGCGAGATCGGCACCGAAGCCGCCATGCCCAGTTGGATCCTGCTGGTTGGCGCCATGGGCATCGTCTTCGGCCTCGCGCTTCTGGGCGCCCGGGTGATGGCCACCGTGGGCACTAAAATCACCGCCCTGACCCCCAGCCGCGGCTTCGCCGCCGAGCTCGGCGCCGCCACCACCGTGGTGCTGGCCTCCGGCACTGGCCTGCCGATTTCCACCACCCACACTCTGGTGGGCGCGGTACTGGGCGTGGGCATGGCCCGAGGCATCGGCTCGCTCAACTTGCGCACCGTGGGCACCATCTTTACCTCCTGGGTGGTGACACTGCCGGCGGGCGCCCTGCTTTCGATTCTGTTCTTCTTCTTCTTCAAGGGTCTGTTCGGGGCCTGAGGCGGCCAAGCCGCAACCTGGTGGGAGCGGGCCCTGCCCGCTCCCACAAGATTGAGGCTGCACTCCTTGCATCCTGAATCCGATCTGGTCCGCACCGCCCGGCGGTGGCTATACTCCCCCCATGTCATCCAGCCCAGAGAATCCCGTGCCCAGCAATCCCAGCACCAGCGACCAGGTCAACTGGTTCCGCAATTCGTCGCCGTACATCAACGCCCATCGCGGCCGCACCTTCGTGGTGCTGCTCGGCGGCGAAGTGCTGGATACCCCGCGCCTGCCGACGCTGGTGCACGACCTGGCGCTGCTCAACGCACTAGGCGTCAAACTGGTTCTGGTACACGGCGCCCGGCCGCAGATCAGTCAGCGGCTGGAAACCGCCGGCCTGGAAAGCCGCTTCGAACACCACACCCGGATTACCGACAGCAGTGCCCTGGAAGCGGTGATGGCGGCTGTGGGTGGCCTGCGGCTGAAGTTGGAAGGGCTGTTTTCCATGGGCCTGGCCAACTCACCGATGCACAACGCCGCGATCCAGTTGATCAGCGGCAACTTCGTGATCGCCAAACCGGTGGGGGTGCGCAACGGTTTCGACTACCAGCACACCGGCGAAGTGCGGCGCATTGAAGTGGACGCCATCCGCCGGCAGGTGGACGCCGGCAACGTGGTGCTGCTGTCGCCGCTGGGCTCCTCGCCCACCGGAGAGCTATTCAACCTCAACGCCGAGGACGTGGCGTCCACCGCTGCCATAGCGCTGGGCGCCGACAAAATGATCGTGCTCGGCGACGGCATCCGCATCGAGGACAGCGAACAGCGCCTGCTGCGCGAACTGTCCCCCCAGGAGGCCGGCCGCCTGCTGGGCGCGGAGCGCTTCACCGACAGCCCCATCGAACGGCAACTCACCGCCGCCTACCACGCCGCCAGCAACGGCGTGGCACGGGCCCACTTGCTCGACGCCAGCGAAGACGGCGCCCTGCTCAAAGAGCTGTTCACCCGCGACGGCTGCGGCACCATGGTCACCCGGGAGACCTACGAAACCCTGCGCGGCGCCCGCATCGACGACGTCGGCGGCATCCTCGAGTTGCTCGAACCCCTGGAACAAACCGGCGTCCTGGTGCGCCGCTCCCGGGAGCTGCTGGAAACCGAAATTCAGCGCTTCGTGATCATCGAACGGGACGGCATGGTAATCGCCTGCGCCGCCCTCTACCCGTTCGCCGCCGAGCAGATCGGCGAGCTGGCCTGCGTCGCCGTGCACCCGCACTACCGCAGCAGTGAGCGCGGCCCGCAGATGCTCCGCTACCTGGAGCGGCGCGCCCGCGAGCAAAACCTGAAAAGCCTGTTCGTGCTCACCACCCACACCGCCCACTGGTTCCGCGAACAGGGTTTCGACGCCGCCGGCGTGGAAGCCCTGCCGGCGCAGCGCCAGCAGCTTTACAACTGGCAGCGCAACTCCAAGGTGTTCGTGAAAAAGCTATAACGGAATGTTCAATCGGCGGGCACCCAGTCCTCGATCCGCAGACCGGGAACGCGCTGGAACTCACGGGCATTATTGGTGACCAGTATCAACCCCTGGCTACGGGCGTGGCCGGCGATCATCTGATCGTAAGGGCCGATGGGCTGTCCGGTCCGGGCCAGCTCGGCGCGTAGCTGGCCGGTGTGCATCGCCGCTTCCTGATCGTAATCAAGCACCTCCAGGCGAGCGACGAAGCCCTCCACCACGGCGAGGTTCTCCCGGGGTATCGCCGAGCGCTCGGTGCCGTAGACCAGCTCCATCAGCGTGACGCTGCTGATACACAACTGACCCTGGCTGCGCCTGAACGCCTCACGGACTTCCGCCGGCTTGTTCTTGATGGTGAAGATGCAGATGTTGGTATCCAGCATGTACTTCAGCATCAGAAGCCCTCGCGTTCCTGGTCGTCGGGCTGCTCGCGCTGATTCATGAAATCCGCGCTCACATCCGGGCCGTCGAACCAGCTGTCCCAGGCCTCACCGGCGGGCACGATAAGGCGCGCGCGCCCCACGGCGACGATGTCCACCTGCTTGACGTCATCGGGGAAGGCGACCGCCTTGGCCAGGCGCACCGCCTGGGTTCGATTGCTTTTGAATACGGTGGTCTTTTCCATGGCGAACTCCTCCGATGTCCGGATCGACTCGCCAATTCTCGCCCCTGAAGACGTATATGTCAAAGGGATATACAGCGGATTCTTTTCCCGGATTTCCATTTCCAAAACCCTCTCTTCCTGATTTCCTCTCGACGCTAGCATCCCGGTCCGGGAGGGTATGTAGGAGATTCCGGATAGCGTGAGAGCCATCTCCCACACCAGTCGTGGCGATATTCCCCCTTAGCGGCCACGCTGCGCTACAATCTCCGCTTTCCGGATCAGACAGCGAAGAGCCCCATGCCTCAGTACCGCTCCCGTACCACCACCCACGGCCGCAACATGGCCGGCGCCCGCGCGCTGTGGCGCGCCACCGGCATGAAGGACGATGATTTCGGCAAGCCGATCATCGCCATCGCCAACTCCTTCACCCAGTTCGTGCCGGGGCACGTGCACCTGAAGGACATGGGCCAGTTGGTGGCCGGGGAAGTGGAAAAAGCCGGTGGTATCGCCAAGGAATTCAACACCATCGCGGTGGACGACGGCATCGCCATGGGCCACGACGGCATGCTTTATTCGCTGCCCAGCCGCGACATCATCGCCGACTCGGTGGAGTACATGGTCAACGCCCACT
>Ga0206123_10000064_pt1 | contig 87994 bp, 81 predicted proteins | sample Helgoland_Spring_2_FD_160086 | JGI IMG/M metagenome (GOLD analysis project Ga0206123, IMG submission 160086) | Pelagic subsurface seawater microbial communities from Kabeltonne, Helgoland, North Sea - Helgoland_Spring_Bloom_20160316_1 | ecosystem: Environmental > Aquatic > Marine > Epipelagic ...
GGACTCAAAAAATACCCAAAGATTCTCTTGATTTTATTCAATCTTTGAAATTAAATAAAGATGCTAGCATTATAGACATTGGTGGAGGTGATAGTTTTTTAGTAGATTTTTTATTAGATGATGGATATACCAATATTTCTGTTTTAGATATTTCTAGTAAAGCGATAGAAAGAGCTAAAGATCGTTTAGGCACAAAAGCAACCAAAGTTACTTGGATCGTTTCAAATATTATTGACTTTAAACCAGAAAAAAACTATGATGTATGGCATGATCGTGCAGCTTTTCATTTTCTAACAAAAGAAAACGACATAAAAACGTACGTTTCAACAACTGAAAAATATGTGTCTAAAAATCTAATTATTGGAACTTTTTCTGATAATGGCCCCCTAAAATGTAGTGGTTTAGAAATTACTCAATATTCAAAAAATAAAATGCATAAAACATTTAACAACAAATTTATACCCATTAAATCATTAAATAAAAATCATCAAACTCCATTTAATACTATTCAAAATTTTATTTTTTGTAGTTTTAAAAAACGTTAAGTACTCCCTTTTTTTAATCTATTAAAACCAACATTTCTTGTACATTTGCAACTATGCGTATAGATATTATTTCAGCAGCACCCGATTTATTAGAAAGCCCTTTTAATCATTCAATTGTAAAGAGAGCAAAAGAAAAATGTCTGGCAGAAATTGTGATTCATGATTTAAGAACCTTCGGTACAGGAAACTACAAACAAATTGATGATACTCAATTTGGAGGTGGCGCAGGAATGGTATTAATGATTGAACCAATTTCTAAATGTATCGATGCACTAAAAGCCCAACGAGTTTATGATGAAATAATTTATATGACTCCAGATGCAAAAACATTAAACCAATCTACGGCAAACACACTATCACTTCAAAAAAATATTATCATTCTAACTGGTCATTACAAAGGTGTAGATCAAAGAGTTCGTGATAGATACATAACAAAAGAAATTTCTATTGGAGACTATGTGTTAACTGGTGGAGAATTAGCTGCAGCAGTTTTAATAGACAGCATAGTGCGCTTGATTCCGGGGGTTATTGGAGATGAAACCTCTGCGTTAACTGATTCTTTTCAAGATAATTTATTATCACCTCCTGTGTATACAAGACCCTCAAATTATGAAGGGATGAAAGTGCCTGAAATTTTGTTGTCTGGTAATTTTCCTAAAATAGATGAATGGAGGTCTGAAAAGGCATACGAACGAACACAACAAATTAGACCAGATTTACTAGACGAGAACTAGTAAACCCAAAGAAAGATTTAATAATTTGAAAAAAATTACTTCATTTTTAAAAAATAATACTGCAATCTCCTGGGTTTTAGGATTTCAACTATTTCGCTTTTTTTTATTACCATTTATGGGACTAATGCCCCAAGACGCCTATTATTATTTATATGGTCAAAACCTTTCACTTTCTTATTTTGATCATCCCGGAATGATTGGATATATTTTAAGAATATTTACAGATGTATTTGGTCAATCCATATTTATAGTCAAATTAGCTGACTTTACTATTAGTAGTTTAACTATTATTTGTTTTTATAGATTATCGTCACTTTTTTTGTCTAAACATCGCCAATCTAAAAGTGTGATTTTATTTGTATCAACGCTTTTTATTTCTGTTATCTCTTTTAATTCTACTCCAGATGTTCCTCTATTGCTGTTTTGGACATTGAGTATCTTATTTATTTACAAAGCAATTTTTGAACAAACAAAACTCTATTGGATTTTAGCAGGTATAACCATGGGGTTAGCATTTAATAGTAAATACACTGCTCTACTTTTACAAATTGGCATCCTGGGTTTTGTTATTTTATCTACCAAGTACAGAAAACTATTAATTTCTCCTTGGTTATGGTTAAGTCTTATAATTTCAATAGCGGTAACCTTTCCTGTCTGGTGGTGGAATTATCAAAATGACTTTGCTTCTTTTGCATTTCAATCCTCCGAAAGAACAAGTTCAATAAGCAAGTTTGAAGTAAAACCTATCTTATTTTTGGGAGCAATTGGACATCAATTAATTTTATTACTTCCAATCTTATTTAGTGTATTTATAGTTTTTTCCTTCAAACACATAAAAAAAGCACTTACAAAATTCTCATTACCTTCCGAAAAAACTCTTTTTTTGTTAGCATTTTTTGCACCAACTTTTATCGGTTTCTTTTTAATCAGTCCTGTATACTGGGTAAAGTTAAACTGGATGATGCCATCATACGTAACCGGAACTATTATAGCTGGGATGTATATATCTAAAAAACTACTAAATACTCAATTACTTATCTCTATTATATTTCATGTCATTATTGCAAGCCAAATTATTTTTTATTTTGTTCCTGTAAAGAGCGATGACACCTGGGTAGGATGGAAAGAATTAGGCGAAAAAGTTGAGGAAATTTCGGAAAAAGATTCACAAGCATTTATATTTTCAATTGATGGATATAAGACCTCTGCACAACTTCGGTTTTTTACATCAAAAACTATTTTTGCTCAAAATGTAATAAATCAACCTGCGCTTCATTTTGATTACATAGGTGATGATATGAATGATTATAATGGTAAAAATGCATTTTATATAGACTCAGACAAAAAAAACAAAAACAAAAATAAACTAGGCAAACTCCCTGAAAAAATTCAACCTTTTTTTAAATCTTATGAAGAATTAGATCCAATTATTATTAATGAAGGGTCACTAAAAGAACGAAAGTTTTGGGTGTTTTACTGCAAAACCTATCTACCAAAAAAATAACTTGAATAGATTTTATATCCTAAAATAAATCATTAGATTTGCACTCGCTAAAAATAACCTCTGACGAAAATCGTGAACGTTAGTTTAGAAAATTTTAAAATAATAAAATGGAATCTTTAGTAAAATTTGTACAAGACGAATTTGTAACAAGAAATGAAAATCCAGAATTCTCTGCTGGTGATACTATTACAGTATTTTATGAAATTAGAGAGGGAGATAAAGTTCGTACTCAGTTTTTTAAAGGAGTAGTTATTCAAAAAAGAGGCACTGGATCTTCAGAAACTTTTACTATCAGAAAAATGTCTGGTACTGTAGGTGTAGAAAGAATATTTCCAATTAACCTTCCATCTATTCAAAAAATAGAGGTTAATAAGCGAGGTAAAGTTAGAAGAGCTCGTATTTATTACTTCAGAAATCTTACAGGTAAAAAAGCGAGAATTCAAGAAAAAAGAAGATAATTCGTTTTTTCAAACTATAATTAAAGAAGGGCTTCATTTTCATGAAGCCCTTCTTTAATTAACAAATGTTGACAACTTGTGTTAGTACATTGTTGATTTCTAATTACTTAAAAAATTTGCATAAGTCGTTTCATATATTATATTTGAATGTAATTACAAAGCAATGTAATAACTTTCGAAAGAAAAAGACGACAGGCCGAGTAATTTGATAAAGTAACGTTCTTTATTTCTAGACCACTTTTCAAATGTCCAAACAGAGTTTAGGCTCCGTCAAAGACAATTAGAGACTGTAGAGTTGCGAAAGTAACAAAACATAACTAAAAAAGTTTTTACTATTAGTAATACAAATTGAAAAGTATCTGGATGGAAGCTCCACCAAGTTGAACCAAGGCTTAGGCCAAAGTAAGACGGACTTCCAATCTGAGTCTAACAAAGAGACAGTTTCTTTGTTTAAAAGAAGCATAGAGTCATATCTCTATTTGATTGTGTAGAAATACAAGTCATTGTTTACAGTTAGTCTCTAAAGAAGCCATATCACTCAAGAAATTGAAGGATATGGCTTTTATTTTTTTATCATTTTTTAAATTTGATCATAAAAAAAATATCTCAAAATTAAACCAAGCTAACTTCGTTAAATTTCACTATAATTCTTAAATTTGCGCTGTTTTTACACAAAAAAACCCTTTTAAATCAAATCTCTAGCAGAAATATAAAAAAAACATAATGACCAAGAAGTCTAAAATAGTTTACACAATTACTGACGAAGCTCCGGCTTTAGCTACCCGTTCTTTATTGCCAATTGTAAAAGCATTTACAAGCAGTTCTCATATAAACTTTGAAACTAAAGACATCTCTTTAGCTGCTAGAATATTAGCTAACTTCTCTGATGTTTTACCTGAAAATCAACGAATTGAAGATGCTCTTACACAACTAGGCGAATTAGCAAAAAAACCTGAAGCAAACATTATTAAATTACCTAATATCAGTGCTTCAGTTCCTCAATTAATTGCAGCGATAAAAGAATTACAATCTTTAGGGTATAAACTTCCTGATTATCCGGAGACAGTTGAAACCACAGATCAAAAAGTTATTTTGGAACGTTATAATAAAGTAAAAGGTTCAGCTGTTAATCCAGTATTAAGAGAAGGAAACTCAGACAGAAGAGCACCAAAGGCAGTTAAAAACTATGCTAAAAAGAATCCACATTCTATGGGAGTTTGGTCTTCAAAATCTCAATCTCATGTTGCAACTATGTCTGATGGAGATTTTGCCAACAATGAAAAATCAACAACAATTGAGGGTGCAACATATGTTCGAATTGTTCATACTGATGCTAATGGACAAGTTTCTATACTTAAAGACAATATCGCATTAGAAGACAAAGAAATCATAGATACTACATTTATGAGTAAAAATACTCTACTAAGATTTTTAGAAGAGCAAATTGAAGACGCAAAACAAAATGACCTTCTATTTTCATTACACATGAAAGCCACAATGATGAAGGTTTCGGACCCAATCATCTTTGGTCACGCCGTTCGCGCTTTCTTTAAAGATTTATTTGACAAACATGGTAAAGCTCTAGATTCTGTAGGTGTAGATGTGAATAATGGATTTGGAAACTTATTGAGCAATATCAACCAGTTACCACCCTACAAAAAAGAAGAAATACTTTCTGATATAGAAACAGCTTTTGAAAATAACCCAGACCTAGCAATGGTAGATTCTGATAGAGGAATCAGTAATCTTCACGTTCCTTCAGATGTGATCATAGATGCTTCTATGCCAGCAATGATTCGTACATCTGGACAAATGTGGAATAAGGACGGAAAATTACAAGACACAAAAGCGGTGATCCCAGATAGTTCTTATGCTGGAGTTTATCAAACGACCATAGATTTTTGTAAAAAACATGGGGCTTTTGATCCGAGAACAATGGGAACTGTTCCAAATGTTGGCTTAATGGCCAAAAAGGCAGAAGAGTACGGATCTCATAATAAAACATTCGAAGTTCATGCAGATGGAATCATTCAAGTAATTGATTCTAAGAACACTGTATTATTAGAGCATAATGTGGAAGCTGGAGATATATGGAGAATGTGTCAGGTAAAAGATGCTCCAATCCAAGATTGGGTAAAACTTGCAGTTAATCGTGCAAGAGCTACAGAAATACCAGCTGTTTTTTGGTTAGGAGAGAAAAGATCTCACGATTTTGAATTGATTAAAAAAGTAAATACTTATTTACAAGAACACGATACAGAAGGATTGGATATTAGAATCTTATCACCAGAAGATGCAACCTTATTTAGTTTAGAAAGAATCAAAGAAGGAAAAGATACAATCTCTGTTACTGGGAATGTTCTTCGTGATTATCTAACAGACCTCTTTCCTATTTTAGAATTGGGAACATCTGCTAAAATGCTTTCTATTGTTCCATTAATGAACGGGGGAGGATTATTTGAAACTGGTGCCGGAGGTTCAGCTCCAAAACACGTGCAACAATTTTCTAAAGAAAATCATTTACGTTGGGATTCTTTAGGTGAGTTTTTAGCATTATCAGTATCATTAGAACATTATGGAACTACAAACAATAACTCAAAAGCAATTGTATTATCTGAAACACTAGATGATGCCACAGATATGTTTTTAGATCATAAAAAATCTCCTTCAAGAAAAGTTGGTGAACTAGACAATAGAGGAAGTCATTTTTATTTGGCTTTATTCTGGGCTAAAGCACTAGCTTCTCAAGATAAAGATAATGAGTTAAAAAATGAATTTTCTAAAATTTCAGAGGAATTAAGTACAAATGAGCAAAAAATCATTAACGAACTAAATTCTATCCAAGGGAAATCAATAAATATTGGTGGCTATTATCTTCCAAACAGTATTTTAGCAGATAAAGCAATGCAACCAAGCAATACATTAACAAAGATTTTAGGGAATATGTAAACACTTTTTCCCTTCTTAAATTTAAGAGTGCATAAATGCACTCTTTTTTTTAGATTTAATTAATTTCAGCTTAATTTATATTTATATTTATGCATATAAAGTAATGTTTGATAAATAATGGGTTATACAAAAACTACAGAACTAGATTCTAACTATAATCATCTGGAAAAGATGTCTACCTCAGAACTGTTAACTTATATAAATAATGAAGATAAAACAGTAGCTTTATCAGTAGAAAAAGCAATTCCTCAAATTGAACTTCTCTCAAAAATCATTGTCAAAAAGTTAAAAAATGGAGGTCGATTATTTTATATTGGAGCTGGAACTAGTGGTCGACTTGGAATTTTAGATGCCTCAGAGTGCCCGCCAACATTTGGTGTATCTCATGGATTAGTAAATGGTTTAATAGCTGGTGGAGATACAGCTATCCGAAAGGCCGTAGAATTTGCAGAGGATTCTACTACCCAGGGTTGGAAAGATCTTCAAGATCAACAAATTTCGACAAAAGATGTTGTTGTTGGAATAGCTGCTTCAGGGACTACTCCGTATGTAATTTCAGCTCTAGAAAAGTGCAATGAAAATGAGATTATTACGGGATGTATTACCTGTAATAAAAATTCTCCTTTAAGTAATACTGCACTATATCCTATAGAAACTGTTGTTGGACCTGAATTTGTTACTGGAAGCTCAAGAATGAAAGCTGGAACTGCTCAAAAAATGGTTCTGAACATGATCTCTACAACTACTATGATTCTATTAGGAAAAGTAAAAGGTAATAAAATGATTGATATGCAGCTATCTAATGACAAGCTAGTGAATAGAGGTATAATAATGCTTTGTAAAGAACTTCATATTAATAAAATAAAGGCCAGTCAATTATTACAAGAATATGGTAGTGTAAGAAAGGCCATTAAAAACTATAAATAATGGCAATAAATCAAGACTTGGCAGCCAACGGAATAAAAAAGTTACTAATTTTATTAGGACTATTAATTGCTTCTCCACTACTACTGACACTCTCTTTTAAAGCATTAAAATTATACAAAGTGGGGGCTCCTTTTTACGTTAGTGTTTTAGGAGTAATTCTTTCCTCTTTACTAATTATTTTTACATTATTTTTTGCCTTCAAAACCTTTAAAACCCTACTAGATGCACTTTTTTCAGATAACCAATAATGAAAAATAAATTTTATAAATTAATCCATTGGGAATACTGGCCTATGTTGATGTTTTATATGCCTAATATTCCTTTAGCAATCTATTATGCTATTCGCACAAAAAGTTTTGTTTTTTATACAGCTACAAATCCTGGATTAAAAAACTCAGGTATTGGATCAGAATCTAAATTCAACACCTTACAAATGATTCCGAGAAAATATGTGCCAAAATCAATTCTTCACCTGAAAAATCAGGATATAGAGACCACCTTGCAAGAAGTAAATAACAAGGGAATTACTTTTCCTCTCATTATTAAACCTGATGTTGGTTTTAGGGGTTTATTGGTAAAAAAAATTAAAACAAAAACATCACTTATAAATCATTTAAAAAAATACTCTATTGATTTTATCATACAACAATTTATGTCACATGAATATGAATGTGGTATTTTTTATTACAGATATCCTTACCATAAAAAAGGGACAATTTCTTCCCTTACTTTAAAAAAATTTTTGTCTATTAAAGGGGATGGAAAATCAAGCTTATTGGAATTAGTTCATAAAGATAAGAGAGCTTCAATATACTATTCAACATTAAAAGAAGATACTACTATAGACTGGAATTTAATTCTAGAGAAAAATAGTGTAAAGAAGTTATCCTCAATTGGAAATCATTCAAAAGGAACTCAGTTTATTAATGGAAATCATTTAATAAATAAAAAAATAGAAACTATTTTAGACTCTATAAGTCATCAAATAGATGGATGGTATTACGGTCGTTTAGATATTAAATACAACAGTTTAAGAGAGCTATATGAAGGAAATTTTATGATAGTAGAGATAAATGGTATTTTGGCCGAACCAGGAAATATTTATGATGCAAATAAAATCAATTATTTTAAAGCATTAAAAATTATTAGAGATCATTGGAAACACCTATTTAAAATTGCAAAATATAACAGCCAAATTAGTGGAGTTAAATTAACTAAAACACTGCCATTTGTTAAGGAAATGATACAATTGCAGAAATATTCTATTGGTTTACAAAAAATAGATAAATAAATTAATTAGTTGAGCTTTACCGAGGGCTAGTAGGATTATAACCGAAACCATCATCAAGTAATTCTACATCTAGTTTACTTACAATATAACCTATTGTTGCGAAATGATGTATTGCGTGGCTATGAGCTTGCATTAAAACTGCTTCAAGAAAATAATCTACAGTTACTTTTCCATCTCCTAATTCGTCAGTAACAGCAATTATTTGCTTAAAATCTTCTTCTGAGAGAGTTTTAAGTTTTGAAATAATATCATTAAAATAAGCAATACCACCTGAAGTAGTTTTTTCTGCTATCGGATTTCTTTCTCTTTGAGAAAAATCTACTTTTTGAGTATCTAATCCTAAAAAAATACAATTAAAAATATCTAAAATATGCCTTATATGTGTTCCAATACTGGAATAGTATGGAGGTGTGGAAGTATTACTATATTGTTCATCAGAAATGGAATTGAGTAAATTTATACCCCTACAAAGATTCTTTTCAATAGCGTTAATCATTAATTTTTCTGACAATTTAATATAAGGTTAATTTAATCTAGATGAAGCCTTTTTTTTTATAAAAATACATAAATGATAAACGTCAATTTAGAGAAAAAAGAAAATCACTTTAAAAAAAATAACAAATCTTGAGTTGCAATTTTTATCGAATTAACTTCTTGTATTTGATTCGTTTTGGCATGATATCTCCGCCCAAACGTTTCTTTTTATTTTCTTCATACTCTGAAAATGAACCTTCAAAGAAATATACTTGGCTATCACCTTCAAAAGCTAAAATATGTGTACATACTCTATCTAAAAACCACCTATCATGACTTATAACCACTGCACAACCTGCAAAATTCTCTAAACCTTCTTCCAGTGCTCTCAGAGTGTTTACATCTAAATCATTAGTTGGCTCATCTAATAATAAAACGTTCCCCTCTTCTTTAAGGGTCATTGCTAGGTGCAATCTATTTCTCTCTCCTCCAGACAGCGTACTAACTTTTTTATTTTGTTCACTTCCTGAAAAATTAAAACGACTCAAGTAAGCTCTCGAATTAACTTGCTTTCCTCCCATTATTACTAAATCTTGTCCATCAGAAAAGTTTTGCCAAATAGATTTTTCTTTATCAATGTTTGAGTGTGCTTGATCTACATAGGCTATCTTAGCTGTTGAACCAACATTAAAATTCCCTTTGTCAGCATTTTCCTCACCCATAATCATTTTAAAAATAGTGGTTTTTCCTGCACCATTTGGCCCAATAATTCCAACAATTCCAGCCTGCGGTAAATTAAACTCTAAATTTTCATAAAGTAATTTATCTCCGAATGCTTTAGATACACCTGAAGCTTCAATAACATTAGTTCCTAATCTTGGACCGTTTGGGATAAATATTTCTAATTTCTCTTCCTGTTGTTTTTGATCTTGACTCATTAAACGCTCATAACTTTTTAAACGAGCTTTCTGTTTCGTTTGTCTTCCCTTTGCTCCTTGTCTAACCCAATCGAGTTCTCGTTCTAACGTTTTTTGTCTCTTTGATGCTGTATTGCTCTCTTGAGCTAATCTTTTAGATTTCTGATCTAGCCAAGATGAATAGTTTCCTTTCCATGGAATTCCCTCTCCTCTGTCTAGTTCTAATATCCAACCAGCTACATTATCTAAGAAATATCTATCGTGAGTTACAGCTATTACAGTTCCTTTGTATTGAGCTAAATGATGTTCTAACCAATGAACAGATTCTGCATCTAAATGGTTAGTTGGTTCATCTAGTAATAAAATTTCAGGTTCTTGTAAAAGTAATCTACACAAGGCAACTCTCCTTTTTTCACCACCAGAAAGTATACCAATTTTTTTATCAGAATCAGGGGTTCTTAGGGCATCCATTGCTATCTCTAGCTTGGTGTCTAACTCCCATGCATTAGAGGCATCAATTTTATCTTGCAAATCAGCTTGCTGTGCCATTAACTTATCCATCCTATCTGCATCGGAATATACTTCCTCTAATCCAAATAATTCGTTTATTTTATTGTATTCATCTAAGATAGCTACTGTCTCTGCAACACCCTCCTTTACTACCTCCATAACAGTTTTTTCTGGATCTAGTTTGGGCTCTTGCTCTAAATATCCAACTTTATATCCTGGAGAAAAAGTAACATCTCCCTGAAAGTTTTTGTCAACTCCAGCTATAATTTTTAAAAGTGTAGACTTCCCTGATCCATTTAATCCAAGGATACCAATTTTAGCTCCATAAAAGAAACTTAAGTAAATATTTTTTAAAACTTGTTTATTTGTACTTTGGTAAGTTTTATTAACTCCAGACATGGAGAAAATAACTTTTTTATCATCAGACATTCACTGGTAATTTAAAATTTAATAAAAACTAGACTCTTCCTTTTAATGCATTGAATACCCATGCAATGGCAAAAAAACCAATTCCTACTGATGCAAATCCCCATCCTGCTACATCGTCATATCTAAACGCTCCTAAGCCTATCAATGCTAAACCTACAACTATCATGATGATTGTGGCCCATGCTAAAACTCCATTTTTATCCATTGGTATTAATTTAAGTTACTAAAATTATGAAAATTTTAGTAGTTGGTTAGAAAAACAAATGTCGACATTTTTTTGAAGTTATACTATTCAAGAAATGGTATTTTGTTCTGTTGGAAATTTGTTGGGTAAATCATTAAAAAATAGTTTCTAAAAACTATAATGAGGCAGCTAATCTGCATCCTTGATCTATAGCTCTTTTAGCGTCTAACTCGTCTGCAATATCTGCACCTCCTATAATATGAATACTTTTTCCTGATGATTCTAGAGCGGTATATAATTCTTTGAGAGGAGTTTGACCTGCACAAATAATAACATTGTCTACCTCTAGAATTTTTGATTGATCTCCTCTAGAATAATGAAGACCTTGGTCATCTATTTTAGTATACTGAACTTCATTGATAAATTGAACGTTTTGCTTTTTTAAATTAGCTCGATGAATCCAACCAGTTGTTTTTCCTAAATTACCTCCAAATTTACCCTTACTCCTTTTAAACATAAAAATTTCTCGTTTTGCAGATGGAAATGAAGGTTGTATTCCAGCTATACCTCCTCTAGCCTCAATATTTTTGTCAATTCCCCATTCTGTCAACCAAGTATCTATATCTAAAGCGCTAGAGTCACCCTGATGAAGAAGAAATTCAGAGACATCAAACCCAATTCCTCCTGCTCCAATTACGGCAACTCTTTTACCAACTTGTTTTTTATGTTTCAAAACATCTAGATAACTTACAACTTTACTGTGATCTATACCTTCAATATTAGGTGTTCTTGGCGAGATTCCTGTAGCAATAATTATTTCTTCAAAATCTGATTGTTCTAAATCACTTTTAGCTACTCTTTTATTAAGTATTAACTCAACATTATGCAATTCCAACTGATTCTTATAGTATCGAATAGTTTCATAAAATTCTTCTTTTCCAGGAATTTGTTTTGCCATGTTAAATTGCCCTCCAACCTCAGATTCTGAGTCAAAAAGGGTTACATGATGTCCTCTTTGAGCTGCTATTGTAGCTACTGAAAGACCAGCAGGACCAGCACCAACTACTGCTATTTTTTTTGCAACTGATGCCATATCGTAATTGAATTCTGTTTCATGACATGCTCTAGGATTTACTAAACAACTAGCTACTTTTTGTTTAAAAACATGATCTAAACAGGCTTGATTACAAGCAATACAGGTATTAATTTCTTCAGACTTCTCATTAGCCGCTTTATTTACCCAATGAGGATCAGCTAAAAAAGGACGTGCCATAGAAATCATATCTGCATCTCCTCTTGCTAAAACTTCTTCAGCTGTCTCTGGCATATTTATTCTATTAGAAGTAACTAATGGAATAGATACCTCCTCTTTCATTTTTTTAGTAACCCATGTAAATGCTGCTCTAGGCACAGAAGTAGCAATCGTAGGAATTCTAGCCTCATGCCAACCTATTCCGGTATTAATGATGGTAGCTCCTGCTTTTTCAATTTCTTTTGCTAATTGGACAACCTCTTTCCATGTGCTCCCTTTTTCTATGAGGTCTAGCATTGATAAACGGTAAATAATGATAAAATCTTCACCAACTGCTTCTCTAACAGATTTTACCAATGTAACTGGTAATCTCATTCTATTAGTATAAGAACCTCCCCATTTATCTTTTCTTTTATTGGTGTGAGCTACAATAAATTGATTGATTAGATATCCTTCTGAACCCATAATCTCAACACCATCATATCCTGCAATTTTTGAATATTTAGCACAATTCACAAAATCTCGTATAGTCCTATTTATTCCAGACTTAGTTAACTTGAAAGGTTTAAAAGGTGTGATTGGAGATTTAATTTTAGAAGGAGCAACATTAAAAGGATGGTAACCATATCGACCAGCATGTAATATCTGCATGCAAATTTTTCCACCTTCATCATGAACAGCTTTGGTAATTTTTTGATGCTGAATAGCATGTTTTTTTGAAGACATCCTTGCTGAAAAAGGGCCTGTCCATCCTTGAATATTTGGAGAGATTCCTCCAGTTATGATTAGCCCCACGCCTCCTTTAGCTCTCTCAGCATAATAAGCTGATATTCTTTCAAGACCATTTTTTTCTTCTTCCAAACCCGTATGCATTGAGCCCATTAAAATTCTATTTTTTAATGTTGTAAAACCTAAATCTAATGGCTCAAAAATGTGTGGATATTTCATAAAAATGGATTGTAATTTATTATGCGTGCATAGCACTTGCAAGTTAAACTTATTTTTATGAAAAGCAAAGAATTAATTAGGAGGCTTTAAGAAAAAGTTTAAAATAAATCTACAGGAACATCTATCACTATCAACTTTGCATCACTAATAGCTCTCAAAGAAACTTTGTTAGTCATGGTAACACCAAGAGCATCTCTGTCATTCAACTCTTCGTTTTCTATCATCACCTTTCCACTTATTACAAAGAAATAAGCAGCATTATGTAAATTATATTCCAAATACACTCCCATATCTAAATCTATGATAGAAATATAAGCTTGTTGATTTATAGTCAAGCTACCTTTAACATGATTAGTTCTTGGTGAAACTAGTGTTTGAAATTTATTTTTTCTATTCTCAGGATTAAATATCTTTTGATTATAGTAGGGAGTAATTCCTAGCTTCTCAGGTATGATCCAAAGTTGTAGAAAATGTACCTCATCTGTTTTGCTATCATTAAATTCTGAATGAGTTAATCCTGTTCCTGCACTCATTACTTGCACTTCATTAACCTCTAAAGAACGAATATTGTTCATACTGTCTTTGTGAGATAATGTTCCTTTTAAAGGAATAGATATAATCTCCATATTCTGATGAGGATGAGTTCCAAAACCCATTTTAGGTTGAACAATATCATCATTCAGAACTCTTAATGCTCCAAAATTTATTCTATCAGGATTGTAATAATTGGCAAAACTAAATGAATGATTACTTTTTAACCAACCATGATCAGCCAAACCTCTAGAATTAGCAGTATGTTTTACTTTATGCATGATAATTTAATTTTTTTAAAATTTAATCCTCATGGAATATATTTATTGAATTTTTTTTATCTCAACTTATCTAATAACCTACTTAAAGTTGTAGCTTCTTTTTCGGTAAGGTTATTTAAAAACTCTAGCTTAGTATTAGTATCTATGGTATTTAGTAATTTTAAACCTGTTTTATTTATACTTATAAAAACTACTCTTCTATCATCTTTACAACGAATTCTTTCAATCAGTTTCTTCTCACATAACTTATCCATTAAACGAGTAGCATTTGGTGACCTATCAATCATTCTCTCTTTGATTACTTGAACTTTTATAGGTTCTTCAGCACCGCGTAAAATTCTTAATATGTTATATTGTTGTGGAGATATACCGTAGGGTCTGAAAAATTCATTTTCATAACTATTAATCCAGTTAGCAGTATATTTAATATTTATTAAAGCCTTAATTTTATTATTCTCAAATCTAGAGTTTATGTCTTTGGATATATCTCCCATGATTTTATTTTTTAAATCATTAAACAAGGGGTAAATATAAAATTATAAAAAATTGTTTTATATTCCAAGGAATATATTTCTTTTGTAATTAATTTATAGCTTTAAAAAATAAATCTATTTGAATTAATAAAATATTTAAAATCTCTTCATTTACGATTTTATTTTCTTGAAAATTATCATAAAAATTGGGTAAAGAAAACGTAACAACTTCACTAGCTCCTGCGTGAGGAAAATAATCAGTTGCAGCTCCTAAGACAGATACTCCACCTCTTCCACCGGGTGAAGTTGCTAGTAATAAAACTGGTTTATTGTTAAAAATTTCTCTATTAATCCTAGACAACCAGTCCAATATACTTTTAAATGCTGCAGCATAAGACCCATTATGCTCTGCAAGAGAAACTAAATATCCATCAAAATTTTTCATGTATTCACTTAATTCGATAAGTTGGGCAGGAAAACCATTTTTTTCTTCATAAGTACTGTAAACTGGTGGATGATATTCACTAAAGTCGATTACTTCAATTGTTGAATCTGGAACTAAGTTAGCTACATATACTGCAAGTTGCTTATTAATTGATGAAGAACTTGAGCTACCAACAAAGGAAAGAATTTTTTTCATAATATTTAATTTCTTTATTATTTGACAAAGTTATAAAATAATAATTTATATTCCAAGGAATATATTTCCATGGCTATTAAATAAACTTTACGCCCCATCTTTGTAAAAAAAAGACAAACTTTTGTAAATTCGCTAGAAATACTATTTTCATGGATATCAACTTCAACAAAAATGAAGATCATAATAAACTTTTAATAAGTGAACTTAAAAAAAGATTGGTAAAAGTGAAACTTGGTGGTGGTCAAGAAAGAATTAGCAAACATCACGAGAAAGGAAAAATGACCGCTAGAGAACGTATAGATTATCTGTTAGATCCCAAAACGAAAAGTATTGAGATTGGCGCTTTTGCAGGTGAACAAATGTATCAGGAACATGGTGGATGCCCTTCGGGAGGTGTTGTTGTAAAAATAGGCTATATTCAAAAAAAACAATGTATTGTAGTGGCCAATGATGCAACTGTTAAAGCAGGTGCTTGGTTTCCCATTACTGGAAAGAAAAACTTACGCGCTCAAGAAATTGCCATTGAAAATAAACTACCAATAATCTATTTAGTAGATAGTGCTGGGGTATACTTGCCGCTACAGGACGAAATATTTCCAGACAAAGAACATTTTGGGCGAATTTTTAGAAATAATGCCGTCATGAGTAGTCTAGGAATTACTCAAATTTCTGCTGTTATGGGAAGCTGTGTTGCAGGCGGTGCCTATTTACCTATTATGAGTGATGAAGCTTTGATAGTAGATAAAACTGGTAGTATTTTTTTAGCAGGAAGTTATTTAGTGAAGGCGGCGATTGGAGAAAGTATTGATAATGAAACACTCGGCGGTGCAACAACCCATTGTGAAATCTCTGGAGTAACCGATTATAAAGCAAAAGATGATAAAGATGCTCTAGACACCATTAAAAATATTCTTGGTAAAATTGGTGACTATGATACTGCTGGATTTAATAGAATAGAGCCGGTTAAACCTTCAGAAAAAGAAGAGGAGATTCTTGGAATCCTTCCAAAACTTAGAACTGAGCAATACGACATGAAGGAAATTATTAAACGTATTGTTGATAATTCTGAATTTGATGAATACAAAGAAGGGTTTGGAAAAACAATTATAACCGCTTATGCAAGAATAGATGGATGGGCAGTTGGTATTGTTGCCAATCAAAGAAAAGTAGTAAAAACAAAAAAGGGAGAAATGCAATTTGGTGGTGTTATTTACTCTGATTCTGCAGACAAAGCTACCCGATTTATTGCCAACTGTAATCAGAAAAAAATTCCTTTATTATTTCTCCAAGACGTTACTGGTTTTATGGTAGGTTCTAAATCTGAACATGGTGGAATTATAAAAGATGGTGCTAAGATGGTGAATGCGGTTAGCAATTCTGTAGTTCCAAAATTCACCATTATTATTGGAAATTCTTACGGAGCTGGAAATTATGCAATGTGCGGTAAGGCCTACGACCCAAGATTAATTGCAGCCTGGCCAAGTGCAGAATTAGCTGTAATGAGTGGAAATTCCGCTGCCAAGGTATTATTACAAATTGAGAAAGCTTCTTTAAAAAAGAAAGGTGAAAAAATTACGTCTGAAAAAGAAGAGGAATTATTTGAAAATATAAAATCTCGCTATGACAACCAAATATCTCCTTATTATGCTGCTGCTAGAATTTGGACCGATGCCGTCATAAATCCATTAGATACTAGAACTTGGGTTTCAATGGGTATTGAAGCAGCAAACCACTCACCAATAGAGATGAAGTTTAATTTGGGTGTTGTTCAAGTTTAATTAGAAAAAAAATGTAGTCTTTAATAAAAAGTTTATCATGGGAAGAGCATTCGAATTTAGAAAAGCAAGAAAAATGAAACGTTGGTCTGCAATGGCCAAAACATTTACAAGAATTGGGAAGGATATAGTGATGGCTGTAAAAGAGGGTGGCCCTAACCCAGATACAAATTCTAGATTAAGGGCTGTTATGCAGAATGCTAAGGCAGCAAATATGCCAAAAGACAATGTAGAACGAGCTATTAAAAAAGCTACAGATAAGGATACCGCCAACTTTAAAGAAGTTTTATTTGAAGGCTATGCTCCTCACGGAATAGCTGTATTAATTGAAACCGCTACCGACAATAATAATAGAACTGTTGCTAATGTTAGAGCAATTTTTAATAAATGTGAAGGAAATTTTGGAACTTCAGGTTCAGTGGTTTTCATGTTTGATCATACCTGTAATTTTACTGTAAAAAAAGAGGATATTTCCATTGATATGGAAGAGTTAGAATTAGAACTCATAGATTTTGATGTGGAAGAGGTATTTGATGATGAAGAGGGAATCATTATCTATGCTCCATTTGAACAATTTGGTGCCATTCAATCTTTCTTTGAAAAAGAAAATGTAGAAATTATATCTTCAGGATTTGAAAGGATTCCAACCTCCACAACAAAGTTAAGAGAAGACCAACAAGCTGATGTAGAAAAATTATTGGAAAAACTAGAAGAAGATGATGATGTGCAAAATGTATACCACTCATTAGAAGTGTAAGAGCAAAATAATCACAACAATTCCAGAGTTTTAAAACGTTGTATTTTACCAGATCCTGTCTCTATAAATTTTGGAATAAAGAAAATTTCTTTAGGAATTTCAAATCTAGACAACTTTGAAAAGTGTTTTTTTGTTATTTGATAATTTTCACCTTCAATAACTAATATGCATTTTTCACCTAATATTTCATCCGGAATTCCAGCTGTAAAAAATCGTGAATGTATTGTGTGCGATAATTTTTGTTCAATTTCTTCTGGATGTAATTTCACCCCACCTGAATTGATAACATGATCTAAACGACCTTTCCAATTAAATTCAGTTTTAGAAACAACCTGTACTACATCATTAGTAATGATATTTACATCAGAAATTTTTGGAGCATGTATGACTAGACAACTTCTTTTATCTTTTGAAACAGTGACATCAGGTAATGTTTTGTATGAAGATTCTGACTTAAGTTCTAATTGTGTAAATTTATTTAACTTCTTAACAGCAACATGAGTAATTGTTTCTGTCATCCCATAGGTAGCATAGCATTTTGTGTCTACAGTTTGAATGGCTTTGTCTAAATCTCTAGAAACCACTCCTCCACCAACAATCAACGTTTTTATTTGGTCAATTTTTGAAATTGAATTTCTTAGTTGTAACGGAACCATTGCAGAAAAGTCATATTCTTTTGTGATTTCTTTTAATGGATTAGAGGTAGATTCTATTACATCTAAGTCCCAACCAAGTGTTAGTGCTCTAACCAACATCATTTTTCCAGCAATAAATTTGATAGGTAAACAACATAATGCTTTTGTATTCTCTCCTAATTGAAAATAGCGACCAGTAGCTAAAGCCGAATTCATCATAAAATCCTTCCGAAGATGAATACTTTTTGGATTTCCAGTAGATCCAGAAGTCTTAACTACTATATGAGGATCAGCAGAAAACCACTCTCTCAAAAATTGATTTATTTCTTTCGAAATTGATTGAGAAAACTTAATAAGTTCCTCCGAATTTGAAAATACTTTTCCATTGATTTGGAAACTTGTATGGAAACTATTCGATTTCAATAAGTGACGGTTTTTCTAGCTTTCCAAAAATTCTCTTTTTCCAATTAGACCAACCATACTTTTTAGAAAAAATTAAAAATACAATGGGATACAATACAACTAGGGGTAAAAACATTTCTACACCAAGAGAAGGTTCAGAGACATCAATAAAAAGGGCTTCTGTCTGAAAAACAGTCCAATCTGTTGTAACAAATAAAGCTGCCAATATATTATTAACTGCATGCATCCCCATAGCCAACTCAATTCCATCATCCATAAGGGTAACTATCCCAAAAAAGAATCCAGTCCCTATATAAAACACCAAGGCGATATATCCTAGTTTTTCTATCTCAGGATTCAACCCGTGCAATAAACCAAAGACAACTGACATAATAATTAATGGTGCCCATTTATTTTTAATCCATAATGCAAGACCTTGCATATAGTAGCCTCTAAATAATAATTCCTCTAAACTTGTTTGTAGTGGCATAAAAACAATAGCTACAAAACAGAGTGTAAAAAATGGAATGGGTTTAAAATTCCAAACATATTTTTCTGGAGAGAGTAGAATATCTGATCCTAAAAAAAATATTGTAACTAATCCCCAAATGAAAACACCAAAAAAGAAACGACTCCAATCTATTTTTTTTCTTGAAGTTATTATCCATCTAATTTTTTTCTTATGGATAGACTTTACCAATGGAATAAATAATAACAATGGAATTATAAATGATAGTAGTATGAGAAAAAGATATAAATTAGAATCTATCCCTAAGTCAGCAAATGAATTCTGCCCACTTTCCACAAACTTCTGCATGTCTTTACCTGAAGCTATAAAAGCTTTTATTGTAATAGGAATTTGACCTAAAGTACTTCCTAAAAAAATGATAAAAAACATCACTACATACATCCATGATTCATTTTTACCCTTGTGGCCTGTTTGTAAAAAACTCATATTAAATTAAAATTCCAGTTTTTATTTTTATTGTAAAAAAGTCCTCCTTTGTTAACCTCTAAAGGACTATCAAAGTTGTTAGTAAATAAACCTCCCGTTCCCAGACCCTGAGGCATACTACTTTTTAAAGTAGCAGTCCATTGAGCTATGGCGTTTAGACCAATATTACTTTCTAAAGCACTGGTAACCCACCAACCTATACCATATTCTTTGGCTAACTCTATCCATTCTAAACTCTCTTTAAACCCACCAACTAAACTAGGCTTTAAAATGATATATTGAGGTCTTATTATTTGTAGCATTTTTGTTCTTTTAGTTACATCAAACACACCAATTAATTCTTCATCTAAAGCTATTGGTAAGGGTGTTTCTTCGCAAAGTAATGCCATTTCTTGATAGTGCCCCTGAAGAATAGGTTGTTCTATTGAATGCAAATCATAATTTGATAATATCTTTAATTTCTCCAAAGCTTCTGATGGCTTAAAAGCACCATTAGCATCTACCCGTAACTCTATATCTTTAATTGAAAACTCTTTTCTTATGGATGCTAATAACTGAATTTCTGTTGCAAAGTCTATGGCTCCAATTTTCATTTTTAGACAACGAAATCCTTGAGCTATCTTCTCTTTTATTTGATCATTCATAAATTCACGATCTCCCATCCAAATTAGACCATTAATATCTATAGCTTTATTGGATTCTGTGAAGTTAGAAACAAATAATTTAAAAGGTGATGGTGATTGGAGCGACAGAAACGCTTGTTCTAATCCAATTTGGATACTAGGAAAATGAATTGTTTTTGCTAAAAGAATATCTAAGCCTAATTCAATATTATTACAAACCCATTTTAGTTTGTCCTCATAATCGGGCCTATCATCTATACTTAATCCTCTAAAAAGCCCACATTCTCCTACTCCAAATTCACCTTCTTTAGAAAGGTATAAAAACCAAGTTTCTTTAGTTTTTAAAATACCTCTTGAGGTTCCACTAGGTGTTTTAAATTGTAAAATATATTTGTAGTAAGTTGCTTTAATCAAAATATTTATTTTTCAGCAAAGGCTTTAAAATTATTCAAAGAAACCTCATCAATTTTTTTAAATTTAGATTTAAAAAAAGGCAATACACATCCTAAGATATAACTTTTTGCCTGGTAACTAGCACTCAAAGAAATGATCGTGGAATTCCCCTTAGCTATAAAAGAGTATTCATCTCTTTCAATTACTCCATCTCTATCAAAAAACAGGGTTAACTTTTCATTCTTAACATACGCCAATACTTTCTCTTTAACAATGGTAGTTTGATCATTGTGCTGAATGATGATATTATAACTACTTCCAGTAATACCCGGCTTTTGGTCTACTATCTCTACAGAACTATATTCTGGGTTCCAATTAGTTATTGTTGAAACATTTGTAAACATGGCAAACGTATCATCCACAGGTTTTAAAATGGTTATTTGAGAATCATAACTACTGTCTTTAATTATTAAACCGGTACTAAAAAATAATACTGATAGAATAACTAAGAATGTAATAACAATTTTTACTGTTTTCATGAATTATATATGACTAGTTTAAAATTACAACACTTGACCCAAGCCCAAAAGAACAGAAAATAGAAATGTACTTAAAGCTACTTTTTTTAATTCTGCATCTAACCCAAGTTCTTCTTTATTGTTGTAAACAAATAAAGCATGGATTACTAATGGAATATAAGCTAAAAGAAATATAAATTGAACTGTTTTTGTAAAAGTAAGAACTACATAACTTACGGCACTAATAAACGAGAGCAATAGTAAGCTGTAATGATATCTTTTAGCTACTTTTAGACCTATTTTGACAACGATTGTATTTTTTTTTGATTTTTTATCATTTTGATAATCTCTCATATTATTGAGATTTAACACAGCTGTGCTTAATAGACCAATTGAAATAGCAGGTAATGTTAGAAGAAAATAAATTTCTTTTGTAAATAAAAAATAACTTCCTAAAACACTTAGTAATCCAAAAAAAAGAAACACAAATACATCACCAAAACCACTATAACCATAGGCTAAATCACCAACGGTATATTTTATAGCTGCTACTATAGAAACTATTCCTAGAACGAAAAACAATAATGAATATCCAAAATTACTTAGACCAAAGGACTCATAAATGAGGAAAAGAGCAAAAATAATAGTTAGAATAACCGAAATCAAAATTGCTTTTTTCATTTGCTTTGGAGAAATCTTACCTGAACTCACCATTCTTTCCTCTCCTATTCTAATGGCATCAGTACCTTTGACTCCATCACCATAATCATTTGCAAAATTTGAAATTACTTGAAAACCAATAGTTGTAAGTATAGCCAAACTAAAAATAACAACATTAAATAAACCATCTGACATAGCTAAAAAACCTCCTAAAATAATTCCTGAAATAGACAATGGTAAGGTTCTAAGTCTAGCAGCTTTGATAAAATTTTTTATAATCATGGATGGTAATTGTTTCTTCGATGAGAATTATAAATTATCAGCCTCTGCAATTAATTCAGCAATATCTTTAACTATGATTTGAGATTCTTTCTCATAAAACTTAACACCGTCTGTCATCATTGTATTACAATAAGGACATCCTGTCGCAATTATTTTTGCATTTGTTTCCAATGCTTGTTCTGTTCTTAGAATATTAATTTCTTTATCTCCTTTTTCTGCATCTTTAAACATTTGAGCTCCTCCTGCACCACAACATAAAGCTCTGTTTTTATGTTGTTTCATCTCTTTAAGATGAACTCCTAATTTTCTTATAATATCTCTTGGAGATTCATAGACACCGTTACCTCTTCCTAAATAACAAGGATCATGATAGGTAACCTGTTTACCCTTTAAGGATTTTTTTATTTCTAACCTGCCTTCCTCTACTAATTTCTTTATGTATTGTGTGTGATGGTACACCTCATAATTCCCACCTAATTCTGGATATTCATTTTTTAATGTATTAAATGAATGTGGATCTGTACAAACTATCGTTTTAACTTCGTATGAGTTTAATATTTCAATATTAGATATCGCTTGCATTTGAAAAAGAAATTCATTTCCTGCTCTTTTAGCAGCATCTCCAGTTGAACTCTCTTCTGTTCCTAAAACTGCAAAGTCAACATTTGCTTTGTGTAATAGCTTAACAAATGCTCTAGTAATTTTTTTTGCTCTGTCATCATAACTTCCTGCTGCTCCAACCCAAAATAAAACTTCTGGTTTTTTTCCTTGGGACATCATTTCTGTCATTGTTGGTACATTCATATTTGTTGCTTTTATTCGTCTTTCCAGTTTAATCTATCTTGTTGATTGTACTGCCATGGAGCACCATTATTTTCAATATTAGTCATCATCATATTCAATTCTTGTGGTGCAGCAGACTGCTCCATAACTAAGAATCTTCTCATATCCATTATGATAGATAATGGATCTATATCTATAGGACATTCCTCTACACAAGCATTACAGCTGGTACATGCCCACAATTCCTCAGGTGTAATATAATCATTGAGTAATTGCTTACCATCTTCTTTAAAAGTACCTTTATTACTATCCATATTTCTACCAACTTCCTCTAATCGGTCTCTGGTTTTCATCATAATAGCTCTTGGTGACAGTTCTTTACCTGTCATATTAGCTGGACAAGAAGAAGTACATCTACCACATTCTGTACAGGTGTATGCATTAAGTAATTGCACCCAATTTAAATCAGTAACATCACTAGCTCCAAATTTTTCAGGAATTTCCTCCTCTGCACCTTCCTCTGGCATGGCGTACGGATCTGCATCAGGATCCATCATCATTCTAACTTCTTTGGTTACTGATGATAGATTGTTAAATTGGCCTTTAGGCTGAAGATTTGCATAAAACGTATTTGGAAAAGCTAATAAAATGTGTAAATGTTTTGAATAATATAAATAATTTAAAAAAATTAAAATACCAATGATATGAGCCCACCAGGCTATATGCTCTATACTAGAGAGAGTTTCGAGTGGATACTCTGAAAACCAAGGCGCTACAAATTGACTTATAGGATTTCCAAAACCCGCCTGTTGAAATGAATAATCTGTTGCATTCATGAGGATGAATAAAGACATCAAAACAATTTCAAAGTAGAGAATTAAGTTACCGTCATTTTTTGGCCAACCTTTCATTTCTTTGCTCATAAATCTCTTTAACTGAACAATATTTCTTCTCAACCAAAATATAATTACGGCTACTAAAACGAGAAATGCTAAAATTTCAAATGTTCCAATTAAAAAACCATATATAGAATTTCCAAGAAGTGGTTGAAAAACTCTGTGAGTGCCAAACAATCCGTCAATAATAATTTCTAAAACTTCAATGTTAATTACAACAAAACCTATGTATACAACTATATGTAAAAATCCAGCTATTGGTCTACTAACCATTTTTGATTGCCCTAAAGCAATTCTTGCCATATTTTTCCACCTTTCAAGTTTATTATCAGACCTATCTAGGTCTTTACCAAGTTTGATGTTTCTTACCAATTTTAATACATTAGAAACAAAAAAACCGATTCCTAAAAGCAATGCTATCGCAAAAATCACATTTGGTAAATAATCCATTTAATTATTTTTTATTTGATGTAAATCGTTTTACTACTATTCATAACTCTAAATATTACTCATTGGAATTATCTTTTTTACTTTCTTCCTTCAGGTAAGGTTTTGCTTTCTTACCAAATAACGAAAAGTGAACAAATCTTTTTGGGTTTAACTTCATCTCTTTAAGTAATTCCTCTAGTTCTTTAGAAGCGTTTGTTAAATTTTCATACATTGCGTTATCAGTTGCCAACTTACCAAGTGAACCCTGACCGTTTTCTATGTTAACAAGCAATCCATTTACATTTTCAAGTGTAATTTGAAGCGTTCTTACAGTCTGTCCAAAATCTACACTAGCAAGAGTGTCAGAAACTTTAGATATATTTTCAGTAATTCTTTTTGTGTTTTGAAGTGTTATATCTATGTCTGCCTTTGAAGCATCTACTATGTTGTTAAAAGACTCAATTGTAGTAGTCATTGAACCAACAGTTGATTCTAGACCTACTATTGTTCTTTTAAAACTATCTCTAGATTCTAGATCTAAAACATCGTTTAATGCTATTAGCAATGAATCTGCACCTATGATAACACGTTCTATTTTGGTTTTTAGAGGGTTTAACGTTTTTTCTACTGAAGTAAATATATCTGACTCTACCTCACCAATCAAATAATCTCCAGAAACAGCAATTTCCCCATCATAACTTGGGATAATTGCAAGTGATTCTCCTCCTATAATACTTGTGGAATAAATTTTAGCAACACTATTTTTCGAAAACTCAAAGTTATTATCTAAGGCAATTTCTACTACCAATTTACCTTTTTTCAAAGTATCTGTATTGAAGGTAATTTTTGATACTTTACCAACTTGTAAACCATTTATACTAACGGTACTGGCTTTGTTGAGTCCTTGGATATTATCATATTCTATATAAAAAACTCTTGAGGCTGGTTCTAAAAGGTTTTGACCTTTCAAAAAATTAAAACCCCAATAGCCCAAACATAAAATTATAATCGCAGCTACACCTGTTTTTAACTCTTTAGACATTTTTTAAATTTTTATTACAATAATACTACTATTTTTTGTGAGATAACAGGAAAAAGAACTATTTCAAAACCTCGGTAAGAGATACTTTTTTTCCTTTCTTAAAAGCTGCTATGTAAGCATCTGAATACCCTTTGCTTTTTGCTTTTAAAAGTGAGTTTTTTACTTTGTTGTAAATAGTAGTAACTCCAAAATAATATTTATAATAAGACCCAACTTTTACTCTTTGAACGTTTTTCAACCCCTTAAAATTGTATGATTTTAGTTGGATTTTATTTTTACTTGAAGCTATTTGAATTTTAAAAACAACCTCTTCTTCTAACTTATCTTCCTCTCTAATAGTAGCATCAACTTTGCTGTTTTCAATAGAAATCTGATCATTGACAACTACAGTATTTAGCTTTAATTGATTGTAATATTTCTTGATGGATCTAGCTATTTCTTTAGCCATCTTTTGTTGACCGCTTTTGGAATTTAAAAACTTTCCTTCATTTTTATTCGTTAGAAAACCTAACTCTATCAATACACTAGGCATATAAGTCTGATGTAAAACTACAAAGCCTGCCTGTTTTACCCCTCTATTTTTTCTTTTTAAAGCTTGGGAAAAATTTTGTTGAATATCAGCAGCTAATAAAAAACTCTTATCAAGATTTTCCTCTTGCAATAATGTTAGGCCAAGAAGAGACTCCTCTGAATTAGGATCAAATCCTTTATATCTTTCTCTGTAATTATCTTCAAGAGAAATCACAGCATTTTCTCGTTTAGCTACATCAAAATTTCTTTTATTGGCATGTAAACCTAGTACAAAAGTACCTGCTCCATAGGCATTTGATGAGTGAGAATCACAATGAATAGAGACAAATAGATCAGCTTTAGCTTTGTTAGCAATTTCGCCTCTTTTCCAAAGATTAATTAAAACATCTTTATCTCTAGTCAAGATTACTTTGATGTCATTAATTTTTTGGAGTTCATTTCGTATTTCTTTGACAACTTTTAGCGCAATAGTTTTTTCTCGATAACCATTACCAATATTTCCTGGATCATTCCCACCATGGCCAGCATCTAATACCACAATAAATTTTTTATCTTGTGAATAAACAACAGAAGAATTGAAAAAGAGAAATGATAAAACAACTACTATGACTAGGGTCATCTTGGTATCAAATTTGTCTTTATATGTAGGATGTATCAACAAAATTTAACTAATTTTGGCTATTCTAATTTGGTGCTTCAGTTATTGAAGCATATTTTTACTCATACACAAAAATAGCATAATAAATATTGCAATCAAATCTGTCTTACATACTTTTAATTTTACTTTTATGTTGTTCTCTAACTAACATAAAATCACAGGATATAAAGCCAGAAGTTCCACCAATCCCCATGATTACCAAAGACAGTATAGCAAAAACAACTATTTCACCAACTACAACTATCAAAAAAGACTCTTTATTAGCACAAAAAAAAGATAGTATTCAAGTAGATAGCATACGTCCAAAAGAATCCATTACAGATTTAATTTCACATGTAGCTAAAGATTACACTATTCAAAATGCAAAAAATAAAACAGTTACACTCTACAACGAAGCTCACCTAGTTTATACTGATATAGACTTAAAAGCTGGAATTATTGTAATAGATTACATTAAAAACACCCTATTTGCTAAAGGCATTAAAGATAGTACAGGATATAGTCAAAGACCAGTATTTAAGCAAGGTAGTCAAGAATCTGAACAAGATTCAATGGTTTACAACTTCAAAACTAAAAAAGCAATTATATACGGTATAAAAACCAAACAAGAACCTGAAATGTTTGTTTTAGGTGAGAAAGCAAAACGAGTTAATGACTCTACAATCTATATGCGTAAAATAAAATTTACCAGTTCAGATAAAGAAAAACCTGATTATTATATTGGAGTAAAAAAGGCGAAGGTAGTTCCAAATAAAAAAATAGTTGCGGGGTTAAGTAACCTTGTAATTGCTGATGTCCCAACACCTGTTTTTCTTCCATTTGCTTATTTCCCATTAGGGAAAAACCGAACATCAGGTTTTATTTTTCCAGCTATTCAAACAAGTACGTCCAATAGAGGTATAGGAATTCAAAATGGAGGGTATTATTTTGCAGTAAATGATTATGTAGACCTTGAACTATTGGGAGATGTATATTCCAATGGAAGCTGGGGTTTTAGAACTAATTCTCAATATTATGTTAGGTATAAATTCTCAGGAGGTTTCAATCTAAGTTTTGAAAAATTAATTAGAAGTACCAGAGGTTTTGATGATTACTCTGAGGCCACTAACTTCAATGTAAGATGGAGTCACAGGCAAGACACAAAATCTAGCCCAAATTCTAATTTTAGTGCATCAGTAAATTTAGGTAGTAGCCAATACTACAGGCAGTCATTAAATGAGTTTAATAACTCAAATTTTTTAACCAATACCTTTAGTTCATCCATTTCATATCAGAAAACCTTTACTGGCACACCATTTAATATGAGTGCAAATGCCACTCATTCTCAAAATACAAACACAGGGACTGTTACCATGGCACTTCCCTCACTTCAGGTATCTATGAGTAGAATTTATCCATTTGCTGGAAAAGGTGGAATCAAAAAGAATCCACTCCAAAAAATGGGATTAACATACAATATGCAGGGTGAATATAGAATCAATACAAATGAAGATGATTTTTTTAAATCAGAAATGTTTAAAACAGCCAAAGCAGGAGTTCAACATAGGGCTGATGCAAGCACAAATATTACCCTACTAAATTATTTTACTTTATCTCCCCAAGTTAACTATAGGGAGGTATGGAATTTTAAAAAAATTAATAAAGAATTTGATCCTTCAATACAAAATACAGATGGTTCATTTGGAACTGTAGTTTCAGACACTATAAGTAGTTTTAGTAATTTTAGAGAGTATAGCTCTAGCCTAAGTCTGTCCACTAATATTTACGGAACCTTTAATTTTAAAAAAGGACGGTTAAAAGCTATTAGACATACAATAAGACCATCAGTTTCTTTTTCTTACAGACCTGATTTTGCAGAAAGATATAACGAAACTGTTCAAAGTAATTTAGAAGGGACAGCATTTGAAACATACTCTCCTTTTGAGGGTGGAATAGGCCTTTATGGTGGTCCTGGATCTGGCCTAAGTAATACTATCGGAATTTCTCTAAACAATGTCATAGAAGGTAAATTAGCCCCTGAAGACCCCGATAGTGACGAAGAGGATAGAAAGATTACAATTTTAAATAACTTGAATTTTAGCTCATCTTATAATATAGCAGCAGATAGCTTACGTTGGTCTCCTGTAAATGCCTCATTAGGTACTAGAATATTTAAAGATAAACTAGCTCTAAATTTAAATGCCACATTAGACCCATATCAAATAAATGAAACCGGACAACGGATAGACAAATTTGTAAAAGGATTGTTTAGATTAACTAGAGCCAATATGACAGCTAATTATACACTTTCTAGTAGAGATTTTGATGGAGATGATAATGAACGTACTAATTCTGGAAACGGAAATCAAAACACTCCAGATGTACTCGGTAAAAATATTAATCCTACTAATAGCTTTGCCTCCAACCCTAATGACCAACAAAACAATAGTGAAGAAGAGGAAGTTACAGAACTTTACAAATCTAAAATTCCATGGAGTTTGAATTTAGCCTATTCTGCCTCATATGTAAACAACGGAGTAAGGGATATAGGGATTCAATCTCATTCATTAATGTTTGGAGGAGATTTTGACTTAACACCTAAGTGGAAAGTAGGGTTCTCTTCTGGGTATGATATCCAAAGTGGAGGCTTCACTTTTACTAGAATGAATTTTTCTAGAGACCTAGATAGTTGGAGGCTTAACTTTAATTGGGTGCCATTTGGAAACAATCAATCTTATGTGTTTTTTATAGGAGTTAAAGGAGTATTAAGAGATCTTAAATATGAACAAAATAAACCTCCAGACAGAGTACTATTTTAAAAAAACAATATCATGAAAAAAATAATTAAAACTTCAAAAGCTCCAGCCCCAATTGGGCCGTACAATCAAGCCATCCTATCCGGGAATACATTGTACACATCTGGTCAAATTGCAATTGACCCGTCTTCTGGAAAATTAAAAATTGGCACTATTAAAGAAGAAACTTTATTAGTAATGGAAAACATGAGAGCTGTGTTAGCTGCTGCTGACATGACTTTTGAAAATGTAGTAAAATCCTCAATTTTTATCTCAGATATGACAAATTTCTCGGAGATAAATGAAGTTTATGGAAGCTATTTTAATGAGGATACAGCTCCAGCAAGAGAGACTGTTGAGGTTGCAAACCTTCCTAAGTTTGTAAATGTTGAAATTAGTATGATTGCCGTAAAATAAAAAAGTTGTCTCAATTGAGACAACTTTTTTATAGTATGTGTTAGCTCTATTTATAAGCTAGCTGCATATTCTATTAAATCTACAATCTTAGTTGAATACCCTATTTCATTATCATACCAAGAAACTACTTTTACAAAATTATCATTTAAGGCAATTCCTGCACCTGCGTCAAATACAGAAGTTCTAGTTTCTCCTACAAAATCTTGTGATACAACTAGGTCTTCAGTATATCCTAAAACTCCTTTCATTGGTCCGCTTTCTGAAGCAGCTTTCATAGCTAAACAAATGTCTTCATAAGAAGCTGGTTTCTCTAATTTCACAGTCAAGTCTACAACAGAAACATCCATGGTAGGGACTCTAAATGCCATTCCTGTTAATTTTCCATCCATAGAAGGTATTACTTTTCCTACTGCTTTTGCAGCACCTGTAGATGAAGGTATGATATTATGAATAGACGAACGACCTCCTCTCCAGTCTTTCATGGAAGGACCATCAACAGTTTTTTGAGTTGCAGTAGCTGCGTGAACAGTAGTCATTAGTCCTTCAACAATTCCAAAATTATCATTTAAAACTTTTGTAATTGGAGCTAAACAATTGGTAGTACACGATGCATTAGAAAAAATCTTCTGATCTGCTCTTAATTCTGTATTATTAACACCCATTACATACATAGGAGTATGATCTTTAGATGGAGCAGATAATACTACCTTTTTAGCACCGGCTTCTAGGTGTTTACCTGCTGTTTCCTCAGTTAAGAAAAAACCTGTAGACTCAATAACATAGTCAGCTCCTACTTCATCCCATTTTAAGTTGGCTGGATCTCTTTCAGCAGTAATTCTAATTAAATTACCATTAACTAATAATTTACCATCTTTAACTTCTACATCTCCATCAAACTGTCCATGGACAGAATCATATTTTAACATGTAAGCTAGATATTCTACATCTAATAAATCGTTGATTCCAACAATTTGAATATTTGATCTATTGATTGCAGATCTAAATGCTAATCTACCTATTCTACCAAAACCGTTTATTCCTACTTTAATCATTTTTTATTTAATTTATTTTTATATTATGTTGACATGATATCAGAAACTCTTAGGAGTTCTTTATTAATTTCATGCCCTCCAGTAATTGCCTCTTCTAGGTCTGTAGTTATTACTGTATTATTCTTAAGACCAATCATTAAATTGGTTTTATTTTCTATGATCATTTCTACTGCTTTCACGCCAAGCCTACTAGCTAAGACTCTATCAAAACAAGAGGGTGTACCTCCTCTTTGCATGTGCCCTAAAACTGAAACCCTAACGTCATATTCCGGCATATTTTCTTCAACATACTCAGCTAATTCAAAGACATTTTTTCCTGATTTATCACCCTCAGCCACTACAACTATACTTGAAGATTTACCCGATTTTCTACTTTTTATTAAAGATTCCAGTAATCTGTCTAATCCTAAATTTTCTTCTGGGATCAAAATTTCTTCTGCTCCAGCTCCAACACCAGCATTCAAAGCAATAAATCCAGCATCTCTACCCATTACTTCCACAAAGAATAATCTATTGTGAGAAGATGCTGTATCTCTAATTTTATCTATTGCATCTACTGCAGTATTTAAGGCAGTGTCATAACCAATAGTGTGTGAGGTTCCGAAAATATCGTTATCTATAGTACCAGGTATTCCTATAACTGGAAAATTATATTCTTTATTAAAAACTACACCTCCAGTAAAAGATCCATCTCCCCCAATAACTACTAAACCATCTATGTTATTATCTTTTAATTGCTTAAACGCTTTCTTCCTTCCTTCAGGAGTTCTAAATTCATCAGATCTCGCAGATTTTAGTATGGTACCTCCTTTGTTAATGATATTGTTAATATTTCTAGCAGTCAGCGTAGTAAAATCTCCTTCAATCATTCCTTGATACCCTCTGTACACCCCAATACATTCTTTACTGTAGTAGGCGCAAGTCCTTACTACTGAACGAATTGCAGCATTCATGCCAGGAGAATCACCTCCTGATGTCATTACGGCTATTTTATTAATTTTTCCCATAATTTAAATGTAAAAATACTTATTAAAACTTACTTTGAACAAAAAAAAAACGAAATCGATTTCGATTATTTTACTAGCAAAGTAGTATTATTTGTGAGTTAATTTCACTCTAATAAATTTACAGAAATAATATCAAAAATTTAATTGTTATTATTTTTGAAATTTAAAAGTCCTTTGTGATTAGATATGATTGAATCTTTTGTTTCAATCATTTTATTATTTTTTTTCTTCTTTAATCCGATTTTTTTTAACAAATCAGACAACGAATTAAAATTAACTTGATAAGACAATCCTATCCCTTGAGTATATCCTTCCTCTTGAGCAGAATATTGAATTTCATTCTGCCTATTAAAAATTACACTTCTGAAATTACCTGATTCATTTAATAACACCTCAACTTTTACCTCCCCAACAACACTAGATTGTGTTTGAGCTCCAACAGGTACCCCAACCTTACCATTCACAATTATATTTTTACTAATTTGAGTGGTAAGTGATACATCAAATTGATCGTCTGTGATTAGCTCATCTTGAGGGCTTTGTATCCCTCCAGTTGAATAACCTAAATCTAATCTTACTGTATTACTACTTATAATATCTGACAAAATTGAACCTATTGCATTAGATGTTGTTCCAGTTAGTAGTTCACTTCCATTAATATTACCTCCATTAGGATTTGCGAATGTTCCTGCGGCAAGGAGTGTTAAAAATTGACGCATTTTTGAATTCACATCATTGTCATTTAACACAAAGTCTAACTCTGAAGCAATTGTAGAATTTGAGTTTTGAATTTCAATATCAAAATCTTGTTTAGAATTAAATAAACTACCTGAAATATTGGTAATCAAATCAACAGGTATTTTTCTATTTGTATTAAAATTCTCTAACAAGACAGCTGGATTGGCATTGGTTGTATACACTGCTGTTACATTTAAATTAGCCTCGTAAGGATTGCCACTCCATGCGATAGTTCCTCCTTTTAAAATAGTAAATGGTTTATTAACTATTCCTCCATATTTAAAGTTATAAATACCTGTATCTATTGTGTAATCTCCAAACATAGCAAACTTACCATTTGTATTGATTTCTATTCGTAAATCACCTAATCCTCTTCCACTTAGTTCACTTCCATTTACTTCATCTATTACTATTTGAGCTTGTGCATCTTTTGTGACCTCTAGGTCTATATTTAATGACACTCCTTCTATAGCATCTAAAGCTAATTTTTCTTGAAGTTCTTCTACTGTTTGCTCAGATTTAAAATGAATTAGCCTATACGTTTCTATCGATGCAATGTCTTTTAATGGAATCACAAAACTTGTATTGGGCATCGTTTTTGCATTTACATCTATGGTAATATTATTTGTTAAGCCGGTAATACTGGCGTTTCCTTGAATAAAACCTGTTCCGTAGTATAAAGCCTCATCAGAATTTTCAGTGTCTAATACCAACAAGTTTGGTGTTAAAATATCAATATCTAAAGCCCATTGATCAAAATTTTGATGAGTTATAGTACCATCTAAGACTCCTTTAGTCTGATATTTAGTATCTAATAAATTAATATTGTTAAATTCAAAGGATTGGCCATTTAAACCAACAGTTGTGTCACCATCAAAATCAAAATCAATATTTAGATAAGGGAATTGTAATCCTGCATCTTTGAGCAATAACTTGCCTTCCATTTCAGGGTTTCTAAGAAACCCCCTCAAAGTAAAATCACCTGTAGCATCACCTCTTATTTTTGACAAGACGTCTTCACCTAAAGGACTAAAAGCATTTAACTCAAACTCTTCAAGATTAACACTAACATCTATTTTTGGTCTTGTTTCTGAGAAATCCAAGGAGCCTATAGCAGAAATACTTTTTGCTTGCTCTCTCTCTAAAGAAAAGTTAACATCATATTTTTCATAAGAGCTTTCACCTTCAATATTTAAAGATAAATCACCTTGTTTAAAATTATTAATTTCAAAATCTTTAACCGACAGATTTCCTTTTGGTCCGTAGACACCTTCCTTTTGATAAATAGTTACAGTACCGTCTAACTTTCCCTTTAATTTTAGGCTATCTATTGTTGGTAAAAAACTTTTTAAATATACATTAGTAAAATCTATATCAATATTTTTAAATGTAGAGTCTCTAACAGTTCCTTTGAAATTAATTTCTTGTTCATTGGATTTTAATCTAAATGGTGAAAACACATATTCATTTGCATTTATATCAAAAATCATCTTATTTTCAGAATTATTATCTGGATTTAGATCCCATACGTTGCCCTTGTAATTAAATGTAGATTTCTCTATTCCTACAACAGATTTTTTATTGTTGTCTATTGTGTAAAAGAAATCTAAATTAAATTTCTCTTTTTCAGAAACTCCACCATTAAAAACTGATTTAAAAAATAACGTATCATTAATTGTTTTATTAAAAAGCAATACTTTAGATAGAGAGTATGATGGTGTTTTTATACTTTTAGCACTTAAGGAAGTGTCATATAGACTTCGCTTATTATCTGTATTTAAAGACAACGAATCTACGATGGTTTCAAAGGCTGTGATTTTTGGCGAGTTAATTTTTACTTTTAATTGATTATCATCTGATTTAATACTACCAATAATCTTAGTACCTGGAGCTACTGATATTTCTGGATAAAAAACATCTACTATTTTATTATATATTACAAAATCAAACTTCAGAAATTGATTTAATGAAACTTCATATGGAGTATAATTGGAGTACATACTTCCTAAAGCATTTTGTGCAAGAGGTAGCATTTCTTCAAACTTAAAATTACCTATCAACTCACCTTTTATAATATCTTCAGAGTCAATTCTTATTTGTCTAACTTCGTCTTTAAGGGTAGAGAAAATTAAAAATTGTTTAAATGGATACAATTCTTTTTCATTGGTATATTCAATATTTTTAAAATTTGCTATACCTATAACATTGTCTAATTTATTACCTGTTAAATCTAAATCAATTACTCCGCTTAACTCAGAAACACTATCTCTAGAATAAAGATTTAATGCTCTTAGGTTAGCGTAATTTATAGTTGTTTTAAAATCAAATTTATTAATTTCCTCAGATAAATCTGCTAATCCTTCAAAAGTTCCGTTTAAATTATCATCAACAAACCCAAGCTTACCATTGAATAAATTGTTTTGATATAGACCATTGACGGTTATATTTTGATAATTATACTTATTAAACTCTATTTGAGAAATAGTTCCTATAAGTTGTGTGTTAATATTTTCTAATCTAAATCCTTTTCCATCTACCAGTCCCTCAAATGAAAAATTTCCAAAAGTATCATCATCAAATAAATTTCCTAAATCAAATTTATCCAACAATACTTCTCCATTATATACTGCATTATCTAAACTATCAAAATTATTTAATTCTAAATCTGCAACTACCTTACCAATTTCAGAGTTAATATCTAAAGTTGCCTCTATTGAACTAGGTGTAATTTTTGTAAATCCTGACAATGAAAATTCTCCAAATTTTATCAATTCTGTTGGTAGGGTCTTTCCTAATAGGTTTGGAAATACTTCTTTTAATTTAAAATAATCTGCTGAAGCATTTTCTAGATTTGCAGATAAAAAAAACTCTTCTTGTTTTACGGAATTAATTAAGTTTACATCTCCAATAATTTGAATGCCTTTATCTGAACTTAAATTTAAACTTTGTAAAGAAAAATTATTGAGGGAACCCTTTAGAGTGGTTTCAAATCTTAAAATATCATTTCCATCAAATTCCTTGTAAATTTTTTTTAAGTCTGTAGTAGATACAAAACTATTCTTAAAATTGGCATTGATATTTACCAATTCAATAAATTTGCTCAAGTTTTCCCTTTCATAATTAAAATCTATATCAGCAAACAAAGTAGAAGTATTTGTTTGAAGAATTGTGTTATAAAACTGCATTTGAGATTTTGTATACTTAAAATCTGTAGTCAAATTAGTAATTTCTAAACCTCGATTATCTATAAAATAGAGTCCTCTTATTTTCAAAAAAACATTTGGACCTACAATAGAAAAATCTTGAAGACTACCTCCACCATGATAAGCTGCAAAATCTAATGGAATGGTTTTATTTTCATCAATTTGTTTGTAATTAATATTCTCAAAATAAATATTTGAAGAACTTATTTTAAAAGGATTTGATGAAGGATCTGGTGGATTATCATCTTCAAATTTATCTACAAATACAGTTAAATTATCAATTTCTTCATCTTTGTAATTCTTAACATTTACATATACTCCTTTGAGTGAAGTACTTTTTAATTGAATGTTATTTTCTAAAATTCTTTTTACATCTAACAAAGAAGACCTCAATCTTTCTACGTAAATTAATGTGTCTTGATGATGATCTTTTATTTCTATACCTTTAAGAGAAACAGATCCAAGGAAGGAAAGATCTACTTTACTAATCTTTAAACTTGTTCCAAAATCTTCATTTAAGTTCTCCGTAACTAGCCCAGCTAGTTTTGTTTGAACCGCAGGAATTGAAAAAGTAATGATAAGAAATACCAAGAATAAAACTAGGTACTTTAACCACTTGAACAGTATTTTAAAATTCTTTTTGATTTGCTTTTAAATTATAAATGTTGACTTTTGGATAGTAACGCAAAAATAGCCCCTTTCTATACAAAGAACGATAAAATTAATAAACTAATAAATTTCTCATTTAAAAAGAAACAGACTATTTTATAATAGTTAATTTTGTAAAAATCATTTATGACTACACAAAATACATATATTTTAGGAATTGAATCATCTTGCGATGACACTAGCGCTGCAGTAATTTGTAATGGTAGAGTCCTTAGTAATATAGTAGCCAATCAAGAAATACATGCAAAATATGGAGGTGTGGTTCCAGAATTAGCTTCCAGAGCACATCAACAACATATTGTTCCAGTGGTTCAACAAGCCATTGAGCAAGCCGGCATTACTAAAGAAGATCTACATGCTATTTCTTTTACTAGAGGCCCAGGGTTAATGGGGTCTTTACTAGTAGGAACTTCATTTGCCAAATCGTTGGCTTTGGGTTTAGACATCCCTTTGATAGATGTAAATCATATGCAAGGACACATTTTAGCTCACTTCATTAAAGAAGAAAATACAGAGATCCCTCCTTTTCCTTTTGTTTGTCTGACAATTAGTGGAGGTCATACTCAAATTGTTAGAGTAACTGATTATTTTACATTTGAGGTCTTAGGAGAAACAATTGATGATGCTGTAGGGGAAGCTTTTGACAAATCTGCTAAAATTTTAGGATTACCCTATCCAGGTGGACCTTTAGTTGATAAGTATGCTCAACTAGGAAATCCTAAAAAGTTTTCATTTACCAAACCAAAAGTAGGTGATCTAGACTTTAGCTTTAGTGGTCTAAAAACAGGAATTCTTTATTTTATTCAAAGGAATTTAAAAGAAAATCCAAAATTTATTGAAGAAAACTTATATGATATTTGTGCATCAATTCAACACACCATTGTAGAAATTTTAATTGAAAAACTAAAAAACACTGTTAAAAAAACAGGTATTAAACATGTAGCTATTGCTGGTGGAGTTTCTGCAAATTCTGAAATTAGAAAAAGACTACAGCTGGCTCAAAAACATTGGGGATGGACTACTTATATTCCAAAATTCGAGTATACAACAGATAACGCTGCTATGATAGCAATCACTGGATACTTAAAATATAAAAGCAAAATTTATGCAGATATTTCTGTAAAAGCTCAAGCTAGACTAACAGTATCAGAATAATATAATTAACTATTCTACTTATATATTCTAACCAAATAATTGGTTTAAAACTTTAGCCAAACGCAAGCCCCCTTTTTTTAGTTGAGTTTTTACAGTTGAAAAATGATCGTACATATATCTATAGCTTAAATTTTGGTCAATTTTTGCGGAGTCATAAACCATCATCGCGAGTTCCCTAGATTCATTAACCCAATCTATAACAGTTCCTTTTTGAATAGCTTCTTTTTGATTTTTTGAAAAATAATCTAAATTATCAGACAACTCAGTGTAAGTCATATTATAAGACTCAATCATTTTTGTATCCCAAACTGAATGTAAGTTTGTTTTCCCTCTAAACCATTTAACTTTTATCGTATTCCCTCCTCTATCTTCTGCCCTTCCAGTATGTAAAGGTTGATGTAAATCTCCTAACAAATGAACTAATAGTTTCAAGTGAAATATTTTTTCTTCATCATTAGATTTGGGATCTAAGATTATCTGCTGGCATATTTTAATTCCTTGAACTAGGTCTCCTTTTGGGTTTTTCTCTGATGTTTCGTAGGTTTCTCCTACTTCAAAATTCACATAATGCCAGGAACTATATTTTCTGTAAGAATTATCAGATTTAATTTCATCTGCATAGGTAGATATGGTAGCTAAACCCTCTCCTTTTAATAATTTTTCTATGTTTCTTTTCGCTTTTTTTGAAAGATGACTGTAGGCTATTTCTCCAACAACTCTATGGCCTGTTTGCCCCCAAAATGGCTTGTTATTTGCTCCAAAAGATGCTACTCCTAAAAACAGAAAAAAAACTAAAATCTTAATTCTAAACATAATGTTTTGTGTTATCATGTAGCTAAGGTAAAAAATTGTTGAAGTAAATTTTTAAAAAAACAAATATTTTATAATGAAAAGATATTAAACCTTTATTGATTTATAAGGTCCTATGGTTATATAAAATTAAAAACCCTAAAAAATGAAAAAAAACCTCTTATTAATCCTATTCCTTGTAACATTTAGTCTAGAATCATGTGTAGTAAGGCAAGTAGCCTCAGAACCAAACCTTGTTGTTGTTAAAAAAGCCCCAAGAAATCATCAAGTAGTATTTATAAAAAAGAAAAAGTATTATAGGTGGGGTGGAAAATATTATAGAAAAACAAGAAGGGGCTATGTTGTTGTTCGTCTATAAAAAAGAATATTCAATTTTAACTATAGCTTTTTCTTTTCCAAAAATTCCATTAACATTTCTTTAAGATTTTTTAAAAGTGAGAACTCGTATCTTTAATTTATAATACATCAATTAAAGCAATACTCATGAAAAAAATCTTTACTATACTATTTACAATAGTCTCATTTTCTTTATTCTCACAAGAATTCTCCATGGATTTGGTTAAAAATATGACTCCTAGAAATATTGGTCCAGGTGGTATGAGTGGTCGAGTAACCTCTATAGATGTTGTAAATTCAAATCCAGACATTATGTATGTTGGGACAGCCTCAGGAGGTCTATGGAAATCTACATCTGGAGGAATTAAATGGGACCCAATTTTTGACAAAGAAATAACTGCCTCTATTGGTGCTGTAGCTATTCAACAATCTAACCCGAGTGTTATTTGGGCAGGAACTGGTGAAGGAAATCCTCGAAACAGCCTAAATGGCGGATATGGTATTTATAAATCTTTAGATGGTGGGAAAAACTGGGTACCTATGGGACTTGAAAAAACCCGTCACATTCATAGAATTATCATTGATCCAACAAATCCAAATACGGTATATGTGGGCGCTATAGGATCACCCTGGGGAGAACATAAAGAAAGAGGCGTATACAAAACCATAGATGGTGGTAAAACATGGAAACAAATTCTATATAAGAATATTAAAACTGGTGTTGCAGATTTGGTGATGGATCCTTCAAATCCAAACAAATTAATTGCTGCCATGTGGGAACACAAACGCGATCCCTGGTTTTTTAAATCAGGTGGTAAAGGCAGTGGTTTATTCATTACCCACGATGGTGGCGATACTTGGAAAGAAGTGACCGAAAAAGAAGGCTTTCCAAAAGGTGAATTAGGAAGAATTGGTGTTGCTATTTCAAGAAGTAATCCAAATGTTGTTTACGCTTTGGTAGAGGCAAAAAAGAACGCTCTATATAAAAGTGAAGATGGTGGGTTTAAGTGGGAAAAAATAAATGATAAACCTGGTATTGGAAATAGACCTTTTTATTACTCAGAAATTTATGTTGACCCACAAAATGAAAATAGAATCTACACAGTATTTACTTATGTGAATGTTTCTGATGATGGTGGAAAAAACTTTAAAGAATTAATGCCAGCCTATGGAGTTTCTAATGGTGTTCACCCAGATCATCACGCTTGGTGGATTCATCCTGATGACGGTTCATTTATGATTGACGGAAATGATGGGGGAATGAATATTACCAAAGATAAAGGAGCTAGTTGGCGTTTTATTGGAAATTTACCTGTAGCTCAATTTTATCACATTAATGTTGACAATGAATATCCGTACAACGTTTACGGCGGAATGCAAGATAATGGTTCTTGGAGAGGTCCGGCATATGTATGGAAAGCCCAAGGAATTAGAAATTCATATTGGCAAGAAATTAGTTTTGGAGACGGTTTTGATGTGGTGCCAGACAAAGACAATTCTCGTTACGGATGGTCTATGAGCCAGCAGGGTTCTGTGGTGAGATATGACCATATCACAGGAAATAATTATTCTGTAAAACCTACACACCCAGACCCTAATGTGGCACTTCGTTTTAACTGGAATTCTGCCATAAATATGGATCCTTTTGATACTAGCACCTTGTATTTTGGAAGCCAGTTTGTGCATAAATCTACAGACAAAGGACTTACCTGGACTATTATATCTGGTGATTTAACTACCAACGATAAAGAAAAACAAAAACAAGGAGAAAGTGGTGGATTAACTATGGATGCAACTGGTGCAGAAAACCATACTACTATACTAGTGATAGAACCCTCAGAAGTTGAAAAAGATTTACTTTGGACTGGGTCTGATGACGGTAGAGTTCATGTAACTAAAAATGGAGGTGGAACCTGGATAGATGTTAGTGCTAATATTCCAGGATTACCTGCAGGTAGTTGGATAGCACAAATAAAAGCCTCCAACAAAAACAAAGGAGAAGCCTTATTAATTGCCAACGATTATAGACGTTTTAACTATACTCCTTATGCCTACAGGACAAAAGATTACGGTGCTACTTGGTCTAGAATTGTTGATAAAAACGATGTTAATAGCTACACCCTAAGCATCGTTGAAGATCCTATTAATGCTAACTTACTGTTCTTAGGAACAGATGATGGCTTGTATATCTCTTTAAATGCCGGAAACCAATGGATGAAATGGACTGCTGGTTTTCCAACAGTTTCTACAAAAGATTTGGTAATACAACCTAGAGAACATGATTTAGTAATTGGTACTTTTGGTAGAGCAGCATGGGTTTTAGATGATATTAGACCACTTCGTGCTATGGCTAATGGAAATGTATTAAATAAGAAACTTCAGTTATTTACACCCCCAACTGCATACCAAGCAGCTTATCAACAACCTACAGGAAGTCGATTTGGAGGGGATGCTTTATTTAATGGCGAAAACAAACGTTCTGGAGCCATGATTTCATATTACATTAACAGACCAGCCGCCGCTAAAGAAGAGAAGAAAGAAAAGGATACTTCAAGAAAAAAGAAACGAAAAGGAACTAAAAAAATGGAAGCACCTATTGTTAAAAAAGAGCTAGCTTCTGAGGTGAAATTTGATTCTATAAAATTAGAAATTTTTGAAGGATCTCGTTTGATAAGAACACTTAAACAAAAAGCACCAAAAGAAAACGGAATTCATAGAATGTACTGGTACATGAATGAAAGAGGTGCAGATAGACCGTCAAGGAAAATCAGAAAAAGAAACTTTGAACCTGGAGGTGTTTCTGTGAAACCAGGAACCTATAATTTAAAAATGACTTTTGGAGATCAAACCTCCGAAAGTTCTATAAAGGTTGAATACGATCCAAGATTAGAAATGTCTACAGAAGCTATAGCTGAAATATACAATGTTAGTAAAGATTTAGAGAAAGATCAACAGTTAATGGCAGATATTGTTAAGCAATTAGCAGAGAGTAAACAAACCGCTACAGGTTTTAAAAAAGACCTTGGCAAAGAAGACAAAAAGAAATATAAAGACCAAATAAAGTTATCTAAAGACATTATTAATAAAATAGATGACTTGATTGCAGTGTTCATTGGAAAAATAGATAAACGCCAGGGAATCACAAGAAACCCAGAGGTTACTGTTAACAGACGTTACTTTTCTGCAAGAAGATACGTTGGAAGCAGATTTGGAAATCTAACCTCAACTGAAGAACGATTGATAAGCCAATTCAAAAAAGCATTTAAAGATGCTGTTAAAAAAACTAATTCATTTTTTGATACAGACTGGAAGACATATAAGACAACATTAGAAACTATTCGTATTTCTCCTTTTAAGGAAATACAAAAATTTTAATCTAAAAAGCGAAGTTAAAAAACTTCGCTTTTTTTACACTACTATTTTAGTATTTTAGCTAAAACTAAATCATGGAACAACCACTTTTTACCAATGATGCAATCGTATTCGGAATTTTAATGATATCACTTGGTTTTGTATTTTATACAGAATCTAAAACAAGTGGCTTTTGGCATAAATTTTACAAAATTGTACCTGGTCTATTTATGGCCTATTTTATACCAGCTATCTTCACCACCATAGGCGCTATAGCTCCCGAATGGCAAAACACAAATACTAATGGTGAGATTGTAAAAGAAAGTTCTCAATTATACTATGTAGCCAGTAGATTTTTGTTGCCCGCTGCCCTAGTATTAATGACTTTAAGTATAGATTTAAAGGCTATTTTTAATTTGGGTTCGAAAGCTTTAATTATGTTTTTTACGGGTACTGTTGGTATTATTATTGGAGGCCCTATAGCCATATTACTTATTTCTTTGGTATCTCCAGAAACTGTTGGTGGTGCAGATTTTGATGCTGTTTGGCGTGGTCTTTCTACACTGGCAGGAAGTTGGATTGGTGGCGGTGCTAACCAAACTGCTATGTTAGAAATTTACCAATACAATCCGGCAAAATATGGGGGAATGATCTTTGTAGATATTGTTGTTGCTAATGTTTGGATGGCTATTTTACTAATCGGTATTGGTAAAAAAGATGCCATCAATAAATGGCTTAAAGCAGACACTTCTGCTATCGAAGAATTAAAAGAAAAAGTAATTTCTTTTACTCAAAAAATACAAAAGAATCCAACGCTTACAGATTATATGATTATTCTAGCCATTGCATTTGGCACAGTCGGCTTTGGACACTTTGCAGCTAGTTTTCTAGCTGGATTTTTTAAAGGCCTTATTGGTGGTATTTCATCTGAAATTACACGAAATATATTTACTTTCTTAGGATCTAAATTTTTCTGGTTAGTTAGTATTTCTACAATTATTGCTGTTTTACTTTCCTATACCAAAGCAAAAAATTATGAAGGAGCAGGAGCCAGTAAAATTGGAAGTATTTTTATTTATGTACTGGTTGCTACCATTGGAATGAAAATGGATTTAACCATGATTTTTGACAACTGGGGTTTAATTATTATTGGAATTGTTTGGATGTCTGTACATGCTGGGCTTTTAATTTTAGTGGCCAAACTAATTAAAGCTCCTTACTTCTTTTTAGCAGTTGGTAGCCAAGCTAATGTAGGAGGTGCAGCCTCTGCTCCTATTGTAGCTTCAGCATTTCACCCCTCATTAGCAACAGTAGGTGTATTGTTAGCTGTTTTTGGGTATGCTATAGGTACTATAGCTGCCATTGGATGTACTATTTTATTAGAATTAGCTGCATCTTTTTAAATAGAAATCTGCATATTTGCAGCCTAAAGTTTTATAATCTTATGAAGAAAATATTGGTAATTGGTTTATTGCTCTTAATAGTTGCTTGTTCTAAAGAAAAAGAGTTGGGTAATATGGTCGTTCAAGGAAAGATTAAAGGAGTAAAAAAAGGAACATTATATCTAAAAAAAATGAGAGACACCCTAATAGTTTCTGTAGATTCTATTCGTTTATTTGGAAAAGACTCCTTTACGCTTTCAGATAATATTACTTCTCCAGAAATGTATTTTCTAAGTTTAGATCAAAACCAAAGTACACTTTCTTTTTTTGGTGAAGAAGGAACTATTACTATCAACGATCAAATAGAAAAATTTGGGGTTTCACCAGAAATTGAGGGGTCTAATAACCAAAAAATACTTGAAAGTTATAAAGAAGTAGCAAAAAAGTTTCAAGGGAAACAGCTAGATCTTTTGGCTGCAAATATGCAAGCACAAAAAGATCGTGATCTAGAAACTTCTCAATCTCTAAGAAAACAAGCTGAAAAACAAAATTTAAAAAAATACATCTACACCATTAATTTTGCTTTAAATAACACAGATACAGAAGCTGCAGCATACATTACTCTAACTGAGTTAGTTAATGCTAACGTAAAATACCTAGATAGTATTAATAATTCATTAACCAAAAAAGTTCAGCAATCTTTATACGGTAAAAAATTAGCAGAATTTATAGCTACTATCAAGGAAACAGAAAAATAAAAGCAGGATCTTGTTTATTTTACTTTTAAACTCCATTCAAAGTGAAAATTGCATACAGAAACACCCTCTGTATTAAAGCCCTCTGCCTTCATGGTAATTACTCTACCCTCTCCGGTCTCAGCAGATTCCTCTAAAGCATTGGCTACTAACCCACCGTGATGACATTCAAATCTTATTTTACCAGTAGCTTTTTTTGTAAAATTACCACGTTGGTTAGTAACCAACATGGAAACATTTTTCCCAATATTTTCTATACCCTTCATCACCAATACACCAGTTGCCATTTCCGCAGCCATTCCTTGTGCTGCCCAAAACATAGATTTAAAAGGATTTTGATTCATCCATTTATGAGTAATATTTACTATGGCTGTCTCTTTTTCTATAGAAACCACTCGCACCCCACCTAAATAGGCAAGTGGTAGCTTAAATAACATAAATCTGTTAATTCTTTTAGGTGTAATATTCATGTAGTATAAATTTATTGCGAAAGATACCTATAATTAGTGAATTTAATAACTCCTAGTGTTTAGAAATCTTATGAACGAATTTAAGTATTCGTCTCTGAATAATTATTTAAAAAGTAAATGACAACTATCACTATGACACTAGCTACAATTGTTTCCAAAATAAATAATTTATCTATTTCATTTTTAAAGATAAATATCTTTAGTGAGCTATAAACTCCAGCAAAAAATACAAACAATAAATAGTATTTTAAATGTTTCATAGTTTTTAAAGGTATTTATAAATTTATTTAGAAAAATATGAAAAAAAAAGTTACAATACTTACTGGAATGGAAATATAGTAAATAAAAAAACAGTAAAAAACAACTGTCTTGAGACTTCTTCTACATCAATTTCAAAAGTTCAAATTTAGTGTAGCCTAAAAAAAATATTTTCACAATAGTTAGTATTGTTAAAAGTCTGGCAAAGTATATAGTTTATTAGTTATGGCATATACAACCAAGCCAACTGTATTTTTTGCACCAATTTTATCAATTACTTTTTGCCTATGCGCATCTACAGTTCGTTTACTTATAAATAATTTATCTGCAATCTCTTGACTAGTATATTCATCACATATTAGCTTTAAAACCTCTATTTCTCTTTTAGATAAATCTTCATTATTAATAAAAATAGATCTTTTTGAATCCCCCTTATAGTTAACAAGTATTTCTTGATCAACTTTTGTGAAGTATATTCCATATTCATGAACAGACTCAACTGCAGAGATTATTTGTTTTTTTACCTCTTCAAAATTACCTCTTGATTTTCCCCATTTATTGATGGCTAATTTGCATTCTTCAATTGATAACATAAATATTAGTTTAGATTAGTTCATGTTTTTTAATCTTTCACAAATTGAGAATATTTAACAACTAAATCAATCCCCACAAATAGGGAATTTTACTCCTCCTCATTTATGGGGACATCTTATTTTAATGAATTAATATATTACTATGTTTTGCATAATACTATCTTTTACCATATATTTGCATAAATAAACCTTATATAATATAAAATTATACTGCATTTATGAATATAGAAAACACAAAGGCCCAAATGCGTAAAGGAATATTAGAGTATTGTATTTTGTCTGTTTTACAACACGGAGATGCCTATACTTCTGAAATCATATCTACACTTAAAAGTGCAGAAATGATTGTTGTAGAAGGAACCATATACCCTTTACTCACTAGGCTGAAAAATTCTGGTTTATTATCCTATCGATGGGAAGAATCCAGCTCTGGTCCACCAAGAAAATACTACGTTTTATCAGAAAGCGGGAAACTATTTTTAAAAGAATTGGATATAACCTGGAATAATTTAATGGTTGCTGTAAACCAAATAACAAATAATAAGAAATAAGTAAAAAATGAATAAGACTATCAATATAAATTTAGGAGGATATTTTTTTCATATTGACGAAACCGCCTACAAAAAATTAAAAAGATATTTAGATGCCATTGCTAAATCTTTAAGTGATGATCCTGAGGGCAAAAATGAAATTATTGCTGATATAGAAGCGCGAATTTGTGAATTATTATCTGAAAAAATTACAGAAACTCGTCAAGTAGTTAATGAGCTAGACATTCATCATATTATAAAAATAATGGGAGAACCAGAAGATTATTCAGATAATGATGAAAGCTTCCAAGAAACAAAGTCTAAATCTAACAACGGTAAAAGCAATTCTAAAAAATTATTTAGAGATCGTGAAAATAGATTTATAAGTGGTGTTTCAGCAGGAATTGCTCATTATTTAGATCTTGACGTTGTTTGGATTCGAATAGCATTTATTTTATTAACCATTTTTTCTGGGATGGGTCTTATTGCCTACATTGTGTTATGGATTGTTACTCCTGAGGCAAAAACAACTGCAGAAAAACTTCAAATGGAGGGAGAGCGCGTAACTATAGATAATATTGAAAAAAAAATTAGAGAAGAGTTCAGCTCTATCAAAGAAACCATTGAAGATGGCGCTAACAATGTAAAAAAAAAAGTAGCCGATGGGTTTCAAAGAAATAGAAAGAGTACCTCCTCTGGCTTGCAAGAATTACTTAATATCATTGGAAGTATTATTACTGTTGTATTTAATGTAATAGGAAAATTTATAGGTATTATTATAGTTGTTTTTTCTGCAATTATTTTAATCTCTATTTTCTTTGGAGTTTTCTCTTTAGGAAGTTTTGAATTATTAGGATATGGTGAAGATCTTATAAACCTTCCCAATTTCGTATATGATTCAATCATACCCTATTGGATACTAACTATTTGTATGTTTATTTTAATTGGATTTCCTTTTTTGATTCTTTTTATACTTGGTCTTAGGATCATTTCAAGTAACATAAAACAATTTAGCAAAACGGTGTCTTTGTCATTACTAGGTATCTGGATTTTAGCACTATTAACAGTTCTTTTTGCAGGAATAGATATAGGTACATCTAATGCATATAATGGAACCAAAATTGAAACTTATCCGCTAAATTTAACCTCTAAAGATACCTTGCTTTTAAAAATGGTTAATGATGATGAACTTTATTTTCAAGACAAATTAAGAAGAAGTACTAAGAGAATAAAAGTAGAGGATAATGGTGTTAAAAAAATTTATGCTACCAACGTAAAAGTATCTGTAGAAAAAAGTAATACTGAAGAATTTATATTTAAAATAAGAAAAGTCTCAGAAGGAAGAAATAAAAATAAGGCTACTGAAAATGCTACAAAAATTGATTATCGCTATTCAATAAAAGATAGTACTCTAAAATTAAATGCATTTTTCTTGTCTCATTTAAATCATAGGTCTAGTGATGAAATTGTATATGTGACGATATATGTTCCCGAAAACAATATTTTGTTTTTAGACACTAGTACTCAGAGTTTCTTATATAGAATTAAAAATAGTAACAACCTATATCATGGAGATTTAACAAATCATTTTTTTGAAATGACAGAAAAAGGATTGAATTGTACAGACTGTGAAAATGAACCTGTGATGTAATCAAAAATATCATTTTAAACAGTTCATCTAAAAAAAACAACAATTGAGTAATCTGTATTTAGGTAAACACAAACAGAATTATACATTTATTAAAAAAAATAAAAATTATGAAACAAATTATGATCAAAATTACAGCCATCTTATTCTTAGCTACCCTTTCTTCTTGTGGAATAGACATGTTAAATAGAATTCAAGGAAATAACAATGTAATCTCTATTAATAGAGATATTAATGAGGATTTCACCAAGGTTAGAGTAAGCGCAGGTATAGAATTAATTATAGATCAAGGGAGTGAAGTTTCACTGACTGTAGAAGCTGATGAAAATTTACATGACATTATTATTACAGAGGTTGAGGATGGAAAATTAAAAATTTACACTGAAAAAAATATTTGGAAATCTGCTTCAAAAAAAGTGTACCTAACAGTAAATACCCTAGAAGAATTGAAAGCCTCTAGTGGAAGCAATGTAATAACTAGTACTATACTAAAAGCTACAGACCTTAATGTAGTTTCTAGTAGTGGTGCTAGCTTAAATCTAGAGCTTACAGCAGTTAATCTTACATCGAGTACTAGTAGTGGCGCAAGTGCTAATATAGATGTAAATGCTAACAGCGTAGTGTCAAGTTCTAGTAGTGGTTCAAGTATGAAAATTAAAGGTGAAACCACTATTCATGAAACAAGTGCATCTAGTGGCAGCTCAATAAATGCCTATAATTTGCTTTCTAAAAATGTTACTGCAAAGGTAAGTAGTGGAGCAAGTATAAGTGTTCATGCATCCAAATCTATAGACGGAAAAGCTAGTAGCGGAGGAGGAATATCTTTTGAAGGAAATCCAGAAAAAATAACAAGAAAAACATCATCTGGAGGAAGTATATCTAATTAATAATGATATAAATACTATGACATAAAAAAGCAATATTTAGTTTTGTTAATATGGATGAATAAGAGCTGTTAATAATTAATCAGCTCTTATTTTTCTTTAAATGATCTTCTATATCTGAAAGATGATACTCCAAAGCTTTAGAAGAAATTTGAATTTCTTTGATAAGTAATGCCAAAGAAATAATTAACAATAAAAGTGCTATACCAAACAACCAAATGGCTACGATTTTATACTCAATATAAATTAAAAACATTGTTAAAACGCACAACAATAAACTTCCTATCCCAAATATTTGCATCCAACGAGTTAAGGTTAACCTAAGTTTTAAGTTTTTGATCTGTCTTAATAAAGATTCGTCTTTTTTATCTAAATAAACAGCATGTAGATTTCTGATTACTGCTGCATATGCTAAAAACCTGTTTGTGTAAGCTAACATGATTAAAGAAATTGCCGAAAATAATAGTGCTGGTGTAGTTAATGTTAATGCTTCCATAATTCACAAAATTAAATATTTTCAATACTTTTATTGCATGAAAAACTATGTTATTTTTTTTATGCTTTTAACATGCAGTCAAATGAATGCTCAAATACTTAAAAAAGGGTTTTCGTATCTATCAGAAGTTGATGGCTCTATACAACAAGAACTCAGATATTTTTCAAGTAATAATTTTATTGGAAAGAAAATAGATGGTTATAAGAAAAATACTGTAATTATTTCTAACGCTGCAGCTAATGCTTTAAAAAAAGTTCAGGCTGAGCTAAAACAGATGGGTTTAGGTTTAAAAGTATATGATGCATACAGACCTCAACAATCGGTAGATCATTTTGTTAGATGGGCTAAAAAACTAAACGATACATTAATGAAACAATCTTATTATCCTACAATTCATAAATCAGACTTATTTCAATTAGGCTTTATCGCATCAAAATCTGGTCATACAAGAGGAAGCTCAGTAGATCTAAGTATCGTAGAAATAAAAACTAACAAAGAACTAGATATGGGAAGTTCTTATGATTTTTTTGGAGTTACATCACATTCATTCCATAAAAATCTATCTAGTAGACAAGAAGAAAACAGAATGCTTTTACGAAATATTATGATAAAAAACGGTTTCCATCCCTATGACAATGAATGGTGGCATTTTACATTGGTAGATGAACCATTTCCTAACACCTACTTCAATTTTGATGTAGAATAACAAGTTTTAACAAAATCTAAACGACTTGCATACATATCGGCATTATATTTGTAATTAGATTTAGAATTAAAAAATCTATTTTGAGTTTACTAAAAAACTTCTTTTCTTTTGCTTTTTTACTACTATCATTCCCAATGATAGGACAAGTAGACACTATTGTTGATTCTAACAAAAAAATTACTGGTAAAAAAGTTATTATAGCCATACCCACTAATAAACTAAAAAAACCTACTCCATTAGAAATTAATAACGATAATGGTTTTAAAGAAGCTTATGGTAAAAAAAAGAGAAAAGATGCCATAAAGAAAAAAGAAGATGATTTGCAAGACAAAGGAATCCTTTCAGCTGCTAAAATATCTGAAGAACGTTTTTTAAAGTCTTGGAAGAAAATTAATGCTCCGTACCCAAAAATTGACCAAGATTTAGGAAGTTTTAGAACCCAATCTAATTCAGTTAGGATAATATGTCGAGATTTTCAATATCCAGATGGTGATAGAGTTACCATAACAATTAATGGTATTCCAATCATAAAAAACATCACCCTAAGATCTTCTTATCAAAGTTTTGATTTGCCTTTGCAAGTAGGACTTAATAAAATAGCATTTGTAGCATTAAACCAAGGAACATCTGGACCTAACACAGCTGGTTTTAAAGTTTATGATGATGCAGGAAATGTTATTTCATCCAATGAGTGGAACCTTGCCACTGGTGCTAAAGCCACTGTTATCATAGCAAAAGACAAATAATTAAAGGATGCGAAAACGTTGTAATTAATTTAACCACTCCTGCTTTTTTTATTCTACTTAATTCATTTATTTTTGTATTAAGAATCTGTCAATTTTATTAGGTTCCTAATTTGAAAAAAAACAATAAAAAGAATGAAAAAAGTTACCAAGCAAACCTATATTAATTGGTATAAAGATATGTTGTTTTGGAGAAAATTTGAAGATAAATTAGCTTCTGTTTACATCCAACAAAAGGTAAGAGGCTTTCTACATCTATATAACGGTCAAGAAGCCGTTCTAGCAGGTGCTATTCATGCTATGGATTTATCCAAAGATAAAATGATTACTGCTTACAGAAATCACGTTCAACCTATAGGAATGGGTGAAGATCCTAAAAGAGTAATGGCAGAATTATACGGAAAAGTAACTGGTACTTCAAAAGGTATGGGAGGCTCCATGCATATTTTCTCAAAAAAACATGGATTCTATGGTGGTCACGGAATAGTAGGTGGTCAAATTCCGTTAGGTGCAGGAATCGCATTTGGTGACAAGTACAAAGGAAGTGATGGGGTAACACTCACTTGTTTTGGAGATGGTGCTGCTAGACAAGGTTCTCTTCATGAAACTTTTAATATGGCAATGCTTTGGAAATTACCCGTAGTATTTATTGTTGAAAATAATGGATATGCTATGGGGACTTCTGTAGAAAGAACTGCAAATCATACGGATATATGGAAGCTAGGTTTAGGATACGAAATGCCTTGTGGTCCAGTAGATGGAATGAATCCAATAAAAGTTGCTGAAGCTGTAGATGAAGCTATCCAAAGAGCAAGACGTGGTGAAGGTCCAACATTTTTAGAAATGAAAACCTATCGTTACAGAGGGCATTCCATGTCTGATGCTCAACATTATAGAACAAAAGATGAAGTAGCAGAATACAAAAAAATTGATCCAATTACTCAAATACTAGAGATCATTAAAGAAAAAAAGTATGCTACCACAGAGGAAATTGAAAAAATAAATCAGGAGGTAAAAGACAAAGTTAAAGAATGTGAGAAATTTGCAGATGAATCTCCATATCCTGAAGTAAGTCAATTACACGATGTAGTATACGAACAAGAAGATTATCCTTTTATTAAATAATCTACTATCAGTATCAAGTAAAAAATAACTCTTAAAGTTTTTAATACGAAAGAGTAAAAAATTAATTTAGGAATAGACTTATGGCAATAATTGTAAATATGCCTCGCTTAAGTGACACCATGGAAGAGGGTGTTGTAGCAAAATGGTTAAAAAAAGTTGGTGACAAAGTAGAAGAAGGAGATATCCTTGCTGAAATTGAGACCGATAAGGCTACTATGGAATTTGAATCTTTTAATGAAGGTACTTTATTACACATAGGGGTTCAAGAGGGTGAAACATCTCCAGTAGATGTCCTTCTAGCTATCATAGGTGATGAAGGCGAAGATATTTCTGGAATTTTAAATGGAGCTTCCCTAGAGGAGTCTTCAACAGAAGTTTCTCCAGAGGAAATAGTTTCAGAAACTACTACTACATCTATTCCTGATGGAGTAAATGTTATTGCTATGCCAAGGCTTAGTGATACCATGGAAGAAGGAACTGTAGCGTCATGGTTAAAAAATGTTGGAGATAAGGTTGAAGAAGGAGATATTTTAGCTGAAATTGAAACAGATAAAGCCACTATGGAATTTGAATCTTTTTATGAAGGTGTTTTATTACATATTGGTGTTCAAGAAGGAGAAAGTGCAAAAGTAGATAGTTTACTAACCATTATTGGACCAGAAGGCACAGATGTGTCTACTCTCGTAACTGCTCATAAAGAAGGTAATATCTCTAATGCTACTATTGAAGCTAAAAATGAGGATCCAACTTCTGAAACAGAACAAATTGAAGAACAAACAGCAGTAATTTCTCAGTCAAACAATACTGGAGGGAGAATTTTTGCTTCACCTCTAGCAAAGAAAATTGCAAAAGATAAAGGCATTAACTTAGCAGAGATAATAGGTTCTGGAGAAAATGGAAGAATTGTAAAGAGAGATGTAGAAAATTATACACCTGTTGTAAATCAAGTTTCTGAGGCAACGACTACGCCTATTCAGACAACTCAAGATACTGCTGCTCCAGTAACTACATTTGTAGCAGCTGGCGAAGAGGGTTCTGAGGAAGTGAAAAATTCTCAAATGCGTAAAGTGATCGCAAAACGTCTAGGGGAGTCAAAATTTTCTGCTCCACACTATTATCTTACCATAGAGTTAGATATGGACAATGCCATAGCTTCACGTAAAACAATTAATGCTTTACCAGAAACTAAAGTTTCATTTAACGATATGGTAGTAAAAGCTTGTGCTATGGCATTAAAAAAGCATCCCCAAGTAAACACCTCATGGAATGGAGATACTACTAGATATAACCATCATATTCATATAGGGGTTGCTGTTGCGGTAGACGATGGACTGTTAGTTCCTGTATTAAAATTTACTGATCAAATGAGTTTAACTCAAATTGGCGGAAATGTTAGAGATCTAGCGGGTAAAGCAAGAAATAAAAAAATTGCTCCCAACGAGATGGAAGGCAGTACGTTTACAATTTCTAATTTAGGAATGTTTGGAATTCAAGAGTTTACATCGATTATCAATCAACCCAATTCAGCCATTTTATCTGTAGGTGCAATAGAGCAAAAACCTGTTGTTAAAGAGGGTCAGATAGTAGTTGGAAACACCATGAAAGTAACACTGGCATGTGACCACAGAACCGTAGATGGTGCAACCGGAGCCCAATTCTTACAAACCGTAAGAGCTTACATTGAAAATCCTGTGACTATGTTAGCATAGAATTTTTTAAATTATATATAAAAAGAATAATTACATTTTTGATACCGTTATTTTAGTAGTTGCTGTAATATTCATTCCTTGAGTAGCAATTGTAATCTCAATTTCTGAGTTATTTGAAATACCAGAGCTAATTTCAACAGTTGATTTTCCTTTGATTGTTCCGGTTCCCGCCCCACTCATATCCCCTGAAACATCTAAACTAACAAGACCATCTGCAATACTGCTTACTGTGTATTTTGTGGTCATTTTCATTCCTTGATTTTCATTTTCAGAAGTCCAAGAAGAGCCAACAGAAACTTTTTCCTTAGGGTAATTGATGGTATTCATAGACCTATTTGTTATTTGTTCCATCCCAGGAATCGCAGGGTCTAATTTAGTATCTATCATATTGCCTTGAAGATCTAAAGTATTGTAGATGACCGCTTCCATCATTGGTGCAAATTGTGATTTTAACATTTGTCCCATCTGGTCTAGTTCTTCATCACTTTTGTTAGAATCATAATTCATTGTCATACCTCCTTGCATCATATCCATTACAATAGAAGTTATTTGAGACTCTGTTTTAATAATTTCTTCTTCAACATCGGCAACTATCATTCCCATGGTCATTTTCATATTCATACCCCCTTGGGCTCCCATGCTTTGGTTGCTTTCGGTAGTTACTAAGAAGCTGTCTCCTTTGGTATAATTGAGACGTAATAAAACGGATTCTTGAGCAGTTGCTGATAATGTTGTAATAACTAATAATGCAATAAGTACTTTTTTCATTTTTTTATTTATTAAAATTCTTGATTCAAATCCCAAGCCTCTATGGTTTCTTTTAAGGTCTTGATAAACATTCCTCCTAATGCTCCATTAACAACTCTATGGTCGTAAGAATGAGATACAAACATCTTTTGCCTAATTCCAATAAAATCTCCCTCAGAAGTTTCAATAACCGCTGGGACTTTACGTATTGCTCCAAGAGCTAATATCGCAACCTGGGGTTGATTGATTATTGGAGTACCCATAACAGATCCAAAACTACCCACATTAGTAACTGTGTAGGTTCCATTTTGAATTTCATCAGGTTTTAGTTGGTTATTTCTTGCTCTTATAGCCAAATCATTTACTTGCCTAGTCATACCAACTAGATTTAATTGATCTGCATTTTTGATAACAGGTACTATCAAATTACCATCAGGCAGTGCAGCTGCCATTCCTAGATTGATGTTTTTCTTTTTTATGATAGTATCACCTTGTACAGCAATATTAATCATTGGAAATTTCTTAATTGTAGCTGCTACAGCATGCATTAAGATTGGAGTGAAAGTTAATTTTTCACCTTCTCTAATAAAATATGCATCTTTTACTTTAGCTCTCCACTTTACAATATTTGTAACATCAATTTCAATGAAAGATTGAACATGAGCTGATGTTTGAACAGAGGCAACCATGTGTTTAGAAACCAATTTACCCATACGAGTCATTTCAATAATTTCATCTTCACCATTAACGGAAACTGAAATTGGTTTTACAACGTCTTTAGTTTCTGAAATAATATTTTCAGATTCAGAAATCTTTGAGGGCTGTAAATTATTTCTACCTTCTATAAAGGAAAGTATATCATTTTTAGTAACTCTACCATCTTTTCCTGTTCCAGGGACCATATCTAACTGTTCCATGGATAAACCTTCGGTTTCTGCAATCTTTCTCACCAAAGGTGAAAAGAATTTTCCAGAATCTGACGTTTTAGTTATGGGTGTATTCTTAATTAGTGAGGCAGCTTCAAACGTTTGCTTAACCTGTTCTACTTGCTCAACAATCTCTTCTTTTTCTTCCAGAGTATGTATTGGTGTTTCCTCATTGCCAACGGTCTCAATTATGGCTATTGTTTGACCAACAGCTACAACAGTATCTTGTTCAAATAAAATTTCTACAAGTGTTCCCTCTACTTCACTAGGCACCTCTGAGTCTACTTTGTCTGTAGCTATTTCAACAACTGCTTCATCTAATTCTATAGTATCTCCAACCTGTTTTAACCAAGATGTAATTGTTGCCTCTGCAACACTTTCACCCATCTTAGGTAATTTTAATTCAAACTTAGCCATTATTCATTGGTTTTGAGATTGCGAAAGTACGAAAAATGAGCGATAAATTAATAATTTTTAGAACTGAAAAAAATTTTTAAAAATAAATTAAACTCAATAGATATGGTATTTTAATAGGTTTTAAAATGAATAATTTATCTAAAATAAAGATTTTGTGATAATATCATAATTATTTATAAAAATAACTAGATTTCAAGTTTTAAAATTGATTCTTTTTTATTTAAATCGTTTAATTCTTTTACAGTTACTTTTTTTGTTTGAGTAGGTTTTCCAAAATTGCTATATACTGTAACTTTTAGATAAGAAGGCATAGAATTATCACCAGTTTTTTTACCATAATAGGTTAAATTAAACAACCATTCTCCTTTATCTTTTTTAGTGATAAAAAACTCTTCTAATCCATAACCTTGAGATGTTTCTTTCATAAATCTAGACGCTTCCTCCTTTTGTGTATGCGACCATGTAAAATATCTTTTTTGAGGATTCACAATCTGTAAATCAAATTCGGCATCAAAATGACTCCATTCAAATATAATACGTGTATCGTATTCTGCTTTTTTCTTATAAAATTCCGGAATATTAGTAGCTAATAAAGTTGAATTATGTAATGCTACTAAATTTTTATATTCTGCATTAATAGTTTGTTTTAATCCATTAAATGAATTGACCTCAGAATATTGATTGTAATGAATTTTATTGTAAATCTCTTGCGCTTCTGTAAATTGTTTATTGAGCTGATAACTTAGAGCTAAATTTCTGTATGATTGAGATTCAGAAGGCTCAAAAGAAATAAGTTGTTCATATACATTAATAGATTCTTCAAACATTTCAAACTCGTCATATTTATAAGCTAATATCCTTAAAATCTCTACATCTAAATTTTTATTTATTTCTAAAACATTAGATAATATTCTCTTTACTAAGTAGAGATTATTCCAATTTTTAAAATAGGATGCAATATCAAAAAAGAAATTGATATCATTACCATATAATTTTCTTTGAGAGAGATACATTTTATAGGCATCCTGAATAGTTGTTGTTTGTGATATTTCTTTAATATAGGGCTCGTTGATAATTTCTTCGATTTCAACATATTCATTATAGATTGGAGTATTTCCTAATTGCCTTTTCTTTTTCTTTTTAAAACTTGACGATCCTGTTTTTGTTTTAATAAGCAATACTCCATTACTCCCATCACTTCCGTATATATTTGTGGCAGCCAAACCTTTTAAATAGGTAATACTTTCTATATTTTCTGGATTAATAAAACCTGTATCAGCAATAAAACCTGCACCCATTGAAGAATTACTTTGTTTAATTGCTAAGCCATCAACAACTACAAGACCATACTGATTTCCTAAAATAGTAGTGTATCTACCTCTTCCTACGAACTGACTTAAATCAGCATTAGCTCCTATTTTTACACCTGCAAATTTACCATCTACAGCATCTTTTACATCAGTATTTGAAGGTATTATTTTATTTCCTTCTAATGTTTCAATAGAGTACCCTAACCTTTTTTTGTCTAGTTTACCATACCCATTTTCTACTAGTTCTTGTTTCTTGTTTTCAAGGACTAACTCGTCAAGTACCATATTACCGTCAGTCATAAAAATATTTTTCACAGGACTTTCTGAAACTCTAGATAAAATAGTATTTTTTCCTATATATCTAAATTCTAGAATTCCTCTATTCTGGGCTTCAATAGAAAAATTACCTAAACTATCAGTCACAGTTTGTGTATTGTTACCTCTTGATATTACCGTAACATCCGAAAGATATCCGTTTTCATCACTAACTCTCCCATTAATGGTCTTAAATTCTGATGTTATTGATTTATCAGATTGGATAGTTTTTAAATTAATAAATTCTTTTTTAGAGCCTTTCGTAATAGTTTTTAAAAAATCTGTGTTGTATTCTTTATTACTAGATATAACAATAAGAGGTGAATTAATTTTTGGAAATTTTGTATCGTAAGTAAATCCATCAGAAAATAATAAAACCTCATCTGTTTTAGGAGTTTTTATTTTATTATAGTTTGTTGAACCATCATAAGTAGTGCTTTGAAGTTCTTTTTTTAAATCTAACCAATTACTTTTTTTAATACTGTAAGTTTGATTTAAAATGATGTCGTTACTAAATTTAACAAGGGTAACTTGTGTATTCGAGTTTTTTAAAAAATATTCATTTAAATAATCTAAATCATTATCTAAATTTCTGTCAATCATACTATAAGAAGTATCCCATAATAATGTTACTTTTTTAATAATTTCCTGTGAGCTAAGGGAGTGGCAGATTGAAATAGCTATAAGTAGTAATAAATATTTTCTCATGTTTTTTTAATAAAATTAGGAATAAATCTTTAAACCCAATCTATTGGATCTGTTAAAATATCTATTAGCTTTTGTTCTTCAGAATCTTCTTTAGGACTATAATTATATCTCCACTGAACTATTGGCGGTAAACTCATTAAAATACTTTCAATTCTTCCATTGGTTTTTAAACCAAATAATGTTCCTCTATCATGAACTAAATTAAACTCAACATAACGCCCTCTTCGGATTTCTTGCCAGTTTTTATGAGATATATCATAAGTCATATTTTCTCTCTTTTCAACTATTGGAACATAACTATCTAAAAAACTATTTCCTACAGCTGTTACAAAATCATATCTATCTTGTATAGAAAATTCATCTGTTTTCTTTAAATAGTCAAAGAATAATCCTCCTATACCACGGGCTTCATTTCTATGAATATTCCAAAAGTAGTCATCACAGTTCTTCTTATACAAAGGGTAAAATTCATTGTTATACTGATCACAAACATTTTTACAAACCGTATGAAAATGAATAGCATCTTCATTAAATAAGTAATAAGGTGTTAAATCTTGCCCACCACCAAACCATTGAGTTACAATTTCACCTTCCGAGTTGTACATTTCAAAATAACGCCAATTGGCATGAACTGTTGGTACAAATGGGTTTTTAGGATGTAATACTAGACTTAATCCACAAGCAAAAAAATCACCTTCATCTACTTTAAATTGCCTTCTTAATGGTTCTGGTAATTCACCATAAACTGCTGATATATTAACACCGCCTTTTTCAAAAACAGCACCGTTTTCTATGACGCGGGTTTTACCTCCACCACCTTCATCTCTTTTCCAAATATCTTCGTTAAACTCTGCTGACCCATCTAATTCTTCAATAGCTTTAGTGATACTATCTTGTAAACGCTCTATATATTTATAAAATTGATCTTTCATGAAATATTATTGGTTAATTATTTTTACTGTAGATATTGTTGCTGAGGTAACAGAAAAAGGAATAATAAAAATTACTCCAACAAAAGGAATTAATAAAAACAACATAAATACAAGACCATTCCCAATGGCTATTCCTTTATTAGCCTTTACAAATTGAATACTTTTTTGATAGCTAAAATGTCTTTCTAATGTGTAATCCATATTTCCAAAGCCAGCAAAATAAGCTTGCATCAAAAACAATAAAAACAAAGAGAAAAATCCAATCAATGGAATTAAGCCTAGTATTAAAATTGGAATTGACAACAGTAATTCTCTGAATAAATTTCGACTACTAATCTTTATACTTCTAAACATAAGGGTTAATGGCGAAGAAACTTGTGTTTGCGAGGTAACGCCAGTAAAATCATCTTCAATTTTCTTAGAAATTGGCCCCATAAAAGGAGCTGACAGAATCATAACGAGGTGTTTAAATACTATTAATCCTATTGATATTAAAATTATACCGCCCAATATCATGCTAACTGTATTGATAGTTTCTTTACCAAAATCCCAACTCCAAAAACTAGAAATATATAAACCAATTTCATCTGAAAAACTAATAGAAACTAATACTATACTTAAAAAAATTAGCACACTTATAAGCATAGGGATCATAAAAAACCTCCAAAGTTTCAACCTAGAAATGACTTCATAAGCTTCTAAATAAGCTTTCAAACCATCAATTAAATTAGAAATCATAATTTTAAAGCATTGTTTTATTTATGTAAGAAGATTTTTCAAAATCTCTTATGTTGATAGAAATAATTGGCACCTCAGGAAATAATTGATTTAATTTTGTGACAATTTTTCTTGAAAGATCTCCTTTTTGCGTCTCTGTTCTTCCTTCCATGATATTCCCAAAAACGTGGATAAAATCTAAATCTCCTCCCAATACTAATGAATATTTAAAAGAATTTAAACGAACTTTAATAGCATCTCTCTTAAAAAGACCTGTAGAAAAAGCTGTATCAAAAACCTCTTCTAAAAGTTCTTTTGGATCTTTTAATTCTAATATGTTTTCTGAACAATCTAATATGAAATGAGGCATTTTTTTATTTTTTAATAATTACTAATCTTTTCATTTAGTTTTCAAGATACACTAATTGACTTGGATATTTTACAACATCTTCAACTGAAACTATTTGAACAGCTTTATGTAATTGTTCTTTCATTAAAATCACCCATTGCTTATGAGTACTTTTTGGAGTTTTAAGAAACAATTCTCTTCCAATATAATTATTGTGAAGATCCATTATTCTTGAAAGTTCTTCATTAGGAGAAAAATCTTCATGCCAATCTGTAAACTCCTTGGTCCATAAAATTACCTCATGACTTTTTCTTGAAAACAAAGAACATTGCTTGGCAATAAAAATATTCCATAAAGCATGACGAAAAGCATTAGCTTTATTGTGAAACCCATGAGTATCAGGAAATTCTTTTTGGGAAATTCTTACAACATTAAAAGTAGCTATTATTGTAGAAACCATAAAAATAGGATGTTTGAATAAAAACACTAACACACTTTTCAATTGTCTAAAACGAACTCCTTTTATGATATTCCATAAAAGCATTTAAACTTTATATTCTTTAACTGCATCTACAAATGCTTTCGCATTTTCTAATGGAATGTTTGGTAAAATACCATGCCCTAAATTAACAATGTATTTATCTTTACCAAATTCATTTATCATTTGGTGTACCATCTTTTTTATCTCCGCTGGTGGTGACAACAATCTAGATGGATCAAAATTACCTTGAAGTGTAATATTACCTCCAGATAAATAACGAGCGTTTCTTGCCGAACAGGTCCAATCTACCCCTAGAGCAGCAGCACCAGATTTAGACATTTCGTTGAGGGCAAACCAACAACCTTTACCAAAAGCTATTACAGGAGCAAAATCTTTTAACGCATCTATTATTTGCTGGATATATTGCCAAGAAAATTCCTGGTAATCTATGGGAGATAACATCCCTCCCCATGAATCAAAAACCTGAACAGCGTTTACACCAGACATTACTTTTGCTTTTAAGTAAGCTATAGTTGTATCTGTAATTTTTTGTAATAATTGATGAGCTGCAATAGGATTTGTAAAACAAAACTCCTTTGCTTTGTCAAAATTTTTAGACCCTTGTCCTTGAACTACATAACATAAAATTGTCCACGGAGAGCCTGCGAAGCCAATTAACGGAATTTCATCATTTAATTTTTCTTTGGTAGCTTTAATAGCATCCATAACATATCCTAATTCTGAATGAACATCTGGTATTATTACTTTATCAACTCCTTTTTGATCTCTGACAGGGTTTGGAAGATAAGGACCAAAATCAGGCTTCATTTCCACATCGATGTTCATTGCTTGAGGGATGACTAAAATATCTGAAAATAAAATTGCTGCATCCATACCATATCTCCTTATGGGTTGTACCGTAATCTCAGATGCCAACTCTGGAGTTCTACATCTGGTAAAGAAATCATATTTCTTTTTAATTTCCATAAATTCTGGCAAATAACGACCAGCTTGACGCATCATCCAAACAGGTGGTCTGTTAACTGTCTCGCCTTTTAAGGCTCTTAAGAATAAATCGTTCTTTATCATAATAGTGTTACTAATTTTTAGTTATAAATTTATGATTTTCTCCTCTTTTTTGAATTTTAACAATATGATAAGGTTGAGTAATTATTGTAGTTACCATTTCCATTGGATCTGGCTCTTTTTTATTGTAAACTATATTTAAATTCTTTTTTTCAATAAAAATACGTTCGATTTCTATTGCATAGCCGCCAGTATTTCTAATAGTATCAAAAACACAAATAATGTTGTGATTCGAAAAGTTAATATTAATTTCTGAAAAACTTGAAGATACATTATTAACACTGTTTATTTTATTTAAAAAAACTTGCCATTGTTTCTCATTTGTGATGGTGAATTTTTCTTCTAAAATTCCTTCAATTCCATTTCCAAATAATGTACCCTTGGAAATAGTACTAAAAACTATTTCTTCTTTATTTAACGTTTTTGAAGATTGTATAGTTGAACTGCAACCTAATAACACTAAAAGGAAAGTACATAAAATTAACCTCATTGTTGTTCTTTAATTTTTTGGAATGATTTGTCTATCGCTTTTTCTATAATTAACATATCTTTTTCAGAAATTGCAGATGATAAAAACCAAGCTTCAAACTGAGAAGGAGGCAAAAATACACCGTTCTTGATCATTTCCCAGAAGAAAATAGCAAATCTATTTGTATTAGATGTTTGCGCCTGTTCAAAATTTGTAACATGAACATTGGTGAAAAAAGGATTCATCATAGACCCAAATCTGTTAACGGTCACGTCTATATTATATTTTTTACCAGCCCCTAATAACATGGACGAAAGTCTATCTCCTACAGCATCGAATTTTTCATATGGATTTTGTTTTTTTAATTCTTTAAGGGTAGAAATACCTCCAGCCATAGCTATGGGGTTACCACTTAAAGTCCCCGCCTGATACATGCCTCCTAATGGAGCTACCTGTTCCATAATTTCATTCCTTGCACCATATGCTCCTACTGGAAAACCTCCTCCAATTACTTTTCCTAAACAGGTAATATCTGCCTCTACTCCCAATAATTCTTGTGCTCCACCAAATTTTGATCGAAAACCTGTCATTACCTCATCAGCAATTAGTAATGCTCCTTTAGAAAATAAGTAATCTTTTAACTCTTTTAAAAAGTTATTTTGGGGAATAACTACCCCCATATTTCCACCAATAGGTTCAATTATAACACCAGCAATATCATCATGTTCTTCAAAATGCTTTTTAACACTATCTAAATCATTGTACTTAGCAATTAATGTATTCTTTACAGCTCCTTCAGGAACTCCTTTACTTCCGGGCAAACTCAATGTTGCTAATCCTGACCCCGCTGCCACTAATAAAGCATCCTGATGACCGTGATAGCATCCAGAAAATTTTATAATTTTATCTTTTCCTGTAAAGGCTCTAGCTAATCGAATTCCACTTAAAACAGCTTCTGTTCCTGAATTCACGAAACGAACTTTATCCATACCTGGAAATGCATCACAAACTATTTTTGCTAGTGTAATTTCATTTTCAGTTGAGGCACCAAATGAATACCCATTTTTAAGTGCTTTATGAACAGCTTTCTGCACTTTTTTATGTCGATGACCCAGTATCATTGGACCGTAAGACAAAACAAGATCTACATATTTATTATTGTCTACGTCTATTATTTGAGAACCTCTCCCTCTTTTTATAAATAAAGGGTTTCCTCCAACTGATGAAAATGCTCTTACAGGCGAGTTAACAGCACCTACAAGATTTATCAGTCCTTTATCGTAAAGTTTTTGAGATTTTTTAAAGTTCATTTTTCTTTGATTATTAATTTAACTTCTTGAACTTAAATTTTTATTGTGTGTTAAAGAAGCCTTGTTTATCTGTCTAATTTTTATTGTTTTTTCAACAATAATTTAGCAGCTTCTTTTGCAAAATAAGTGATGATAATACTAGCTCCAGCTCTTTTAATACTTAACAAGCTTTCCATCATCACCTTTTCACCATCGAGCCATCCTTTTCCAGCAGCAGCTTTAATCATCGCATATTCACCACTTACATTATATGCCACAACAGGCACATCATAATTATCTTTTAGTGATTTAATAATGTCTAGATAAGATAAAGCAGGTTTTACCATTATCATATCTGCACCTTCTTTAACGTCTAAATCAGCTTCAATAAGTGCTTCGCTAGCATTAGCTGGATTCATTTGATATGTTTTTTTGTCTCCAAATTTTGGAGCTGAGTCTAAAGCCTCTCGAAATGGTCCGTAGAAAGCACTAGCGTATTTGGCTGTGTAAGACATAATTGACACCTGAGTATATCCAGCCTGATCCAATACATTTCTTATATAACCCACACGGCCATCCATCATATCTGATGGTCCTAAAATATCAACACCAGCCTCTGCTTGTGCTAATGCCATTTTACCTAAAATTTCTAAAGTTTCATCGTTAAGAATCTCTCCATTCTCGAGGATACCATCATGTCCGTCAATAGAATATGGATCCATGGCTATGTCAGTCATTAGAACTATGTCTGGAAACTGTGATTTAATCTTCACTAATGACTCAATATATAAGCTATTTCTATTATGCCCTTCTGTTGCATATTTGTCTTTTTTGTCGTCTCCTAATGAAGGAAACACGCAAAATCCTTTAATTCCAAAATCTACACATTCTTTAATTTCTTTCAACATCAAATCAAGCGAATAACGATAAATCCCTGGCATGGAGGCAATTTCCTCCTTTTTATCTGAACCTTCGATGAGAAATAAAGGATAAATAAAGTCATTAATTGACACGTTGGTTTCTTGAACCATGGCTCTTATAGCTGAAGATTTACGATTTCTTCTTGGTCTCCTTGATATACTATACATAATAAAGATTTACTAATTCTATCAAACTTTCCACAGTAGGAACTTTTGCTACTTCTACGTTATTAAAATGTTTTCTAGCTTCTTTTGCAGTTGATTCTCCAATACAAAAAGCAACTTTATCTGAAGTATTTTTTTGAAGATAACTTTCAACTGTTGAAGGACTGTAAAATAAAACCCCTTTTACATCTTCTTTAATATCAATTGGACTGTACATAGTTTTGTATGCCTCAACTTCGTTTAGAGTAACTCCGTTTTCAGATAAAATAATTGGTAAAGTATCTAAGCGTATATCACTACAAAAATAAGTTACCACTTGTCCTTTTAATTTTGTTGACAAGTACTCTGCTAATTTTTGTGCATTGTTTTCAGAGTAACTAACCGATCCAATTTTTTGTTCAATTAGCTTTTTAGTCCTTCTACCTACGCAAAAAATATTTTTAAAATTTAACTCATCTTTAGAAAAATTATCTAGCAAAGCCTCTACACCATTTTTACTAGTAATAACAACATTCTCTATAGGTTCTTTGACTACCTTGGAAGGAATTCTATTTGATCTTATTTTTATAAAGTCTGAACTACTAGAAGAAATAGTATTATGAAATAATTTAGTTTGACTTAATGAAAGAGATTTTGTAGAAAAAACATTAATCCCAGCTTCCTCTTCTACATTTATATCATTTATTATCAATTGTTTACCACCCCTATTGATAATATAATCTGCACAATCTTTAGCTAAATATCGATGCTTATCTAATGGTACTGTTTTAGCTACCTCTATTTTCTTCTTACCATCTTTACTCAAAAGAACCCCCTTAAAGTTAATCTCTTTTGTTTTATCATCTATGTAAGCAAATGCTCCAATTGGTGCAGTACAGCCACCCTCAAGACGATGTAAAAAATCTCGCTCTACAGAAACACAAACTTCAGTTTCATAATGATTTAATTGCTCACATGCATCTTTAATATAGTCATCTTCGTTTAACGATGTAATCATGATAGCTCCTTGAGCTGGTGCTGAAATCATCCAAGACAAGTTTACAGCTCCACCGGGTCTCTTCCCTATTCTTTCAAGACCAGCTGCTGCAAAAATGGCTCCATTCCAATCATTATCTTTCAACTTGTTTAAACGAGTATTCACATTACCACGTAAATCAACAACTGTGTGTGTTGGAAACCTATTTAACCACATCGCTTTTCTTCTTAGACTACCTGTAGCTATAGTAGCCTCCTTTAATCCAAAAAATTCTTCCGTATCCTTTAATACTATTATATCACTATTGTTAGCTCTTTTTAAAACTGCAACTTGAATGATTCCTTCAGGCAATATAGTTGGAACATCTTTCATTGAATGAACAGCAATATCTATTTCATTATTTAATAATGCGATATCTAAATTTCTTGTAAAAACGCCAGTAATACCTAATTCGTAAATTGGTTTATTTAGAATTATATCTCCAGTAGATTTAATTGGGACTATTTGGGTTTTATACTCTAATTCATTCAACATTCGTTGAACTCTGTTGGCTTGCCACAATGCTAATTCACTATCACGGGTACCTATTCTTATAACTTTATGCATAGAGTATGGTTAAGATTTTCCAAAAACTTTAGACATCACTTGAATACTATCAGTAACTGATGTCTTTTCTTCTTTTAGATGCTTTACAAACTGAGTTGTAATTTTTTGTATAAACCTATTGGTTAGAAGTTCTGCTTGAGTTTCATCAAAGTTCTTAATTTTCTTTTTATGAAAATTAATTTCATCCTTTTGGATTGCTTCTAAGGATTCTTTTAATGCATTAATAGCTGGAACTAACTTTCTGTTGTTTAACCAATCATTAAATTCTTCTTTGTAGACCTTAATAATTTGTTCAGCTTTGGGGATTTCATTTTGTCTTTTAGACAATGTTTCTAATGTAATTTTTGATAATTCATCTACATTTATCAAAGATACATTATCTAATTCGTTAACTGATCTATCTACATTCTCAGGCATAGATAAATCTAGAATTAATATTTTTTTATTTTTCTCAATATGCTTTTTTGTAATGGTGGGCTTATGTGAACCAGTAGAAACTATTAAAATATCTGAATTAGAAATTTCTTCAGTTAAATTATTAATAGTTGAGTTTCTTATTGAGTGGTGTTCTTTCACAAAAGAAATTGCCTTTTCTTGTGTTCTATTGATTAAGCAAACTGAACTATTTGAGGTATATTCAGCTAAATTTTTACAAGTATGCTTCCCCATTTTACCTAATCCAAAAACTAGAATATTTTTGGAATTATAGTTAGTTACATTCTGGATAATATACTGAACAGCCGCATATGATACTGAAGTTGTTCCAGAACTCAACTGAGTGGTATTCTTTACTTTTTTACTAGCTTGAAGCACCAAATTTATAAGTCTTTCTAAGTATGTATTAGTTGTATTGAGTTGTTTTGCTAATTTAAAAGCCAATTTTAATTGACCAACTATTTCATAATCACCAAGTATCTGACTTTCTAAACCAGTTCCAATTCTAAATAACTGATTTACGGCTTCATTACCGATAAAAATATTTGAAATGTTAGCAAATTCTTCAATGTCACCTCCAGAATACTTACACAAAAGCTGAATAAGTTGAAAAGGATGATCAGCAAAACCAGTAATTTCTGTTCTATTGCATGTAGAGAGAACAAATAATCCATCAAAACCAACCTCTTTTGCTTCTTTCAAAAGACTTACTTGATTGTCTTTGGATAAACTGTATTTACCTCGGGTTAATGCATCAGCTTTTTTGTAACTGATTCCAATGTTATAAAGTTTTTTTTCTTGACGATCTATTTTCATTCAAACCTTAAAAAGAATGCTCAAAAGTATAAAGTAATAAGAGATAAAAGTATCGCTAAAAGTACTTTTTATATCGTTCTGTGTTTTTTGAATACATTTTATATTAAAAATACTCGGTTTATTGTATTTTTGCAGTAAAATCAATAGTTAAAGATGCTACTGTCTAGAATCATTCTAAATAAAGAGTGTGTTTTTAAAAAAAAATTATATGTTAAAAAATGTCGCTGGAAGTTCTTTCGATGAAATCAACTTAGAAAATGGATTTAGAATTCTAGAATTTCAAAATGAAAGTGATGAAACACTCACATTTGAAAGAAATATAGACAGTACTTTCATTCAAATGCACTTTTGTATTAAAGGAAACTCAAAATTCTTATTTAATAATGGAAGTTACACTTTTGATGTTCTAGACAAACGCTCAATCATTCTTTACAACCCCCAAAGAAGTCTACCAATTAATTTAGAGATTTACCCAAATACTATTTTAATCTCTCTTTTAATTTCTATTGAAAAATTTCATTCTCTATTTTCAAAAGAGGCTAGTTATATTCCTTTTTTAAGTAAAGAAAATAGTAACAAGAAATACTATGATGATGTTGAAATAAAACCAATGGTTTTATTGGTTTTAAATCAAATAGTTAATTCTAGTATCAATAGCTCCATTAGAGATTTATATATCAAAGGAAAAATTTATGAATTATTAAGTCTTCATTTTCAACAAGACGAATCTAATTTAGGAGAATATTGTCCTTTTTTAGTAGATGAACAAAATGTAATTAAAATTAGAAAAGCAAAGGATATTATTATTTCTAATATGTCTGAACCACCTTCTCTTCAGGAACTTGCAAACGAGATAGGATTGAACATAAAAAAATTAAAAGAAGGATTTAAACAAATATATGGAGATACAGTTTTTAGTTTTTTGTTTGATTATAAAATGGAACACGCTAGAAGATTATTAGAAAGTAACCAACACAATGTTAATGAAGTAGGATTAAGGGTTGGCTATAGTACATCTAGTCATTTTATAGCCGCGTTCAAAAAAAAGTTTGGCACAACTCCCAAGAAATACATAATGTCTCTTAATAAATAGTCTTAAAATTATATTTAATTTCCAATAGTTAAAATAAGAATCCATTTGAAACAGTTAAGTCACAAAGACATTCAAAATAATCATCAACAATTTCCAATTACTATTGTTTGTGATGCTATTAGGACTCCTGGTAATATTGGAATGTGTTTTAGGATTGCTGAAAGTTTTGGGGTGTCAAAAATTTATCTTCACCAAAGTTCACCATCTACAGAAAATAATACTGTAAAACGAACTGCTAGAAATACCATAAATCAAATTGAGCATACTATTTATACTAATTTTAATGATACTATTCGTAAATTAAAAGAAGAAGGAAATACAATTATTGGTATAGAAATTACCGATAAGAGTATAGATATCCAAGATTTTAATTTTAGAAATCTTAAAAAAATCGTTTTACTTTTGGGAAGTGAACGAAACGGTATTAAAAATATTGAGTATTTAGATCACAGCATATGCATTCCAATGTTTGGCAGGAATTCTTCCATGAATGTAATTCACAGCTTAAGCATAGCTCTTTACGAGGTAACCAATCAATTAAAAAAGAATTAAATATTTATAAAAGTCACTGAAATAAATTTTAAAAAATGAAAGGAGTCTTACTAGTTAACTTAGGTTCACCTGACACTACAAAAACAAAAGATGTTAAGCGTTATTTGGGTGAATTTTTAATGGATGAGAGAGTAATTGATATTGCTTACTGGAAACGTTTCCTTCTCATTAAAGGAATTATTTTACAGGTAAGACCAAAAAAATCGGGTGCTGCTTACAAAAAAATATGGTGGGAAGAAGGTTCTCCTTTAGTTGTTATTTCTGAACGATTTTCTAATAAAGTAACTTCAAAAGCAGAAATTCCCGTTTCTCTAGCAATGAGATATGGATCGATGAGTATGGAGAAAGGTTTTAAGGAGTTAACTGATCAAGGGGTTGATGAGATTTTACTTGTTCCATTATATCCTCATTATGCAATGTCTTCATATGAGACCGTTACAGTAAAAGCAGAACAAATTGTAGCAACCCATTATCCTAACGTAATTATGGATATACTTCCTGCTTTTTATAACAAACCGGAATACATAAAAGCAATGAGTGATAATATTAAAAATCATTTAAATGGTTTTGATTATGACCATGTATTATTTTCTTACCATGGAATACCAGAGAGACACATCAAAAAATCAGACCCCACTAAAAATCATTGCAAATTAGATGGTAGTTGTTGCGAACGTAATTCTGTAGCTCACCATACTTGTTACAGGCACCAATGTTTTGAAACTACAAAAGGAATTGTTGAAAATTTAGGACTAAAGGATGGAACCTTTAGTAATTCTTTTCAATCTAGATTACTGAAAGATCCATGGTTAAAACCCTACACAGATTTTGAGTTAGAAAAATTTCCTGAGGAGGGGAAAAAGAAAGTTGCCGTAGTTACACCTGCTTTTGTATCAGATTGTCTTGAAACACTTGAAGAAATTGCCATGGAAGGAAAAGAAGATTTTTTAGAAGCTGGAGGAACTGACTTCAAACATATTCCTTGTATGAATGACAATGATGATTGGGTTGATGTCATGGCAAGTTGGATTCAAAATTGGCAGAAAACCAACTAATAATTAGAGAAAAAAATAATCTCAAAATATTTCAGAATGGATATTTCATATATAAAAGCATTACATATCATTTTTGTTATCACTTGGTTTGCTGGCTTATTTTATATCGTTCGGTTATTTATTTATTTTGCTGAAGCAGAAAACAAAAAAGAACCAGCTAAATCTATCTTACAGACTCAATACAAACTAATGAGTAAGCGCCTTTGGTATATTATTACTTGGCCATCTGCAGTCTTAGCTAGTTTTTTTGCTTTTTGGATGATCTATCTTGTGCCATCTTATTTAACCATGCCATGGATGCATGTAAAATTATCTTTTGTACTTGCTTTATATTTTTACCATGCTGGTTGTCAAAAAATATTTAAACAACAGCAAATGAATAGTGTGAAGTACACATCTTTTAAATTGAGAATATGGAATGAAGTTGCTACAATTTTATTATTTGCAATTGTATTTTTAGTGGTTTTAAAAAGTGCTATTTCATGGATATGGGGAGTAATTGGTATTATTTTATTAGGTATTTTACTTATGTTATCAATTCGCCTTTACAAAAAAATTAAATTAAAAAATGGTTGGGAAAATGATAAGCATGAAATTTCAGAAGACACCAATCAATCCAACTCAAATAATTAAATTTTTGAAAAATTTTAATTATTAAAAACCCTTAATGAAAAAAAACAAAAATCAAGCTGCACTAGGATTTATTTTTATCACCATGCTTATTGATGTCATTGGTTGGGGAATTATCATTCCTGTAATCCCAGGTCTGATCGAAGAACTAATACAAGGAGATATAAGTGAGGCTGCAAAAGTAGGTGGTTGGATCACATTTGCATATGCAATCACCCAATTTATTTTTGCTCCATTAATTGGTAATTTGAGTGATCAATTCGGAAGACGGCCCATTATTTTAATTTCTTTACTAGGCTTTACGCTAGATTACATCCTATTAGCATTAGCTCCCTCAATTACATGGTTGTTTATTGGACGAATTATTGCTGGAATTACTGGTGCAAGTATAACTACAGCTTCGGCATATATTGCAGATATCAGCACAATAGAAAATAGAGCAAAAAACTTTGGAATGATTGGAGCTGCCTTTGGATTAGGCTTTATCATTGGACCCGTTATAGGAGGGCTTTTAGGACAATATGGTGCTAGAGTTCCTTTTTATGCCACAGCAGCTTTATGTTTTTTAAATTTCCTATACGGATATTTTATCTTACCAGAATCTTTACCAAAAGAAAAAAGGAGTGTATTAAACCTTAAAAAAGCTAATCCTATAGGAAGTTTTTTGCACCTTAAAAAATATCCTAAATTAATTGGGTTAGCTTCATCTACGTTTCTCTTGTACGTTGCATCCCACGCAATTCAAAGTAATTGGAGTTTCTTTACGATGTATAAATTTAATTGGGATGAGAAAATGGTTGGAATTTCTCTTGGAGTAATTGGTTTATTTGTTGCATTGGTTCAAGGAGTTCTAATTAGATGGGTGAATCCTTGGTTAGGAAATGAAAAAAGTATTTATGCAGGATTTTTTCTTTACAGCTTAGGGATGTTATTATTTACTTTCGCTAATCAAAGCTGGATGATGTTTATCTTCCTAATTCCGTATTGTTTGGGAGGTATAGCAGGACCTGCTTTACAAGCGGTAATATCTATTCAAGTTCCTGAGACAGAACAAGGTAAAATACAAGGAACTTTAACAAGTTTAATGAGTGCATCTGCAATAGTAGGGCCACCGCTAATGACAGGTATTTTTTACTATTTCACCAAAGAACAAACGCCTTTTGAATTTGCTGGAGCTCCTTTTTTATTAGCTTCAATTTTAATGACTATAAGTGCCTTGATGGCTTATTACTCTTTTAGGAAAGATTCTTTGAGTGCCAAGAGGTAGATAAAAAAACTTAGTTTTTTATACTTTGTTCAAAAGGAATCCTATTCACAATACTCCTCCCCAAAGTAACCTCATCTGCATATTCTAACTCATCTCCTACTGAAATCCCTCGAGCTATCGTAGAAGTAAGCACGTCATAATCTTCAATTTGCTTAAAAATATAAAAATTGGTAGTATCACCTTCCATAGTAGAACTTAACGCAAAAATTAACTCTTTAACTTCTTTATTTTTAACCTTGGCAACTAGGCTATCTATCTCTAAATTTTGTGGACCGATTCCTTCAATTGGTGAAATTTTACCTCCTAAAACATGATACAAACCCCTAAATTGAGATGTGTTTTCTATAGCCATAACATCTCTAATATCTTCAACAACACAAACTATTTCTGGATTTCGTTTTGGATTACTACAAATTTCACACAAGGCAGTATCAGAGATATTATAACACTTTTCACATGACTTAACCTCTGTTCTTAATAATTGAAGAGACTCTGTTAAGTATTTTGTGTTTTCAGAAGGTTGCTTTAATAAATGCAACACCAAACGTAAGGCAGTTCGTTTTCCTATACCAGGCAAACGGGATACTTCATTTACTGCATTTTCTAAAAGTTTTGATGAAAAATCCATTGTTACAAAACTACAACTTATACTTAAAAAAGTATAGAGAAAAAAGACAAAAGACCTCAAATCTATATTATCTGTATTCTAAAAAAACTATATTCGTCAATATTAATTTAAATAATGAAGCCACTACACATTTTATTTTTAATTGTTGGATATTTTAGTGTCCTGATTTTAATCTCATTTATCACAGGAAGAAAAGCAACTAATGATACATTCTTCAAGGCAAACAATTCATCTCCTTGGTATTTAGTAGCTTTTGGAATGATAGGTGCCTCACTCTCTGGTGTTACCTTTATTTCTGTACCAGGATGGGTTGAAAACCAGAGCATGAGCTATATGCAAATGGTATTTGGATATATTGTTGGTTATGCGGTGATTGGCCTTATATTACTACCTCTATATTATCAACTAAATCTTACCTCTATATACACCTATTTAGAAGACAGATTTGGTAGATATTCATATAAAACTGGTGCCTCATTTTTCTTACTATCCAGAACAATTGGGGCAGCATTTCGTTTATTTTTAGTAGCTAATGTATTACAACTTCTACTCTTTGATGAATTTGGAATTCCATTTTGGTTTACAGTTACCATCACCATATTATTAATTTGGTTATACACATTTAAAGGAGGTATTAAAACTATTGTTTGGACAGATACCCTACAAACATTATTTATGCTAATTGCTGTTGGTGTATGTATTTATACCATTTCAGAAGAAATGAATATTTCAAACATATTTAGTTATGTAGCAGATAATGAATTGTCTAAAACTTTCTTTTTTGAGGATTACAAAACTGGGAATTATTTTTGGAAACGTTTCTTCTCTGGAGCGTTTATTGCCATTGTAATGACTGGTTTAGACCAAGATATGATGCAAAAAAATCTAAGCTGCAGAAACTTAAAAGATGCACAAAAAAACATGTTTTGGTTTACCATAGTTTTGGTGATTGTAAATTTTTTCTTTTTAGCACTGGGAGTTTTATTAACAGATTATGCTCAGCAAAATGGAATAGATGCTCATAAAGACGAACTCTTCCCAATTATTGCCACTAAGGGATCTTTAGGCATAGCTACTGCCATGTTCTTTTTATTAGGGCTAATAGCAGCTGCCTATTCGAGTGCAGACTCTGCACTAACCTCACTTACAACATCATTTAGTATTGATATTTTAGAAATAGACAAAAAAGAGAATACAATTGTTCAGGAAAATCTTAGAAAAAAAATTCATGTACTATTCTCTATAATTTTAATTATTGTAATTCTAATTTTTAAATATTTTATTGCTGATGAAAGTGTTATTGCAAAAATATTCACTTTTGCAGGGTACACCTACGGCCCACTTTTAGGGTTATATTCTTTTGGGTTATTTACCAACTTTAAAGTTAAAGATACAGCAGTACCATTCATCTGTATTTTTTCACCTATACTAACATTACTAACCAACTATACAACTATTACTTGTTTTGAATTTGATTTTGAGTTTTTTGTCCTAGTATTAAATGGAGCTTACACATTTATAGGTTTAATTTTATTTAAAAAAAACACTGATCACTTGTAACAAGAATCTTTAAAAAAAATATTATAATGATAAATGCATTAGAATTAGTTTCGATATCAGATTTTGCACTTTCCATAGTTTGTCTATTTCTTGCTGGATTATCATTAGGAAATGGTAAAACCAATAAATCTCCAGATACCTATCTAGGCTTTTTTATAATTTTCATAGGCTTATCTGCTTTTATGGGTGGATTAAATCATGGTTTTTTTGAGCCTTTAGATCAAAGTTATTACCCAAAGCTCTTAACCTACATATTTGCTGCAGGTGGAACTTTCTGTATTTTTAACTATACCATCAAAGTATTTACTAAGGGTAAAGTTGCCAATATATTGACTATTATTAGCTATGTTCAGCTTATTGGTTTTGTATTAGCTACTTTTTACATTGATGATTTTATATTAGTAATTGGAAATTATGCCCCTATTTTATTTTTCTTTTTTATTATGAATTTTATCAACTTTAAAAGAGGAAAAAGAGAACAATACTTTTCACTTTTCTTTCTAATAATGACACTAGGGACTATTGTACAAGTAGCCAAAATAGATGCATCGGAATTAATAAATAATAGTACTTTATTTCATAGTATTGTTTTAGTGGGGTATCTCATTTTGTATGTTGGTATTCAGCAAAAGAAATCATCTAACCCTTAAAATCTTTTACTATTATTTTCTTTTGAGTCTTAAAATCCTTCGTATTTTTACCTTCATAATTATTATCAAATGTCAAAAGATCTAAGTAACTACAGGAAATCTTACGATAAACAAGAGCTATTAGAAAGTAATTGCCCAGAAAACCCCTTAGAATTATTTCAGAAATGGTTTTTAAATGCGGACGCATCTAACACTGTTGAGGAAACAAACGCGGTGTCTCTTAGTACTGTTGGTAAAGATGGATATCCTAAAAGCAGAATAGTACTTCTCAAGAAATACACATGGGAGGGTTTTATTTTTTACACTAATTATAATTCTGAAAAAGGAAAAGCTATTCAAGAAAACAATCAAGTCTGTTTATCATTTTTTTGGCCAGCTCTAGAACAACAAATTATCATAAAAGGCAAAGCTGAAAAATTACCGGAAAATTTATCCGATGGATATTTTGAATCCAGACCAACAGGAAGTAAACTTGGTGCTTGGGCCTCTAACCAAAGTACGGTTGTAGAATCCAGAGATATTTTAGAGAAGAATCTTCAAAAGTTTGAAGAGAAATTTGAAGGAAAAGAAATCACAAGACCCCCTCATTGGGGTGGTTTCATGGTAAAACCAATATGTATTGAATTTTGGCAAGGTAGACCCAATAGAATGCATGACAGAATTCTTTACTCGTTAAAAGAAGATTTTTCTTGGAAAATTGAAAGATTGGAACCTTAATTTTTATATTTACTATTCTAAAATAGAATTGTTTGAAAACATTATACATTGTTAGACATGCGAAATCCTCATGGGACTATACAAATATAGAAGACATCGATAGGCCCTTGAAAAAAAGAGGCATTAAAGATGCTCATTTAATGTCTAAATTTTTATCTAAGAAAATTAAAAAGCCCGATGTCTTTATTTCTAGTGTTGCCAACAGAGCACTCCATACGAGCGTTATTTTTTGTCAAAACTTTAATTACCCTTTTTCAAATCTTAAAATTAAAAAAGAATTGTACAGCTTTAGTGATGGTTATTTAGTAAAAACTGTAAAAGCTCTTGATAACAGTTTTGATTCAGCTATTATTTTTAGTCATGACCATGGAATCAATACTTTTGTAAATAAATATGGGAGCAAGCCAATAACTCATGTTAGTACCTGTGGAGTCATTGGATTAAAATTTGAAGAAAAACACTGGAAAGACATAAAAAAAGGAAAAACTGTCATGGCTGAATTTCCTAAAAATCACAAGTAGTAAGAAGATGGGTAGCCCATAACTTTTATTTCATCTGAATGCTAGAACACCATAAAAGACCTTAAAATTGGTTCTTTTTAAAAAAAGATCTGATTAAAGTATCAAAGTGATCATTCTTTTCAAAATTTGTAGACATCTTTAGATAACTTAATGAAGAAATCTTGTCAGATAATCTCATATAATCTTTTTCAGTGGTTAAAAGTATTTTCTTTTCTGAGGTTATTGAAGAATACTTTGCTGTGATAACATCTATTTCTTTTGCAGTAAATTGATGATGGTCTGAATATTTTAAGTGATGAACTTTATTATCCTTTGCTTTTAAAAATGAAACCAATGGTGTTGGGTTGGCAATACCAGTAAGTAATACTATTTCGTAATCACTCAAAGTCTTCAATGGTATATTTTGGTTGCCTGAGGTTTTGTTATGATAACTAATAGTAGAAAAAAAGACATGCTGTTTTGATGTTACTTTTAATTTTCTTTTGATGTCTTGTTTTTTTGCTAGAGACAGGTCAATTGGACATTTGGTCACTATAATAATATGAGCTCTTTTAGCACCCCCGCTACTTTCTCTTAAATTTCCAGTAGGCAAAACATAATCATCGGAATATAAATCATCAAATTTTGTTAATAAAATATAACAGTTAGCCTTCACTTTTCTGTGCTGAAATGCATCATCTAACAAAACTAAATCAAGTGGGTATTTTTTCTGAAGTTCTTGAATACCGTTTACACGATTTTCGTCAACTGCTACACATATTTTTGGGAATTTTTTAAAAAATTGAAGCGGCTCGTCCCCAACATCTTGTGAAGTATGAACATCGTTAATTAAAACAAATCCGGTGGTTTTTCTTTTATAACCCCTACTTAAAACCGCTACTTTAGTATCATTTTGTAAAAGTTTAATCAAATATTCTATTTGTGGTGTTTTTCCTGTTCCTCCAACACTCAAATTACCAACAGCAATGACAGGAATGTCGAAACTCTTGGATTTAAAGAAACCAACATCGTAAAAATAATTACGAATTCTTGTAACAAAATCATACAAGAGAGTTAAAGGAAACAATAAAAATCGAAATAAACTCACAAAATATATTTTTAATGAAAATCCTGAAAGTGCGATATTAACACGAAAATACAACAAAATTTTTCTTCTTTTTTTTATCTACTAATTTGAAAAAAGTTACCATGTTATTTCAGACAATTTTGAATTAAAATAGTAACTTTGAGAATGTTGAATTTCTATTTAATTAGATTTGTAAGAGAGTTTTACTTTAGACATAGACAATTTTAATGAAACAACCTTGAGAAATAAAATGAGTATGACCATAAAAAACATAAGTGACTATTTAGAAAAAATAGCTCCACTAAATCAGGCAGAAGATTTTGATAATGTGGGTTTATTAATAGGTAATGAAACTACAGAAGTAAAGGGAGTTCTGGTGACATTAGATACTCTAGAAGAAACTATAGATGAGGCTATTAAAAAAAATTGCAACTTAATCATTAGCTTTCATCCAATAATTTTTAGTGGGTTAAAAAAAATTAATGGAAACTCATATGTAGAACGAGTAGTCTTGAAAGCTATTCAAAATAATATTGCTATTTATGCAACTCATACAGCGTTAGATAATAGTAAAATTGGTGTAAGTGCAAAAATGTGTGAGGTATTAGGTTTAACAAACTATAGCATACTGCTTCCTAAAGAAGATAGTACTATTGGAATGGGAATGATTGGCGATTTGCCCAAACCAATGCTTGAAGATGATTTTTTAACCTTTACTAAAAAAACTTTTAAAACTAATGGAATTCGTTTTTCTAGTAAAACAGGAAAACATATAAAAAAAGTGGCTGTTCTCGGTGGGTCGGGGAGCTTTGCCATAGCAGATGCAATTCATAAAAAAGCTGATGCGTATATAAGTGCTGATTTCAAGTACCATGATTTTTTTAAAGCTGAAGATAAAATCTTATTGATAGATGTAGGACATTATGAAAGTGAACAGTTTACAAAAAACCTTTTGGTTGAGTATCTTACAAAAAAATTCACTAGTTTTGCAGTCATTTTATCAGAAAAAAGTACGAATCCAATTTATTATTTATAAACATGGCAAAGAAGAAAGAAGTTAGTGTTGAACAAAAGTTAAGAGCACTTTATGACTTACAATTAATAGACTCTAGAATAGATGAGATTAGAAATGTTAGAGGTGAATTACCTTTAGAGGTTGAAGATCTTCAAGATGAGGTAACAGGATTAAATACTAGGCTTTCTAATTTATCTGAAGATGTTACGAATTTAGAAACTGATATCAATAATAAAAAGATAGCGATTGAGGAATCTAATACGTTAATGAAAAAATACGAAGAGCAACAAAAAAATGTTAGAAACAACAGAGAATTTGACTCTTTAGCTAAAGAAACAGAATACCAAGAATTAGAAATTCAATTATCCGAGAAAAGAATCAAAGAATTTCAAGTAAAAATTGAGCAAAAAAATGAAATCATAGCTTCAACTAAAGAAAAGTTAGACAAGCAACAAGTTCATTTAGATCATAAAAAAGCAGAGTTAAACTCTATTCTAAAAGAAACAGAAAAAGAAGAAAAAATTTTATTAGATAAATCAAAAGAATTTTCTGAATCTATAGATGCACATTTGTTAAATGCCTACACTAGAATAAGAAATAAAGTAAAGAATGGATTAGCGGTTGTATCTATTGAGAGAGGAGCTTCTGGAGGGTCTTTCTTTACCATACCGCCACAAATCCAACTAGAAATTGCTAATAGGAAAAAAATCACAATAGACGAACATAGCGGACGTATATTAATTGATGCAGGTTTAGCGGCTGAAGAAAAAGAAAAAATTGACAGCCTTTTTTCTTAAAAATATACTTATGACATAAAAAAAACTCGAACTATATTACAGTTCGAGTTTTTTTTATAAAATTTACTAGATGTTAGTAATCTAATGATCTCAAATAGGAAAGTTTATTTTCCCAGACACTCAAACTTTTCTTAAAATTATTAATATTAGTATGAACATTTTTCACAAGAGGATTATCATCAGAGGCATTGGAGAAAAAACTTAAATTATTTTCAAGTTGCTGAATTTCTCGGACTGCTTCATCAATTTTCTTTCTAATAAAAATAACCTCTGAATTAAGTTTTCTTGTATCATTTTTTGCCAAATATCCATTTATAACATTTTTAAACTTTAATAACGCAATTTCATCTTTACCAATAGACAATTTAGACAAAACAAGATCAACAAACTTATTAAATTTAACATCCAAAGATCTAGAATTCCTTGAAGTACTTCCAAACTGATTCCACTCCGTCATTAATTTAGTAACAGTGGCTTTAGTTGAATAATCTTCTGGTTTTAGACTTTGAAAAAATGCTTCTTTTTTATCTAAAATCTCTTTATCCTCATCGCTAAGTGTATTTTTTTGTTTGTGGTACCTATCAAAATAGTGATTACAAGCTGCTTTAAATTTTTTCCATAAGTCATCAGAAAATTTTCTGGGTACATGACCTACTTTTTTCCAATCAGATTGAATTTTCTTGAAAGTATTAGTTGTAGTCTCCCATTCCTCACTATCCTTAAGAGATTCAGCTAACTTTATCAAATCAAGTTTTTCTTGCAAATTGTGTTGTTGTGACTTTTTCTCTTGTTTATAAAATTTATTTTTCTCTTGATTAAACTGCTTGGTAGCATCCTTAAACTTTAACCATATAGTTTCACTTTTTGAGTATGGCAATTTTCCTGCATCAAAATATTTTTTTCTTAACAGTTCAATAGATTTTATACTTTTCTGCCAATCATTATGAGTTTTGTTTTGAGAAGAATCGAAATTTAATATTTCGTCAATCACTAACATTTTTGCTTCAATTATAGCACCATATTGAGATTTCATACCCCTGAAATGGCCATGTCTTTTGTCATGAATTATTTTGGTAGCAGCACTAAATTTTTCCCACACTTCATCTCTCATTTCTCTTGCAACTGGCCCAACATCTTCTTTCCATCGCTTATGAAGTTTTTGTAATTCTTTGAATGCTACATTTACATCTTCAATTTCAGCTAAATCCTCTGCTTTTTGAATTAATTTTAATTTCTCCTCTAAGTTATTTTTAAAATCTAAATCTCTAAAATCATTACTCAAATGCAGTAAGTCATAAAAACGTTCTACATGGTGATGAAATATTTTCCAAGTGTCATTATATTTAGTTTTTGGAACTGGTCCAATAGCTCTCCAAGTACTCTGTATATCTCTAAAAGATTTATACATAGTTTTTGTATCAGCATTTTCTATTAATGATTTCAATTCTTCAATTAACTGAAGTCTCTTCTCTAAATTCTCTTTTAATTGTTTTTCTAAATTAGAATAGTATGCATCTCTGTCTTTCTTATAAACAGAAAGTAGTTTATTATATCTAGACTTAACAGGACTAGAATATTGAAAATCTATAGTATTACCACCCTCAGCTAAAAAAGCTTCTTTTTTTTCCGCTAAAAGTGATCCAAACTTAATATTAAAGGCACTTTTAATTGCCTCTGCAGTTGATTTAATATGCTGTACTTTCTGAGTTTCTAGGAGCTTTTCTAGTGAATCAGCTAATTCTTCAAGAGATAATTTATCATATGCTATAATCACCTCCTCTAGAGCAGGTTTTTCTTTTTCTACATCTTCTTTAGCCACATCTTCTTTTGCTACATCTTCTAAATTATTCTCTTTGTGATCTATCACCGAAGTATCTTGGGTATTTACGATTTCTTCTTTGGAATCAGAGTCTTCTTTAATAGCTTTAGCTGAGTCTAATGATTCTTCAACTACTATTTCGTCCTTTTGATCAGATACATTATCTAACTCAGTAGGGTCTGTAAGTTTTTCATTTACTACAGGTTTTTTAACAGACTCTTTAGTATTGGTGTGTTTTTTATTTTTTGTCTTTGAAGACTTTGCAATTGGCTCTTTGTTTTCTGATGATTTAATTTTATCATCTTTTGATTCTAACATATATACAATGTTTAAGGTTCCTAAATAATATGCCTAAAGATAACGATGTATTCTAAAACAACAAAAAAATATCAAACTGATTAAAAAACTAATTATTCCAAATTCTCCATGATTCTTCTGCCTGAAGTTCAAGCATTTCGTAACCGTTTTTTATTTGAGTAAGTTGTTTTTTTCCTTCTTTCAGGAATGCTGTTTCTGTTGGATTGTATATTAAATCATATAATAAATGTTTATCTGTCAAAAAATGGTAAGGAATAGTAGGTTTGTCATTTATATTTGGGAATGTTCCAACCGGTGAACAATTAACTATGATTGTATACTTACTCAATAAATCATTTGTGATGTCATCATAGGATATTTGAAGAGCATCTTTAGGATTTCTAGAAACTTTAAAATATTCAATATTTAATTTTTCAAAAACATACGAAACAGCTTTGGATGCCCCACCTGTTCCAAGTATTAGAGCTTTATTGTGATGCTTTTTCAAAATAGGTGTTAATGAATTTTCAAATCCAAAAACATCTGTATTATATCCAACAAGACTCCCATTAGTAGCAAATTTAATAGTATTAATTGCTCCTACTTTTTTTGCAGTTTCATCTACATGATCTACATAATTAAAAATTGACAATTTATACGGAATAGTTACGTTTAATCCTCTTAAAGACCCCTTAAATTTATGAATAATGGTAGAAAAATCTTCAATCCTTTTGAGATCAAAATTTAAATATTCAGAATTTGATAATTGTAGATTTTTAAACTTTTTTGAAAAATAAGTTTTAGAGAAAGAGTATGATATATTCTTTCCTATTAATCCAAAAAATATGTTATTTAATCTTTCTTGTTCTTCCATAATAATCTATCACTAATATTAAGCTTATTCCAAATAAAACATACATGATAGCCAACCATGTACTAGTGTCATTAATGTTTGGGATAAATCTACGGTAATTTTCAATGATCATATCACCATTTTGATCCACTAAAATTTGTCCATTTTCAGATTTAAAAACCTTTTCTTTCCAAGGCCAAACTATTCCTAAGGAACCAGTTATAAATCCTATAATAATTGCTGTTATAATTTGGTGCCATCTCTTTAAAGCATACCCTAGAGCATGAGAAAGTGTAACCAATCCAAATGCTGAACCTAATGTAAATACTCCAATAATTTTTAGATAATAGATTTTAACAGGATTGTGTAAAAAATCAAAATTAAAAGTAATTATATCTTTTAAAACACTTGATAAAATATTTACTGAATCTACTAATAACAACACATAATTTCCAAGTAAAATAAGAATGAAAGAACCCGAAAGACCGGGAAGTGTCATTCCAGAAACTCCAATTATACCGCATAAAAAAACAAACCATAAGTTATTGTTTTCTCCAGCTGGAGTCAAAAAACTTATCGACAAACCCAAGATTGCCCCTAAGATTAAAAAACTAAAACTTTTAAAATTCCAATCTTCAAAGTCTTTAGCTATGTAGAATATAGACCCTAAAATCATTCCGAAAAAACAACTCCATACATATAGTTCATAATTTCTAAGAAAAAAATCTAAAATCAAAGAAATCGTAAAATAACTGAAAATACTTCCAGAAATTATGATCAATATAAATTGTGAATTTGTGTATTTGAAAAAACTATTAAACCTACCATTTAAAAGCAATTTTAAAGCTTTGAGATTTATTTTTTGAAAAGAATAAATTAATTCTTCGTAAAACCCTAAAACAAATGACACTGTTCCTCCTGAAACCCCAGGAACTTTATTAGCGGCACCCATAAGTAAGCCTTTAAAAAAAAGAGTTAATTTATCTTTAAAAGTTCTTTCTTTATACATTAGTCTTTTTTAATGGCTAATTTTTCTAACAGTATAATTAATCCAAAACCAATTAACATCAAAAAAATAGATATTAATAATTGATTATCTCCCTCAAATGAAAAAGGAGAAACACTGGCTGTATTAAATGGAACCTCCATTCCTTTTGAATTAGTTCTCCATGAGATAGTTTCTTTCCATGGCCAAATTTTATTTAAAGAACCTATAATAAAACCTGTTAAAGTTGCTAATGTATAATTTTTATATGTTGAAAATAACCACTTTAAAATTTTTGAAAATGATAACAATCCTAATACAGCACCAACTAAAAATATAATAATACTCACAAAATCTTTCGTATTTAGTGCATTTAATACGGGTTTATAAGCCCCAAGAAGAACCAAAATAAAAGAACCTGAAATTCCAGGTAAAATCATTGCACAAATTGCTATCATTCCTGCGAAAAACAAAAACCAAGGTGAAGAATTTACTGATACCATTGGATTTAATGTAGTAATATAGAAAGCCAATATGGCTCCAAGAATTAAGCATAAAACACTACCCTTGGTCCATTTGGTAATTTGCTTACCTATATAAATTATACTGGCTAACACCAAGCCAAAGAAAAAAGACCAAATTACTATTGGATGATTTTCCAACATCGATTCTATTAATTTGGCCAGTGATAGTACACTAATTAAAATTCCAACAAAAAGAGATACTAAAAAATTACCGTTTACCTTAATCCAAACAGACTTAAAACCCTCATTTTTAAAAACATTTATTAAACTGAAATTAAAACTACTGATAGAATTTAGTAGTTCTTCATAAATTCCTGAGATAAACGCAATTGTTCCACCAGAAACTCCGGGGACTACATCTGCTGCTCCCATAGCCATTCCTTTAAGGGAAATAACAATATACTCTTTAAACGATCTTTTCATACTTAATTTATTTACACCAACGAATATAATTGAAAAAGAGAAACTAAAGTCCCAAATAAAAAACCAAATATATTTATAGTTGCAATAATATAACAAGATTGTTATGGAAGAACTATTCTGTTGCTTTTTTATAATTAAGCACTAATTTTTGTACGTCAGGGTTTTGAAATACTAGAGGAAAAAGCTCCTTAATTATAATATGCTGACCATAATTTATTTTCATCCCCTTAATTAAATGATTGAGCGCATCGTCTTTTTTAAATAGAGTCATACATAGTCCTGAAAGTCTATATTCAATTTCAGAACTATCGCTGTAATGCTTTTGTGCTAAGAATAAAATCTTAACTGCATCATTAAAATCTCCTACATGTACTAATACATCTGATAAGGCAGTGTATATTTCTAAAGAGCAATCGTTTAGTTCTAGACATTTTTCAAGCCCTTTTATAGCCTCCTTAAAAGAATTTAATTTGATATTTATATCTGAATATTTTCTCCAGTAAAAGGTATTATAGTCATCAATTTTTAATGCTTTAACAATATAATACAGTGCTTTTTGATAATCTTTTTGATTATAATAAGCTTCCGTTAACAGTATCCATCCTTTATCTAAAAAGGGATCCTCATGCACAGATTTTTTATAAAAACGGATAGCAGATTCTAAATCTCCTAACTTTCGGTAACATTCACCAATTCTAACATAAGCAAAAGCAGTTGGGTCGTCTAATTCAAGAGTTAGCATGTAGTTTTTAATTGAATCTTCATACTTACCTAATTGTTCGTAGGTTTTAGCTTTTTCTAAATACCCCCCAATAAAAGATTCATCAATTAAAACAGCATAGTCAAAACATGTTAGAGCCTCAGAAAATCTGTCAAGCACAAAATATTGACGTCCTAATTGATGCCATGCAACTTCGCTGTAGGGATTCTTATCTAAATATTTATTTAAAAAAACAATTGCTTTGTCATGATTTTTCTCCATGTCAAAACAATAAACAACGTTATACAAAGAGGAATAATCTTCAAAATCTACATCAATACATTTTGCGAAATTTAATCTAGCCTTTTCAAAATCATCTAAATAGAGATATTCCATTCCCATCAAAGACCAAACATCGGCTTTCTCTACAGAATGTATTAAAGCTACCTTTAAATTTTTAATAGCTTCTTCATGACTTCCATTTTTTGAAAGTATCGTTGCTTTTTGAATATAAACCTCTTCATTGTCTGGTGCTAACAACTCTATTCTTCTCAATTTCTGTGAAGCTTTTTCTAATTTATTGTCAAAGATTAAGATTTCTATTTCGAGTAATTTTAAGTCAACGGATGTTGGATGCTGTTCTAAGCCAAGTTTTACGGCTTTTTTAGCAAGGGAGTGTTTTCCTGTATCTAGGTAGTGAAGGATAATTTCTTCAAACTCTACCAAATCAAAAAAATAAATGCTATTTGTTTTTAGCATTGATTCAAACTTAGACAATGACATACGCATTAATGATTTGAATTATAATTTAAATTTAACATTCATTATTTCTATATGTGTAAAAGTCAACTTTTGTTTTCAACAATTTAATTAACAATCTAGGACACACACTAAATTTGATTTGAGGCTTTAAATTTTGCTTATCGTATATTTTATACTACTTTTGTGATAGTTTAGCGTCTAAAGGCTAAATTGATACATTTCTCATGAGCAAAAAAGTTTTACTAAACTCAAAAGAAATAGAAATAATACTCCATCGATTAGCTTGTCAGTTAATTGAAAATCACAATGATTTTTCAAATACAGCGCTAATAGGCCTTCAGCCTAGAGGAAGTTTCTTGGCTAAAAGATTGGCTAGTATTTTAACAAATGATTACCATGTGGAAAATATACATCTCGGTTTATTAGATATCACTTTTTACAGAGATGACTTTAGAAGAAGAGATGAACCTCTTGAAGCTACCAATACTCAAATAGATTTTTTGATTGAAAATAAAAATGTTGTTTTAATAGATGATGTTTTGTTTTCTGGAAGAAGTGTCAGAGCTGGTTTAACTGCAATACAATCTTATGGAAGGCCTAAAAATATTGAACTATTGGTTTTAATAGATAGAAGGTTCAGTAGACATTTACCTATTCAACCTAATTATAAAGGAAGACAAGTAGACGCAATAGATAAAGAAAAAGTAATTGTGCATTGGAAAGAATCACATAATAAAGACGGAATTTACTTAGAGAATAAATAATTATGAAGCAGTTAAGTGTAGAACATTTATTAGGAATTAAATACCTAAACAAGAATGACATCGACCTGATTTTTGAAACTGCAAATCATTTTAAAGAGGTTATCAATAGACCTATAAAAAAGGTACCCTCTCTTAGAGACATTACAATTGCTAATTTATTTTTTGAAAACAGTACCAGAACAAAACTATCATTTGAATTGGCTGAAAAAAGGCTTTCTTCCGACATTATTAATTTTTCAGCGAGTCAATCTTCTGTAAAAAAGGGGGAAACATTAATAGATACTGTTAACAATATCTTAGCAATGAAAGTAGATATAGTTGTTATGAGACACCCAAATGTTGGAGCTGGAGTATTTTTATCTAAACATATTGATGCAAAAATAATTAACGCTGGAGATGGAACTCACGAGCACCCAACACAAGCCTTATTAGACAGCTATTCAATCAAAGAAAAATTGGGGAGTTTGAAAGGTAAGAAAATTGTAATTGTTGGAGATATTCTTCATTCTAGAGTAGCTCTATCAAATATTTTTGCACTAAAACTTCAGGGAGCAGAGGTAAAAGTATGTGGTCCTACAACTCTCATTCCAAAACACATAGAAAGTCTAGGTGTTAAGGTAGAAACCAATATCAAAAAAGCCCTAGAATGGTGCGATGTAGCAAATGTACTGAGAGTTCAACACGAAAGAATGGATATTAACTATTTCCCTTCAACTAGAGAATACACCCAGCTATTTGGGATTAATAATGAAATTCTTGACAATCTTGGAAAAAAAATCACCATAATGCATCCAGGACCAATTAATAGAGGGGTTGAGATCACAAGTGATGTTGCTGATTCAGATCAATCAATTATTTTAAATCAAGTTGAGAATGGAGTTGCAGTCAGAATGGCTGTAATTTATTTACTAGCTCAACAAATAAAAAGATAATGGAAGTTTTAGAAAAAAATCAGTATACTTTAATTAAACTTCAAGAATCATCATTTATTGAATTCGAAAAAAGATTTGGCGAAATTAATTCCAATCATATAATAGTTATCCTTTCAGAAGACTTTAATATGAAGAAGAAAAATATTTCATTTTTTTTAGAGACTACTAAAATTCAAAAAATAAATAATAAATCATTTGTTGTCGTAAAGAATGGAATAGATATCGACAAAATTCCAGAACTCTTAAATATAACTCCAACACTTGTAGAAGCAGAAGATATTTTAGAAATGGAAGCCATTGAAAGAGATTTATTTAAATAGTTTACCCAATCATACCCTAACTATATTTTTAATTAACCTAACTACTTTAATGAAGTACTTGTTAAACACTAAAAAATCAAGAATAAATGGGTTATAAATTAACCGTTTTGGGCTGTCATTCTGCAACTCCAAGAGTTAATGCACATCCTACAGCTCAATACTTAGAAATTAATTCTCGTCATTTTTTGATTGATTGTGGTGAAGGAACCCAACGGCAAATGAGACTAAATAAAGTTGGATTTTCTAAAATTAGTACCATTTTCATATCTCACCTTCATGGAGATCATTTCTTTGGTCTAATAGGTCTTATTTCAACATTTGGGATTCTAAATAGAGAAAAAGAGCTTCATATTCATGGTCCTAAGGGTATAAAAGAAGTCATTAACATACAATTAAAACACTCAAAATCGTATGTGAAATTTAAAATAATTTTTCACGAGTTAAACTCAACTGAGAGTGAGTTAATTTTTGAAGATGAAAAAGTTAAAGTTTATACCATTCCATTAAATCACAGAGTATATACAAATGGATTTCTTTTTAAAGAAAAAGAAAAATCAAGAAAAATAAATATATCCGCCGTAAAAAAATTTAAAGAAATAGACGTATGTGATTACAATAATTTAAAAGCTGGCAAAGATTTTAAACTCGCTTCTGGTGATGTAATTAAAAACTCAGAATTAACTTGTAATCCAGAAAAAGCAGTCAGCTACGCTTACTGTAGCGATACTTCTTACAAACCATCTATTATTAAAATTATTAATGGAGTTGATTTGCTATACCACGAATCAACATTTTTGACTGACAAAGAAGATTTAGCTACTAAAACAGGACATTCTACCGCTAAACAAGCAGCTACAATAGCAAAAAAAGCTAAAGTTAAAAAATTAGTACTTGGACACTATTCTAGTAGATATAAAAACATTTCATTATTTAAAAAGGAGGCACAAGAGGTTTTTAAAAATGTATCTCTAGCTGAAACTGGAAGAGTTTTTTCTTCGAAATAAAGTATTGAAAAGATTAATTTTTTTGGATAAAGTTTAACGTATCTTTTATACTTACTAAACTATCATACTTAATATTTACAGAATTTATTGGAATAAAGTTTTCGTTATTTGAAGAAACATCTTCAACATTTTCAGTGAAAAAAAACAAATAGAAAAGATAAACAATACATGTAACGATAGTAACTCTAATAAACCTATT
>Ga0206123_10000070_pt1 | contig 84717 bp, 70 predicted proteins | sample Helgoland_Spring_2_FD_160086 | JGI IMG/M metagenome (GOLD analysis project Ga0206123, IMG submission 160086) | Pelagic subsurface seawater microbial communities from Kabeltonne, Helgoland, North Sea - Helgoland_Spring_Bloom_20160316_1 | ecosystem: Environmental > Aquatic > Marine > Epipelagic ...
TTACATCTACATTTATTTTTAGTCAACACATTAATACTAGATTTATTGCTGTAGATAAAGGCGCAACTGAAAAATTTGAAAAAGGAGTTGCAAAAAAAACAAAGACTTTTAACTCAAAAGAAGGACAACTTAGATTTTATACTTTTCTAGTGAATACAGGCTCAAATATGGGTAACTACATGAGAGTTAGATATGAAGATGAAATGAAGGGCTTTGATGTTAATCCATCAAAAGAAGCTATGAAGCTTTGGAATTCAGAAGTTTCTGATTTAATCACAAACATGGACGGTAGAATGCAATCTTTAAACAAAAATGCTTCTCACGTAGTAGTAAGTCCATTCTCTAAACCATTAAGAACCGTCATGGAATATACATACAAAGGTGGTATGTCAGATGAGTTTTGGAGATTTAGAAATAATGTAGCTAAAGCTGTTAAGGAATCAGGAGCTGATATTTTTATGGAAGTATGGGGTTGTGCATCTGGGTGTGGAGGAAACTCTGTAATGGTTGTCTTTGGACATGACAATTATGAAGGTTTAGCAATTGATAATTCATCTGAATGGGAAAAGGTTTACAATAAGTATAACGAACTAAATGGTGAAGGTAGCTATGATAAGGATATTAGTAATTATGCAAAATCATTAGAAATGTATGGAAGAAATACATATACTATGACTTTTATGCCTGAGATGAGCTCACCAGAAGTAATGTCTATAGATAATCTATATACAAATTAAGCCAATAATTATTAAAGCCCTTTTAATTAATTAAAAGGGCTTTTTAAATTTCTTAAAAAAATACTTTAAGACTCTTTAATATCTCTTTTAATATCTTTTCTAACTGTGTTTAAGTATTTTTCTCGTTTTTTGTCTGAAACAAAAGGCACAGACCAGAATTGCTTGGTCTTAGTAAATAGAGATAAACTCCATCCAAAAACAAAAGAATAAACACCCATCACTAATCTCAATTTTACAGAATTAAGATAAAGAGTTATTACAGGAAGTGCAGGAGCTCCATGTGTTACATAAGTTCTAACAATTTTGTCATTTAAAAAAGGTTTTGGATATGCATAAAGTTTTGTAATATTAACAAATTTGTATGCAAAACCAGGTTCAAAAACCTCATCAAAAAATATTTCCATTCTTGGAGTTAATCTAAACCACCAAACAGGAGAAACAAAATACATTCTTTCAGACCATGTTACTAGATCTTGATATTTCTTAATTAAATCAGTCCTAGGTCTGCTAAAGTCATCACGATATAAATCTATAATTTCTATTTCTTCATTATTGTTACTCAATTCTTCATTTATAGTTTTAAATATTCCATTGTAGCAAAATGATTCAATATTTGGGTGTCCAATTATAATTAGATTTTTCATTTTTTATTAACTTATTACAATAATGCAATGTAAAAGTAAACAACCATTATTGAAATACTTATTTATCCAGTATATTTTACTTTATTTTAACACTTAACACAATATTTATTTTCTAAATTTGCCTTTTAAATTTTCTATGCAAAAACTAAATATCCATCAAGAATTACTTAAAGAAAGATCAAAAGATACGGAATCCAATCAGCTAGGCGAAGTGTTAAAAAAAATTTGGGCAGAGAGTGATTTAAAATCTACAAAGATTAAAGATACTCTAAACTCAAAAAACGATAGTAGTTATAATAGTCTGGATTTTGATAAAATGGATTCCAATAAAATTTTTCACGAAAAGACTATTGAAAAAATTTGTGTTGATTATAGGTTAAGATTTTTAGACACTAATTATTTTAAAGGTGAGTATCCTGATGATCTTAATCGTATTGTTTTAAACATTGAAAATGAGCACAACACGATTTTAAAAAACTTTAAAATCATAGCTCCATCTAAACTTTTTAAGTTACGCAGCCCAGATGATCCTCTTTTATTTGTCCCAATTGGAAATGGGTATTATTACTTAATTCATAAATGGGGTAACGAAATGAAAAGACTCAGAAAACTGCTTGTTTTACCCTTTAAAAATTTAAATAACCTTTTGATTTTTTCCATCATTTTCAGTGCATTATTTACCGCTGGAGGTAAAATGATTTTTAACACTATGACAGATGCAGAGGTGTTTACCTTGTTTTTGTTTGCTGTGAAATCATTTGTATTTATTTTCTTTTACCTATTCTTTTTAGTTGGGAAGAATTTCAATCAAACTATTTGGAATAGCCGCTTTACTTCATTTTAATAGGTCAATAATACTAATCCAATTATTGTTATTATAAAATATACCGCTAATGTCATTGCCCCCGCATAATCTTTAGCTAAACGTTGACCTATCAATAAAAATATAAGGCTAAGACCTGAAAGCATAACTCCTAAAATTGCTATTTCCTTTAATTCAGAAGTGTGTATTTGATAAATCCCAATAATCATTAATAGACTAGCTAAAATTTCCATAATTAATATTATTCCTAACATTAAGGGGACTGAGTTTTTTAATGGAGAGTTTTTAAAATGACCTTTAATAAATGACAAATTGCCTCTCCAATCAATAAGCTTATCAACTCCTGATTGCAAAAAAGTTACAATTAGAAACAATAGGATTAAAGTCTCAGCTGGGTGATTTAAAAAAACATTCATAATTATTTTATTTTTTTTAAAGATACTATAAATCTAGGATGATATCTTTTAAGTGTTAATTATAAAACTTATATATTTAAAATTTAATATTACAAATTATCAGTAGCAAGCCATTTCAGTTTAAAAATTTTATAGTTCATCAAGACAAAACTGCTATGAAAGTAGGAACAGATGGTGTTCTATTAGGGGCGTGGTGTTCACTAAAGAACTCTCCCAAAACAATATTAGATGTTGGCACCGGTACGGGAATTATTTCCTTAATGCTAGCACAAAGATCAAGCGCTGTAACTATCGATGGAGTAGAAATGGATAAATCTGCATATGAGCAAACTGTAGATAATTTTGAGAATTCTAATTGGTCAGAGAGATTATATTGCTATAACGCTTCCTTTCAAAAATTTGCAGAAGAAATAAATAATGAAAAAGTTACATATGACTTAATAGTCTCTAATCCACCATTTAATAATGAGGATTATTTTACTACAAACCCTTCCAGGAACAAAGCTCGTTTTACTGCATTTTTAACATTTAAAGAATTAATTCAAGGTGTATCAAAGATATTATCTAAATCTGGATTTTTTTCAACAATTATCACCTTTAAGGATGAAAGTACATTTGTCAGTTTAGCACAACAACACAATTTATATTTAGATAAAATTTGTAGAGTAAAGGGGAATAAGAATTCTGATATTAAAAGAAGTTTGCTCACTTTTTCTTTTATTAAAAAAGAAATTAATGAAACTAATTTAATTATTGAAAGCTCTCGTCACAAATACACTAAGGAATATATAGAACTAACAAATAGTTTCTATTTAAAAATGTAGGTAACCCCTCTGTTTATTTAATAAACACGTTGTAAAAAATTATGAAATTTAATATAGCATAAAAAGTTGCTGGTAGGATATTAATAAACTTATCTTTTATATCAATTCTAACAAAAACAGCACCAAGCATCATAATTGTTAAAATTAAAGAACTCCCAGCAAGAATATTATTGCTGTTTATTAGCGAATCATTACTATCAAATGTGTTTATAACAAAAAGAGATCCGAATATTAAACCAGCTCCGCCAATTAGTTGAAAACACCCAATCAACTTACGTTGATTTCCATAACCCCACCTTTTAAATTCAGATATCATTCTTTTGGATTTAAAAGAAGAGATTCCGTAAACTATAAATGAAATACCTGAGAAAACAGAAATAATTAAAGTTATGTTCATTCCTTATATTACCCCATAATTAAATGCAGCAATAAATAGCGACAGAACTAAAAAGATAAATGATGGCACATACTTAATCAATGGATTTTTTACTTTTATATGAGCGATTTGAGCACAAATCATAAAAAATGCCATACCAAGGGAAGCTTCAACTAGAGGTAATCCCTCATAACAGATAGCTAATAATAAAATTGTTGCTAATGATATTTTAGAAGCGCCAACAATATTTCTTAACAAGTCAGAAATCCCGTATTGTTTAAATTCTACTACTATATTATCATATCTGAACACCCATACTATAATGACAGATACAGAAACCACAAGTTGCGCTAAAGTTGCTAAATTTTCCATTAAATTAATTTTTAATATTATATCTAAATATATAAATTAAATATATAACATTGTAAAAAAATAACTACTAGATTAATTTATAATGAAATTTAAGCAAGTCACATTATTTGGAGCCACAGGGCTAATAGGGGGCTATTTATTGGAATTTCTTTTAAAAGATTCTGAGATTCATTTAATTAATATTGTTGGAAGAAACCCCTTTCATCTCCAGCACGATAAGATTAATAATATAGTTATTGATTTTGAAGATGTTAGCTCAATTTCAAATTCTATTACTGGAAGTGAAGCTGTTTTTGTATCTATTGGAACAACCATGTCTAAGGTAAATGGAGATAAAATAATGTATAAAAGTGTTGATTTTGATATAATATTTAATATAGCAAACGCTTGTAAGCAAAAGAACATTAACCAATTTATTTATGTGTCTTCTTTGGGCGCAAACCCCAACAGTTCTAATTTTTATCTCCGCTTAAAAGGAGAAATTGACGAAGCTGTCGCTAAATTAAATTTAAATTCAACCTATATCTTTAGGCCGTCTATTTTATTGGGCAAGAGAAATGAGTCTAGACCAGGGGAAAAAATAATGCAGTTTGTAATGCCACTTTTAGATTTTATGATTCCTTCAAACTCCAAAGCTATTAAAGCAGAAGATGTTGCGAAATCAATGCTTAATACTATTAAAAACTATAAAAGCGGACTTCATATTTACCAATACAATCAAATTAAAGAGTTATAAGGCTTTTTTATAGCAAACTTTCTTTATTTTTATGAAATCATGTTAAAAAGTATATTAAGCATATTATTTATTTTTTTATTAAGCTTACCAAATTTGATAAGTTTAGAACACTTTTTTGATGATAGCCATCATCAAGTATGTGTTGAGGGTAAAGTACATTTTCATGAAAAAGAAACGGCATGTTTTAGCTGTGAATTTATTAGAAACTTTCAAGACTTCAAGCTTGATAAAAATCACTTTAGTTTTAATGATAATCAACCTTTTTCTGTTAATTTTATTAATAGAAATTTAATTTATTCTTCACAATTTTTTTTATTTAGCTTTTCTAGAGGCCCCCCTCCATCTACTTTTATTTAAAAAAACAATTACCAATAAATTAATTATATTTTATTCCTAGAATTAACCCATTATTGCAACAGTGTTGCAATAATAGAAGCTTTGTATAAACTCACACGCGGAATAAATTTAAAACTTAAATAAATATGAAATTTTTTAAATACGCCTTGTTGGCAAGTACACTAATTTTTGCTTCATGTAGCGAGGATGACAATAATCCTGAACCGGTAAATGAAGAAGAAGTATTAACGACACTCACAGTAACCTTTGAAAGTGGGTTTGATACAGTAGTAATGCAATTTCAAGATTTAGATGGAGATGGGCCTGATGCTGCAACTGTATCGGTTTCAGGACCACTTAGTGCAAATACTTCATATGACGCAGCAATAGTTTTGTTAAATGAGACTGAAGACCCTGCAGAAAATATAAACGAAGAAATTGAAGAGGAAGATTTAGATCATCAATTTTTCTATACTGTAGGTTCTGGGCTAGATGCAAATACAAGTTACGTTGACCTTGATTCTGAAGGGAACCCTTTAGGTCTTAACTTTGTACTAAATACTGGAGGAGCTAGCTCGGGTGGATTAACAATCACATTAAGACATGAGCCAAACAAACCAAATACTGGTTTGGAAAATGCAGCCGGAGAGACTGATATTGAAGTTACTTTTGACGTGACTATAGAATAATGATTATTAGAAACTCTCATTTAAATAGCATTGGCGTCCAAAAGACACCAATGCTATTTATTTTCATAATTCTAATATTATTTAATAACCCCATTTTATCACAGGATTGCAATTCTTCCCTTACCCTAAAGGTAATTGATCTTCATGATAGCTCTGTGTTACAAAATGCTTCAATTTTTATAAAAGAATTGGATAAAAATGTTAAAACAAATTCTAATGGGGAATATGTTTTTAAAGACTTATGTAACAAGGAATATTTCATAGAAATCTCTCATGAAGAGTGTGAAACGATTCAAACAGAAGTTAAAATAAAAAATAACACGATTAAAACTATTAGGATGGAGCACCATCTTAATGAATTAGATGAAATTATTGTTAAAAGTAATTTTAAAAGTAAATCAAAATCTGTATTTGAAAATAAGGTTTCAAAACAGACATTAGAGGATTACTCTAACAATTCAATTGCAGATGTATTAAAAACTATTCCAGGTGTTTCTACTATTAGCACTGGAAGTTCAATAGCTAAACCTCAAATAAATGGTCTACATAGTAGTAGAGTTTTACTTATTAACAATAATGTTAAAATGGAAGACCATGAGTGGGGAATTGATCATGCTCCAAGTATTGATATTAACTCAATTGAAAAAATCTCACTTATTAAAGGAGCAGGCGCATTGAAGTATGGCGGTAGTGCACTTGGCGGAGTTATTATTTCTGAAACACTTAAGACCAAGTTAATTGACAGTCTCTATGGCAAATTATATTCTTCAGCTTCAACCAATGGAAAAGGAGGTACAATAACTACCGATATAACTAAGACTAATTCTAAGGGATGGTATACAAGACTTCAAGGTACTTTTAAGCGTTTTGGAGATTACAATACATCCAATTATATAATGAGTAATACAGGACTCTCAGAAAGAAATTTTTCTCTTAAAACCGGATTAAACAGAGTTGATTATGGCTTTGAAGTTTATTATTCTTTTTTTAATAATGAAACAGGTATATTAAGAGCATCACACTTAGTGTCAGCCCAAGACATATTTAGAGGGATTACAAGTGGAATTCCTTTAATTATTGAGGACTTTACATATGATATTAGTGCTCCAAAACAAAAGATAAAACACAATCTAGCAAAATTCAATTTTTTCAAAACTACTGATTTAGGAAAATTCAATTTTCAATATGATTTTCAATCTAACAAAAGACAAGAGTTTGATATTCGAAGAGGAGATGATCGTAATACCCCTTCAATTGACCTTGAGTTAACGACACATTCCCTAAGTTTAGATTTTGACTCAAGATTTTCAAATAATTTAAATCTAAATCTTGGAATAGTTGGAAAATATCAAAAAAACTTTCCTGATCCAGAAACTGGAGTCAGAAGACTTATCCCTGACTACGAAAAATATGATTTAGGGGCATATTCAATATTTGATTACAAGTTAAATCCAGAATGGATTATAGAGGGAGGTCTTCGTTATGATTATACTTATATGGACGTTTTCAAATATTACAAAACTTCCTTTTGGGAATCTAGAGATTATGGAGAAGAATTTAGTGATATTATTGTTGAAGTATTAGCAAATCAAATTTTAACCAATCCAAAGTTAGAGTTTAATAATGCTTCTGCAACCCTTGGATCAAAATTTTTATTTGACAATAATAACACGATATTTTTTAATTACTCTATGTCATCAAGAAGTCCAAATCCATCCGAGTTATTTAGTGAAGGTCTTCATCATGCTTCTGCAAGGATTGAGTTGGGTGATCTTAGATTTAAGCCTGAAGTTGGACATAATTTTGGATTTACCTATCAAAAAAGTAATGAAAAATTTAGTCTAATATTTAATTCTTTTCTTAATACCATTAAGGATTTTATTGTAATCGAACCTGTTGAAATAATGCAGACAATTCGTGGTAGTTTTTCACTATGGGAATATAGACAAACCGATGCAAAATTATTTGGAGCTGACTTAAATGTCGACTACAAATTAAATAAACACATAAACCTTATTCATCAATCTTCTGTCATAAAAGGTACAGACACAAAATTGGATAATCCTTTAATAGATATGCCTCCTGCAAACATCAAAAATGAGATTGTATATTTTAATTCTGATTTAAATAATTTAAGTGTTTCCTTGCAAAGTGAATACACTTTTAAGCAAAATAAATATCCAGATAATAATTTTGAAGTATACATTCCAACTACAGAGACTTATGAATATATAGATTTAAGTACACCTCCAAAAGCTTATCATTTACTAAATTTTAACTCTAGAATTGACATTCATACTGATAAAAATAAATCTATAAATCTAGGGTTAAAAATTAATAACTTGCTAAACACCACTTATAAAAACTATTTAAATAGACTTAGACTTTATACTCATGATTTAGGTCGTAATATTATATTGTCGATTAAGTATAAATTATAGTGTTTCATACAAGTTAATTTGCATAAAAATTAGCAATAAAAATATAAATAATAATTTTATACCTTTAGAAGATAAATATGTTATAAATAACATATATGATTATGAAGGATTTAAAATATTTATTTGCTTACACGATTCCAGTAGCTACACTTATTTCAATTACATCTGAAGGGTTTTTTACTTACACTACCCTTTTATATGCATTTGTCATCATCCCTGTTTTAGAAACGATTTTCAAAGAGGTTGAGTCAAAAGAGGAGTATACAAAATCTGAAGTTCAAAATAAACTTTCCAATACCTTCTTTGATATACTACTATATCTAAACATTCCATTTGTGTTTGCTTTACTAATCTTTGGCCTTTATAATCTAAATCAATTAGAAATGGATCTTTTTGAAACTGTTGGAATGGTCTTGTCTTTAGGAATTTTACTAGCTACTAATGCAATTAATGTTGGACACGAGTTGGGTCACAGGAAATCTTTAATGGAAAGGTGTCTGTCTAAATTATTATATCTACCATGTTTGTACATGCACTTTTATATTGAGCATAATTTTGGACATCATAATAATGTAGCAACCCCAAAGGATCCAGCAACAGCAAAATTTAATCAAACTGTTTATAGTTTTTGGTTTACATCAGTAATAGGTCAGTATTTTAGTGCTTGGAGACTTCAATTACAATTATTAAAAATCAAAAATTTAGGATTCTTATCCATAAAAAATGACATGCTTTACTATACTATTTTTGAGCTTGCTTACCTATTAGTTATTTATTCATTCTTTGGATTTTATGGGCTATTTCTAGCTGTAATTATAGGAGTATTATCTTTTTTATTTTTAGAAACTATCAATTACATAGAACACTATGGTTTGTTAAGAGAAAAACTCCCTTCTGGAAGATACGAAAGAGTTCAGTCTCATCACTCTTGGAATTCAAATCACTTCATAGGTAGAATTGTACTTTACGAGTTAACAAGACATAGCGACCATCATTTTAAAGCATCCAAAAAATATCAGATTTTGGAAAATAAAAGAGAAAGTCCTCAACTTCCATATGGCTATCCGACATCTATTTTATTAGCACTTGTTCCTTGGCTGTGGTTTTCATTGGTAAACCCACTTTTAAACAAGACAGCTTAATCAAAAATTTATGGATAGGTTCAATCTTCTAAACTTTGATAAAATTACATTAGCAGAAATGAATAGTGTTTCTCTTATGAAGAGAGTTGACACTAAATTTATCTTAAAAGAATCTCAATTATTAGAGGTTTTATCTAAACTTTACGAAGATTATAAAATTCTTGAGATAGATCAAGAGAGATTAATGAAATACTCCACGCTATATTTTGATTCTGAAAATAAAAAGTGTTTTAATGATCATCACAATGGAAAACTAAATAGATATAAGATTAGAATGAGAAAATACCTGGTTTCAGATATATGTTTTTTAGAAATAAAGAAAAAAAATAATCTTGGAATAACTAATAAAATTAGAAGACAAATTAAAGATTTTGAAACGAATTTAACTACAGAGTCTAAAGAGTTTATAACAGAAAGCAATATTAATAATTTATTGCTAGAACCATCTTTGTATAATAATTTTAGTAGAATGACTCTTGTCAATAAAAATGAACCTGAACGAATAACAATTGACGTAGATTTATCTTTTAGTTTTAGAAATGATAAAAAAAAGTTTGACAAACTAGTAGTTGTTGAAATTAAGCAAGAAGGGAAGAGATTAAACACAACAATAAATAGAGCTTTGAAGTCAATGAGTATCTTGCCTACAAACTTTAGTAAATATTGTATTGGAATATCCAATATTATAGACAATATAAAATCGAATCGATTTAAAGAAATTAACTTAAAAATAAATAAATTAAATAATTAAAAAATGGAATTTTTAGACATACCACTATTTGATGATGACTTTTATAAAATGATATTAAGATTTTTTATTAATCTGTTTTTTTTAACAGCTATAGTAAAATATATCTATCATAAAAATAATGAGAATAAAGATTATTTTTTCACCTTTTATGCTATTGGCATTGTAGTATTTTTTCTTTGTTTCACTTTGAAAAAATATGAATTAGATTTAGGAATGGCACTTGGGCTTTTTGCAATTTTTGGAATATTGAGATATAGAACAGTTCCTTTAGATGTTAAAGAAATGACCTACTTGTTTGTAATTATTGGAATATCTGTAATGAACGCTTTGTCCAATAAAAAAATGAGTTATATAGAAATTATTACAGCAAACTCAGCTATTGTATTTGCCTTATATTGGCTTGAGTTATATTGGATAAGTAATTTTTTAATGTCAAAAAAAATAGTTTATGAAACTATTGAAAACATACACCCTGATAATCACGAAAAACTAAAAAAAGATTTAGAACAAAGACTTGGAATTGAGATCTACGATTTTGAAATTGGAGATATCAATTTTTTAAGAGACACGGCACAAATTACTATAAGATATAAACCTTAATTTTTAAATATGACTTTAAAAAATTTTCAACTTGTTTTTTTAATTTTTGCTTTTCAGTTTGTTGCAGCAAACTCTGAATCTGAATTGACATCAGCTTCAATATTTGAAGACGAACCTCTTACCCCATCTATTTATAAAGGTTTAGAAGGATGGGCAATAGCAGAGGTGTCTTTAAAAATAACTAAAAAGTTTTCTGTTGATTTAGCGCAACATGTAAGACAGAAATATGATATTTCCTTACTAGATAAATATTTTACCCAGGTTGGGTTTAATTATGAACTTTTTAAAGATTTTAAAGTTGCTGTTAAAGGACGTTTTATATCGGATAATGACACCGAAGGAGGTATTCAAGGAATTGATTCTAAGTTTCGCTATCAGACAGACATTAGTTATAAGCATGATGTTGGAATTGTCGATCTTACATATAGACTAAGCTATCAAAACTCAAATGAATTAGGGATGTCCGATATTCCTAATCAATATGCCAGGTTCAGAACTGGTGTTAATTATAAGATTAAAGCAATAAAAACTATTGTCAAAATTGAAGGAGAGCTGTTTAATCAGTTTCAAAAAGATAATCAAGACAATGGTATAAATCTTTATAGGTTGACGATGAAATTAAATCGTAAAATCAAAAAAAATAATGAAATAGGTGTTTTTTATAGAATCCAAAAAGATATTGATAGAATACAGCCAGTTGACAGAAAAATAATTGGATTAAAGTATTCTCATAAATTTGACTTAACTAAATAATTTTTATTACAGATGAAATATTTTTTAATTTTTTTATGTGTTTTTTTTCAATTTTCTAGCATTTCACAAAACACTGATTCAATCTTTAAAGACCTTGACGTATTTGATTTACAATATGTTTCTAATCCTCAAATTAGTCCAGATGGATCTGTGATTATATATAGAAGAATGTCTTTTGATATTTTAAAAGATCGCTCTATTGGTAACCTTTGGATTGTTAATTCAGATGGGACTAATCACCAAAAATTAACTTCAATAGAATCTGTAGAATACGGAGCTGTATGGTCTCCAAGTGGAGATAGACTAGCATTTATAAGTTCTACCGACCAAGGACCTGAAATATTTATATATTGGAATAATAGTGCTAAATATGCTAGAATATCTCAACTAGATGGAAGCCCATCTAACTTAACTTGGTCACAAAATGGAAAAAAATTAGCTTTTACTATGAAAGTTAAAACATCTCCTTCAGTTCTTGTAAAAATGCCTAAAAAACCAATTGGGGCCAAATGGGCTAAGACAGCTAGAATTACCGACAGACTTTACCATGAAGCTGACGGTAAAGGATATATAGACAATGGCTTTACTCATGTTTTTTTAATTTCTGCTGAAGGCTCAGGAATTAGTCAGTTAACATCCGGAGATTTTAATCACCTAGGTCCGTTGTCATGGTCTAAGAACAATTCAAAAATTTACTTTACTTCAAACAGATCAGCTTCATGGGAATATGAATTTAGAAACAGTGAGATATATTCAGTTGACATAAATGACAAAAAAATTAATTCATTAACTGATAGAAATGGCCCGGATTTTTCTCCTAAAGAATCTCCTAACGGAAAATATATAGCATATTTAGGTTTTGCAGATAGAGTTCAGGCATATCAAAATACAGAGCTTTTATTAATGGATAGCACAGGCAAAAACAAAAGAGTGCTTAGCTTTAATATAGATTCGAGCATTAGTAGTTTTTATTGGTCATCTGATAATAAAGGGATTTATTGTACTTATGATAAGTTTGGAGACACTAAAATTGCATATATAAATTTAGAAGGAACTGATAAAGATTTAGCAAAAAATTTAGGAGGAAATAGTATTGGCAGACCATACGGTGGAGGTTCGTTCTCCGTCTCAAAAAATGGAGTAATTGCATATACTAATACAAGTTATATGCACCCCTCTGAACTTACGGTTGTTAACAGCAAAAAAATAAGTCAAATAACAAATTTAAGTGATGAGCTGTTAAAAAATAAAACTTTAGGTAAGGTTGAGGAAGTTTGGTACAAATCAAGTTTTGATAATCGTGATATCCAAGGGTGGGTAGCCTATCCTCCTAACTATAACCCAAAAAAAGAATATCCTTTTTTAGTTGAAAATCACGGAGGCCCTATCTCAAACTATGGTAGCAGATTCTCTGCTGAAGTGCAATTATTTGCCGCTGCTGGGTATATAGTTTTTTATCCTAATCCAAGAGGAAGTACGAGCTATGGAGAAGAGTTTGCAAATCTTTTACACCACAATTATCCGGCAGAAGACTATTTAGATGTAATGGACGGGGTTGATTATTGTATTAGAAATGGAATTGCTAATGAAAACATGTTATATGTTACTGGAGGAAGTGCAGGCGGGTTAATGACTGCATGGATGATTGGTAAAAATAACAGGTTTAAATCTGCTGTTGTTGTTAAGCCAGTAATGAATTGGATTAGCAAAACTCTGACTGCAGACAATTACTTTCAATATTCTGACACTAGGCTCGAAGGTCAACCATGGGAAAACTTTCAAGAATATTGGGATTTTTCACCCATTTCATTAGTCGGAAATATTGAGACACCAACGATGGTTATGGTAGGAATGGAAGATTTAAGAACACCTCCATCTGAAGCAAAACAATTATACCATGGATTAAAACTTAGAAAAATTCCAACTGTATTAGTTGAAATTCCAGAGGCTAGTCATGCAATTGCCAATAGACCTAGTAATTTAATTACTAAAGTGGCACACATTTTAGCTTGGTTTAAAAAGCACCCTTAATTTAGAACATTTCTAAATTAGCAGCCTTAACTTACTTATAACAATAAATTAAGAAGTTGCTTATTATTAATTTATAAATTTGATTTTGAATTTATTAAAACTTTAAAAATATCTTTTAACTAAATTATATATAAGATGGAAAACTTGTCAAATTCTAACGGAGATGGGTCTGGAAAATGTCCTTTTGCCCCAGCCTCTAAAAAACATACTTCTGCTGGAGCTTATTCAAATTCAAGTTGGTGGCCTAATCAATTAAATCTTAGGATATTACATCAAAATTCGCCTGTAACTAGACCGACTAATAAAGACTTCAATTATTCAGAAAAGTTTAAAAGTTTAGATTTAGATGCCCTAAAGAAAGACCTTTATGATTTAATGACAGATTCACAAGATTGGTGGCCTGCAGATTATGGTCATTATGGACCGTTTTTTATTAGAATGGCTTGGCATAGTGCTGGTACTTACAGAATTGGAGATGGAAGAGGAGGTGCATCAGCTGGAACTCTTCGATTTGCTCCCTTAAATAGTTGGCCTGATAATGGTAACCTTGATAAAGCACGAAGATTGTTATGGCCAATTAAGCAAAAATATGGTGAAAAGATATCATGGGCTGATTTAATGATATTAACAGGAAATTGTGCATTAGAATCAATGGGCTTTAAAACATTTGGATTTGGAGGAGGTCGCGAAGACGTTTGGGAACCTGAAGGAGATATTTACTGGGGACCTGAATCCGATTGGCTTGAAGATGAGAGATACAAAGGAGATAGAGAGTTAGATAACCCACTCGGGGCCGTACAGATGGGACTTATTTATGTAAATCCTGAAGGTCCAAATAGTAATCCAGATCCCCTTGCCTCAGCAAGAGATATTAGAGAAACTTTTGCAAGAATGGCGATGAATGACGAAGAGACTGTTGCATTAATAGCAGGAGGACACACTTTTGGAAAAACTCATGGAGCTGGAGACCCATCAAATGTTGGTCCAGAGCCAGAAGGAGCAAGTATTGAACAAATGGGTTTTGGATGGAAGAATTCATTTAAGTCAGGTAAAGGGGTTGATACAATTACAAGTGGACTTGAAGGTGCATGGACTCCAACGCCAATTAAATGGGATAGTACTTATTTTGATACATTGTTTGGTTATGAATGGGAGCTTACTAAAAGTCCAGCTGGAGCTCAACAATGGACACCTAAAAATGGTCAAGGTGCTGGGACTGTTCCAGATGCTCACGATAGTTCAAGAACTCACGCGCCAATGATGGCAACTACTGACCTAGCTTTAATAAAAGATCCTAAATACCTTGAAATATCAAAACGATTTCATGAAAATATTGAGGAGCTTGAAGATGCATTTGCAAGAGCTTGGTATAAATTAACTCACCGTGATATGGGTCCTATTTCAAGATACTTAGGAAAAGAGGTCCCTAGCGAGGTATTGATATGGCAGGATCCTATCCCTGCTATAAATTATGAATTAATTGATAATAATGACATTGATTCTTTGAAAGCTGAAATAACTAACTCAGGGCTATCTAATTCCCAACTAATATCTACTGCTTGGGCATCTGCATCTACCTACAGAGGTACAGATAAAAGAGGAGGAGCAAATGGAGCTAGATTACAACTTTCCCCACAAAATAAGTGGGAGGTTAATAACCCAAATAATTTGAATAAAGTTTTAGATGTTTTAAAATCTATTCAGACAGCTTTTAATCATTCAAATGGATCTAAAAAAGTTTCAATGGCTGATTTAATAATCTTAGCAGGAAATACTGCAGTTGAAAATTCTGCAAAAATCGCTGGTCATGATATTTCTGTCTCTTTTGTTGCAGGAAGAAATGACGCAACACAAGAGAACACTGATGTTGAGTCATTTTCTGTATTAGAGCCTAGTGCAGATGGATTTAGAAATTACATGAAACCAAACCAGGACAGGCATGCTGAAGAATTACTTCTAGATAAAGCACATTTGTTGACTTTAAGCGCTCCTGAAATGACAGTTTTATTAGCTGGAATGAGAGTGTTAAACACTAACTATGATGGAACAAAGCATGGCCTATTAACAAACAATCCAGGAGCTTTAACAAATGATTTCTTTATCAATTTATTAGACATGAATATTGAATGGAAAGCACAGTCAAGTTCAGAAACTTTATTTAATGGAGTTGATAGAAAGTCAGGAAATATTGTTTGGACTGCTACTCGTGCGGATTTGATTTTTGGATCAAATTCTCAATTACGTGCACTAGCTGAATCGTATGCTTGTAATGATTCAAAAGAGAAATTTGTTACTGATTTTGTTGAAGTTTGGACTAAAGTGATGGATCTAGATAGGTCTTAAACTTAGTAACGGAAAAGCATCTACAACGTTTTCGAAAAACCTTACTAATAATTTAAGAAAAAATCAATTTTATTGATTTTTTCTTAAATTTAGTTGATTTGTAGCCCTAATATGTGAATTTTTGATAAAAATTACTTGTTCCCCTTTTTTTTAAGTTTAACTTTACGCTAAACTCTAGATTATGAAAAATTACTTCTTACTTATATTAGCTCTTAACACGTTAATAACTTACTCTCAAATAACTCTCCCTATTAATTTTGAGGATGGTGTTGTAACAACTGAAGATTTTATTGATTTTAATGGAGGAAATGGTAGTGTTACTGACAATCCTTACGTAGATGAATTAAATCCAAGTGATTTAGTAGGAAAAATAATTAGAAATGGTGGTGATGTTTGGGCAGGCAGCTATATAGAGCTTGATAATTATGTTGATTTCACTGTCAACACTACTATAAATATGAGGGTGTTTTCTCCAGCACCTGGATTACAAGTGAAGTTTAAGTTAGAGGGTGACATTGGAGATTTTCCCTCTGAACCAGCTACAGAAAGAGACGCTACAACAACAACAACCAATGAGTGGGAAGTGTTAACGTGGAGTTTTGCAGGTGAGCCAACCGAAACTTACCGAAAGTTAGTTTTAATGTTTGACTTTGGAAACATAGGAGACGGATCAGAAAGTTCAACATTTTATTTTGATGATATATTTCAAACAGATCCAACAGGTGGCTTAGCTCAAATTGATTTGCCTATTACTTACGATGATTCCTCAGTATACTATTCATTAATCACATTTGGAGATGATAATGTAGATGCAAACATAGTTGAATCTATAAACGGAAATTATGGTAGACTTGTTAAAAGTGGAATTGCCGCTACCTGGGCAGGAGTTACTTTAACCAATGAAACAGGCTTAGAAAATAATATCCCAGTAACTTCCTCAAACTCAAAAATGTATGTACATGTCTATGTAACTGGCAGTTCTAATACAGGAATTCCCGTAAGACTAAAGATTGAGAATAATAATGATCCAACACAATCTGTAGAAACTGAAGCTTTTACAACTATAACAGACGGATGGGAAATATTAGAATTTGACTTTAATAATGAAGCCGCAGGAACTGCTGCTTTAAATGAAAGCTACCCATTTACTATGGCATCCTTATTTTTTAACTTTGGATCTGCAGGAGATGACCAAACGGTATACTATTTTGATAATATTTCTTTCGGATCGCCAATTTCACTTGGGTTAGAAAGCGTTTCTAAAGATAGTTTTAAACTTTATCCAAATCCAGTTGAAGATTATTTAAATATTGATTCTTCAAATACTGTTATAAAAAATATTAATGTATTTAATATTCTTGGTAAAAAAATATACAGTACCAACTCTTTTAACAGGTTGGATATGAGCTCTTATGACGCGGGTATATATTTTGTGAAAATTAATAACACAATAACTTTTAAGATTGTAAAAAAGTAAGCGAATACTTATAGTATATAAGGTAAAATAGCTTTTCTGTTTTTAGGGTAATTATCAAATTTTTCTTTATACCATTTATGATGATTAAGTGATCTTGGACTCAAATTACAAAATGTCCATATAGCAAAAGTCATTGATGGCAAATTACAGGCTATTAACATAAACCCTATCCATTCTACTACTTCTCCAAAATGGTTTGGACAAGAAATATATTTAAACATACCTCCATAAGGAATTTGATAATTCTCATTGCTTGTTCTTAAAGATATTAAATGCTTATCTGCAGTTTTATTAATGTACATTCCAGTAAAAAAAACAATAAGACCTATCATTACATTTAGTGATATTACAGATGACAGTTCTGTGTTTAAATATCCCAAGAAGTAACCATTTAAAAAACCATTTATAGAGTTAAAGATTATAGCGCTAAAAACAATTAATAAAGGCATCTTTTTATCCTTCGTTTTCAGCTTAAAAGGGAAAATAAATGTTCTGTTAAAATAATGCAATACCCATAATAAAACTAACAAATAAGTTAATTCGTTTTTTTCAGCTGGCCCCATTATTGTAATTATTGGCATTATTAAAAATGCAGGAAGTTCCATTATAAACCATCCCCATTTATTCGAAATAACAGCTCCCCATTTATTATTGCTATGCCTTCCATATGGTGCTTTAATTTTGAAAATGACTAATAATAAAAAGGTTATTACTGCTATACTAATCCATATATAGTTTATTAGTTCAAACATTTAAATTCATTTATTTAATAAATTAAATATAATGAATGTTATTGTTAATAATTTGATAAATTTATATTATGAACTTAGACTCAACAGCAAAAGAAATTATAGAGTATTTAGAAAATCGAATTGATAAGAATTTAGTTAAAGACTCTGTTCATAAAGTGAAATTTATGACCGCAAGAGATATGATAGTTGAAATTACAAAAGATTGATTAATTCACCTTTTTAAGAACACAGAAATTAAAATTTTGAATAGTATCAAATGGAGTGACATGGTCTATATTCAAGTGGTCTACTAACTTAAAACTATTTGAAAACAGTTCTTTCAAATTTTCAACAGAATATTTACTAATTTCTAGACCACTACATTTGAGAGGTCCATTTTCTGAAAAAGTTCCAATGATTAAATACCCATTTTTGTTTATCTGTTTTTCACAGATATTAACGTATTTGTTTATTTCATCACTCTTAGTTAAAAAATGAAATACAGCTCTGTCATGCCATAAGTCAAAACTTGTTTTAGCTTTAAAGTCTAAAATATCTGAGTTATAAAATACACCAGAATTAGGAAAGTTTTTTGTTCTACTCTTGACCTCTTTTAAGGCATTATTTGAAATATCGAGTAAGCTAACTTTTGAATATTTTTTTTCTAGTAAATTATCAATTAGAAAGCTTTTACCACATCCAACATCAATAATTTCAGCATCTTTATTAATATTTGAAATTTCAATCAAAGAAAGTGATGTAAGTGGTTTTTTCTGAAACCAGCTCACTCCATCTAATTTTTTAGTTTCATAAATGTTCTCCCAATGTTTTTCTTTCTCTCTCATAAGATTATTAGTTATAACATAAAAGTACATAAGATTATAATTACTTTTGCTAGCTATTAATAATATCTTTTTTTTAGCCCCGTAGTTTAATGGATAGAATAGAAGTTTCCTAAACTTTTGATACAGGTTCGATTCCTGTCGGGGCTACAATTTATTCCCACGTGGAGGTTTAAAAGTCATGGCTTTGCATATTAAATTATTTATCTTTAAAAATGTATAAGTTTAACTAACAAAATAAAAAAAATGAAAAAAATTATCTTTGTTCTATTAACTATAATTCCTTTAATTATGAATTCACAAGAAAAAAATCTACCATTTTCTGAAATTGGTGATTACCCTAGTGAATATACTCCAACAAATGTTATATCTAGACTAATTGATGGTTTAGGATATAGATTTTATTGGTCTACAGAATCTTTGACTGAAAATGATTTAAATTATAAGCCTAGTGAAGATAGCAGGTCTACAATGGAGGTAATTGAGCATATATATGGTCTTTCACTTATGATTGTAGCATCCTTTGACGGAAAAGAATTTGACTTTAAACAAGATAAATTAGATTATACAAATTTGAGAAAAGAAACTTTAAATAATCTTATTTATGTAAAAAGCAAATTAAAAGAAACTACAGATTTATCTCAAATAAATATTGAATTTAGTCAAGGAGATAATAAATTGCAATTTCCTTTTTGGAATCATTTAAACGGCCCTATGGCTGATGCTATTTGGCATTGTGGTCAAGTTGTTACAAATAGAAGAGCAAGTGGAAATCCACTAAATTCTAAAGTAAATGTATTTATAGGTAAAACAATGCCTTAATAATTATTATAGTTAATAAAATGGATATTTGCTAATCTGTTTGTCTTTAAAAAACAGAAATCTTTTAATTGCCATAACCTGTAGATTAAAGGGTTATTTCAAATAGTTAAAACAATTTTTATATTTGTAATATTAGGTTTTGTTTCATTATTGTAAATTAAATTTTGATTTAATCCCATTCAAATCACAACTATGAAAAGTAATTATGAAATTGTTTTAGAAGACATTAATTTAAATTTTAAGGATAGTAAGTATTCCACTTCTCAGTTATTAGAAAATACTGGTCTAGACAAAAATACTGCTCGTGATGCAATAAAGAATAAAACTAGCAGATCTATCTCTAATTACATTAGGTTTTATAGACTTAATTATGCTCAAGAGTTATTAAAGACAGGCAAAAAAAATGTTTCTGAAATCGCATATGACTCTGGATTTTCATCTCTTTCTTATTTTTCTAAATCATTTAAGGACGAGTTTGGTTATAGTCCTAATGCTTCTTTAAATAACACGAAGCTTACAAGACAATTTAAAAACGCGATGATTTCTGTCATTCGTAACAAGTCAAATTTGTCTTACTTGATTTATTCAATATTATTTGCCTTAATATTAATTCTTCTTGTTCCTTATATAAATGTAATTGATAATTCTGAAAAAGAAAATAAAAAACTTATGCTACAAGAATATTCTAAAATTAACAATTTAGAATATGAAACCTTATTAATTAATGATTCAGTTTTACTTAGTAAAAAAATTAGAAATTATAATATTTCATGGCGTACTAGTGATAAATTTGAATGGAGTAAACTTACTAAAATTAATGACTCACTAGTGCTATTCCCAAGTGAACTGATTTCTGTGTATAATCAAATAAAAGTAGAACAAGATGGTAAAGAGTTTTTTCAGTTTTTTACATCTGCAAGAAATTTTAAAAATGTCAAAATAACTCTGGATAATAAGCTAAATGAAGAAGGTGTTTATTTTCCTGAAAGAGACGTATTTCTAGCCAACACTAACTATTCAAAATCTCATGAAAACCTTTTAATTAAACCTTTTTACATGGATAAATATGAGGTTTCTAATAAAGATTATAAAGAATTTGTGGATGCTAATGGCTATTACAGAGAAGAATTTTGGCCTATCGATATAATGTATGAAGGAGAGCCAATTAGCTTCAATGATGTAAAAACTACTTTCGTTGACAAAGCTAATTTCCCTTCACCTAAAGATTGGTATCAAGGTACCTATGAAAATGGTAAAGAATTATATCCTGTTTCTGGTATATCTTGGTATGAAGCTTATGCTTATGCGAAGTTTAGAAATATGTCGTTGCCAAGTGTTGCAGAATGGTTTTATGCATTCGATAGAAATAGACCAGAGAGAGCTTTAAAAAATGCAAATATTAACTCTTATAACTATACCAAATCAAGAATAGAATCCGATTCAGAAAATAATAATGGGATTTTTGATATGGCTGGTAATGTAAGAGAATGGGTAAGTAATAATATTAAAGACGAAAATAGTAGAGGTATTTTAGGTGGTTCATTTGTTGATGATACTTATGTACCTTTTGAATTTTATTCTCAAAATGCATGGAATAGATCTAGTTACAATGGCATTAGATTAGTTAAAAAAATTGAGTCTGATAATTCTGGTGAAATTTTTTACAAAAGAGAAAAACTAAGAAACTTTTATGAAAATTACAGAACAACTGAAAAAGAATGGGATTTAATTGAAAGTTTGTTTATGTATGATAAAAATAACATCAACTTTGAACAATTCGAAACTTCAAAAGTAACTGATCAGGAATTTTATTGTAGATCATCAAACATAACTAGTTCTAATTTCACAATGCCCATTCATCATCTTTTATCAAACCCTGAGATAAAATCTAAAAAAGCACTTATATATTTTCCAGGTTCTAATGCTTTGTTAAGAGATAAAATTACTTATCCAACTTGGATGACTGAAATGGTAAATTCGGGTGTTGATGTTATATTCCCGGAGTATTTAAGTACTTACTCTCGACAAGATGGAATGAATACTGATATTGGAAATACTACAATGAATTATAGAGACCATTTAATTACGTGGGTGAAAGAAGTTAGATACGCAGTGGATTATGCAATTCAAAATGGTTATGAGCCACACTATTTTGGGGTAAGCTGGGGAGGTCAAGTAGGAGTAAATATTTTGGCAATTGAAGATAGGTTCAAAACAGGAATCTTGTATGTAGGAGGAATTTCATTAGATGATGTTAGAGAAGAAATTCAGCCAGAAAAATATGCTGCTAGAATAGAGACCCCTACTTTACTTTTAAATGGTAGGTATGATTTTTATTTTCCTTATCAATCTTCTCAATTACCTCTTTTTAATCTTATGAATTTAGATAATAACAACAAAAGACATGTAGTTGTTGATTACGCTCATTATGTTCCAACACATATTGTTAGAGAAGAGACCTTAGAATGGATTAACAACAAGTAATTTATTCATTATATTTAACAATGAGATTATTTCTATTTATTTTATTGTTTCCAAGTGTATCCTTATTTTCTCAGACTTTTTACTCTGTTGACTATTCATATCAGGCAGACTTAAAGGTTCATGTAGTTGACCATGAGTACCAAGCAGATTTATTAGTTTATAAATTGAAAAACAAATATGAAGCTAAAGGTAACTCAGGGTTATGGTACTTCTCCGACTATGCTTATCAGGCAGATTTTAAAATTTTTTTTGTGGACAAAAAATATCAAGGTGAGTTAAACGTATATTTCGTGAAAAACAAATACCAAGCAAAATGGAAGTCTAATAACAAAAAGCAGTTGTTATTTTGATTATTTATAACTTTATTAAGAAATAGTCAATAAATTTTACATTTATTTGTAGTCAATTAAAAAAAATTCTGATGAGATTTTTTCTTAGAAGCATATGTCTGTTTATTGTTTTTTTAAGCTTTAGTTCTAATGCTCAAATTTTAGAACCTGTAAGCTGGGAGTTTGAAACAGTTAAAATAACTGATACTGAATACGAACTTATCTTCACAGCAGATATTGACGATAAGTGGTCAGTATATTCTCAATTTATTGATGGTTTAGGTCCAGTTCCAACAACATTTGAATTTGATGAAAACTCAAAAGTTCAATTTGTAGAAAGTGTAATTGAAGATGAGAATAATAGAGTTACCGAGCAAGATCCAGTTTTTGGTATAGTAGTTTCAAAGTTTTACTCTGAGGCAAAATTCACTCAAAAAGTTATTATTAAAGACATAGAGACTTCAGTATCTGGATACTTGACATTCATGACTTGTGATGACACACGCTGCTTACCACCTACAGATATTGATTTTCGTTTTGAGTTTGGTGCTATAAATAGCTCAAACAATGATGATTTAAACACTAATTCAAATTCTAAATTAGTGCAAGACCCAAATATTTTATTATATGGATATGAGCCTCAAGAAGTAGTTTCTTCAACAAATAATTGTAACGCTGAGGTATCGGAATCAAGTTCTGAAAAAAGTAAAACACTATTTAGTATTTTTGGCCTTGGATTCATAGGAGGATTATTAGCGTTACTTACCCCTTGTGTTTTCCCTATGATTCCACTAACTGTTAGTTTTTTCACTAAAAAAAGTGATAAAAAGGGTGTTTACAGCGCACTACTTTATGGATTTTTCATCGTTTTAGTTTACTTGCTTTTAAGTGTGCCATTTCATTTACTAGACTCAGTAAATCCTGATATTTTAAATGAGATATCAACTAATGTTGTTTTAAATATCATTTTCTTTTTAATATTTATATTTTTTGCATTTTCATTTTTCGGATATTACGAACTGACATTACCTTCTAGCTGGGTAGATAAATCAACTAAAGGGGAAACCTTTGGAGGAGTTTTAGGAGTCTTTTTTATGGCTTTAACTCTTGCAGTTGTTTCTTTTTCTTGTACTGGTCCAATTTTAGGATCACTTCTTGCAAGTTCCATAACAAGCGACGGGGGAGCTTGGCAATTAACTGCAGGAATGGGTGGTTTTGGTGTTGCTTTAGGATTGCCATTTGCATTATTTGCAATGTTCCCTAAAGTATTACTGAATTTACCAAAGTCAGGATCTTGGCTGAATACAATCAAAGTCGTACTTGGGTTTGTTGAGCTTGCATTAGCCTTGAAATTTTTATCTAATGCGGATTTAGTAGCTCATTGGGGTCTTTTGAAAATTGAAGTCTTTTTATTTTTGTGGTTTCTTATTTCAGCTTGTTTAACTCTTTATTTATTAGGAATAATCAAATTTCCACATGACCAAAAAGTAAAAAGCTTTTCATTTTTTAGAATATGTAGCATAGTTTTAGCTTTTAGTTTTTCTATATATCTCGCTTCAGGATTTCGCTTCAATGCTGAAACTTCAACTTTTAAACCTCTGTCTCTACTAAGTGGTTTAGCACCACCAGTCGGTTATAGTATTTTTTATCCAAATGATTGTCCAAATAATTTAGATTGCTTTAAAGATTTAAAAACCGGTATTGATTATGCTGTAAAAGTTAATAAACCAATTCTTTTAGACTTTACAGGATTTGCCTGTGTCAACTGTAGAAAAATGGAAGAACACATATGGCCTTTAACGAGAGTTGACGATGTGATAAGAAATGATTATGTATTAATTTCCTTATATGTTGACGACAAAAAATCACTGCCAGAAAAAGAACAAATTCTTGTCAAAAGAACTACAGGAGATGGATTTAGAAAACTTAAAAATTATGGCCACAAATGGGCGCATTTTCAAACTGAGTTTTTTAATACCAACTCTCAACCCTATTATGTGCTTTTAAATCCTGATGGAAAAGAAGTATTAACCTCACCCGTTGGTTATACACCGGATGAGGAGGATTATTTGTCTTTTTTACAGTGTGGATTGGAATCTTTTAATTCGAAAAGCACTAAATTTAATTTAAATTAAGATATTTAGTGGAAGAGAAGAAACTTAAATACGATATTGCTTACTTAAAAATGGCCATTGAATGGGGTAAACTTTCTTACTGTAAGCGAAGAAAAGTTGGCGCTTTAATAGTTAAAAATAACATGATTATTTCTGATGGATACAATGGTACACCTTCTGGATTTGAAAACATCTGTGAAGATGATGAAAACTATACAAAATGGTATGTTTTACATGCTGAAGCAAACGCCATAACTAAAATAGCATCTTCAACGCAATCATCCGATGGATCAACTCTTTATATTTCTTTATCTCCTTGTAAAGAGTGTAGTAAACTAATTCATCAAGCTAAAATAAATAGAGTAGTATTTAATAAGGCATACAAAGACACATCTGGGATAGACTTCTTAGAAAAAGCTGGGATTGAGATAACTCACATAGCAGACTTAGACTAGTTTTTATTTGATATCTTTTGAATCTTTTTTGAAGTTCTTAATATAGACATAACTAAAATACAGCAAAGACCACACATGATCGCAATAAGCGCTACTATACTATCACCAGAAAAAGGACTCCCCCAATCTATAATTGTACAGTTATAGATAACTATTAATAAGGCAATAATTGAAATTACATAGGTTGATTTAATCATTTTAAATTAGTTCTTTAATATTAGACATAAATAGCTTCACAGCTATTGCAAGTAAAACTACACCAAATACTTTTCTTATAATTTGTATACCATTTTTGCCGATTATTTTTTCAATTTTACCGGATGTTTTTAAGACTAAATAAATCACAATAACATTAACTATAATTGCAATAATTATATCTGGTGTCGAAAACTCTGATTTAATAGAAAGTAGAGTTGTTAAACTTCCAGGACCTGCAATTAATGGAAACGCTAGCGGAAATACAGATGCTGTCATTGTTGTGTTATCTTCGTCTTTATATAATGTGATTCCTAAAATCATTTCCAATGCAATAAAAAATAAAACGAAAGACCCAGCCACAGCAAAAGAGTTAACATCAATACCAATTAGAGACAAGATATTCTCTCCAATAAATAAGAAAAATATCATTATTACCCCAGCGATGAGAGAAGCTTTTTCACTTTGAATATGGCCAACTTTTTTTCTTAAATCAATAATTATAGGAATATTCCCCACTATATCAATAACAGCAAATAAGATCATAAACGCTGTAAATATATCTTTGAAATTTAAATCCATACTTTTTAATTCTTTGTGCAAATTTCAGTTAATTATATATAATTACAATGATAATTTTTATATATTTTTTTAATATATATTTGGGCTATGTTTCAAATTAAAAACACTCTTGTATCGGAGTCTATTATTGAAAATGATTTTGTTTGTAACCTTAGCGCATGCAAAGGTGCATGCTGTATTGAGGGTAATGCAGGAGCCCCTTTAGAGGCTAAAGAATTAGATCAAATAAAAAAGTTTTTACCTATTGTAAAGCGATACCTAAGCCCAAAATCTATTAATGAAATCACTAAACAAGGGCAATTTATTACCACACCTTCTGGAGACTTTGAAACCCCGTTAGTTGGAGGAAAAGAATGTGTTTATTTAATTTTAAATGAAAATAAAGTTCCTCAATGTAGCTTTGAAAAGGCTTACAGTGAAGGACTTATTTCTTGGAAAAAACCAATATCATGTCATTTGTACCCAGTTAGAACTAAAGATTTTAGTGAGTTTATTTCAGTAAATTATGATAAATGGTCTATTTGCAGTGATGCGTGTATTTTGGGGAAGGAGCTTCAAGTTCCAGTCTATAAATTTGTAAAAGAGGCACTTATTAGAAAATTTGGAAAAGACTGGTATCTAGAATTAGAATTAGCCGCAAAAGATTTTAAAAAATAGACTCTAATTTTTTTTTGATGTTTTTGATTTTAATTTTTCATCTCTTGATAGACATTTTTTTAATTTGTTTTTAAAGTACTAATAATCAGCATTTTATTAATTAACTTTTGTCCTATTTATTTTTTTAAAAAAATCTTGTTTTGTTAAAAACTTGTACACAATGTTAATAAACATGACTTTCATTTTCGAGAAAAATTTTGAATATTTGTTAGTCCCAAGTTATATTAAATTTAACGCTAATTTTTAAAAATAATAATAAGTATGTCAAATGCAGTAGAACCTCTTTTGGAAGAAAATAAATCAAGGTTTGTAATATTTCCAATTCAACATCACGATATATGGGAATGGTATAAAAAATCTGAAGCTAGTTTTTGGACAGCAGAAGAGATTGATTTACACCAAGACCTTAGCGACTGGACTAACAAATTAAATGATGATGAGAGATATTTTATCAAACATATTTTAGCTTTTTTTGCTGCAAGTGACGGAATTGTTAATGAAAATTTAGCTGAAAATTTTGTAAACGAAGTACAATACAGTGAAGCTAAATTTTTCTATGGTTTCCAGATTATGATGGAAAACATTCATAGTGAAACTTACTCATTACTTATTGATACTTATGTTAAAGATGAAAAGGAAAAAGATCAATTATTTAATGCGATTGAAACATTTCCTGCTATTAAGAAAAAAGCAGATTGGGCCCTAAAGTGGATTGAGTCTCCAAGTTTTGCAGAAAGACTAATAGCATTCGCAGCAGTGGAAGGTATATTTTTCTCAGGAGCCTTTTGCTCAATCTTTTGGCTTAAAAAACGAGGACTTATGCCTGGTTTAACATTTTCTAATGAATTAATTTCAAGAGATGAGGGCGTTCACTGTGACTTTGCTGTGCATTTACATAACAAACATTTGGTCAATAAAGTTCCTAAAGAAAGAATTAGAGAAATCTTGATTGATGCCTTAAATATTGAAAGAGAATTTATTACAGAATCTTTACCAATTAGCCTTATTGGTATGAATGATAATTTGATGTCTCAATATTTAGAGTTTGTGACAGACAGACTACTTGGAGAATTAGGATGTGAGAAGGAATATAACACCTCAAATCCATTTGATTTTATGGATATGATTTCATTACAGGGCAAGACAAACTTCTTTGAAAAAAGAGTTTCTGAATATCAAAAAGCAGGAGTTTTAAACAAAGAAGAAGAAAAGGATAAATTTAGTTTTGATGCAGATTTTTAATCTAATCAAGAACTAGTTTTTTTTCCAATTTTCTATTAAACTATATAAAATTAACTAACTAAATTTTGGATACAATCCAAAAAAATTAAACGAGCTACAAATATGTTTGTACTAAAAAGAGACGGTAAAAAAGAGCCTGTGATGTTTGATAAAATCACGGCAAGAGTTAGAAAACTTTGCTATGGGCTAAACCCCTTAGTTGATCCAGTTAAAGTAGCTGCCAGGGTTATTGAAGGACTTTATGACGGAGTAACAACTAGTGAGTTGGATAATTTAGCTGCAGAAATTTCTGCTACTATGACTACAGCTCACCCTGATTTTGCTAAGTTAGCTGCTAGAATATCCGTTTCAAATCTTCACAAAAACACTAAAAAATCTTTTAGTGATGTGATGGAAGATCTTCACAAATACGTCAACCCTAGAACTGGCAAAAAAGCTCCTTTATTAGCAGATGATGTTTACAAAGTTATCGCTGACAATAAAGAATTATTAGATTCTACAATTATTTATAATAGAGATTTCGGATATGATTACTTTGGATTTAAAACATTGGAAAGATCTTATCTTTTAAAGTTAAATGGAGAAATTGCTGAAAGACCTCAACACATGTTAATGAGAGTTGCAATCGGTATTCATCTAGATGATATGGACGCTGTAATTGAAACTTACGACCTCATGTCAAAAAAGTTTTTTACTCACGCAACCCCTACATTATTCAATGCGGGAACTCCTAAACCACAAATGTCATCTTGTTTTTTATTGACAATGAAAGATGATAGTATTGAAGGAATCTATGATACATTAAAACAAACAGCTAAAATATCACAGTCTGCAGGTGGAATAGGATTATCTATTCATAATATTAGAGCTACTGGCAGTTATATTGCTGGGACTAATGGAACTAGTAACGGAATTGTTCCTATGCTACAAGTTTTCAATGATACTGCTAGATATGTAGATCAAGGTGGAGGAAAAAGAAAAGGAAGTTTTGCTATTTACATTGAGCCATGGCATGCTGATATTTTTGATTTCCTAGATTTAAAAAAGAATCATGGAAAAGAAGAAATGAGAGCTAGGGATCTTTTTTATGCGATGTGGGTGCCAGATTTATTTATGAAAAGAGTTGAGGAAAATGGAGAATGGACTCTTATGTGTCCAAATGAATGTCCAGGACTATGCGATGTTCATGCTGATGCTTTTGATAAAATGTATTTAAAATATGAAAAAGAAGGTAAGGGAAGAAAAACAATTAAGGCTAGAGAACTTTGGGAAAAAATCCTTGAGTCTCAAATTGAAACAGGAACTCCTTACATGTTATACAAAGATGCTGCAAACGTAAAGTCTAATCAACAAAACTTAGGAACTATTAGATCTTCTAATCTTTGTACAGAAATTTTAGAATATACCTCTCCAGATGAAATTGCAGTATGTAATCTAGCTTCAATTGCTTTACCGATGTTTATAAAAGATGGAGAATTTGACCATCAAGAATTATATAGAATTACAAAAAGAGTAACTAAAAATTTAAATAGAGTCATTGACAGAAATTACTATCCAGTAAAAGAAGCAGAAAACTCAAACTTTAGACACAGACCAATTGGTTTAGGAGTTCAAGGTTTAGCAGACGCTTTTATCTTATTAAGGCTACCATTTACTAGTGACGCAGCTAAAAAACTAAATCAAGATATTTTTGAAACATTGTATTTTGCCGCAGTCGAAGCATCTATGGAAGAAGCTAAAAATGATGGCCCATACCAAACTTACGAAGGGTCTCCTATAAGTAAAGGTGAATTCCAACATAATTTATGGGGTGTTGATGAAAAAGAACTTAGTGGAAATTGGGACTGGGCTGGTTTAAGAAAAAAAGTACTTAAAAACGGAGTAAGAAATTCTTTACTAGTAGCGCCAATGCCTACAGCCAGTACATCTCAAATATTAGGTAATAATGAATGCTTTGAGCCATATACTTCAAACATATATACAAGACGTGTATTGTCTGGAGAATTTATTATTGTTAATAAGCATCTTTTAGAAGATTTAGTAAGCCTAGGTCTTTGGGACGAGGGCTTAAAACAAGATATTATGAGAGCAAATGGCTCTATTCAAAATATTGACACAATCCCTGATGATATCAAGGAACTCTACAGAACTGTTTGGGAATTAAGTATGAAAGACATCATTGATATGTCTAAACAAAGAGGCTACTTCATCGATCAATCTCAATCCTTAAATTTATTCTTAGAAGGAGCTACTATGGCTAAATTAACGTCTATGCATTTTTATGCTTGGAAGAGCGGCCTGAAAACAGGAATGTATTATCTAAGAACTAAAAGTGCTGTTGACGCAATTAAATTTACTTTAGACTCTAAATCTGATTCAGAGCCAAAAAAAGAAGTTAAAGTCAAACAAGAGGTTGTTGAACCAGCAGTAGAGGTAAAGCCAGAAGTTGTTGCAAGTAAAAAGAAAGCTGCGGCTAAAACAGCTCAAAAATTTGCTGAGACAAAAGATGTTGTTGTTGAACCTATGAGTGATGAGGAAATGAAACAATTAATAGCACAATCCAAAGAGGGTCAAGGTGATGATTGTTTAATGTGTGGATCTTAAATAGAGATATACATAAATAAAAAAAAGCTCCTAATTAAATTAGGAGCTTTTTTTATGAACAAAACTTCAAGTTATATGAATTATTATCTATCCAGTTTTGCTGGCTCAACCGATGAATCATGAGACTCATTATAGTCAGATAATAAATTCATTACTGCATTTAATAAATCTTTAGTTTCTTGTAAAACCCCAAAGTATAAGGTTGTATTCTTTGGACTTTTTTCCTCACTTCTTGTTCTAGCTACCTGAGCTAAAATCTTATCTTGAACTAATTTATTAATACCGTCTTTTTTCTTTATGACAGATTTAATTTTATTAAAAGATTTGTTTTTATATAATTCATTTACTTCCATAAACAATTCGCTTACACTTGAGTTAACTTCAATTAATTCTCTAATTTGACTCAACTTAAGCTTACTGTGATTGTTATTGACATGCTTGTAACTAGCCTTATTTATATATTCTAAAGACTGTGTAACATCTTGAAGATGTCCAAGGAGATTAATATAAAAATTACTTGCATTCAAGCTAGATTCATCTAAATTTTTAATAAAATAGAATAAATTGTCTCTTAATTCATCTACATCTTTAGAAAGCTTAGAGGTCTGTTTTTTATTCTTCTTTAATAAATCTAAATCTTGTTTTGAGAGTCCCTCTATTGCATTAGTGTATACTTTTTCTCCTCTCTTCATTACCTTAGATATATTTTTTGAGCTCTCAAAAATAACTCCCTGTAATGAACTACTTTCGTCTATTGATAAGTTTTCTTCATCATTAGTTTCAGATGCATTATTACCTTTTAAATAATTTTTAACTCCTATAGTTATTATTATTAATAATAACACTGGAATAACTCCTACACTGAAATTAATTAAATAAGCAATTGTTCCAGCTGCTGTAAATGCGATTAGTGCTGTACCGAACCAACCTGCAATTACATTTAATACGCCGGCAACTCTATAAACTGCGCTTTCGCTTCCCCATGCTCTATCAGCCAGTGAAGTACCCATTGCCACCATAAATGTAACATAGGTTGTAGAAAGAGGTAATTTATAAGAAGTAGCTATTGAAATTAAAATCCCTGCAACCATCAAATTCACAGATGCTCTGACTAAATCAAAGGCAGGCTTATCTTCATCACTGATAGTCGCTGATAATACACCACTTTTTTCAACAAATTGTTTTTCTATAAAGTCATTAACTGGTTTTGGAGTTAACTTATCAATTAATAAAGACGACTTACTTGCGAATCTAACTAAAAATCTAGAAAGAAAGTTTGGATTAAACCTCTCTTTTGTATCTCCTTGTTTAGCTAAATCAAGTTCTGTTTTTACAACACGTTGAGCTTTTTTAGAAAACCACAGAGTTACAACCATAACTAATCCTGCTGCAAATAATAATGCATTAGGAGTGGGTACCTTTGAGGATAAAACTTCCATACTAAACTCATTTGCAGCAACACCTGAAGCAACCCATGCTTCATAAGATTGCCAAGCAGCAATAGGAACTCCAATAAAATTCACTAAATCGTTTCCAGCAAATGCTAGAGCAAGAGCGAATGTCCCAATTAGTATAATAATTTTATAAATATTAGTCTTAAAAAATACTATAAGAGCATATGAAAATAATGACCAAAAGACTGAACTAACTGCTATTATTGAAGTTACTTTAGTTTCTAAAAAATCTTTAATAGTAAGCCCGCCAATTACATCAAAACTAAGTTTAGCATATGATGTTCCTTTGATACCTTTCATTAAAATAAAATAAGATATAGCAGTAATTGCTACACCACCAAAAATTGCACTTACCCATGCAGCTTTATTTTCAAAATCATAAGATAAAAGTACCCTTGACACCCATTGTACTATTGCCCCAACGGAAAAGGCCACAAAGACCGAGAGCAGTATTCCAAATATAATTTGAGTTGCTTTGGAGGTATTAATATATATGACAAGATCTGAAAAACTTCCACTATCAGCACCTATTTTTATTAATGCCATAGCCACAGCTGCCCCAAGTAATTCAAAAACAATCGAAACTGTAGTTGAAGTTGGCATACCAATCGTATTAAAGAAGTCTAGTAATAAAATATCAGTAATCATCACTGCCATAAAGATTATCATAATTTCACTAAACATAAATTCTCCAGGGTTGAAGATCCCTTTTCTGGCAACTTCCATCATTCCACTAGAGAACACAGCGCCAACGGCGATTCCAATACTAGCTACTATCATTATAGTCTTAAATGAAATTGCTTTAGAACCAATTGCTGAGTTTAAAAAATTAACAGCGTCGTTACTAACACCAACTACTAAATCTGCAATAGCTAAAACAGCTAAAGCAACAATCATTAATAAATAAATATTATCCATTTTTTATTTTTTTAAAGTTTAAACTCTGCATTTAGATACACTAATGAAGAATCTGTAATATTTGAATCTTTGTAATTAAAATTTCTAGAGTTTAGAGAAAACTTAACCCCCTTAACAGCTTTATATTCAATACCCACCATGGTTAATCCGCCATCATTTTCAAAATTCCAATTAGTATCGCTTCCATCAACTTGATTGGAAGTAAGCTTATCGTATCTAACAAAAACCTCAAACTTTTCGTTTAGCAAATAACTTCCATAGAAAGATAAGCCAGTTAAATTATGGTCTTCTGCTGCATTTTTATAGGTTTCACCATTTTGCATTTCATTGTATTCTGCGCCAAATCTAAATTTGTCTGATTTATATCCTGCAAAAACTCCAATATTATTTATAGCTTTTGAATCGACTACTGCATGGGTATCATAATAAAACTTTGTTGTTATATTTTTGTTTAGTTTGTAAATTAAATTTGTTCCAAATCTTTGATTACCATCTTCATCTTGAACATTTTTATATCCTTCACCATTAACAATAAATACATTTGAAGTTAATTTGTCTGAAAGTTTTATTTCTGCATTAACTCCTAAATCTGCACTACTTCCAAATTTATATTCGTCTTGTAGAGTCTTGTATAGATATCTATATCCCCATATTTTTTCTTGATCCTTAAACATTTTACCACCAATCATTCCCATGCTTAATTTAAAGTTTGAATTTACTTTCCAATCTAATTGAGCAATTTTTAAAAAAGCAGTATGAGAACTTCCTGCACTATTTTTTCCTATATCGTAAGTAATTTTTGCAGAAACAGATTCATTAAAAGAATATTTATATCCTAAGTAGACTCTTGACAATTCGAATGCACTAGTTTGTGTGGTGTTTTCTGTAAAGTCATAATGATAATTCCAAAAAGCTTTGAAATGAGGCTCACCAGAAGAAAAAATATTAGAATTCTCTTGTCCGTAATTTAGTAATGGTATAAGTAAAAAACTCATTACAAGAAATTGTTTAGTCATAGTATAGATAATTTTAGTCGGGACAAATATCTAACTATTATTAATTGCCAATGTTATGTAAATGTTAAGAAATAAAAAAAGCTGCCTTGGCCAAAGGCAGCTTGTAATCAAAGTAAAGTTGACTAAAACTATTCTATATGACTACATATTGTTAACAGATATAAAAATAATGTAACAAAATTAACTCAATGTAAATTGAATATTAACTTAGTGTTAATTTAAATTACTTTTAAAATTTCAAACTATACCCAATAGATATTTCTGTCCCATATTCTCTTAGAGAATAAAGTTGATCAGCAGTATTGAAAGACTCATACACACTTTCTTTCTTATTATTTAACAGGTTTTTAATTTTTAAATCTATAGAAGTATTATTGTCTTTGCCAACTGTCTTATTTAAGTTTAAATTTAAATTGTGGAAAGGACTAGAATATACATCAGGAACAATTCCTGTCCCGACTACCTCAAGAGTTTTACCTTGTACATTGTAGTATATACCTGCTTCAACACCTAAATCTGTATTTTTATAATTAAAGCTAGAGTTTATCAGAAATGGAGATTGACCTTGCAAGTCTCTAGTTTTAGAAATTATTTCACCATCTCTTGCGGCTAAAACTCTTCTATTATATTCATCCTCATACATTTTTAACGATGACTTTATATATGAAGCATTAACTGTGAATTTTAATTTTTCCTGTTCATTTGACAAAAAGGTTAAAGGTTTTCTAAATTCAAATTCAAATCCATATACATTAGCAGATCCTAAATTTCTTGGGGTTAATTGATTAGGTGCAGATGCAAAAAATGAAAGCTCGATAGGATCCTTAAAGTCTTTATAAAAGCTACTGAAAGCAATTATCTCTTCTTTGTCTCCAAAGATCTCGTATCTTAAATCAAAGTTATTTATGTAAGAAGGTCTTAAATCTAAATTTCCAATGAACATCCTTCCTGTTATTGCATCAAAAATCTGAGCCCTGGACGCTTCCTTAAAAGATGGCCTTGCTGTAGAAATTGAGTATGATGTTCTAAAGTTTGTATTATCATTAACAGCGTAAATAAAATTAGCTGATGGGAATATGTCTAATTTATCTATAATTTTAGTATTGTTAAATATTTCACTCCCACTTTGATTTTGGCCTGTATAAAATGATTTAAAGTTTTCAGCTCTTAGCCCAATGATGGATTTAAGTTTTTCAGAAATATTAAATTCATTGGAAGCATAAACAGCTAAATTTCTTTGCTCACCCTCATAAGAATTTGCTGGTTTATAAGAGTCTCCAAATACCATATGTGTTCCTGACTGATTTGAGGTAGTCCACAAATTTTCTGTTAATAATAAATTATCAGCTATACCATTTTCAACATTTTGAGTTGTTGAGGTAAAGGAAAAATTATCTATCTCAAAATCACGAGTTTTATATGTGAATGCTCCACCGAATTTTAATTTAGCAGGCTCATCAAAAAGAGTGTACTTTTTTAAAAAACTTAACTTTGAAGAAATATTAATTTCCATTAAGTCTCTCCAAATTCTTACAGGGTACCCTGATGAACTAGGCCTTATACCATAGCTTCCCTCATCTGTTCTCATAAAAGGAGTTATTTTATGATCAAGATCTTTTACTATTGAAATTGTTGGAGATATTTTCCACTCTGTTTTCCATCCATCATCTCTTGTATGAGTTCCAACTATTAATGCATTACTTACAGATCTTTGAGTATATAAAATAGCATCTTTAAATACATCTACAAAACCACTTCCACCTCCGCCTTGAGCTACTTGTTGGTAATAATATCCGGCTGTAGATTCTCCATTTTGAATATGTAATAAAGTTAGCTTATATTTTGATCTATCCCTTTTGTAAACAACTCCTAGTAAACCATTTAATAACACATTATTGATCCCCTCGTCTCCAACACTAATTCTCTTCGCTTCTAATTCATTTACTGAGGAATCATTTTCATTTTTAATTAAATTATTGTCTATTCTATCTTTAAAAAATGTAGTTGTATTCTTGTATGACATGGACAATTGATAACCTAATCTGTTATTGCCAACTTCAAATTGATTTCCAGAGGTAAATCCAAAGCTAAAATCACTATTACTAGTTCTTCTTTGAGCTGACAACTGTGGATTAAAGGCCGATGTTAATGTTGTTAAACTAGGAGAATTGTCAAAAGTCCCTGGGATAGGCTGATATCTATTTATTGGTAAATTCCTATATCCATTATCAAACCCAAATATATCAGTTTTACTCTTTTTTGATGTTAGATAATTAGAATTATTATGCATTGTTGGGTTGTATGCATGACCAATAGAAAATGAGTTTGTTTTTTTTGACGGAAAATCTTTAGTAACAATATCGATGACTCCGCCTGTAAAGTCAGCAGGATACTCAGCTGAAGCAGATTTTATAACAATTATATTGTCTAATATATTGGTAGGAAAAATATCCATCTGAATTGTATTCCTATTAGGATCTAATCCAGGGATATCCATACCGTTAAGAATTGATTTTGTATATCTATCGCCTAGACCTCTAACATATACATATTTCCCCCCTTGAACTGAAACACCAGGAACAGATTTTACTGCAGATGCAATGTTACTAGCTCCCGATTTTTTAATGCTTTGACTTGAAAGACCGTCTAACATTACAGCAGATTTTTTTTGTAAATCAAGAACAGCAGACTCTGTATTTTTTCTTAATGTTGTTGTTATGACAACAGTTTCTAAAGAATTAGTGTTTAAAGTTACATCGACATTTGTTACTTGATTGCTTTTAACAATGACATCTTCAATTTCTACAGATTGATAACCAACATAAGAATATGTCATTGTATAAGTACCTTCACTTAATTCTATTTCGTAATTTCCATCAAAATCAGAAGAAACTCCCTGAGTAGTACCTTTAACAATAACACTGGCAAATGCCATTGGTTCATCATATTCTCCATCCATTAATGTTCCAGTTATTTTCCCAGACTGTGAATAAGATAGAAATGTTAAAAGTAGAAATGTTAAAAAAGTTAAATTAGTTTTAGTCTTCATTTTTTAATTTATTTATTTGCAAATATCTAATCCAAATGTTAACTAAATGTTTTCTAATATTAACTAATTGTTAATTAATAAAAACAGCAAAACCATCATATGAAATTTCTAGGTTTTGCTGTTTTATTATATTGGCTAGTGGTAACCAATTATTATAGTTTGTTCAAATAATTACCAGCCTAGTGCAGCAGCAGTATTTGAATAAGACCATGCAAGATTTGCTGTATTTGCTCCAACTGTATTTTCGTTAGCCGCTATTGAAGATGCTGTTGATCCAAACCCATCCACAGCTACATTTTCAGCTTTGTTATTAAAGATACTTTCTATTGTTGCTCCTTCTGGAACTACAATTTCAAATGTTCCAAAAGATAATAGTCCTGAGTTATAATTATTAGCAACACCATCATTATCAAGTTCAATATCAGAACTAGCTTTAAAATTCAAGGCATATAAATTTGTTGTATGACCCATTGCGTTAGATCTGTAATCTGCGTATTCACCATCTTCAGTCACTTGACTTCCTATGATAGTGATATTTCGTAACTCAAATTGTCCGTTCAAAGATCCTTCAGGACCATCTATTTCTAGTGCATGGTCAGAAACATCTCCTAAAACTACAACAGCATTATCTATTGTCCCCGAGTAAGCTTGATCTATGTCAAGACCATCATCTCCTTGACCCCAGACAAGTAAATTAGATGCGTTTACAGTTCCTCCAAAAAACTCAATTCCATCATCAGTATTAGCAACTACTTCAATATTATCTATAACAGTACTATTACCAACTCCACCTAAAGTTAAACCATTAATCTCATTGTCTTCTCCTATTAAAGCTCCACCGTGTCTTATAGAAACATAAGTTATGGACCCAGAATTATCTGACGGATCATTGCCTCCGTAAAGTCCAAATGTGTCATCCGCAGGAATACCCTCAATTTGAACCTCAGAAACATCGCCTGAAAATGAAGATGGAGCATATCCTAAGACTATTAGCCCTCCCCATAAACCTCTATCGTTAATTCCTAAGTTTGTCCCAGCAGTTTGTCCTACTTCAATATTATCACTTTCTGATGTCATAATAATTGGGCAATCGACAGTCCCATTAGCATTTAATGTCCCTCCTCTTGCTACAACTAAAGCTGACGCCAAAGATCCTGTTCCAGCAGTACCTTTTATTATCGTGCCACATTCAATATTCAAAGTAGCTCCAGCATCCACAACAACTTTTTGATTTAATACATATATGTTATCACTTGTCCAGTTGTTAACACCTGTAAGCATGCCTGTTACATTAATGTTTTCTGATACAGGATCCGGATCAACTGGTACCACAGGAGGATTGTCATCATTATCACAAGCAGTAAATGTAAATAATGAGATCATTAGTAAAGAGTAAGCTAAATTTTTCATAGATTTTTTATATTATTAATTTTATTACAAAGAAACACCTGTAGTTCTAATTTGTATTTACCAAAAGTTTAAGGAATTGTTATTTAATTGTTAAGAGACTATTTAACTATATATTGAAGCATTATTTTTTGATTTTTAATTATATTGCTACTGATAAATATTTTTAAATGGACTGGGAACAATTACTCTCCTTAAAACGCCAAGGAGATCAAACAAAGCGAATTAGAAAAGAACAAGACGAAAATAGACTTGGCTTTGAAGTAGATTATGATAGAATTATTTTTTCCTCTGAATTTAGAAGCCTTCAAGATAAAACGCAGGTTATTCCTCTGTCCGATAGTGATTTTGTTCATACAAGATTGACACACAGTTTAGAAGTAAGTGTTGTAGGAAGATCATTAGGCAGAAAAGTAGGTTCTAAAATATTACTAAAATACCCCCACCTTAAAGAAATACATGGATATCAATCGAATGATTTTGGAGCTATTGTTGCATCCGCTTCTTTAGCACATGATATTGGTAACCCGCCATTTGGACATAGCGGTGAAAAATCTATAGGCCAATATTTTAAAAAAGGAAATGGCACAAAATACGCTACAGAATTAACTAAAAAAGAATATCAAGATTTGTGTGATTACGAAGGTAACGCAAATGGTTTTAAGATACTTACTCAATCAAGAGTTGGGAGAGAAGGAGGGCTTAGATTAAGTTATGCAACATTAGGAGCTTTTGTTAAATATCCAAAAGAGTCCTTACCAATCAAACCAACAAATAATGTAAGTGATAAAAAATTTGGAGTTTTTCAAAGTGAAGTTTCGGTATTTAATGATGTTTTTAATGAACTTGGATTAATTGATAACAATAGTAAGTTTAGACATCCACTAGCTTTTTTAGTAGAAGCAGCGGATGATATATGTTATACAATAATTGATTTTGAAGATGGTATTAATCTAGGGCTCATTGAAGAGGAGTTTGCTCTTGAGTATTTAATAAACTTAGTTAGAGATAGTATTAATATTGATAAATATAATTCACTTACCAATAAACAGGACCGTGTAAGTTATTTAAGAGCATTAGCGATAAACACCTTAATAAACGAAGTAGTAGAAATTTTCATTACTAATGAAGAAGAAATTTTAAAAGGAAATTTTAACTCCTCATTACTTGATAAAAGTAAATTCTCAGCTCAAATTAATGATATAATTAAATTAAGTGTTAGTAACATTTATCAATCAAAAGAAGTAATTGAAAAAGAAATTTCAGGATATAATATTATTAATAAACTTCTTGACACGTTTATTATATCACTTAATAATTATGAAGAAGGAACCGAGAGTAGTTATGATAAATTAATATTACATCTATTACCTAATCATATTAATTTAAAAGGATCTAATTTGTATGATAGGTTAATTGGAGTATGTCATTTTATATCTTCCATGTCAGACTCTCAAGCTGTGACTATGTATAAAAAAATTACTGGGCACCAATTTTAAAACTCCCTGATAGTTTTTTCTAGGCTAGTTTTATCAAGCCCTATTGATTCTTTTAATTTTTTAGTATCTCCATGTTTGATAAAAACATCAGGCACTCCTAAAACTTTGACTTTATTTGAATAATTATTTTCAGACATAAATTCTAATACAGAACTGCCAAAACCACCAGCTTTCACTCCATCTTCTATTGTGATTATCTTATCACCCCTTTGACATACTTTATGTAATATTTTGGTGTCAATTGGTTTAATAAACCTCATATCATATAAACTAAGGTCAAGTTTATTTGAAATATCTATTACCTCGTTTATAACTGTCCCAACACATAATATACTTAATAATTTACCACTTCTAATCTGTTCACCTTGTCCAATTTTCACTTCTTCGTACTTCTTTTTCCAGTCTAGGATCAGCCCTCTTCCTCTTGGGTATCTGATCGCAATTGGACCTCTATTTTTAAGTTGTGAAGTGTATAAAATATTTCTGAGTTCTATTTCATTTCTTGGAGCAGAAATAATTAAGTTAGGAATGCACCTTAAATAAGAAATATCAAATACACCATGATGAGTAGCACCATCATTTCCAACCAGCCCAGCCCTATCAATACAGAATATTACAGGAAGTTTTTGTATTGCTACATCATGAATAATTTGATCATAAGCCCTTTGCAAAAAAGTCGAATAGATTACACAAAAAGGAATTAATCCTTGAGTGGCAAATCCTGCAGCTAATGTTACAGCATGCTGTTCAGCGATACCAACATCAAAAGCTCTTTCCGGAAACTCTTGAATCATATACTTTAGAGAACTACCGGTTGGCATTGCAGGAGTAATCCCAATAATTTTATTATTTTTTTTTGCTAAATCTAAAACTGTTAACCCAAAAACATCTTGGAATTTTGGAGGTAGTTGGTCATTTTCATTTTTATGAACTATACCAGTTTTATTGTCAAACTTTCCAGGTGCGTGATACTTAATTTGATCTTCTTCAGCTAGTTTTAACCCTTTTCCTTTCTTAGTAATTATATGTATTAATTTTGGCCCCTTCATTTTCTTGGCTTTACTAAATACCGCTAATAATGAAGACATATTATGACCATCTATTGGGCCTAAATATTCAAAATTTAATAACTCAAAAATGTTATCTGTTTTATTACCATTGACTTTTACTGAACAAAGATAGTCTTTCAAAGCACCCACACTTGGATCTATCCCAATTGAATTGTCATTTAAGACAACTGTAATATTAGAATCAGTAACTCCAGCATGATTTAAAGCTTCAAATGCCATTCCACTTGCAATTGATGCATCACCTATTACCGCTATATGTTGTCTTTCTTGTTCATTTTTTATTTTTGAAGCTAAACTCATTCCAAGAACAGCTGAAATTGAAGTAGAAGAGTGGCCTACTCCGAAGCTATCGAATTCACTTTCATTTAACTCTGGGAATCCACTAATTCCACCAAACTCTCTGTTAGTGTGAAAAATATTTTTTCGTCCAGTTAATATTTTATGGCCATATGCTTGATGACCAACATCCCAAACTAATTTATCATAAGGAGTATTAAATATATAGTGAAGTGCAATTGTTAATTCAACAGTTCCTAAACTAGCACCTAGATGACCTTCTTTAATTGACACAATATCAATTATAAATTTTCTAAGGTCTTTAGCGAGTTCAGTTAAGTCTTTTTCAGAAATGTTTTTTAAATCCGTAACTCCATTTACTCTGTCTAAAAATTTCAAAATCAACCTTTTAAATTAAAAAATAAATTTATGAAATTAATTCTCAAAACGGAGGCATAATTTCAAAAAACCAATTTGTAATTCGTTGTTAATATCCTTAATTTCACAGACCTTAAAGCTAGTTTTAATAATTATGAAGAATAAATTTTAGTATATGGATTTTGATATTGTAATTATTGGAGCAGGGTTATCTGGAATAGGTGCTGCCTGCCATTTGGAAAGAAAAAATCCAGAAAAAAAATATAAAATTTTAGAGGCTAGAGAAGAAATTGGTGGAACATGGAGTTTATTTAAATATCCAGGTATTCGCTCTGATTCAGATATGTATACTTTTGGTTATTCATTCAAAACTTGGGATGATGATAAGTCTTTTGCTGATGCTCCATCTATTCTAAAGTATTTAAATGAAGCAACAGAGGAGTATAATGTTAAAGATCATATTAATTTCAACCAGAAGGTAACACATTACAATTTTGATACTAAGCAAAAAGTTTGGACGATTACCGCTGTAAACCCAACCACTCAAGAAAAAACTTTATATACAGCTCAATTCATATTTATAGCTAGCGGTTATTATAATTATGATAATGGTTACACACCTAAATATAACGGAGTAGAAAATTTTAAAGGTCAATTTTTACATCCTCAAAAATGGAATAATGATTTAGACTATAAAAATAAAAAAGTTGTAGTAATTGGAAGCGGAGCCACAGCCGTGACTATCGTTCCTACAATTGCAGATGATGTCGAAAAAATCACAATGCTACAAAGATCTCCTACATATATTGCAGCTTTGCCAAATAAAGACAAAATTGCAAAAATTATAAAAAGATTTCTGCCAAAGAAAATTGCACATATCATTGTTAGAGGAAAAAATATTTTAACTGGAATACTTTTTTATAATCTGTGCAGAAAGTTCCCAAAAACAATGAAAAGATATGTTCTCAATGGAATTAAAAAGGAATTAGGAGATTTTCCATTAGAACCTCACTTTTCACCAAATTATAAACCTTGGGACCAAAGATTTTGTTTAGTTCCTGACGGTGATTTTTTTAAAGCAATTAAAAAAGGAAAAGCTTATGTTGAAACAGATATTATAGATACTTTCAAGGAAAACGGGGTTTTACTAAAATCTGGAAAATTTTTAGAAGCTGATATTATCATTAGCGCTACTGGATTAAAACTACTTCCTTTTGGAGGTGTAAAAATATCATTGGATAACACACCTTTTGATATTACAAAACAGTTTATTTATAAAGGATTAATGTTAAGCGAATTACCAAATTTCTTTGTTTTTGCTGGTTATACAAATGCCTCATGGACTTTGAAAAGTGATTTAACTAGTGAGTATATTTCGAGAATGCTAAAATATTTAGATAAACATAGTTACAAATCTGTTGAGGCTAAAGTGATTGAAGAAAATTTGGGAGAATTACCTTTAATTAATTTAGATTCAGGGTATATCCACAGAGCCAAACATATATTACCAAAACAAGGCGATCAGTTTCCGTGGAGATTATACCAAAATTATATTTTAGATTATAAAGTCTTACGATTAAATAAAATAAAAGATAAAAGGCTATTATTCAATTAAGTTGCATAGAGTTATTAATATCCTTAATTTCAACTTCTTAAAACCTCAATCATATTAATATGAAGAATTTAATATTTTGTTTTTTTACTACCCTTACTGTTTTTTCTCAAAATGAATTGACATCAACAATTAATAATTACCTAGAGGATAATATGTCTAGATATTTATTTTTGGATTCTGATATTGATGAATTTACTATCAATAATGAAATTAATTCTGAGAGTATGGATATGAAAATACTATACATAAATCAGACCCACAATGGTTTAAAAATTCATAATGCCATCTCAACTATTTCAATTAAGGAGAACGAGGTATTTCATTATGCAAATAATTTCATTAGTAATATTGATGAAAAAATTAACTCTACTGAGCCACTCATTAGTGCTAAAGCAGCTATCATAAATACAGTTAATCATTTTGATTTAGGACAACTAGAGAGTTTGGAGGAGATAAGTAATACAGATAAAAACTTTATTTTTAATTCTGCTGGCGTCTCTCAACATGAGATTCCGGTTAGTTTAGGATATTTTAATTTAAATGAAAATAGCATCAGGCTAGTATGGGATTTAAGCATACACTCAACTAATGGGAAATTTTGGTATAGCGTAAGAGTTGATGCATTAACTGGAAGTATAATTGATAAGTCAGACTGGATTATCAATTGTAATTTTGAGCCGTCAAATTCTATTGCCTCAAATAAAACATTTGAATCTTTAAATCAAACAAATAACAAGTCTATTTTAAATGATGGGTCTCAGTATAATGTTTTCGCATTACCAGCTGAAAGTCCTATTCATGGGCCTAGACAACTTTTATTAGAGCCATCAAATGATTTAGCTTCACCATACGGATGGCATGATACTGATGGTATTGATGGTCCTGAGTACACAATTACTAGAGGAAATAATGTTTGGGCTAGAGAGGATATTGACGGACAAGGTGGTCAAGGATATTCTCCGGACGGAACCACTGAGCTAAATTTTGATTTTGAATTAGATTTTGAGCAGGAACCAATTGGTTATCAAGACGCTTCGTTAACTAACCTTTTTTATACCAATAACATGATGCATGATATATGGTATCAATATGGTTTTGATGAAGAGAGTGGAAATTTTCAAGAAAATAATTATGGAAATTCTAGCTCACCTTGGGGAAGCGGAGATTCAGTCACTGCTGATGGTCAAGATGGTGATGGAATGAATAATGCTAGTTTTGGAACTCCCCCCGATGGAGGAAATCCAACAATGACCATGTATTTATGGAATGGACCCTCAGGAGAACCACTAACTATTAATAATAGTTCTATGGCAGGCTCCTATCCAGCTATACCTGCTGGTTTTGGAGTTGGGCTTCCAAGTGAAAACCCATTAACTGCTGAGCTTGCTCTTGTAACTGACGCACCAGTTATTAATGGAGACTCATATGATGCTTGTCAAAGTATAACAAATGGAAGTGAAATTGCTGGAAAAATTGCAGTTATTAGAAGAGGAACTTGTGAATTTGGGTTTAAAATTCTTGCTGCTCAAGCTCAAGGAGCAATAGGTGTTATAATGGTAAACAATGTCCCTGGTGGGGCAATTTCAATGGGGGAAGGAGCTGATGATGCTAGCAATACTCCTCCGTCAGTAATGGTATCTCAAGATATTGGAGAAGGTATTATTTCTACTTTACTTTCAGGAGAATCTATAAGTGCTTCGTTATTGGACACTTCTGGATTTGATGTTGATGGTAGCTTTGATAATGGAATTGTGGCACATGAATATGGACACGGAATATCAAATAGACTTACTGCGGGAGCATCTACTACAAATTGTTTACAAAATGCAGAACAAATGGGTGAAGGCTGGTCTGATTGGTTTGGATTAATGATAACAATGGAAGAGGGTGATCAGTCAACAGATCCTAGAGGTATCGGAAATTTTGCTTCTGGAAGGGCTGCTGATGGTAATGGAATTAGAAATGCACCATATACAACTGATTTATCTGTTAATAATTACACATATGATGATTCAAATAACGAAGCAAGTGTTAGTCAACCTCATGGAGTTGGATTTGTCTTCGCTACTATGCTTTGGGATTTAACTTGGGCATATGTAGATAAATATGGGTTTGATTCTGATTTATTTAATGGTAATGGTGGGAACAATAAAGTAATGCAGTTAGTATTAGACGGATTAAAGCTACAACCTTGTAGCCCTGGATTTATTGATGGAAGAGATGCGATTCTTGCTGCAGATATGGCATCCACTGGAGGCCAAAACCAATGTCTTATTTGGGAAGTTTTTGCAAATAGAGGATTAGGGTATAATGCCTCTCAAGGAAATAGTGGAGATAGAACGGATCAGGTTGAAGACTTTAACTTACCACCAGACGAAGATCCAACTCTAGAAAATTGTGAAGTTCTAAGTTTAGAAAATATTACAAATTTAGCATCAGTTTATCCAAACCCATCTAACGGATTAGTAAGTATCTCATCCGAATATATTAATGGACAAACAACTGTACAATTAATTGATATTAACGGAAGACAGGTATTTAATAAAAACTATAATTTTGAAAATAAAATTAATTTAAATTTTGAAAACATCAGTTCAGGAATTTATATTCTAAAATTGAAAAATAACAATATATTTTATAATTATAAATTAATTTTAAAATAGTTAGACCCATGATTCTAAATTATGATTCTAATTATTTTATGCAAAAGGCAATAGATGAAGCTAAATTTGGGTTAAACAAAGGCGAAGTTCCTGTCGGAGCCGTTATTGTAATTGACAATAAAATTATTGCTAGAACGCACAACTTAACAGAAACTTTGTGTGATGTAACCGCTCATGCTGAAATTTTAGCAATTACCGCAGCATCTAATTTTTTAGGCAGTAAATATTTACACGATTGTACTCTTTATGTAACACTTGAACCTTGTCCTATGTGTTTAGGGGCTTTATATTGGAGTCAAATTTCTAGAATTGTGTATTCTGCAAAGGATAAAAAAAATGAGTTTAATGGCTTTCAACCAAAAATTCATCCAAAAACTACGATTGAGGGTGGAGTTTTAGCTAATCAAACTGAGATAATGTTAAAGGAGTTCTTCAAAAGTAAAAGAAGCTGATAGAAAGCTTTTATTTTTCGCAAATTATAATAAGTGATAATGTTAATGTTAAGTTAAAGTCTAAAATCTGACTTATTTAATCCAACTTTGGCACACGCTTTGCAAAAACAGATGTAATTAGTTAAAATAAATTAACTAATAAACTAAAAACCAATTTTATGAAAAATGTATTAAAACTAAACAAATTACTATTTTTATTAACCTTCAGTTTTTTTATTATCTCATGTGATAATGATGATAATGATGCTCAAACACTTCCTGAAGAATTAACAATTGTAGAAACAGCTGCGGCTACTCCAGAACTAAGTATACTTGTGGAGGCTCTAACAGCGGCAGATGGAGATTTAGTAACTACTTTAAGTGGTGGAAATTTTACTGTATTAGCCCCTACAAATGACGCTTTTGCAGGATTTCTTTCAGCTAATGGATTTGCATCCTTAGACGAAGTTCCTACTGATGTTTTATCTAACATATTACTAAATCATGTAATTACAGGCAGTGTTATGTCTACAGATTTAGCATCTGCTGGATCTGGCTACACTACTACTAATGCAACAAATATGGACGGTGATAACTTGAGCTTATATTTCACCACTTCTAGTGGAGTAGAATTTAATGGACAATCTAGTGTTGTTTTAGCAGATGTTCCTGCATCTAACGGAATTGTTCATGTAGTTGACGCGGTTATTGGACTACCAACAGTAGTGACTTTTGCAACGTCAAATCCAACGTTTGAAACTTTAGTTGCTGCATTAACTAGAGATGATTTAGGTGAAGATTTTGTGTCAATTTTATCAACTACAGATGAGCCTTCGCCCTTCACAGTATTTGCACCAACTAATGACGCGTTTGCATCATTACTTTCAGAACTTGGTGTTAACTCGCTGGGTGATATAGATGCTGCAACACTTGAACTTACATTAGCTACACATGTTGTAGTTGAGGCAAATGTTAGATCTGGAGATTTAACAAACGGAATGAGTATTACAACAATAGGAGATGGTTTAACTGTTTCACTAGATGCTGGCCCACAGCTTATCGATTTAAATGATAGAATTGCTAACATTATTGCGGTAGATGTACAAGCATACAATGGAGTAGTGCATGTTATTGATAAAGTAGTTTTACCACAGCTATAGATATAAACTACATCAATTAAAAAAAAGCCATCTTTAGATGGCTTTTTTTTATTCATATAATTGTTAGAGATTTTTTATTTTTTTGACTTATTCATTTTATCTATATTTTCTTGAGTAAGCATGTAATCTTTGACATCTTTGTCTTTCCAACGGTAATAAGAAAAAACGGGAAAAACAAAAAAGAATAAACCTATTACTCCTGTTCCAGTTAATTGATCACCAGTGATATTAAAGTCAATGATTAAATTAAAAACCTCAAAGTCTATTGCTAGATTTTTTAAAAAAAGACCTGTGAAAATTAATATTAAGCTAATAATTGATGTGATAATAATTAATCTTTTCATCAATACTATTTATGAACCAATTTTTAAGTTCAATTCATCAAGTTGTTCAGTGTCTAATTTAGAAGGAGAATTAATCATTACATCTCTACCAGAATTATTTTTTGGGAATGCAATAAAATCTCTTATACTTTCTTGACCACCTAAAATTGCAACTAATCTATCTAACCCAAAAGCAATACCTCCGTGAGGTGGTGCTCCATACTCAAAGGCATTCATTAAAAATCCAAATTGCTCTGTTGCATCTTTATCTGAAAAACCAAGATGCTTTAGCATTAATGCTTGTATTTTTTTGTCGTGAATTCTAATTGATCCACCACCAATTTCATTTCCATTTAAAACTAAATCGTATGCGTTAGCTTTGACTTCTCCAGGATTAGTTTTAAGTAATTCAAGTTGATCTAATTTTGGAGACGTAAATGGATGATGCATAGCGTGGTACTTGTTTGAATCTTCATCCCATTCTAAAAGTGGAAAATCTGTAACCCATAAAGGCGCGAATTCATTAGGATTTCTTAGGCCTAAATTTTCAGCAACATGTAGTCTTAGAGCACTTAATTGTGCACGAACTTTATTTTTTTCACCAGATAATACGAAAATAATATCTCCTTTTTTAGCACCTGTGATTTCACCCCATTTAGCTAAATCTACTTGGTTAAAAAACTTGTCAACGGATGATTTAAAACTATTGTCCTCGTTATACTTTGCATAAATCATCCCTGACGCACCAATTTGTGGTCTTTTAACCCATTCTATGTATTTATCAATTTCTTTTCTAGTAAAAGAACTTCCTCTAGGAACAGCAATGCCAATTATTTCTTCTGATTTATTAAAGACATTAAAATCTGTATGTTTTGCAACATTGTTGAGGTTTCCAAACTCCATTCCAAATCGAATATCAGGTTTGTCACAGCCATATTTTTCCATAGCTTCATCATAACTAATTCTAGGGAAGTTTAAAATATCAATATTTTTAACACTTTTAATCAGATGTTTTGTTAGTCCTTCAAAAGTGTTTAGAATATCTTCTTGATTAACAAACGACATTTCACAATCAATTTGTGTAAACTCTGGCTGTCTATCAGCTCTTAGATCCTCATCCCTAAAACATTTTACAATTTGAAAATATTTATCTAGGCCCCCTATCATTAATAGCTGTTTAAATGTTTGAGGAGATTGAGGTAAAGCATAAAATTCACCCTCATTCATTCTAGATGGCACTACAAAATCCCTAGCACCTTCTGGTGTCGACTTTATTAAATAAGGAGTTTCGACTTCTATAAAATCTCTAGATGATAAATAATTTCTTACCTCTTGAGATACTTTATGCCTTAAAACTAAATTACTCTTTAAAGAATCTCGTCTTATATCTAAGTATCTATATTGCATTCTCAATTCATCACCTCCATCAGTATTTTCTTCAATTGTAAATGGAGGAACTTTAGACTCATTAAGAACTGTTAAGTTAGACACCAAAATCTCAATTTCACCAGTTTTAATATTTGAATTTTTAGAACTTCTTTCAATTACCTCTCCAGTAATTTGAATAACAAATTCTCTACCCAGTGATTTAGCATTTTTCAAAATTTCTTTTGAGGTTCTTTCTTCATCAAAAATTAATTGTGATATTCCATAGCGGTCCCTAAGATCTACCCAAACTAGAAAACCTTTATCTCTAGATTTTTGTACCCATCCAGATAAAGTCACTTGTTTTCCTAAATCTGAAATTCTTAATTCACCGCAATTATGAGTTCTGTACATAGTTTAATTATTGTTACAAATTTAATAAGATATTACTTATATCTAATTTTTATCCACAATTTAAATTTTTCTATCATTAAAAATAGTGAAGGAACAACAAATAAGGTTAAAAAAGTAGCAATCATTAACCCTGCGATAACTGTTTTAGCAAGTGGACCCCAGAATACAAAATTATCACCCCCAATGTAAATATTGGCATTAAAATTACTAAATAATGTATAAAAATTGATATTAAAACCTATTGCTAATGGAACTAATCCTAAAATAGTAGTTATTGCTGTCAATAATACTGGCCTAAGTCTGGATTTACATGATTCGACTATAGAATCAAATTTTAGCTCCATATCATTTTTGGTATTTTCAGGATCTAATTTTTTTCTTTCAAGAAGAATTTGAGAATAGTCTAATAAAACTACTCCATTGTTAACTACTATCCCAGAAAGTGCAATAATTCCCATCATTGTCATCATTATAATAAATGGACTACCACTTATAACTAAGTGCCCAAAAACTCCAATTAAACTCAGGAAAATGGCAATCATTATAATTGTAGGCTTGCTTATTGAATTAAATTGGTAAATAAGTATCAAAAAAATTAGTCCTAAACCAGTGAAAAATGCTGATAATAAAAATTTACCATTCTTATTTTGTTCTTCAATTTGACCCGTGTAATCAATATTAACTTCACTCAAATCTTTTTGAAAATTTGACATTTCATTTTCAATTTGAGAAACAATTGCACCAGCATCAGTATATCCAGATGATAACCCCGAATAAATAGTTACAATTCTTTTAAAGTTTTTGTGTTTTATCTCACTGTATGTTGTAGTTATTGATTTACTGGTTAGTGAAGAAATTGGTATTTCTTTGGTTTTTCCATTTGAGGGATCTTTAAAAGTCAGGTTTTGGTCATATAAAGAATTTTCTGATAATCGATCTTTGTTGTTGAATCTCAGATTTATATCATAATCTTCACCTTCGGATTTATACACCCCTACTTTAGCTCCAAACAATGCTGTTCTAAGCTGTTGACCAATTTGGCCAGTACTAACTCCTAGTTCGCCTGCCTTAACTCTATCTACACTAATCAAATTTATAGTTCTTGATTTATTAACATCAATTTTTAATTCTTCAATTCCAAGAATGTTTCTTTTGTTAATGAATTCAGTAATCTGTTCAGCTTTATTTATAAGCAAAGAATAGTTTTTTCCTGTAAGCTCAATGTTAATTGGATAACCAACTGGTGGTCCTGAGGCATTTTGCTCAACAGAAATTGATAAACCTGGGTATTTGTTTTTAAGCTTGTCTTGTATCTCTTTTCTAAGTAATCTTGAACTAACTCCGTTTCTATATTTAAAGCCTCTTAAAGTAAGAGTAATTTTAGCTCTATTTGGCATTTCTGAGCTTGTTCCTAATTCAGTCTCAGGGTTTTCAGAACCTTCACCAACTTGAGAAACGGCACTTTCTACCATAAAATTATATCCTGAATCATCCTTAAATTTCTCAGAATTTATAATTGCATAAACTTCTTTTTCAATTTTTTTTGCGGTTGTATTTGTTTTGTCTATATCAGTTCCTTCTGGATACTGCATAAAAATTATAATTTGTCTTGGATCTTCAGATGGAAAAAACTCAATACTTGTTCTCTGTGACTCAATAGATTTCCCAAAACCATAAAATGATAAGACTAACAATATTATTGCTGATGAAATTATTAAATAGGTACGTTTGCCAATCAATATTTTTTTTAAGGTTTTTTCATACAAGGCGTCAATTTTTGGTAATAATTTTTGTTGAAAATTATTAGCAGCCTTTCTTAGAAATAATCTGTAAATCCAAAAGTTAATAGCAACAAATAATTGTAGAGTTCCAATAAATCTTAACGTCTCGCCAGTCTCCCAACTAAATAACCCGTAGCTTAAAAATGAGACTCCCGATATTGCTAAGAAGGTAGTGATTTTAATGATTCTATTTAAAGGCATATTAGTGTCTTCAATTTTCATCATTTTTGAAACTAGCACTGAATTGAAAAATATAGCAACAAGTAAAGATGAACCCAATACGACAGACAAGGTTATTGGAAAAAAGACCATAAACTTACCAATTCTTCCAGGCCACAACCCTAATGGGATAAACGCAGCTATCGTAGTAGCAGTTGAAATTATTATAGGAAATGCAATTTCTGAAATCCCTTTTTTGGTTGCCTCAATTCTATTAAGGCCTTCTTTTTCCATCAGCCTGTAAACATTTTCAACCACGACTATTCCATTGTCGACAAGCATGCCTAGGCCCATTATTAATCCAAAAAGTATCATCGTATTTAATGTGTATCCCAAGCCATCTAATATTAGTAAAGACATAAACATTGACATTGGAATTGCGAATCCGACAAATAAAGCATTCTTAAACCCTAGAAAAAATAGTAAAACAGTAACAACTAATACAATCCCAAAGATTATACTATTCACTAAATCAATTACTTGATTTTCGGTTAATTCAGACTGATCATTTGTTATGCTGACCTTTAAATTCTTTGGAAAAACATTGCTTAAAGTTTCCTCTACAATTAAGCGAGTTTTAGCTGCAGCTTCAATCATGTTTTGTCCAGATCTTTTTTTAACATCTAACATTACAACAGACTCAGAATTTTCTCTTGCAAAAGTCGTAGACTCTTTTTCTTTAAAACTTACAGTGGCAATATCTTTCAATAAAACAGGACTATCAAATTCTGATTTGACAACAAATTTTTCAAGCTCACTAGGTGAGTTAATTTCACCAATTATACGTAACGTTTTTCTTTGACCACCTTCTATTAAATTCCCTGCAGATATGGACATATTACCATTTTGAATTGAACCTATTACGTCATAGAAGCTAACTTTAGCAGCCATCATTTTATAAATATCAACTGCGATCTCAACTTCTTTATCTAGAGCTCCTCTTATATCGACTTTTTTAATTTCAGTTAACCCTTCAATTTCTTTTTGTAATACTTCTGAATATTCTTTTAGTTTATCTGTAGTATAATCTCCAGAAATATTAATATTTAAGATTGGCATTTCTTCAGTAAAAGTAAGGTTGAAGACACTTGGGTCAACTTTGGCATTATTGAACATAGGCCAATCTTCAGATGCAGTAGCTGCATCAATTTCATCTTTTACCTTAAGTTTGGCTTCTAAAAAACCAATATTATCATTAAATTCTACGATTATTATCGAAAAATTTTCCTGTGATGAGGAAGTGATTTTTTCAATATTATTTAAAGATTTTAATTTGTCTTCCAAAGGCTCGGTAATCAATTTTTCTACATCCTCTGAAGTATTACCTGGATAAATTGAACTAACAAATACTATATTTTCTTTAATTTCAGGATAGTCTTCCCTAGGCATATTTAAATAAGAACTAATTCCTAAGAATAATATTAATGCCATTAAGACATAAATAGTTACACTATTGTTAATAGCCCACGATGAAGGTTTAAACTCTTTTTCCAGATTGCTTTTCAATTTATATTATTTAGTTATTAATGATTTTAACTTCGCTGTTATTGGTTATTTTCCTAGCTCCCTCACTTACTATTTCATCATTTTCAGTTAGACCTTTAAGCACTTCAATAAAATTTCCATTATTTTTTCCAGTTTCAATTATGGTTTTTAAGGCATAATTTTTACCATCTTTATTTATTATTTTATAAACATATTCATCATTGTTACTATCAATATTAATATGATTTAACATGATTAAAATAGCATCTTTGCTTGTGTAGTCGTTAACCTTTAATTTAACATTAAGATTTGGTTTAATTTTATAATTATTACTCGGGATTTCAGCTTCAATTCTATATGTTCTGTTCAATGGGTTTATATAGTTAGCGACTAATCTAATTTTAGATTTTAGAGCTATATTTAACATTGGAGCTTCAATTACAACATCTTTTCCTTTAGTAATTGAATTAATATAATTTTCGGGGACTTTTGATTCAACATACATTTCCTGCATATTTACCAATAGCATTAAGTTTGAGCGTCCAGGATAAACAACCTCACCCTTTTTAACTATTACATTATCAATAATTCCGGCAAAAGGAGCCTTAATTATTGTTTTGTTTAATTGTTTAGTAAGTTGTTCAATTGCCTTACTTTGAGCCTCAAACATTGATTTGGATTCTAAATATTGAATCTCACTTCCAATTTTTTGACCCCACAACCTTTCTTGTCTTTCATAAGTTGTTTTTGCTAGATTATATGTGATTTGAAGTTGAGAAAGCTGCTGTTTTAAACCTCCATCATCAATTGTAGCTAAAATTTGCCCCTTGCCAACACTTTCTCCACTTTCCACAAATAGTTCATTAATAATCCCCGAAAACTCAGGATATATCGATATAATTTTTTCTGATTTCACATCTCCTTGAAGTTCTACGTAGTGATTAAAGTCTTGTTTTATTATTCTAAATGTAGACACAATAGGGTTTTTCGAATTGTTTTCTAATTCATTTAACTTTAAATCAATTAAATTTAATTTTTTATAAATTTCTTGCTGCTTATTATTGATTTCTTCTCGCTTCAATTTGATCAACTCAATATTATTAGACGCAATTACTTCACTCACAGATTTGTTTTCACTTTGACAAGAAAAGATTAAAGAACTGACGATTATAAATATTTTTTTCATAATTAATTTTGATTGTTTTCAGATGTTAATGATTGTAATTTCGCTTTTGAGTTTATTATACTAAGCATGGACATCAAATAGCTTTGTTGGGATTTGTATAATTGTGTTTGAGCTTCCCTCAAATCAAAACTAGATGCTATTCCCTCAGAAAATTTAACTTGATTTTTTCTTTCTATTCTTTCTGCTAATTCAAGATTTCTTTTTTTATTTAAATAATCTTCAATTGCAAATTGGTAATTTCCTTTAGCAAGATTTATTTCGATACTTAATTTCTTTTCAAGTTCACTTAGTTGTAAAGTAGATTTTTCAAGTTCTATCTTAGCCCTAGTAATTTTTGATAATTGCTCGCCTGAACTTAAAATGGGAATATCCATTTTTAAACCAAAAATTGTTGAACCATACCATTTTTGATTTTTATCTGTAAAATTAAAATTATCTGAATATCCAGAATACCCTGCATTTATGAATGCATTTATGGTTGGTAATAGCTTTGTTTTTTCATAAAAAATCAATAATTCTTTAGAAGTTTTTTCATTGTTTTTGATTACGTAATCTGCAGATTTTTTAATGTTACTATTTTCTGAAATTAAAGATAAGTTGATGTTCTTATCTATAAGACTTTCAAAATTATCGGTTAAGTTAATTTCTTGATTAATCTCTAACCCTAGAATAAGGTTTAAAAGCTGTGAGGCTAATTTTTCTTGTAATAAACTATTTTTCAAATTACTTTGTAACCCCGACAAAGTAATTTGTAATTGCTCTACATTTTCTTCTTCAGTAAGACCATTTTCATATATTTTTATTACTTCATTTAATGTGTTTTCAACAATTTTAATGTTCTTATTAATAATGTTAACACTTTCCTTAGCTAATAATACATTTCCATAGGATTCAATGGTGCTTTTTTTAAGCTCCACAGATGTTTTATTTCTAATCCCCTCTTCAATGTCTACATAAATCTGGACCGACTTTAATCCTACAAAATAAGTTCCATCAAAAACTAATTGTTTTAAACTTATATTTCCATCAAGCGATTGCTTTGTTCCAAACCTTAGAGGAATTAAACCTTCTGCTTGATTAATATTGTTGTTAGTTTGGTCTACATCAAAATAATTATTTACCACATCTATTATACTTTGAGTATTATCAAACGCAGCAGCAGGGATTAATGATACTTGTTGTTTTATCCAGTTACTATAGTTTATGCTTGCATTAATTTTTGGTAAGCCAGTCGATATAGTTTCCCATTTTATTGCTTCAGCTGCTTTAATTTGTAAATCTGCAGATTTTAAGGATGCATTATTTAGTTGTGCATAATTTATGGCATCTTCTAAACTAAAATCTAACTTTTCAATTTGTGAATAAACTAAATTATATGAAATCATAAAGATGAAATAGATTTTTTTCATATTATATTTTTAATTATTTAGATAAAAATTTTCTAATTTTTCTAATCCTTTTTTAGTTACAATTGCTCTTAAATGATATTCAGAATAGCTTTCCATTAACACACCTGGATTAAACAATTCTGTAGGAAATATCTCAGGGTTTCTTATTCCCATAATCCCATTAAAATATAATCTAGAAATAAGCTCTAAATTTATTTTTTTTCTAAATAAACCCTGAGTAATGCCTTTTTGTAAACTTTTTTTTGTTGACTCTAATACAAAATCAAATTTTTTAATCTTCAATTCTTTATGAATTGATGGGTAGTATTTTTGTAGTTGATAATATGGTGAAGTTTTTTCACCCTTCAATGAATTCATTAAAAATATTTTAATGTCATGCAATTCAGTTATCGGGTCTAAGGATTTGGTCTTGATATCATTAATTCCATCAGTGATTTTTTTAAATAAATGAGTAGTTCCAGCTTCAACCAGACTTGTCTTATTATCAAAATAAGTATAGATGGTTTTTTTGGACATCCCTAGTTCATTTGCAATGTCGTCCATTGTTACACTTTTAAAACCAAGCGTCAAAAAAAGGCTTGTTGCTCTATTTATAATAGTCTCTTTCATTTTAGTGAAATTTTAATATTCAAGTCATCAACCAAATTAAAAGAAGCATCTTTATAAGAAGGACTTCCTAAGAAACCAGTTGCATTATTTGAAAAACCGTACTGTTCAGATGGGATACCAAGAAAATTTTTATCAATTATTTTATTATCATTTGAATCTACAAATAAACTAATTGCATAAACCCCCTTTTTTAGTTCAATACTTTTTGTAAAACCTTCAATAGTAACTGCTTCAACAATTGATTTGACCCATCTTTTTTTATCAATATTTTTATTTTTATTATCCTGATTAAAACTTGTCGAGTTATCATATATTGCTAAATATACAGTACCTTTATATTCTATATTATCAATTTCGATATTTAGTTTAAATGTCTGACTATTTATATCAATAACTGCTAATAAAACAATACAAATAAATAGAACTCTAATTTTCATAAAACTTCAAAATGGAGTGCAAATATAGCGGGAAACTATAAATACCACAAAAGTTTCTATAGTTTTTTTGCTATTTAATTTAGTCATCTAATTAATTAGATTATTTTTGCGCTATGTTAACTGTGAATCAATATCGAGAAGTTTTTGTTGATTATCTTAAAAAGTTTCCTATGAATAGGGAACCGACAAATTTATATGATCCTGTTTCATATATTTTAACACTAAAGGGCAAGAGACTTCGTCCAATTTTAACCCTAATGGCAACAGATATTTTTTCTAATTCTTACAAATCTGGCCTTGATGCTGCTTTAGCTGTTGAGGTATTTCATAATTTTTCGCTAGTTCATGACGATATAATGGATTCCGCTGAGCTTAGAAGAGGTCATAAAACTGTACATAAAAAATGGAATGTAAGCACTGGAATATTATCTGGTGATGTAATGTTAATACAAGCATATCAGCTTTTTGAAAATTATGAAGGTGAAGTTTTTGTAGACTTAGCTAAATTATTTAGCAAAACCGCTATTGAAGTTTGTGAAGGTCAACAATACGATGTTGATTTCGAAACAAGAGATAATGTTAAGATATCAGATTATTTGAAAATGATTACTTACAAAACAGCCGTGCTGTTAGGTGCATCTATGAAAATGGGAGCTATAATAGCTCGTGCCAGTAAGCAAGATCAAGATAAAATATACGATTTTGGTAAATACCTAGGAATTGCTTTTCAACTACAAGATGATTATTTGGATGCCTTTGGTGATGAAACTAAGTTTGGAAAAAAAATTGGTGGAGATATCTTAGAAAACAAAAAAACTTATCTTTATTTAAAAGCTATTGAGTTTTTAAGTGAAGACAAGAAAAATCAATTACTTGAATTGTATGCCAATAACAATATTTCTGAGGCTAAAATTAAAAAAACTAAAGCTTTATTTAAAGAAAGTGGATCAGTTGATCATACTGTAAAAGAAATTAAAAAGTATACAAATTCTGCTTTTGAAATTTTAGAATCTTTAAATATTTCAAAAGAAAAAAAGAAATTATTGTATGAATTTGGCAATTCATTAATGGATAGAAAAATATAAATTCTATTTCTTTATTTTGAGCTACTTATTTAGCTAATAATTATATTTTTGATTAAATTTGCTATTAGAAATCCTTCGAAAAAAAAAATGGATAATTTCTCTTTTTTAAATGCTGCTCATTCTGCATATTTTGCTGATTTATATGATCAGTATCTTAAAAATCCTGATTCTTTAGAGCCTAGTTGGAGAGCCTTTTTTCAAGGTTATGACTTTGGAACTAATAATAATTTTATTGAAGAAATTGTTGAAGGTGTAACACACCAAATTCCAGACAGTGTTAAAAAAGAGTTTAATGTTATCAATTTAATTGATGCATACAGATCCAGAGGTCATTTATTTACAAAAACTAATCCAGTTCGAGATAGACGAACTTACAACCCAAATCTTAGAATTAATAATTTTGATTTAGATGAAAGTGATTTAGATAAAATTTTCAATGCAGGTGATATTTTAGGTATTGGCCCACAACCATTAAAGGTAATTGTTCAACACCTAGAGGCAATTTATTGTGATGCTATAGGTGTCGAATATATGTATATTAGAAATCCTGAAAAAAGAAAATGGATACAAAACTGGATCAATAAAAATGATAATCATCCAACTTTTAGTCCAAATCAAAAAAAGCATATTCTAAAGAAATTAGTTCAGGCAGTTTCCTTCGAAAATTTTTTACATACTAAATATGTTGGACAAAAAAGATTTTCTTTGGAAGGGGGAGAGTCTTTAATTCCAGCGCTAGATTCATTGATAGAAAGTGCTGCAAATCTTGGTGTTGAAGAATTTGTTATGGGTATGGCCCATAGAGGAAGACTTAATACATTAACAAATATATTTGGTAAATCACCCAAAGCAATCTTTAGTGAATTTGAGGGTAAAGATTATGAGGAGGAGGTATTTGACGGAGATGTCAAGTATCATTTAGGCTGGACTAGTAATAGAGAAACAGATACGGGTAAAAAAGTAAATATTAGTATTGCACCTAATCCGTCTCACTTGGAAACTGTTGGTTCAGTAGTTGAAGGTATTGTTCGAGCTAAACAAGATAATTTTCATAAAGATAATTTTGAAAAAGTACTCCCAATTATTGTTCATGGAGATGCTGCCATTTCTGGTCAAGGGGTTGCCTATGAATTGATTCAAATGGCAAATTTAGATGGCTATAAAACCGACGGTACAATTCATATAGTTGTAAATAATCAAGTTGGGTTTACCACAAATTATTTAGATGGTAGATCAAGCACATATTGTACTGATGTCGGTAAAGTTACTTTATCTCCAGTAATGCATGTTAATGCTGATGATGTTGAAGCAGTTGTTCATGCCGTTTTATTTGCTTTAGATTTTAGAATGGAATTCAAAAAAGATGTATTTATTGATTTACTTGGCTATAGAAAGTATGGACACAACGAAGGAGATGAACCAAGATTTACTCAACCAAAACTTTATAAAGCTATTTCAAAACATTTAAACCCAAAAGAAATTTACACCAACAGACTTATAAATGAAGGTGTAATTGATTTAAATTATTCTAATAAGTTAGAAAATGACTACAAATTAAGTTTGAATGAATTTTTAGAAGATTCTAAAAATGATGATAAAACTGTCATAACAGAGTTCATGAGTACTGATTGGAAAGATTATCAAAAAGCTAATCAGAACAAGATGCTCGAAGTAATTGATACAACTTATTCAAGGTTGAAATTGGAGAAAATTGTTCAAGTAATTTCAAGTCTTCCAAATGATAAAAAATTTATAAATAAGATTAAAAAACTAGTTAACAACAGATTAACCATGTTCGAACAAGACAAACTCGATTGGTCAATGGCTGAACATTTAGCCTATGGCTCTCTACTTGAAGAAGGGTTTAGTGTTAGAATATCGGGCCAAGACGTTGAAAGAGGAACATTTTCACACAGACATGGTGTTGTTAAAGTAGAAGATAGTGAGGAGGAAATTATTCTTCACAATAATATTGGTGATAATCAAGGTCTTTTTAGTATATATAATTCCTTATTATCTGAATATGCTGTCTTAGGATTCGACTATGGATATGCAATGGCTAGCCCCAAGACATTAACAATCTGGGAAGCTCAATTTGGAGACTTTAGTAATGGTGCTCAAATAATAATTGATCAGTACTTATTTTCTGGTGAAGATAAATGGAAAACCCAAAATGGATTAGTTATGCTATTGCCTCACGGATACGAAGGGCAAGGTGCAGAACATTCATCAGCTAGAATGGAAAGGTATTTACAGTTGTGTGCAAAAGATAATGTTTATGTTGCGAATTGTTCTACACCTGCAAATATGTTTCATATTCTAAGAAGACAAATGAAAGCAGATTTTAGAAAACCATTAGTAGTTTTTACACCTAAAAGTTTGCTAAGACATCCCAAAGTTTTATCAACTGTTGATGAATTTACAAAGGGATCATTTAAGCCCCTAATTGATGACGGCAACGTATTAGATTTAAAAAAAGTTACCACTCTTGTATTTGTAACAGGTAAGTTTTATTATGACTTATTAGATCAAAAAGAAAGGTTAGGTAGAGATGATGTTGCACTTGTTAGAATAGAGCAGCTTTTCCCTTTACCAATTAATTTAATTAAATCAATTATTTCAAAATATTCTCAAGCTGACGATTTAGTTTGGGCTCAAGAGGAGCCCAGAAATATGGGTGCTTATACCCATATTTTATTAAACTTAAATGAAGCAAAAGATTTCAGAGTTGCATCTAGAAGAACATATGGAACTACTGCCGCAGGTAGTACTGTTAGATTTAAAAGAAGACATCAAGAAGTAATAGACTATGTTTTTGACCCAGAAAAAAATAATCAGAGACAAAAAAATAATGCTATATAAAAACAAGATATTATGATTTTAGAAATGAAAGTTCCATCACCAGGAGAATCTATTACGGAAGTTGAGATTGCAACATGGCTAGTTTCAGATGGAGATTATGTGGAAAAAGACCAAGTTATAGCTGAGGTTGATAGCGACAAGGCAACTCTAGAGTTACCTGCTGAGGAAAGTGGAATAATTACTTTAAAAGCCGAAGAAGGTGATGCTGTTGATGTTGGACAGGTAGTTTGTTTGATTGATACAAGTGCAGAAAATCAATCAAAGTCCGAAGAAACGATTCATACAAATGTAAAGAATGAACTACAGGTATCTTCAATAGAAATATCTAAACCTGAATCAAATAGTAAGTCACATATACCAAGTCCCTCAGCAAGAAAAATTATTGCTGAAAATAATTTAGAAATATCTAACATTATTGGATCAGGTAAAGATGGTAGAGTAACAAAAGATGATGCACTTAACTCTAAACCATCAATGGGCTCCACATCAACAAATAATGACAGAAAAGAAACTAGAACTAAACTTTCTATGCTTAGAAGAAAAGTTGCTGAAAGACTAGTTACAGTTAAAAATGAAACTGCAATGTTGACTACTTTCAATGAAGTTGATATGTCTTCAATATTTGATTTAAGGTCAAAATATAAAGAAGATTTTAAAACTAAACATGACGTTAGTTTAGGTTTCATGTCATTTTTTACGTTAGCTGTAGTTAGAGCATTGAAATTATTTCCTGCAGTAAATTCAATGATTGATGGTAAAGAGATGATAACCTATGAATATTGTGATATTAGCATCGCTGTTTCTGGACCAAAAGGATTAATGGTTCCCGTGATAAGACATGCAGAAAAAATGTCTTTCAAAGAAGTTGAGACTGAAGTCAAGAGATTGGCTATTAGAGCTAGAGATTCAAAAATTACAGTTGACGAAATGACAGGAGGAACTTTTACCATATCTAATGGTGGAGTGTTTGGAAGTATGTTGTCAACACCAATTCTTAATCCGCCACAAAGTGGAATATTAGGAATGCATAATATAGTTGAACGACCTGTTGCAATAGAAGGAAAAGTTGAAATTAGACCTATAATGTACTTAGCACTTTCTTATGATCATAGAATTATTGATGGAAAAGAAAGCGTAGGATTCCTAGTAGCTATCAAGGAAGCATTAGAAAATCCAGTTGAGCTATTAATGAATGACAACATAAAATATTCTTTGGATCTGTAAAAAACTTATTTATTATTTATTAAGTATTTATACCTTTACTAAATAATGGTTATTGATACTCACACTCATTTATATTTAAAAGAATTTGCAGCCGATATTGATGATGTAATTAATCGCGCTAAAAATTTAAAAATAAATAATTTTTTTCTCCCAGCTATAGATTCTTCTCATACTGAGGCTATGATCTCTTTGAAAAATGCATATCCAGAAATAATGCACATGATGGCAGGCTTACATCCATGTAGTGTAAAAGATAACTATTTAGATGAATTAAGTCACGTCGAAAATGTGTTAAAAAACCATCCTGTAGTTGCTATTGGAGAAATTGGTATTGATTTATATTGGGATAAATCAACACTAAATATTCAAAAAAAAGCATTCGCATCTCAAATTAGATTAGCTAAAGATTTAAATCTTCCAATTGTAATTCATTGTAGAAATGCATTTGATGAAATTTTTGAAGTATTAGAAAAGGAAAAATCAGAAAAACTCAGAGGTATATTTCATTGCTTTAGTGGTAATTACGAGCAAGCATTGAAAGCTATATCTTTTAATATGAAATTAGGAATTGGAGGAGTTGTTACCTTTAAAAATGGAAAAATTGATAAATTTTTAAAGAAAATTCCATTAGATAATTTAGTTCTTGAAACAGATTCACCTTATTTAGCACCGCCCCCCTTTAGAGGCAAAAGAAATGAGAGTTCTTATTTGTCAATAATTATTGATAAATTGACTGAAGTTTATGAAATACCGGCTGAAAAAATAATAGAAATTACTTCAAGTAATGCAATTGAATTATTTAAAATTAAAGTATGAATAAATCAAAAATATTGTTAATATACACTGGTGGAACTATTGGAATGGTCAAGGAGGCTAACCAACCTTATTTAAAGCCTTTTAATTTTGAAAATATTTTAGAAAGGGTTAAAGAAATTAAACTACTTAATTGTCAATTAGAAACCGTTTCTATTAACAATCCAATTGATTCTTCAAATATTCAAATTGAAAATTGGATTGAATTAGTTGAAATAATAAAAACCAATTATAATTCTTTCGATGGGTTTGTCATTCTTCATGGCACAGATACCATGAGCTATACAGCATCAGCTTTAAGTTTTTTAATTCAAAATTTAACTAAACCAATTATTTTAACTGGTTCCCAATTGCCCCTTGGGGATTTAAGGACAGATGCAAAAGAGCATTTAATCACATCAATTCAATTGGCTAGACCTATTCACCATTTTGAGAAACATCATTCTTCAACCCAAAGCACTAATTCAATTAAAGAAGTTTGTCTATATTTTGATAATAAACTTTTTAGGGGGAATAGAACTACTAAGGTTAACTCTGACCAATTTAAAGCATACGCGAGTTTTAATTATCCTGAACTCGCAAAATCAGGTGTAGATTTAAAAATTAACTTTGAAGATTTATACAAACCTCAAAACTCTAGTCCAATTTTTTATGACAAACTTGATGATAGAGTTTCTGTAATGAGATTATATCCTGGTATTTCTAAGCAAAATGTTAAGCATATGTTTTCAGACAATTACTCTAAAGTAGTAATTATCGAGTCTTATGGATCTGGTAATATATTCAATTACAAATGGTTCATAGATGAGTTAAAATCGTCTATAGAAAAAGGAAAATATATTATAAATGTTTCTCAATGCCCAAAAGGAAGTGTAAAAATGGGTAAATATGAGTCTTCCTTTAAGTTAGTAGAGTTAGATATTATCTCTGGAAAAGACATCACCTTAGAGTCTGCAATAATTAAATCAATGTTTTTATTATCAATGAAAATTGATTTTAAAAACTTTAAAAAGATGTTTGAACTCAGTATTAGTGGAGAAATCTCTTAAAATAACCCAGTATTTATTTTAAGATTAGTTTTTTTTTCAGTTTATTTGCTAGAATGTAATTTGATTTAGAGAGGTGGCCGAGTGGTCGAAGGCGCACGCCTGGAAAGTGTGTATACATCAAAAGTGTATCGAGGGTTCGAATCCCTTCCTCTCTGCACAAATATTTATTATTTAAAATTGCATTTTTTTTATATCTTTAAACCCAAAATAAATTAAAAGAAATTAAAATGAAAAGATTATCTATCATTACAGTATTATCAATTTTTATGATAACTAGCTTAAATGCTAAAACTAGTATATTACAAGATGAAGCTCAAGAAGTTACTGAAACTGCTGTTGATTCAAGTGTAGCTGAAGTAACTCCAGTTATGGAAACTGTTGAAGAAACTCCAGTTGTAGAGGAAGTTGAAAGTGCTAACTTTCACCAAGAATTAAAAAAGAGATTTATTGAAGGAGGTCCTGGATTTATGGGAATTGTTTTATTATGTTTAATACTAGGATTAGCAATAGCAATTGAAAGAATTATATATTTAAATTTAGCGACTTCTAACTCAGACAAGTTAACTAGTGATGTTGAAGATGCGCTTAAATCTGGAGGCTTAGATGCTGCAAAAGAAGTTTGTAGAAACACCCCTGGCCCTGTTGCTTCAATATTTTATCAAGGATTAGATAGAGCTAATGAAGATTTAGAATCTGCTGAAAAAGCTGTTGTTGCTTATGGTGGTGTTCAAATGGGTCAGCTTGAAAAAAATGTATCATGGATATCTTTATTTATCGCTTTAGCACCAATGCTAGGTTTCATGGGAACAGTAATTGGTATGATTCAGGCTTTTGACAAGATTGAAGCAGCTGGAGACATGCAGCCATCTTTAGTAGCTGGAGGTATTAAAGTTGCCTTACTTACAACTGTATTTGGTCTTATTGTAGCAATTATTTTACAAATATTTTACAATTATATTATATCTAAAATTGATAGTATTGTAAATGATATGGAAAATGCTTCAATATCTCTTATGGATTTATTAGTTAACAATAAAAAATAATTATGAATTTATATAAAGGAACATACTACACAGCTGGTATACTATCTTTAATAGGTATACTTTTAGTTGGATTTATAATTCAAGGATCTACCGACCTAATAAGTACGCTATTGTATATAGCATACATTATATTAGCTCTAATTATATCTTTTGTTTTATTCTTTACGTTAAAAAACATTACGTCTAATAAAGATTTGCTATTAAGTACTACTAAGGTTGTAGGAATATTTTTAGGTACAGCATTAATCTGTTACTTTGTTTTGTCATCTGGAGAAGAAACTCCTTTAAGAGATGGTAATATTCTATCTGCATCTGGCTCTAAATTAGTTAGCGCAGGATTATTCATGTTCTATGCACTTATAGTAGCTGCAACATGTATAATGATGTTTTTTGGAGTAAAAAACATGAAAAAATAAATTATGGCTAAAAGATCATCCCCTGAAGTTAATGCAGGATCAATGGCTGATATTGCATTTTTATTACTAATTTTTTTCTTGGTTACTACTACCATTGAAACTGATTCTGGTATTAGTAGAAAGCTTCCTCCAATTGAAGAATCAGAAGAAGATGTAATAATCAAGCAAAAAAATATTTTCACAGTTTTATTAAATGGTAAAGATCAGCTTTTAGTTGAAGATGAAGTAATGGAATTAGAAGAGTTAAGAGATGCTGCTATCAAATTCTTAGACAATGGTGGTGGTTCGGGAGAAGATAAGTGTGATTATTGTAAAGGAGCTGGTGATCCAAAATCATCTGATAACCCTGATAAAGCAATTATTTCATTAAAAAATGAAAGAGAAACTACCTATGCTACATACATTTCCGTTCAAAATGAACTTGTAGCAGCTTACACATCTCTTAGAAACAAAAGAGCTGAAGAGTTATTTGGAGTTTCTTATACCGAGATGCAGAAAAATTACAAAGATGTTAACTGGCCAGGTAGTAAATTAAAATTAAAAGAAAACATAACTCAAATTAAACTAGAATATCCTCAAAAATTATCTGAGGTTCAATAACAAATATTATGTCTAAATTTAATAAGAAAAAAAAAGGTGAATTGCCAGCTGTGAATACAGCTTCTCTTCCTGATATAGTTTTTATGCTATTATTCTTCTTTATGGTTGCTACTGTCATGAGAGATAATGAATTGAAAATAAAAAATGAACTTCCTGCTGCTGATCAAGTTGAAAAATTAGACAAGAAAGATTTGGTTATGTATATATACCTAGGAAGACCTAATGATGGCTTTAAGGATCAGTTCGGAGAAGAAGCTAGAATTCAACTCAACGATAAGTTTGCAGAAGTTTCTGATGTTCCTGCCTTCATATATTCGGAAAGAGAATCTAAACGAGAAGAATTAAGGCCTTTTCTGACAACTGCTTTAAAAGTTGATAAGGAAGCTTCTATGGGAATTGTAGGAGATGTTAAACAAGAACTTCGAAAGGTCAATGCTTTAAAAATCAACTATACTACTCGAATTGGTGATGTTTCTTTAAATAAGAAGAATTAGAGAAATGATTTTTTTAAAGTTGTTTTCTTAATCTTGCTACTGGAATATTTAATTGCTCTCTATATTTAGACACTGTTCTTCTTGCTATTTTGTACCCCTCTTTGTGCAACAGTTTTACTAACGAATCATCAGTTTCAGGCTTTCTCTTGTCTTCTTGATGAATAATTCTCTCAAGTTTTTTCTTTACCTCTATTGTTGATATTTCTTCTCCTTTGTTATTTATCATTGATTCACTAAAGAACTCTTTAATCAATTTTGTTCCATAAGGCGTGTCAACGTATTTGCTATTTGCAACTCTAGAAATTGTGGAGATGTCCATATTAATCTTGTCTGCAATATTCTTTAAAATCATTGGTTTTATTTTTTTTTCATCACCAGACAAAAAGTAAGCTTCTTGATAAGTCATAATTGCCTTCATAGTCAACATTAATGTTTGTTGCCTTTGTTCAATTGCTTCAATAAACCATTTTGCAGAATCTAATTTTTGTTTAATAAACTGTACTGCTTCTTTTTGAGATTTTCTATTTTTTTCTAAGCTGTAACCTTTAAGCATTTCTGTATATTCCCTACTAACATTCATAGTTGGTTTATTTCTACCATTTAGACTTAAAAGTAATTCATCATTTACAATTTCGATCTTAAAATCTGGAATAACTTGCTCAACCAACTTTGAGCTATTAATCGATAGAGAATTAGCTGGTTTTGGATTTAATTTTTCAATTTCTTTAACTGCTATTTTTAATTCTTTTTCTGAAATCTGATATTTACTTAGTAGTTTTTCAAAATGTCTTTTTGTAAATAAATCAAATGAATTTTCGATTATATTTATGGCTAATTTTACACTTATTTCATTTGAATCTTTTCTTTTTAATTGTAATGCTAAACACTCCTGAAGAGACCTTGCGCCAATCCCAGCAGGATCTAAGTTTTGAATAGTTTTTAGAATGATTTCAACAGTCTTGTATTCTGTAATTATATTTTGTGTAAAAGCAAGATCATCAATTATATCTTCTAGATTTTGGCGAATGTACCCATCTTCGTCAATACATCCAACTAGAAATTCTGCAATTTTCATTTCTAAATCATTTAATCTTTCTGTGTGTAATTGATTTAAAATTAGTTGAGTAAATGATATTCCTGACGCATAGGGAATAGAATTTTCTTCTTTATTAGAAGAATTATAAGAATTGAGTTTGTAATCAGGAATTTCATCATCATTGATATAATCATCTACATCGATATTATCATCATCTTTAAATTCATCCTTATTTGCAAGTTCTGTTATTTCAAGTGCAGGGTTTTCTTCAATTTCTTGTTTTAGTTTTTGTTCAAAATCTAAAACAGGTAATTGAATTAACTTCATCAATTGTATTTGTTGAGGAGAGAGCTTTTGTAATAACTTTAATTTTAAGGATTGCTTAAGCATTTGTTAAGTTTTTAAAACTCTGCATTTTGTGGAGTCCTTGGAAAAGGAATTACATCTCTAATATTAGACATTCCAGTCGCGAACATAATTAATCTTTCAAATCCGAGTCCAAATCCTGAATGTTGAGCTGTTCCGAACTTTCTCAAATCTGTGTACCACCATAAATCTTCTGGATTTACACCGATATCATTCATTTTTTTATTTAAAATATCTAATCTTTCTTCACGTTGAGAACCTCCAACAATTTCTCCAATTCCCGGAAATAGAATGTCCATCGCTTTAACAGTTTTATTGTCTTCATTTAATTTCATGTAAAAAGCCTTAATTTTTGCAGGATAGTCATAAATTATGACTGGACATTTAAAATGTTTTTCAACTAAATATCTTTCATGTTCACTTTGTAGATCTGCACCCCAGTTTTCTATTATATATTTAAATTTTTTCTTCTTGTTGGGCTTACAATTTTTTAGTATTTCAAAAGCTTCGGTATAACTTACTCTCATAAAATCATTGCTTACAACAAAGTTGATTTTATCAATTAGTGTCATTTCATTTCTAAGATTTTGTGGCTTTGTTTTATCTTCATTAATTAGTCTTTGTTCTAAAAATTTAAGGTCCTCAATATTGTTTTTGAGAATGTATTGAAGCAGATATTTTAAAAAACTTTCAGCTAAATCCATATTTCCATTTAAATCCATAAAGGCAACTTCTGGTTCAATCATCCAAAATTCAGACAAATGTCTTGATGTATTTGAATTTTCTGCTCTAAATGTTGGCCCAAAAGTATATACCTTACCCAGTGACATAGCATAGGTTTCTGCTTCTAATTGTCCAGAAACCGTTAGACTTGTTTCTTTACCAAAAAAATCTTTAGTGAAATCAACTTCGCTATTTTCGTTCAGTGGCGGACTTTTTGGATCTAGAGTTGTTACTCTAAACTGCTCTCCTGCTCCCTCTGCATCACTGGATGTAATAATAGGGGTGTGAACATAGTAAAAACCATTTGAGTTGAAATAATTATGAACAGCAAATGATAAATTTGATCGAAGCCTCATTATCGCACTAAAAGTATTTGTTCTGGTTCTTAAATGCGCATTTTCACGTAGAAATTCAAAAGAATGTTTTTTTGGCTGTATAGGAAATTCTTCTGAGTCACATTCACCTAAAACCTTTAAGTTAGATACAATAATCTCAAATTTTTGACCACTTCCTTGACTTTCTACTAAATCACCTGTAATCTCTAAACTTGTACCAGTATTTATTTTTTTTAAAATACTTTCGTCAAAATTTTCAAAATCTACAACACATTGCACACTAGATATAGACGATCCATCATTTAATGCGATAAAGCGATTAGCCCTAAAAGTTCTAACCCAACCATTTATGGTTACTTTAGATACAGTTTTGGTACTTAGCAAAAGATCTTTTATTGAACAGTTTTTCATTTAACTATAAATTATATTTTCAAAGATAAGTATTAAAATAAATTATACTTAATTAACCACATCTTCATCTTCGATAATTTTTATCAAAGGTTCTTTTAAAACTTTTTCATTTGCTATAGAGTCTTCCAGGGATAATAACATTGAAGGCAAGAGTAAAAGGTTGGATAACAATGCAAAAAGTAATGTTGCAGAAACTAATGCGCCCAGAGCTACCGTCCCTCCAAAATTTGACACTGTAAATACTGAGAATCCAAAAAACAATACAATTGAGGTATAAAACATGCTAACCCCAGTTTCACGAAGAGCATTGTATACAGATTTTTTTACTTCCCAATTATTAGTAATTAACTCCTGTCTATATTTAGCTAAAAAATGAATTGTATCATCAACTGCAATTCCAAAAGCAATACTAAATATCAGTATTGTAGATGGTTTTATAGCAACACCTAAATAACCCATTAAGCCAGCAGTAACTATCAGTGGTAATAGGTTAGGAATCAAAGAAATAAATATCATTTTTAAAGATCTAAACATATAGGCCATTAATAATGCTATTAAGAATATTGCTAAAGAAAGAGATAGAATTAAATTTTTGACCAAATACTTAGTTCCCTTCTGAAATAAATATGCCTTTCCTGTTATTGAAACTTCAAAATTATCAGATGGCATAATTTTAGAAATCTCATAATTTAATTTTTTTTCAATTTCTTCCATCTTTTCAATTTCCATATCTTTCATAAAAGCTGTGATCCTTGTGTACTGACCTGTAGAATCAACATAGTTTTTAATTAGATCAACATCAGAGTCAGAAGTTGAATTTTTAGCATAGGATAATATGAAACTATTTTCTTGTGAAGTGGGAACTTGATAATATTTAGGATTACCATTATAGTACGCTTGTTTAGAGTATTTCACTAAGCTTACCATTGAAATAGGTTTAGATAATTCTGGAATTTCGAGAATTACATCTTCTATTTTACTCATTTTTTTTATGGTAGAAAGTTTTGTAACCCCTTTTTTACGCTTGGTATTTATTAAAATTTCTAGTGGCATTATCCCATTAAATTCTTTTTCATAAAACATTATATCATCGAACCAATCTGCTTTTTGTGGCATGTCGTCAATAATACTACCTGAAATTCGAATTTGATATATACCAATAATACTTGTTACAAGAAGTAGAACAGAAATTATGTAAATATTGATTTTACTTTTCTTTACAGTTTTTTCAATCCAATCTCCTAAGGAATTTATCCAAGTTCTATTTAAGTGTTCTAAGTGCTTTTCTTCAGGGATAGGTAAAAAACTATAGATTATAGGGATTATTAAAATACATAATATGAATATTGCCATAATACTAAGAGAAGCAACAATACCAAATTCTTTTAAGAGCTTACTATTTGTAATAATAAAAGTGGCAAAACCAGATGCAGTAGTGACATTTGTCATTAAAGTAGCATTACCTATTTTAGTAATTACTTTTTGTAGAGATTTTGCTTTATTCCCATGCTTATTTACTTCATGTTGATATTTGTTTATAAGAAAAATACAATTTGGAATTCCAATTACAATTATAAGTGGTGGTATAAGGCCAGTAAGAACTGATATTTCAAAGTCACCTGGTGGAGTGTTTATTATAAAAAGTCCTAAAATTCCTACAGTCCAAACCACTCCAATCATAACAACAAATAAAGAAATAAACGTTGCGCGGTAAGATCTAAAAAACAAGAAAAATATTATAGAAGTAATTATTAGAGCTAAAATCACAAAAGTAGATATTTCACTTTTTATGTTTTCAGCATTTTTTGTTCTAACATAAGGCATGCCAGAAATTTTAATATCTAAATTATATTTTGCTTCAAACGATTCAACTTTAGGAATTAAAAAATTATTAATATATGTTTCTCTTCCAGCTTCATTTACTATTGACTTCTTTAAGTGAATAGCAGTTCTTACAGATTTTGTTTTAGTATTAAATAAAAATTCATCGTAAAATGGATATTTTTCAAATAGCTCTTTTTTTATTGAAATTAGTTCAATGTCAGATGAGATTGTATCTCTTATAAAAGGCTCAAGATAAAACTGTTGTTTCTTTTTATCTTTTTTAAGTTTTTGTAAGTCACCAATAGCTATTACAGACTCAACAAAGTTAGTGTCTTTTAAAACTTTTGATAAATTATTCCATGCATTAAGATTTTCTGTTGTGAAGAGTAGTGAATCTTTAATTCCAATTACAATCAAATTACCTTCTTCTCCAAATTTGTCAGTAAAATCCAAGTACTCTAGATTAACCTCATGGTTATCTGGCAATAAATTAGCTTCAGTATTTGAAAATTTTATATACTGCCATTGGCTAATAAAAAAAGTTGTAGCCAAGGTCAATAAAGCGATTATTAAGATTCTATTTCTAAGAATTAAATTTGAAACTGAATCCCAAAATCCAACTAAAAATACTCTAGCCATATTATTTAATTATGTGTATTTAGTAAAGATATTAATTACTGTAATATTATTTAGGAATAATAAATTATAAAGTCATAATTTCTTTCTGTTTTACTTCAAATATTGAATTAATATTATCAATATTTTTATTTGTCAAATCTTGAATATCTTTTTCAGCGTTTTCTTTTAAATCATCAGAAAATGAATCAGATTTTTTTATTTCATTATTAGCATCCTTTCTAGAATTTCTAACAACAATTTTTGCTTCTTCTGCTTCACTTTTAGCTTGTTTAGCTAAATCAATTCTTCTTTCCTCAGTAAGTGCTGGAACATTTATAATTATGCTTTCCCCATTATTCATTGGATTAAATCCTAGATTAGCATTCATTATTGCTTTTTCAATTTCAGCTAATAAATTTTTTTCCCAAGGTTGTACAACTATAGTTCTTCCATCAGGTGTATTTACACTAGCAACTTGAGTTAACGGAGTTAATGTACCATAATATTCAACAACAATACTTCCAAGCATTGAAGTATTAGCTTTACCTGCTCTGATGTTTAATAGTTTTTTTTCTAAATGTTTTACTGCATTAGACATTGATTCTTCTGCAGATTCAAAAATAAATTTTAATTCTTCTTCCATCGTATTTAATTTTAACTAAAATTATTTATAGGTTAACCGTTGTTCCAATTTTTTCCCCTGATATTAATCTTAACAAATTTCCTCTTTTATTCATATCAAATACAATTATTGGTAATTTGTTTTCTTGACTAAGAGTGAATGCTGTAGTATCCATTACCTTTAACCCCTTTGTCAAAACATCTTCAAATGAAATATTATCAAACTTTATTGCATTAATATTTTTTTCAGGATCTTCATCGTATATTCCATCAACTCTAGTGCCCTTTAAAATTACATCTGACTCTATTTCAATTGCTCTTAATACTGCCGCAGAATCAGTTGTGAAATATGGATTACCAGTTCCACCGCCAAAAATAACAACTCTTCCTTTTTCTAAATGTCTTATAGCTTTTCTTCTAATAAAAGGTTCAGCTACTTCATTAATTTCTATAGCAGTTTGAAGTCTTGTTGGGGCTCCAGAATTTTCTAAAGTACTCTGTAATGCAAGGCCGTTTATCACAGTTGCTAGCATGCCCATATGATCTCCTTGGACTCTATCGATTTTATGGTCATCATTGTTAGAAAATCCTCTGAAAATATTTCCACCACCAATAACAATGGCAACCTGTACTCCTAAATCAACTATTTGTTTAATGTCTGTAGCGTAATCTTGTAATCTTTCTGGATCAATACCAAAGTTTTTCTTGCCCATTAAGGCTTCACCAGAAAGTTTAAGTAATATTCTTTTGTATTTCATGCTTAATTTTGAAGTTAAGCAAAGATAATGTAGATTTTTTAATTAAATAAAAAAAAATAAAAATGTAACTATTAACCTAGAGCTACTCTTTTGAAATCTACAACACAAAGGTCTTGTTGATAAGAACTAACATAATTTTTTACACTTTGTTTACTGTCTTTGATAAAGTCTTGATTTACAAGAGTGTTGTCTTTAAAAAATCTTTTCAACTTGCCTTTTGCAATATTGTCTAACATTGATTCCGGCTTTCCTTCAGATCTTAATTGATCTTTAGCAATTTCAATTTCTTTTTCTATTACAACTGAATCAACTCCATTTTCATCTAAAGCAATTGGGTTCATAGCAGCAACTTGCATAGAAACATCTTTAGCAGCTACATCTGAACCTTGAATATTAGCAGATAAACCAACTATTGAAGCAATTTTATTTCCAGCATGGATATAAGACCCTACAAAAGGGGCATTTACCTTTTCAAAGGCATTTACTTCTAACTTTTCACCAATAACACCAGTTTGTTCAATTAATTTCTCACTAACTGTTAGTTCACCAATCTTAGAGTTTAACAATTCTTCTTTAGAGTTACAATTAAGTGCAATCTCTGCTATTTTATTTGCTAAGTCAACAAAGTCTTCATTTTTACCAACAAAATCTGTTTCACAACCAAGTACAATAGCAACACCAGTTGTATTATCGTCGTTGGTTTTTGTAATGGCAGCACCCTCTGAAGATTCTCTATCAGCTCTTTTAGCAGCAACTTTTTGACCTTTTTTTCTAAGAATTTCAATTGCTTTTTCAGAATTACCATCAGCCTCAACTAATGCTTTTTTACAGTCCATCATTCCAGCACCTGTAGTTTTTCTTAAGTTGTTTACTTCTGCAGCTGTTATTTTTGCCATGATTTGAAAATATTATAAGATTGTTGTATTGTAAATTATTTGTCTTCAGATTTAGCTTCTTCAGCTTTAGTCTCTTCAGTTTTAGTCTCTTCAGCTTTAGTCTCTTCAGCTTTAGTCTCTTCAACTTTAACTTCTTCAACTTTAACTTCTTCAACTTTTACTTCAGGAGTTGAAGCTTTAGAATCTTCTTTATTGTTTTCTTTTTCAGAATTTCTTTCTGCTAACCCTTCTTGAATAGCTGGGGTAATGTTCTCTAAAATCTTAGTAATTGATTTTGATGCATCATCATTAGAAGGAATAACATACTCCACTTCTCTAGGATCAGAGTTAGTATCAACCATTGCAAATATTGGGATATTTAATTTTTGAGCTTCCTTAATTGCAATGTGTTCTCTTATTATATCAACAACGAACAATGCTCCAGGTAATCTTGTCATATCTGAAATAGAACCTAAATTCTTTTCTAATTTTTCTCTAAGTCTACCAACCTGAAGTCTCTCTTTTTTGGAAAGAGTGTTAAATGTACCATCTTTTTTCATCCTATCAATTGCAGCCATTTTTTTAACTGCTTTTCTAATAGTTACAAAATTTGTCAACATTCCTCCTGGCCATCTTTCAGTAATGTAAGGCATATTTACTTTTGAAGCAGATTCTGCTACAATTTCCTTTGCTTGTTTTTTTGTTGCTACAAATAATATTTTTCTTCCTGACGCTGCAATTTTTTTCAACGCTTCAGATGCTTCATCTATTTTTGCAACTGTTTTATAAAGATTAATGATATGAATCCCATTTCTTTCCATGTAGATGAAAGGAGCCATGTTTGGATTCCATTTTCTTGTTAGATGCCCGAAGTGAACACCTGCTTCTAATAATTCTTTTACTTCTAATTTTCCCATTTTGTGATAGTTTACTTTCTGTTGAATAGCAATGCCAAGTTTTTTTACTTGATCATTTAGATGCTAAACTAAATCTTGAATAAAATTCATAGATAACAAAAACTGGTTATTAATTTTTTATCTTTTCGAGAATTGGAACTTTTTTCTAGCCTTTTTCTGACCGAATTTTTTCCTTTCAACCATTCTTGGATCTCTTGTTAACAATCCTTCAGGTTTAAGAACTCCTCTATTTTCTTCATTTAATTCACACATAGCTCTGGATAAAGCTAATCTTACTGCTTCAGCTTGACCAGTAGCCCCACCTCCGTAGACATTAATATTTATATCAAACTTTTTCTCATTACCAGTCATAACAAGAGGTTGGTTTATTTTAAATTGTAGCGTTGGTGTAGGGAAATAAACTGAAGAATCTTTTTTGTTTACAGTAATCTTACCTTTACCTTTTTTAAGGTAAACTCTAGCTACAGCTGTTTTTCTACGTCCAATTTTATGAATTGTTTCTTCCATTAATTCACTTTGTTTAAGTTAATAATAGTTGGTTTTTGTGCTTCATGATTATGATTCGAATCAGAACTCACATATAAGTTTCTAAATAATTCTGCTCCAAGTTTATTTTTTGGCAGCATGCCTTTTACTGATTTTTCAATAATTATAGATGGATTTTGATCATAAAGTTGAGTAGCAGATTTAAATCTTTGACCACCAGGGTAACCAGTATGTCTTACATACATCTTTTCTTCCCATTTGTTTCCGCTTAACTTAACTTTAGAGGCATTTATTACAATAACATTATCTCCACAATCTACGTGAGGAGTAAAATTTGTTTTGTGCTTTCCTCTTAATAATATAGCAACTCTCGAAGCTAATCTTCCTAAATTTTGACCATCTGCATCAACAATAACCCACTGTTTATTCACAGTAGCTTTGTTTGCTGAAATAGTTTTATAACTTAAATTATCCAATTTATAATATTTTCATTAATAATTAATTTCTCTCGAAAAGAGTGTGCAAATCTACAATTATATATTTGAATAGCAAATAGAACTATAAAATTATTTTTTTGAGATATTGTTTAAAGATTTATATATAAATAATTTAATGTGCTTCCAACCAGTTGAGACCATAATCTATATCTACTGTTAATGGGATATTTAATTTAAAAGCATTTTCCATTTCCTCTTTAATAACTAAAATAGTTTCACGTATTTCTGGTTTATAAACATCAAATACTAATTCATCATGAACTTGTAATAACATTTTACTTGACAAGTTTTCTTTTGATAATCTATTATGAATATTAATCATTGCTATTTTGATAATATCTGCGGCAGTACCTTGTATGGGGGCATTTACTGCGTTTCTTTCTGCTCCACTTCTAACTAATCCATTACTTGAATTTATATCTTTAAGATATCTTTTTCTGCCAATTAATGTTTTGACATATCCGTTATTTCGTGCGTAAGCAATTTGATCACTAATGAATTTTTTTAAATTTGGATATTTATGGTAATATGTTTCGATAAGCTCTTTTGATTCAGATCTGGATAAATCCGTTTGATTACTTAACCCAAATGCAGAAACACCATATATTATACCAAAATTAACTGTTTTAGCATTTGATCTTTGTGTTTTAGTCACCTCATTTACCGGAATATCAAATACTATAGATGCCGTAGAACTATGAATATCTTCGTTATTATTAAATGCTTTAATCATATTCTTTTCTCCACTCATAGATGCAATTATTCGTAATTCTATTTGTGAATAATCAGCGGCCAGTAAAAAATAATTTTCATCTTTGGGAATAAAAGCCTTTCTAACTTCTCTGCCCCTTTTAGTTCTTATAGGAATATTTTGAAGGTTAGGATTTATGCTACTCAGCCTGCCAGTTGAAGCTACCGTTTGCAGATATTCAGTGTGAACTCTATTTGTGGAACTTAAGACTTGGTTTGGTAAAGAATCAACATAAGTACTCATCAGTTTTGATAAGCTTCTGTATTGAAGTATATTTTTGACAAAATCGTGCTCAGAGGAAAGGTCTTTTAGAATATCTTCTGAAGTTGAAAATTGACCAGTTTTAGTTTTTTTTGGATTTTTAACTAACTGCATTTTTTCAAATAAAACTTCTCCTAATTGTTTAGGGGAAGAGATATTGAAATTCTCACCAGCCTCAGTATAAATTAATTCCTCTAAACTTGAAATATCGTTAATTAAATCCGTTTTTAATAACTCTAGGAACTTTATATCTAAATTTATTCCTTGAATCTCCATATCAGCTAAAACTTTTAAAAGTGGAATTTCAATTTCATCAAATAAATTAAATAGCTTAGTGTTGTTTAATTCAATTTTAAAAAGACTTTTTAATTGAAGGTTTACATCCGCTTGTTCGCAAATAAAATTCTTAATTTGATCCACTGCCAAATCAGAAATTAATTTTTGATTTTTCCCTTTTCCCGTTAACAACTGTAAATCAATTAATGAGTAATTTAAATATGTTTCAGAGAGTTGGTTAATTGAGTGGTTAGTATCAGGGTTGATTATGTAATGAGCTAATTTAGTATCAAATATTTTTCCTTTAATCTTAATGTTATGTTGATTAAGAAGTTTAATATCATTTTTTATATTATCACTTATTTTTTCAATACTTTCATTTTCAAAAAATGAAATGAGTTCCGTAATTTCAAAATCATTTGAAAAGGATAAATAGTATGCTTTTCCTTTCTCCCAACATATAGAAACTCCTAATATTTTATCAGATAAATAATTTACTTTATTTGATAAAAGTTTATAACTAACGGAAGAATTAAGATTAAGTTTTTTTAACAACAGTTTAAGACCAAAGCTTGAATCAATTGTTTGGTAATAGTTCGATGAATTAGATAGGTTATTTCTTTTAAATATTTTTGGTTTTTCAAATGTATTGGTTTCATCAAATAAAGAAAATTGACCCGAACCGGCATTTTTTACAGGTGTTTGTATTGTTGATTCTGATTTTATTTCAAGAGCTTCATCATCATTATTAATCTTAAAAATTCTATCTACACTTTCTATAAGTCTTCTAAATTCTAATTCTCTAAAAACATCTTTAACTTCAAATAAATCTGTTACTTTGAATTTAAATTCATTGGGGCTAAAATCTACGGGAACATCAAGAATTATTGTTGCAAGTTTTTTGGATAGTAAACCTAATTCTTTATTTGTTTCAATTTTCTCTTTTAATTTTCCTTTTAAATTATCAGTGTTAGCTAATAATTCTTCCATACTTCCATATTCGGCTATAAATTTCTTAGCAGTTTTATCACCAACACCAGGCAACCCAGGAATATTATCAGCTGAATCTCCTTTCATCCCTAAAAAATCGATTACTTGAATTGGATCAGAAACCTCAAACTTGTTTCTCACTTCCTCTACACCCCAAACTTCATAACCACCGCCAAACATCGGCTTGTACATAAAAATATTTTCAGTAACTAGTTGTGCAAAATCTTTGTCAGGGGTAACCATAAATGTCTGGTAGCCTTCTTGTTCAGCTTTTTTGGATAAAGTTCCAATTATATCATCTGCTTCGTATCCTTTTTTTACAACAACAGGAATGTTTAATGCTTTTAATATTTGCTCAATAAAAGGTACTGCAATTTTAATTGCCTCCGGGGTTTCATCTCTATTTGCTTTATACTCGGAAAATATTTCAAGTCTGTCTTGACTACCACCTTTATCAAAACAAACAGCTAAATAATCTGGATTTTCTCTTTTAATTACATCAAACAGGGAATTTGTAAACCCTAAAATTGCAGAGGTGTCAAGTCCTTTTGAATTAATTCTAGGATTTTTTATAAAAGCATAATAGCCTCTAAATATTAGAGCATAAGCATCTATTAAAAATAATCTTTTCCTATTCATTAAATTATAACGATTATAAAAAATTAGTCACTGTAAAAATTGGACTTAAATGTTTTGTTAAGATTGTTTTCGTACTTAGTCATACTAAACCCATCATGAATTGAATAACTGCCACTCTCCCCAATTTTATTAATGGCGATATAACCTACTTGAAAATCTTTATAATTACTATTCTTTTTCGAAACAATTCTTCTTATAGCCTCTTCACAAGCCTTTTGGGGGCTATAACCATTTCTCATTAATTCAACAACTAAAAAACTACCAACCGTTTTAACAACTTCTTCTCCTAAACCTGTAGCAACAGCTCCTCCGACTTCATTGTCAATAAATAGTCCAGATCCAATTATTGGAGAATCTCCAACTCTACCAGACATTTTGTAAGCTAAGCCACTTGTTGTACATCCACCAGAAATATCACCATTTTTATCAATAGCCAGCATTCCTATGGTATCGTGATTTTCAATATTTATTATCGGCTTATATTCTGATTTCTTTTTCCAGTCTAACCAATCTAATTTAGATTTTTCAGTTAATAGTTTTTCCTTTTTATAACCCAACGAGTATGCAAATTTTTCAGCACCAACCCCAGCTAACATGACATGAGGTGTTTCTTCCATTATTTTTCTTGCTACCGAAATAGCGTGAGTTATATTTTTTAAATATACTACGGATCCGCAATCTCCATTAGAATTCATTATGCATGCATCTAATGTTACGTTTCCATCTCTATCTGGCAATCCACCTTTTCCAACAGATTGATTATTGACATCAGCTTCTTCGATCATGCATCCTTGCTCTACTGCATCCAAAGAACTAGATCCACTTTCTAATAAATCCCATGCTTTTTTTGTTGCATTTTTTACATCCCAAGTTGCTATAACTAATGGAAATTTTTTGAGTTTCACTTTTGGTTCATTTATTTCCAAAGCAAATGAACTAGGGATGCCAACGCTTACACCTAGTAAAGAGCTTTTCTTAATAAATCCCCTTCTTTTCATTAATTAATTTTCAATTTGGTCTCCTAATATTTTTTTAGTTAAAAATGCGTAAAGAATTAGATAAGCAAAACATAATACAGCTACCCAATAAGATGACTGAATAGTGAAAATATCTGCAATTTTTCCTTGAATAGGAGGGATAATAGCGCCACCTAAAATCATCATTACTAAAAATGAAGATCCTTGTGAGGTATATTTACCTAAACCTGTTATACTTAGTGAAAAAATACAAGGCCACATTATAGAGCAGAAAAGACCACCACTAATAAAAGCAAATAACGCTACTGTTCCTGTTGAAAATAACCCTATTAACATTGCTGCTAATCCAATCATGCTAAATACTTTTAGTGTTGCTATTGCTTTGTCTTTAGCAATAAAAAAGCCAACAATTTGTATAGCTACAATAACTGAAAATATAAAAATTTCATTCCATGTGTAACTACCATAATTTACTAAAATGATTACTCCAAAAGCTATATATGGAACTATAATTAAAAGAGCTTTCTTTAACCCCTCTGTTGGGTTAAAAACACTGATTGCTCCAGTCCATCTACCAATCATTAAACCTCCCCAGTATAATGAGATATATTTAGCAATTTCTGTATCACCAAGTGCGGGCAAACCTAGTCCGTTCAAGTTGTTTACTTTATCGGTAACTAACTTTAAAACTTCACCTAAATTACTCTGAATTGTGACCTCAACCCCAACATAAGTAAATATAGCCAACATTCCGAGGGCAAGTTGTGGGTATTGTAATGCCCCCCATCCCTTTGAATTTGAGGAAGATTTAACATATGCATAATATATACACCCAACAACGCCAATTAGAGATGCAATTATCGCGGCTAACCTTTTGTATTCTAAATCTTCAACAGATCCTGTATAATTGTATGATTCAGCGTAAGTATAAAACACCCATCCAAAACATAAGAATATTATAACTGTTAAAATAATTAATAAATTCATTGCTTTATTAGCAGATTCAAATGGCTCTATTGTTATGCCATCTGGTAAACTTTTTGAAAAGTAGAAAACTGCAGCACATAAAATAAATAGTGCAGCTACTCCAAGATATAAACCTTGCATTTTTGAAAACTCAGCAGTTCCTTCACCAGATAAGGTTCCAAAAATTATAAATGCAACTGCTAAAGGTCCAATAGTTGTACCGAAAGAATTAACACCTCCTGCAAGATTTAACCTCGAGGATCCCGATTTAGGATCACCAAGAGAAACTGCAAATGGATTTGCTCCAGTTTGTTGTAGCGAAAAACCTAACCCCACAATAAATAGCGCTAGTAGAACCCAATAAAACACTTCAGTTTGCCCAGGTTCAGCTCCATTTATGGCTGGATACATTACTAAAGCGCCAACTGTTGAAATTAATAATCCGTAGATAATCCCTTTTTTGTATCCCCAACTATTAAAAATATCTTTTTTCCTTTGACTAGATAATATAAATAATACAAGCGCTCCTATGTAATATGCTCCATAAAATGCAAAATCAACAAGCTGAGATTGAAATTGATCTATCATAAAGTATTCTTTGCAAAATGGAATAAAAACTCCATTTGAAGCTCCTATAAAGCCCCAGAAAAAAAATACGCTAACCAAGGTAGCTAATGCAGAATTGTTGTTTTGATTTTTCATTAAGATTAATTTTTAAAAATTTGTTAGTTGTCTAAAATAAGTAAAGCAATTAAGAATATTTAACATTTTATTAAATAAATTTTAATTAAACATCAACAATTATAAGTATATATTTACATTCAAATATGAACTGGATTTTTTTAATACTATTAGTTGCTTTTATTGATTATTATTCATACCAATCAATAAAAAATATTACCAAAAATAGAATTGTAAAATATTCTTACTTTATAATTTCTTTTTTAATAGTCTTTTATTTCTTTTATAAGTATAAAATACAGGCTGAAGGGAGTTACAGAACATTAGCCCTTGGTTTATTAATTTCTTTTTACAGCCCAAAATTAATTCTAATAATCATTAATTTTAGTGAGGATTTTTTTAGGCTTACTTTAGCTTTGATTAATAGAATTTTTAGATTCAATAAGTCAATTGAATTACCCTCCAGAAGAAAGTTTATTAGCAAGCTAGGGTTAGGTTTAGCATCACTTCCTTTTTTTAGTCTTAATTTTGGAATGATTTGGGGGAAAAACAATATAAAGGTGCTAAAATATACCCTTTTTTTTGATGATCTTCCAAGCTCTTTTGACGGATATCAATTAACTCAAATTAGCGATATTCATGCAGGAAATATCACTAGTTTAAATAATTTAGAACATACCATAAAGCTAATTAATTCTCAAAATTCAGATGTAATTTTTTTTACAGGAGATTTAGTTAATAATGAAGCGGTTGAGTTAACGCCATGGATAAACACACTTTCTAAACTTAAATCTAAAGATGGTATTTATTCTATTTTAGGTAATCATGATTATGGTGATTATCGCTCGTGGCCATCTGAGAAGGAAAAAATAGACAACTTTACCAAGATAAAACAATACCAGAAAGATATAGGATTTGAGTTGTTAATAAATGACAGTAAATATATACAAAGAGGTATTCACAAATTAGCTATTGTCGGAGTGGAAAACTGGGGAAATGGATTTAGAAAATACGGAGATTTATCCAAAGCTTCTGAAAAAATTCAATCAGAGGATTTTAAAATACTGCTAAGTCATGATCCAACGCATTGGCAGAAAAAAGTTTTAATTGACAATACTAATTATCAATTAACTCTTAGTGGTCATACCCACGGAGGCCAGTTTGGTATTGAAATTCCAGGTCATGTAAAATGGAGTCCTGTAAGCTGGAGATATAAATATTGGGCAGGTATTTATAAAGAAAAAAATAAATATTTAAATGTTAATAGAGGCTTAGGGACTACAGCTGTTCCAGGTAGACTTGGAGTGTGGCCAGAAATCACTGTAATCACCTTAAAATCAACAAGTAATGTATAATCCTGTGGAAATGTTATATTTGTATAACCTTAATTGATTTAAAACTTTAAGTTATGTCAAAATTTGGAGAATTAATTGATGTAGAAATTCCTGTTCTTCTCGAATTTTTCACACAATGGGATGAAACCTCAAACGAGATGCATCCTGTAATAAAGGATGTTGCTGCTGCTATTGGTGATAAAGCTAAAGTTATTAAAATTGATGTAGATAAAAATAATGACCTTGCTGAGGCTCTTAGAATTAAAGGGCTTCCCACTTTTATCATATATAAAGATGGTGAAATGAAGTGGAGACAAAGTGGTGTTGAAGATGCGAACACTTTAATCGGCCGTATTCAAGAATACATATAATTTATTCTTCTTTCCCAATAAACAATTCTAAGTAAGAATTAAAATCATCCATTTGTTTTTCTAAAAACTCACCTTCCTCGTAAGAAATAATTACACCTACTAAAGATCTATATCTTTCTATGTCTGTGTAAATTTCTTCAGCATATCTGTTTTTATTTTCATCTTTAAGACTGCTAAAATAAAATAAATTTTCCTTGTACTTATTCGCAATTTCTGAAAATAAATTTCTAGCCTTTTCTTTATTTTCAAGTCTATAATAGGAATCTATGTAAGATTCAAGAAGGGTGTAATACCCAAATATATTCACAGGCATATTTTCAATTACTATGTCAGATATTTCTTCCGCTTTGTCATTTTTATTTTCTATAATAAGCTGATTAACTAATCTGGAAATATTACTTCTATAGGTAATGCTATTTTTTCTTGATTCTACATCAAAATACACATCCACATTTCCTTTAGTTCCCCAATCCCAATCTTTAACCATTGAATACATTTTTTCTGAGTTTACTCTACCCATTTCATAGGGATTCGATTGATCTATTGGCGTTTTAATAGGAACTAACTTATAACACAAGCCTTCTAACTGTAAATAGTCTTTCATCCATAAATAATCATCATCACCAAATGAACCACCAGTAAAGTAAATTGGTCTTTCCCAGTTGTTTTCGGCAATAATATCAAGCATCATTAATCTATTTTTGTAAAGCGCTTGACCTTTAATTTTAATTATTATTTCATCTACAATTTCATCTGATAATCTATTATCAACAATTTTATTATTAAGTACAGATTCTTTGTTGACAGGAATTCGAATACTCTCACTAGGTAGATAATTCGCATTTAAATCTTGCTCTCTCAAATAATTGGTTTCGTAACCTTGTTTTTGCAGTAAGTTTTTATACTTATACTTCTCTTCATCTTGTGTTACAAATTTTATAAATGTCTTGATGTCAATAGTATCTAATGTAGTAACTTCTTTTATTATATAATCTCTTGTTCCATATCTATACTTTCCATGAGATAAAGATGACGGTATAGGATCACTATCATACGCCTTCCTTTTCATTTGATCAATGTACCAATCTGTGTTGAAAAGGCTAGTATTCAAAACACGAACATCAGTTCTAATTCCTTCAATTTCTTGTAAATACCATAATGGGAAAGTATCATTGTCACCAATAGTAAATAAAATTGAATTTGGTTCACAGGATTCTAAATATTTTAGTGCCATTGAACGTGCAGTATATCTTCCGGAACGATCATGATCATCCCAGTTGCTACTAGCAAGATTTACGGGTAATATTAAGAGAAAAACAGGGATAGTTAAAAGTTTAACATATTTAGAATTAGTAACTTTTTCTAATGAATTAATTAGACTAAATATTCCAAAACCAATCCAAATACAGAAAACATAAAATGAACCAACAACAGAGTAATCTCTTTCTCTTGGTTCAAAAGGTCTAACATTGGTGTATACCTGAATAGCGATACCAGTAAAAACAAAAAACACCAACAAAATCCAAAACATTTCTTTGTCTTTATTATATAAAAAATAGAGACCAATCAAGCCAATTATAAAAGGGATCATATAATACTTGTTCCTTGATTTATTTTCAGCAACATCACTTGGTAAATTTTCTTGACTTAAACCCAAATGAATTTCATCAACAAAATCAATTCCACTAATCCAGTTTCCATGCATA
>Ga0206123_10000071_pt1 | contig 84360 bp, 69 predicted proteins | sample Helgoland_Spring_2_FD_160086 | JGI IMG/M metagenome (GOLD analysis project Ga0206123, IMG submission 160086) | Pelagic subsurface seawater microbial communities from Kabeltonne, Helgoland, North Sea - Helgoland_Spring_Bloom_20160316_1 | ecosystem: Environmental > Aquatic > Marine > Epipelagic ...
TTTCTTTTCCAAGTTCTTGATGACATCTTTTGCTGTTTCTATTCCATGATCTTTAACTAAGTCCGATATATCCTTACTCTTATAGTGAGAAGGTATCTTCAAATTAGTTAGATCATACTTACTGCAGATCTTTGCAGCCATAGTTTGTCCAGGATTAGAAACCTTCTCAAAGTCGTTGTCGTAAAAGACTATTACTTTTTTGAAGCGCGTTTTGATTTCTTCAATGGTTTCTTTACTTGGCACAAGCATTTCTGACTGAAGAGCAAAGGATGAATAACCAAGATTCGCCAAACACATAACATCCTTGAGGGAACTTGTGAGAAATACTTTATCACCAATTTTAGGAAGTTGCCAATAACCTTGAAGGCATTGCGCACCCACGTTAGAGCTCCACTTAAAATCGCTTTCAAGCGGACGGTAAATCTTATAACCGCAGTCAAAGCGGTAACGATAGCTGATACTATTACACGAAAAACGTTTTTCATTTATCCAATAATGAGTTATAGGTTTAACGTCAAATATACACAATAATTTCTTACTAATGTAAAATTGTTTCCAGTAATCAGCATCTTCCTTATTCCAAGGTCTTAATCTAACCTTTATTTGTGCTCTTGTTTTCTCTTGTATTTTAGGGTCCACCTTTTGTACAGTCCCTGTAGAACGTACACCAGCAGACAACCCAAGACTAAAACTTCGATCAACGTGTATAAGTGATTCATTATAATTTAAATTGTATTTGTAACTAATATAACCAAAACAATCAAAGCTATGTTCAGGACACCCAAAATCTTTGTATCTAAGTCTACCATTAAGCAGAGATATAGATACAGTGGGGTTGTTATCTTTACGTAGATCGCTTTTAAACCTTTTACTGGGGTCTTCAAAGTATGCACAATAATATTTAAATATCTGATACTCAGATACTTTATTAAGTATAGTGTCTTTAGTTAAGCTATCTTCGCTGTGTCTTGTATGTATCATGGTAAATAAAAAGGAAGGGGGAGGCTTTTATTGGTATTGTTGAGACATTTACCTCCCCACAACCTCTATTATTTATTACAACCAATCGTTGTCAGCCGCAACAGGTTCAACTGTCTTAACTTCTTCAGTAGCTGTTACTACTTCAGGACTGTAGCTTTGAAGTTGTAGATCGCTATTGTACTCAGCATTGAATGAACCATACTCATCATTCAAAGAACGTACAAAGATATCATCACGCTTAGGCTTAAGACGTCCGAAGCAACGAGTATATACTTGCTGATACTTACCATCTTTTACACCTAGCATAACTCTAAGCTTGTTATCCTTAAGAGCGCTAACAAGTGACTTTAACTCTTTAACGTCACCTTTAACAATATCATTGATAGTATCAAATGAACACTCACCTTCACCTGGAATATTAGCCCATGCCTTTACAAAGGCAATAAGAGCTTCTTCGCCTGGGTATGTACGACGTACACCCTCTTGCTTAAACCAATCTGGTGCAGTGTCAGGCTTCTCAGCCCAAGTTACTTGACCAAACTTGTTAGTTATCTGAAACTTACCAGTTTTAGATGCAGGGCGATGTTCAGCCCCAACAAGGAGTTCAACACGAGTGCTGAAGTTATGTTGCTCATTCTTAACCCAGAACACAAGTTTGTTCTTTACACTTTCACCTAGCTGTATGCCAGAATAATTAGGTTCAGTTTTCATGTTAATACCTAAAGAATGTAATTCTCCAAGGTTAGGATTAACTGCAATTACAGATACAGGTGCAATACCTGTGAATAGAGGTATACCACCTCCAGTTACTACTTCGTCAGAAGATTTAGATTGAATAGCCATTAGTCTTGAATTTCAGTTTGGTTATCATTATAAGAATTATAAAAATTATTTTCTGTAGGTTGTATAAACTCAGGATTTAAAGCTTCTACTAACTCTACACTAGCTTCATCTTGTTCTACAGGAATACTAGTTTGATTCACATCTACAGTGTCATCAATAAGTTGCACACGCATTACTTTTTGCTTTTTTACTCTTATACCCTGCAATTTAGGGTGTGAAAAGATAGCCTTAGCTTCTGCTTGTGTTAAACCATATTTCTTACGTATCTCATTGCGGTCAATACCGCTGTTAAGATCAGTTAATAATTGGGACACCGTTAAAGTTTTAGGTGTTTCTTCTTGTGCTACCTCTGGGGTAACGTCTACTCTTGCGTCAAAAGACATTTGTTATTTATTTAATCGATGAAAATCTTTGTCCACTCTAATTCAGCATCTAAACCTCTTAGATGCTCACAACGTGAACCTGCTGTGTCGTCGTTTGTTGAGTCAAACGAAATCTTTGTAGTCTTATCACCCCTATACACATAACCAATAGCGTCAGAGTTTGCACATGCAATCTCACGCAACTTACCAGATAGTGACAAATCATTAGCCTTAACCTCTTTACCATTTTTAGTTAGGTACTTGTCTTTCAAGTGACCAACAAAAATGACATGTGGAGCCAATTGTGACAGGCGATTGAACCACTTCATGAAAGCCCTACGTAGATACAAGTAACCGGCACCGTTGGGCAGTGACAGTACAGACAGTCCTTTGTTATCTTTATCAAAGTTCTTACCCATAGGGGTAGCTCTATACAATTGCTTAGCTTCTTCCTCACACCAGACTTCAAGCTGTGTGATGGTGTCAATAGCAATATACTTGTAAGGTTTTCCCTCGCTCATAATGGCCTTCCCAATCTTAGCAAGCTCAGCGAGAGAGTTTACTTTGATCTTGAGTGCATCGATCATATCTGACCCGTCTTCGAGGTCAATGATAAGACACCCCTCAAGTTGTGAGAGAGACGTGGTCTTACCGATCTTCGGTGGACCATATATAATCATGTTTTTAGGGCTTTTACGTGCCGCTTTAATAACTTTTGTAGGTAATTCCATCAAGCTCTTATTTTTTACAATTTGTATAGCCTTGAGCTTTACACCTAGCAAACTTAAAACCTCTGTTGTACCCACATCTGTATGAGTCCCCACAATCCCAATCAGGAGTAGGTGCCCATGGTGCAGTAGGACACCAAACGTTTTGTCCTTTAATGTCTTTCCATCCTTCACAATGCCCTGTCTCCCAACCTTCTTCAAAAGCTGTAAGAGTCTCTGACTCAGTAAAGGAAGTAAGTGTTACTCCTGCTACAATACACAGCGTAAATGCTGTAAAATAAAATACTTTTTTCATGTTTAGTTTAGTTTATGAAATATATTATAATTTAATTTAAAATAATCGAACCAATGAGCTACTCGTTTTTTAAGAGCAGGCTTGGTAACTGTTTCTCGTTTCTTTTTTAGAGTCGCTCTTCTACGACTTAGTGTCTCTTTCATTAATAGTAAATGTTGATAAATCTGTTTCGAATGGGATCATACCTAGCAACCCATCACGGTTCTTCTCTATATGCACTGCCATAAGACCCATAGGATCTTCACCGCAGTATTTGTCAGTAATTCCATACAAGTCATTAGGACGTTGTAGCATCATAACTACATGTGCATCCTGACCAATAGAATCACCCCCAAATAGATCTGTTAGAAGGGGCTGGTATTGTTGTTTAGCACGGTACTCTTGCTCAATGTTACGGTTTAGTTGAGACAGAAGAATATTAATAGTCTGCATCCTAGCCTGCATCCACATGCAAGCCTTAGATAAAACATTAAGTCTTTGTAACTCTGTCTCTGCATTACCGAGAACCAATCGAGAGTGGTCAATCAAATTAATAATAGTAGCAGTAGGAAATTTCATGAATACCTGTTCATTAATGTTCTTTACCTTGTCCATATCTTGGGGTATAGAACAGAAGTGTATAGGATACTCTTTGTATTTCTGTACTGAATTTACATATTGACTGTATTTTATATCAGATAATTTGTTCTCAACAGAGAGTAACTCAGCTGTCTGCATCTTGGTATCTTTACTACCAGCACGCAGTATCTGTTGTTCACCCGGCATCTCAAAGCTCCAATACAAAACAATTACTTCTTTATCTGTATTACTATCTAATACATCAAAGATTAATTGATTTGAAAAGGCTGACTTCCCAACACCAGGTCTACCTGCAACTACATACATCTTTTGAGGCTGTAATCCCCCCATCAAGTTTTTGTTCAGCCTAGCCCATTTAGTAGGGTAAACTAGTCTTTTACCCTCCATACCCTTACGGACATCTTGAATAGAACGTTCAACTGATTTAGAAATATGCCGTAGTTGAGGTATATCTGTTATGTTATAGCTGACGCGTGATGCGTCTTTGTTCTTCGGGAGATTGCTCATCGTTTATATCTTCATATTTCTCCCACGTGTAGTTATTGATCCAAGTAGGTAGCATCTGCATATACCCAAGAGTATCTGTAGACTTCCTTAGTTCTAACTCATTCTCCAAACACTTAACAATTCTATCGTGTAGTATCTTACTACCGTTTAAAATTCTTTTATACTTTTCCTTAGCTTTAGCATTGGCTTTAGCATGTGCATTTTTAGCTCTAAGCACACGCATATTGCCTTTGTTATAAACTCTTAGAGGAAAAGAGGAGAGAAGCTCAGACCACAAAGCGTCGAAGGAAGTCTGGAATAAATCCAGAAATTCCTGTCGTACTATGTGATCTTGCAGCTCCTCCCCTAACTTAACTAAGCCCTTGGTTTGCAAGGCCTCTGTGTTTGGTTTTAGTTCTAACTCTGTAATTAAATCATAACTTGTGGCGTACAAGAGATACAAATATAAGAAATCATCAGCAGTTATCCCAAACTTTTTTAGAATATCTGTGTTGATACTTACAATCATACCAATTATTTAAATATTGCCGTTACCTCTCTACCATTTACTTGTATAGTAATATCTTGTGAATCCTTAGTAAGATTCATCAACATTTCTCTAACTCCTTGATTTGTAGGAGGTTTACTATTAGTAGACTTTGTCTTAGTAACTTTTGGTTTAGACATTTCATAGTATTTACTACGAACACCTGTCCATTTGTAGTTTTTACCATGTCTTTTCTTCAACATTGTAGCTACTCTAGTAGAAGCATCTTCAATACTTTTACCAGCTTTTCTGTGCATAGTCATTGCTGTAACTATGTCTTTTTTAATTTCCTTTGTATATTTCATTTTAGGAATAATTTGAGATCTTCACCTCGTTGAACATTTTTTAACTTAGAGACTGCCTTATTAAGCCAAGTCTCTTCTTGACTGTCTTTCACGTATAGTATATATACACGTCCGACTTTGTCTTCACTTTTACGTAGGAGTCGTCCTACACGTTGAATCAAGGGCAAAGCCTTACTTTCCAAGCCTACAATGATCCCAACACCAACGTCAGGGACATTAAAGCCTTGATTCAAAGCCTTAGTAGTACACAGTACACGACATCCCCCATCTCTAAAACACTCAAGAATATTTTCTCTCTTCTTAGGTGTTTTACCAGAGTGATAGCTTATACCATCTACACATTCAGCGATTTCATCAGCAAAAGCATTACTGCCACCAAAAGTGAGAACTTTATCATTCTCGTAGTGATCTATAATAACTTTCGCTTCATCTATTTTGTACGCAGCATGTTGTACAACCTTCTTCCTGCCTCTAATGGCATTCATAAATTGTGCAGCCACACCTTTATTACCAGGTATATACCCACTTAGTATACCCTGAGCTTTAGTAAAGGCATCATAACCACCGAGAGCCATTTTCATCCTAACAAATAAACTTTGATAGCTGTCGTATTGTTTTTTCTCTTCTGTCGTTAGTTTTACCCCCACACAATAGATCTGATAGTCAGCTACATAACCTCTACCCACGGCATCGTCCAAGCTTAGCTTGTACACAGGTGGGGCTAGATTAACTAATATCTGTCTATATTCAGGTTCTTCAGGCACAGTAGCCGTCATACATAATAACTTGTTGTATGTATTCTGTTCAAAGAATTCCCTATATACAGGCGATAGCCCTAGGTGTATCTCATCACACAATACCACATGGTAGTGTTCATCTCTGAGTTTATGAGCAGATTGATAGCACATAATATCTATCAAATCCAAATAATCCTCAAAGCCCCACTTTTTAAACTCCTCTTCAAACTGTGCTTGAAGCTGAGTAGTAGGTACTAGCACCAAGGCTTTGTTATCGCCTAGTGCATTTTCATTTATAAGTTCTTCTAAAGAGTAACCAACGGCAAGCACACCAATACGGGACTTACCAAAGCCAGTCGCTGCAATAATGCTACCTTTAAAGCCTTTACGGGCCCAAGCATTAAGTGCATCTTTCTGAGCTTGGTCTCTAGATGTAGGTATATCAAGATTCATCCTCCCAATTTAAAATGTCTTGTTCATACTCATGAAGATCTAAATTTGAATGATTCATAGGTTCAACCTCAACTTTAATTATACTAACAGAGGGTTTTTCACCTGGGGTGTAATAATCACCTTCTGACCCGGGATTTATATCATATGTCAACATTACCTTCAACGGTCCTATGTCGGAGTCTATCTCTACCTCCCATGTGGATTCTTTCATGTTCTATTAATTTTATATTTAACTTTACTATTTGTCTTCTTAGATAATTTATCTCATTTCTAAGATTATCTTGATTCATTTTAAGACGCTCAAGATCGAACGTCATAGTCGGATCTGTATTCATTTCTTATTTTATTTAATTACATGTGCTAAACACTGTTCTTAATTTCATGCATTCCCATGTTAAGGTTTTCTTCGTGTCCTTCTAAGGCATTTAGAAGAACTCTAGTTTTACGTTGAAGGGTTCGAAACTGGTTTTGTAATATTTCTTCATCACGCACACTTTTGTTGATCAAGAAAGTTCCACTGACTGCAGAATATAATCTCCTATATTCCGGCTCCCCCATGTGGATAGGGTGTTGTCTTTCATAATATATTATGCTTGAATGATCTTTGTTTATAACTTTACCTACTTGATAACACGTAAGTCTAAGATGCTCACGCATCACGTTAACTAAAATCTTTCTTGCGTCTACTAGATGTCTACTTCTCTTAGTAGATAATATCTGCTTGTATGTAATACCGGTAATAGTTTCTACCGATGCTATTACTTGTTCTACATCATTTTGCAGTTCTACACTTAATTCTTCTGATGCTACACCCATTATGTTTGGTTTTAATATGTTAATAAATAAGAAGTTTATTCTTCAAGCGCTTTCGTTATACTTGATTCAAGAGCTTCCATTGCATTAGTTATAAACAAACTAAGGCTGTTATCTTTCATTTCTACTGATAAAACTTTATCTAGTTCTTTTTGTAGTCCATTAATATAAAATCTAAGTTTATGTTTAAACCTGGTATTACTTCCTGTTTCGTCCAATAGTTCTTGTAACAGCATAGATGTTACAAACAGCTTGACCTCAAGCTGGTTTATCTTCTTATCATTAATTTGTACGTCAGGCATAGCTCATATTTTAATAAATGTGTTTGACTTAGTTTTTAACTTTTTAGTAACTTTTATTCTGTCACTTAATTTTTTAGAAGTAATGTTAGCCTCTCGCTCTATTACTCCCATAGTAACTTTAAATGCATATGTTACAGCTTTCTGATTAATTGTGTCCACAATTTCATATACATCATCTGCTGATTCAAGCAGCTTTCTCATTTCTGTAACGCCTAGTAATCTTTTCATTGTTTAAATTTTAATATTAATAATAGAAAGGAGCCCGTAATCAGCTTAATCAGCTAAGCAATAAATGATTAATAAAATTATTACGGACTCCCTTCACTATTCTTCAGATATAAACTCACAATGCTCTAGGCAATCTGGGCATATACCATACTCAGTCATAAAGCACGATGCTCCACAACAGTCACTTACTTCTCCCATGTTTTCTATTTTTTTATTTTCACTTTTGGTTATGCTATTAGGTGAATTGATTCACTTATTGTATTCTTTAATAAATTTTACTACTGCTTCGTACACTACTTCAATGTTACACGTTAGTAGTGCATCGTTAATAAAGTAATGCTGTCCATCGCTCGGTTCATCTGTTGTTAAGCATTTTTCTGCTACGGGCATCAACCAATTCCATTCGGTGTGGTACTTTAAATACGAGAAATCTCCTTGTGTACCTAAGTCAGGGTACTCCATGTACTCTGCTATAATTCTGTTTTCGTTTGTTAAGTCTTCCATTATTTCTTTTTAGTTTTTATTTCTCCCATGTTTTCGATATGTTTGTGTCTGCTTTAAGCAAACCATTAGGTATAATTACTTTAGCAGCCTTCTCCATGAGCTCAGTCATCTTGACTGACCATGCTTCAGCTACATCTTCTTTACACACACAATCAATCTGATCGTGTACAGTCATAATAATCTTCACAGTATCTGACCATGACTCTTCTATCTCTCTATGTATATAAATAAGAGCCAGTTTAGTCATGTCAGCAGATGAACCTTGAATTGGGGTATTCTTAGATGCACGCTCGATACTACCAAGCTCCATCATCTTACTCCTGTCATCATACATTTTAGGGTACCAGCTATCAAACCAACGCCTCCTGTAAAAGGGAGCAAAGGTTTGTATATAACCATTACGTTTACCATATGTACCAAGTTTCTCTAGAAATGCCCTGATATTAGGGAACTCTGTAAAGTATTTCTCTATAAGATCTTGTGCTTGCTTCTTAGTTATCTGTAAAGTATCAGCTAATTTGAAAGGACCCATTCCGTAGGCCAAACCGAAGTTGATAGCTTTGATTTGGGTTCTAAGCTTTTTCCGTGCACTAGCGTCAGCATCTCGCCATTTATCTTCAAATACGAGATCTGCACATACTCCGTGTAAGTCCATGCCTTTGGACAAAGCATCAAGCCACACTGGATCTTGACTCCCGTATGCAATGACATTTAGTTCCTGACTAGAGTAATCACTGGATACAAAGACCCATCCCTCTTCAGTAATGAAACAGTTTCGAAAGGTATTATCGCTGGGAATCTGTTGCATGTTAGGTTTACTAGAAGAGACTCTCCCTGTATCAAGTATTTGTGAGAAATTTGTATGGACTCGTCCATCAGCGTTGACGTAATTGAAGAACTTAGTACCGTAGGCATTTGCGAGTTTGGTTCTTTCCTTATAGCGTATATATTCATCGATTAATTTGTGTTTGTACCTGTGTTTATTTAAGTTCTTTCCGTTAACATCCTCAAGACTTGGCACTAAGTTCTTGAATAGTCTGAGTGTTTGCATAGGGGAACCCCAATTGATAGCAGTATGTCTTACCTCTTCAATAGGAGCAAACATGTCTGCTTGTATTGGGATACGATAGTGTTGTAACAAATCATGTTCCAATACCATATTATCTAACTGTAACTCCTGTTCATATGCCAGCTTGACGTTTTTCTCTGCCATAACTGTCCATTTATCCTTATCAATAGCTAAGCCTTCGTATTCTATTTCAGCAAATACTTTAACTACCTCATTCTCAAGACGGGCAGTCTGTTCCAATTGATGCGTACGTAACGACGGTAATTGTTTTTCCCTGATGTCAAGCAGATAAATAACATCGTTTGCCCCATAGGTAATCTGATCGATCGTATATGGTTGACCCGTGAGCCCAATGAACTTATTTCTCGTCGTCTTATCCAAATTAATACTGAGGTACCTATCGACACACCTTGCGAGTGAGTAACCGTAGTCTTGTTTACCGCAATTGATAACTCTTTCCGTAAGAAACGTATCGTATATGTTTTTGACATCGATGTTTGCCCATCGCTTGATGAATTTATAATCGAACTTTGCGTTATGAAATATCTTAATAATTTTCTCATCTTCTAATATATCTTTTAGTGGAGTAACATCCACAACACGTGTGTCTATCACATATTGTCTATCCTTATCCCCAATCTGAAGCATTATCATCTTCTTACAAGTGAAGTCAAAGCCTTCTGTTTCTGTGTCTACCCCAAGAACAGGTTTGTCCTTACAATATGACACACAGTCATCAATTGTTGTTACTTGAATCGTCGACGTGTTCAATAGAGCGTTCTGCCCTATGAATCTTATCTTGTTTGAATTGTTCATCATACATAAATAATAATATTTGGTTTGCATCTGCTATAGAGTAAGACTTACCAAGAAAAGATACATCTTCCCTGTTAGAATCTTTACTAGCTTTAATCAATCTGCGTAGTAAATCTACGTTGTTGTTGCGGATTATCTCCGCAATCTGTTTCATTTTACCCATTTTAAACTTGTTTGATATTAATAGTCACCGTTATAGGAGTCGAACCTATTATATCTTAACTAAACTTCACTAAAATTAAGTATACTAACCACTAGACGGTGAGAAAAGGGTGAGCTGTTACACTCACCCTTAGTTTTGTACTTACGACATAATCTCTCCTGTCGTAACATTCACATTCTGAGCAGCAATGATACCACCTGTTGTTGCAGGTGCATCGCTCTCAAGGAACGTGTGCTGGGCTTCCCCGCTAACAACTTGAGTGTTAGCAAAGATGTACATACCCTGATGTGTGATGTAATCACCATCCTTTCCACGACGCTTCGCAGCTGTCTCAATGTTCATCGACTGGTACTCCGATGGCTCAGTTGATTCGTTCACTTGTACGTGAAGAACTGTGCCACCCATACTAGGGTTAAGAACATTCAACGGCTTGATATCTCTACCACGCTCGTCTGTCGTGTAACCTGATGATAAATCAACACCCAAGATTTCAGCTGCATCAGCTGGCTCACAAGTAAGCCAAGCACGACGTGCCCCACCTTGAGAGAATCTCTCATCAGATTTGTTAAACATACCCAATAGGTTATTGCTTGATGATCCACCTTCAAGGCGTTCAGCAACTTCCAATTGGATTTTACCATTAGCTACTCTTCGTGAAGACACGAGCAAGCTATCTCCTGGATTTAGGGTATCCAGAGAACCACTGTTTAATGTATTTTCCATGATGTTATGGTGTATTACATGTATTTAAATGTTGGAGACTATTAATGGTCGTCTCCTTAACCAATAGTTACACGTAGGGGAGTCGAACCCCATTGCTATTCTCTATGCGCAAAGAATAACAATCCATTCGGAACCACCCGAATTACGTGTAATACCAACTAGTTCGCCCATCTTTCATTAAGGAACTCATCAGTTGGGTACTTGATTCTATATAAATAGTCATCAAAGTTATCGTGATCAACTGCCATTGTAAGACGTGTATTATTACGACGAACAACTATATTAGACATCTCTACCTTTATTGTGTCTACATTACAAGTAGATAAATTGGTGACAACTATATGACGCATACCGTTAATGAACTGACATAAATGTTCTTCATCATTATCATCTTCGATAGAACCAAAGTAACCACACTGAGTGTACCCAATTAAGGATACACTCATTAGTATAGTAAGTAAGAGAGAGTATTTCATTTAGCTGTTAGTATTAAGTGCTTTAACTATTTCTTCAAGCTTAATTTCTTCTAGATTTAATGCATCTACTTCTTTACGTATCTGAGTAATTCTATTTAATGAATCATCTCTAAGCTTTGATTGATTAGTAAGATGCTGATTGTAATCTTGTTGGATTGGGGTTAACTGAATGTTTTTCGTATTCATATTGTAAAGTTTAATTAATAAATAAAGGGGAATGAATAGCAATCTTATCACGTTCGCTTGGGTTATGATCCCAGGAATTATGGCGTGGCCGAAGCTCTTATAACCCTTATTCCGCATACGTCTTGCGCCTGCAGTAACACTGATGAGAGGACGACACCATCAACACCATAGATTACTATTCAAAGTGTTAGCAGTTTGTCTTCATGCTAAGGAATACGACGATGATCACGTCCTTTCTAATATGGAAATCTCGTTACTGTTTAAGCCTAAAGCTATCCGAGTATTAGGGAACGACCCGACGAGATAATAAAGAAGGAAAGCTACAACCCGTGGTTATTTTTACGCCTTAGCTGAGCAGGCAACCTTAAGGCTGTTAGCTTCCCCATTATTAATTGAATTCGTTACGACATAACAAACACATAGTTATAATGTGTTGTCATGTCTTCTAAGGCTACTGAATAAGCGTCCATGATTGTGAAGTTTAAAGGTTTGTGTAATAGTATTGTATGTTACCTAAAGTATTAGGTGGTAAATAGTGGTAGAATGTGGTGAATACAGCCTGGTGACCGTACTCACACACATTAACGGTTATCGTTATAAAGAGTAGAAGAACCAAAGAATCACGACTGTGATTCCTGGAACTTGAGAATGTCAAGACCGAGCTGACTGCGCGAGTTGACAAAGATAGGCTTGTCTATCTGTGTTGCTCCTGTCTTCTGGTCTACTGTACCTTGGTCTGCGATTAGCCATTGGCCATCTTTGCTGAGAATAAATGCTGATGCGTTCATTGTAATGAAGTTTAATGTGAGTGCTTGAGGGGGCACTTTGGAACCCGAAAAGTAGTGCGGGTCTTTGATCGTGTTGGGTAACGCTTTCAAAAATTTCCCAAAAAAAATTTTTCTATATTTGCATTATGAAAAAAACAAATCACCAACTTTACGTAGCAAACGATGCTTCACGTCCTGGAGTGCACGCAAAAACTAAAAACTCAAACAACAAAACTTCTAAGCACTACAAAAAAAAGTATCGAGGGCAAGGAAGATAAAGTATATTTTATTATATTTGCATCGAAACCACTTTAGTGACCGTCCTTTAGGTAATCATAATAGGACTAGACATCGGGTTAAAGTAGCTGTCAACATAGTCAGTGAAAGTCGTCCCCGGTAGTTTCAAAAAGTGCGTTGGTATAAAACTCGGGTGGGACAAGGCTATAGGCTGATAGAAATGCCCCCACGTAGGCTAAACACGGCGAGTGGAAATCCAACGTTTGACTGAAAACCAAGGGGGTGAGTTATATCCTTTTGTAACTTTATTACGATACAACTATGAAATTAGAAGTCCTAAGATTTAATTACGGAATAGATTCTACTAATGGTATTCTCTTTGATATATCAAATGGTGAACGAAAATTTTTATGCTACACATTAGAAGATGAAAGTAGAGAAGAAAAAGTATGGGGAGAAACTTGTATACCTGAAGGAGAGTATTGCATCGGTCTTAGGACTGTGGGTGGACATCACACCAAATACTCTAAAAGGTTTGCCGACATACACAAAGGCATGCTTCACGTACTTGATGTGCCTAACTTTAAATATATACTCATCCATTGTGGCAATACTGACGAACACACTGCAGGATGTTTACTACTGGGTAACTCGCAAGTAAACAACAATGTTAAGACTAATGGATTTATAGGTAACAGTACAGAAGCTTACTTTAATGTGTACCCAAAAATTGCTGCAGTACTAGACGAAGGACAAGAGGACGTAACGATCAAGTACACCGACTTTACAATTATGAAATAAAATTGTAAACTATTTGCTTATATAAGATAAAGTTTTATATATTTGTCGTAAATCAAACATTATGGCAAAATTAAACTTTCTCCCTACCCGTGATTGGATTGTTCTACCTTTAGTAAAGAAGGACGAAACTGATGCAGGTATTATTCTCCCGGACTCAGCTAAGAAATCTTTGCAGTCAAACATTCTTAAGGTACTCGCTGCCGGACCAGAATGCCTGATGGTAAAGACTGATGATACCGTTATGGTACACCCCAATACTGAAGGACTCATTGTCACTATCGATAGCACAGAGTGCGTGATGGTCAATGAGTTTTCTGTTTGTGGGGTTATTCCTAAGTAATGGATGGGACAGTAACAATACCTATTACTCTCTTTGACCAGCTTAGAGGTGCAAAAGAAATAGCACAAAGCAAAAACGATAACCTTAAGAGAGCCGCTAGAGAGATAGAAGTATTTCTATCATTCTTGTGCACAAGAGAACACATTAAAGAATACGTAGACGAGTTTAACAGACAATCTACCAAGTCTAGAATAAACCTCGACGATGGGAAAGTTAAAATAGTAATCAGAGATGAGTAGAAAAATACAAATCAAAACGGATACTACCTTTAAATATCTACAAGTATTTAATGGTATATTAGAGTTGACTGACAAAGAGCTATTAATATTATCAAAGTTCATTGACCTGTCAGAAACAACTAACATCTGTTCAGCAGACAGTAAAAAGAAAGTAGCAGACAATGTAGGAATTGCAGACCCAAACACTTTAAACAACTATGTCAAGCGACTTAAAGATAAAGGAGCAATAGTTAAAAGTAAAAATGGGTACATTATATCAAAACTTCTTAAAAAAGACAAAAGCGTAATCATTGAAATCCTTACATGAAATAGTAAACAGCCAGTACATAGAGTATCCTTGGGCAGTTAGTATCTTACAAAGTTCTCAAGGACAGTTACTAAGTATAATAATTAAACACCTAGAAGATGAGCGACAAGACACCGTCATTGATGGACATGATGAAGAACTTCACTAAAGAAGTTATTGAATACGCCAAAGAAGGAGCTCCTCATGTAACAGAGGCTCAGTACAACGAAAGATTAAAGACATGTGGCTCTTGTCCTTTTCTAAAAAGAGAGGTTATGAGATGTGGTAAATGTGGATGCGTAGTAGAACATAAAGCAAAGTGGGCTACAACTACATGCCCAGAAAAAAGATGGGACCCTATTAAAGTTGGGGCAGGAGGTAAAACAGTTAAACTAAAAAAGGGCAAGAGTGGAAAGAGTGATAATACAAAAACTAGCAAATAAGTACAACCTGTCAATACAAAAAGTAGAGGAAGTGGTGTACTCACAGTTTAAATACGTAAACAAGATTATGAAAGAAGGAAAGTTTGAATCAGTACGACTACCCTATCTGGGCAAATTTCACGTAATGCCGGGCAGGCTTAAGTATCTACAACGCAATGAGGAATCTGATAACGGTAAGTAACAACGTAGTTATTCCAAGCACCTATGCACTGACTATCAACGAATTCAAAGGTTTGAAAGGGCAGGAACTCAGTGCTGTATATTTCTACTCAGACCATAGATCCCCTTACATTGTCTACGATGAGGAAGAACGAATTGAAAAAATTACTCAAGACTTAAAAATTAAATTTACCCCAAAGGTAAAAGCTGGAATTGACAAGTATAAAGAATTATCAGAAACTTCTGCAGTCAAACTTCTTAAATCTGCACGTACATCCGTAACAAAGTTAGAAAAATACTTCAGAACAATAGACTTACAGCTGATTGATGACAATGGTAAGCCAATATATCACGCTAAAGACTTGATAGCTAACCTATCAAACATGAGCAAAGTCATTAACGGACTGGAAGAACTGGAAGAGCTAGTACAAAAGCACGAACAGAAAGATAACCCTAACCGTGGTGGGGTAGTTACTAATAAGTACTCAAATTAATGTTTAAGAACAGTGATAAATACCTGCCGGCTGCTTTACATTACTTGGAGAAAGGTTTCTACACTGACGCTATCCCAGGCACAAGAGAATTCTATGAGTATTGGGACACACAAAAAGACAGATGCTTAGAAGGATACTTAGATATAACAGGGTATCACTACTTCTATTTAAACTTCTGCCCAATAGATAGAGTAGTAGACGATATACTAAAAGACGGGACAAAGATTGCACGAAGAGAAAGAACATTCCCGGCATTTTACGACGGAGACCATGAATACTTTCACGCTATAGACAAAGCTCGTAGAGAAAATAAACATATGGTTGTGCTTAAAGCTAGACGTAAAGGTTTCTCATATAAAGCAGGAGCTATGTTAGCCCGCAACTATTTTCACGTACGTAATAGTAAAAACTACGTTTTTGCATCTCAAAAAGAATATTTAATTGGGGACGGTTTGCTTTCTAAGGCTTGGGAGTTTTTAAGTTTTATTGATGACAACACTGCCTGGACTCAGCCTCGGCTGCGAGATAGAGAAATGTCTAAAATGGCCGGTTACAAAAAGAATGTAAACGGGGCAGACGTAGAACTTGGGATGAAGTCTCAAATAATGGGTGTTTCTCTTAAAGATAACCCTGATAAGGTCCGTGGTAAAGCTGGTGATCTAATATTCTTTGAGGAAGCGGGTTCTTTTGGGGGATTGCTTAAAGCATGGGAAGTTGCTATGCCTACAATGCGTCAAGGTTCAAAAACTCTAGGCACTATGGTAGCTTTTGGTACAGGTGGGGAAGAAGGTTCAGGATTCGAAGGAATGGATGAACTTTTTTATCATCCGGATTCCTATGATTGCCTAGCTTTTGAAAATACTTGGGATCCAGGAGCAATGGGTACACAATGTGGGTACTTTGTCCCAATACAACAAAACTTAGATGGCTTTATAGATGATAATGGTAATTCTTTAAAAGCAGAAGCACAAGCACATGAAGAAATACAGAGGGAAAAGAAAAAAGGGGCAAATGATCCAAAAGCATTGGACCAGTATACAGCGGAGCACCCGTTTACTCCACAGGAGGCGACGTTACAAGTCACTGCAAATCTCTTCGATGTTACTTCTCTTAAAGAACAGTATAACAAGATTAAGGTTCATGGGCTTGACTCCGAAGGAACAGCCGGAATCATGTACTACGACAAAGATGGGAAGAGTTCTTTCCGACCTTCCGCAGATGTAACACCTATATACAAGTTTCCACATAGGAAAGGGGACAAAATAGAAGGTGCTATAGTTATATATGAATCACCTTATACAACACAAGAGGGAGAAGTGCCACATAATTTGTATATTGTATGCCATGATCCATACGCTCAATCCAAGTCCGTTTCAAACGAATCTCTTGGGTCTGCATATGTAATCAAACGACCTAATAACCTATCAAAACCTGATGATATAATTGTAGCTAGCTATGTTGGAAGACCTAAGACACAAGATGAATACAACCGGAATCTATTTATGTTGGCTGAACACTACAACGCCAAAATTGGATTCGAGAACGACCGTGGAGAGCTTATTGCTTATGCGAAAAGATATCGCAAGCTACATAAGCTACAGGAAGAGTTTGAAATGTTGGATAAAAAAGAATTACGATCCAGGAACGTGAAACGCCAGTATGGTATGCACATGACTGAGCAAAGAAAACGCCAAGGAGAACTTTATATAAGAGATTGGTTAATTACTCCTAGGCATACAGATGAAGATGGGAATGTAACTTTAAACCTGCACAAAATCTATGATGCCGGGCTACTACAAGAGTTAATCAAGTTTAATCACAAAGGCAACTTTGATAGAGTTATGTCGTTTATGGTAGGGATGTACCATACGCGAGAGTTATATAATAGAGAGGTGGTAGAAATTTTAACAGATAGATCAGCAGACGATTGGTTTAATCAAATTTATAAGTAATTTGGTAGCAGATGTATGGGACCCATCAAATACCTAAACAGCGTATACCACTAACGCAGAAAACAAAAAAGTGGAGAGAGGAATGCGTAGACGCATTTATCAATCTATCAAAGTTTGGGTTGTCAGAACGACGAAGCAGACTTAAATCGTTGTATGAATACTATAATGGTAACATACATGACGATGATTATAAATATGTGCTAAAGCCCTATGGTAAAAGTAGATCTAACTTCCCTTCGAAGCTTAGAAACTACCCTATAATTAAACCTATTATTGATTTACTACTAGGTGAGAAGTCAAAACGTCCCCTGAACTATACAGTTACAGTAAGTAACGCAGACTCTGTATCCCAGAAAGAAGAAGCTAAGAAACAAGCTATCTTCCAACAGGTAGAGAAAATGTATATGAATGAACTTGCTAAGCAGCCTGACTTTAATATGGAAGAGCAAGAAGTTATTCTCCCAAAGCAGGTTCAAGAAGAGTTTGACCGAAGCTATGTAGACAACAGAGCTATTACAGGACAAAAAGCAATTAACTATATCATGCACCAAGAAGAGGTGTACGATAAATTTCAAAAAGGATTTTTTCATTTCCTTGTGACAGGGGAAGTATACTCTCATAAAGGAGTAAGACGTAACGAACCGTTTTACGAGATACTTAACCCATTAGATATAGACTATGATAAAGACCCAGACATAGAGTTTGTAGAGGATGGGGACTGGTCTATCGTTAGAAAGTTTGCACACGCATCTACCATTATAGATACCTTTGGGGACTTCTTAACACCTGAACAAGTGCTTGAGTTAGAGAACCCAAAGCATGAGTCTACAGAATCATACCTGCTATATCGATCAGAAGCTACAGGCTCTGACGATAACATTGCACGTAACCGACTCATTGAGTGTATAACAGTGTACTGGAAAGGTAGGAAACGTATTGGATTTGTAGAATACATAGACGAGAATACCGGTACTATGGAGATGCTGCAAGTAGAGGAAGGGTATCGGATGTCTGCTGATATGAAAGAAAGAGGAGCAAAGATTAAGTATGAATGGGTAAATGAAGTATGGGAAGGAACAAAGATTGATGGGAGATTTTATATTCGTATGTCTCCTGTAGCTAATCAACGTACATCATTAGACAATCCATCTACATGTAAACTCCCACTTAACGGAAGAAAGTACTCAGATGTAAATGCTGAAAACATATCACTTGTATCACTAGGTATCCCATTTCAACTTAATTACAATATATTTAAGTATAGAATGGAACTAGCGATTGCCAGGTCTAAGGATATTATCGCACAGTTTGACATTAATATGATACCCAAAAAATGGGACATGGATAAGTTCATGTACTTTGTAGAAGGTACCGGTATTGCATGGGTTGATTATAATAAAGAGGGTATACAACTATCCCCACAACATCAGTCTGTATTAGACATGTCAATCAAAACTATTGATCAGTACTTAGGACTTCTAGAGTCTATCATGCAAGAATGGGAGAAGATCTCAGGAGTAAATAGACAGCGTCAAGGAAGTATCGGAACTTATGAAGGAAAAGCAACGTCACAACAAGCGATTGTTCAATCATCGCACATTACTGAAGATATTTTCCGCAAATTCTCTAGATTTGAACAAAGAGACCTCCAAGGCCTTTTGGATTATTCTAAAGAAGCGTGGATTACAGGCAAAAAAGCGATGTACGTAATGCCTGATTTAAATACACAGTTTTTAGAGCTAGATTCTTTTGAGCACATGGAGAGTGAGTATGGTGTATTTGTATCTGACTCTGGGAGAGATCAAGATAAACTTGAACAAGCTAAAGCTCTATCTCAGTCTATGATTCAAAATGGGGTACCGGCCTCTGCAGTACTTGACTTATTTGATACCGAAAACTATGCAGGTATTAAAGATAAGATTAAGAGAGCAGAAAAGGCACAGAAAGAACTAGATGAAGCTCAACAACAAGCTCAGCAAGAACAAGCTGCACAGCAGGCTCAGATACAGCAACAGCAGATACAGCAGAATGCTATTGATAAAGAAAAAGATAGACAACTTGAAATAGAAGTTGCTCTTATTAAAGCTGAGGCATCAGACAATGAAGACAGGCTTAATTTAGATATGGCTAAGATGCAGCAACAGTTTGAGTTAAAAGAAAGAGAACTTAATCTTAAGCAACAAGCTTTGGATAAAGAAGGAGATCTTACACCTGACGGAGAATGACCAATCAAGAACGTAGACAGTTATTAGATAGATTTAGATCTTCAGGAATGGAGGGATCTATACTCGACGTGTTCCAAGCCTACAACCAAGGTGTGGATCTTATATCACAACATGAAGCGTCTCAAGCCAAAGACCAACCGGTCACTCTCACTGGCCCCCAAGAACAACGAGAGGGCTTGAGACCTTACCACGCAGCTGGGGATTTAAATAAAACTGCAGTTTTTAAAGACGTGCCTGCTAATACTCCATTTAACACAAATGGGATGAAGGTTCCTATAAATATTGATAAGTATAATGAGCAAGGACATCTTGTAGAATCGCATAAAAGCGTTCCTCCCGGAGTTCGTAATATACCTACAGGCCCATACAGAGGAGACGTAATAGAAACCCCAGCTAAAGGTTATCAAAAAGGAGGTTTTGTAAATAAGAAGCAAAAGGGAGGAACAGTAGATAAATATGGTTCCCCAATAGGTCAAAATTTAGTAACAGGTACTACTACTAAATCAGACAATACTAAAGTAAGTATCCCTAGTGTTTCTAGTGTACTAAAAACAGCAGACAAAAAAATAGACGTTATAAAATCTGAAGACCAAAAAAAAGAAGAATATTTTAATCCTGAGATAAAAGATATTTCAAGTGGAGATTGGAAATTAGATGCAGTTTATAAAAATCCGTGGTTAATGGATGTTCCTATTGTTGGGGATATGATTAAAGATAAGGCTAAAAATATAGCTGGTCAAAACAGTGGTGCTACGAGACTACCAAGTCAATTAAAAAATATTAATTCTTCATCACAAAACTATACTGGTACGTTTAGGGAAGGGTATGAGGCAAATCATCAAACTCCTCATAAACTATTAGACATCTATTTCCAAGACGAAGATAAAAGAACATTACCTAAATCTAGATATAAACCTACTTCTGATTATTTAGAATTTCTTCCGTCATATTCTTTAAAAGATAACATTATTGAGGATCTTAACCCTACTGATAGGGACACTTCTTTAAAAGAAATGACTGATCTTATATTAGAAGAGAAAGGAATGGATTGGGAAAATTTTATCAAAAATAAAAAAACATTACACACTGCTGCGGGATGGGATGATACTAGTTACTTGGCAGGAGCAGAATACGGTGACAACGAAAAAGAAGATGATTTAAACTGGAAACGTGATACTAGAAAAAATTTAGCTGCGGATTTGTTAGGGGCTAATTTAGGGCATCACAAACAAGGTTTAGCATGGGATGACGAATTACAATTACCTTATATGTCTATATCTGATGCTTGGGATTTTTCACCAAAACATTATGCTGATACGTGGGGCAAGAATAAAGATCGTAGGGGAGACGGAAGCGCAAGTCAAAATGAAATAGCATACATTCAGTCTTCTTTGATGCATAAAGCAGGAAACCCTTTTAAAGTATACGATCGTTTCTACTTTGATCCTGAAACAAGAGAATACATTTCAGATGAAGACATTGAAAGTCGTCAAAGCAAATCTACTTCTAAAAAAATGTATGGGGGAAGAAAGAATTCTAGTAAGTATAATTTACGGAGAGGAGGTGTTAGACATAAGGCTCAAAAAATAAGGAGTGTAATATAGTAATAGAGAATATAAAAAATAATTTTATATATATATAAACCAAAACAATTAATAAATTTGTACTATGCAAGACCCAAATGACAAATTAGACATCAGTGCAATCTCCTTCGACGATATGTTAGGAGATGGACTGGAAACGGCTCCTCAAGACGTTGAGGAAACAACGCCGGATGACGTAAAAGAAGTTGAAACACTAGAAGAAGAGGCAACAGCCTCAGACCCTGGAGACGATCGCGGTGATGAAGATTACGAAGACAATGTAGACGAAGACTACAATGATCAAGATAATGAATCTTTAACCGTTGAAGATGAATTACCAATAGCTGATCAAATTTCAGAAGTTTTAGGACTTGAATTAGAAACTGAATATGATGACACTGTAGAAGGACTTACAAACTTTGTACGAGACATGTCTCAAGAAGTAGCAGAAGACCAACTACAAAGTCTATTTGAAGAATTCCCAGAAGTACAACGCCACCTTGACTATATAATGGCAGGTGGAGATCCTGAACAGTTTTATGCTACTAACAGTCCACAATCAGACTATGGTAACATACAAATGTCTGAACAAGATATTACACTACAACGGGCTATGCTTGGGGAATACTTTAAAGCTAAAGGTCACCAAGAAGATTTTGTTCTAGACATGCTCAATGATTATGAGGAGTCTGGAAAATTATATGGTAAAGCACTAGCTGCACAAGAACAATTATCTCTTGCTCAACAAGAGCAAAAAGAACAGTTGTACCAACAACAAATGATGCAGCAACAAGAAACTCAAGCAGAACAAGAAGAATTTTGGGATGCAGTTGCAAACACCATTGAAGATGGAAATGAATTTGCAGGTATTCGTATACCTGATAACGATAAACAAGAGTTCTTTGATTACATATCTGCATCGGTAGATGAACAAGGTAATACTCAAAGAGACTTAGACTACTCTGAAGCTAACATGGATATCAAACTTGCTATTGATTATTTAATGTACAGTGGTTTTAATTTAGGAGACATTATTGATACGAAAGCTCGTACCAAAAGTGTAGAAAATCTTAGATCACGTATACAAAATAATGAAGCCCAAGTAAAGAGTGCCCGTAAAGCTTCTCGTAGACAAAAAACATTTGATCCAGATACACTGGACATAAACGCGCTTTTTTAAACAAGCAATTAATTTTTAAATATATACAATCATGGCTTTGATGCAAGTACTTAAGTCGTACTATAACGACTCTCAGATGACCGACACTAACTCGTTGGTCAACGCATTGATGGAGAAGCCCGAAGAGCTCTCTCCTATCATTACGCACTTGGCCGGACGTGAAGAAAAGAAATTTCCTCTTTCCTTCTTAACGGAAGGGGTTGGAAACACGCGCTCGATCAATCGATTTGAGTATGAGTACCGTGTTAAGACTCATGAAGTAAACGTTCGACCAGTAATTTCTTCAGTAGGAACAGGCGCCGGAGGTGCTATGTTCAAAATTGTCTTCCCAGACAAATGGTTTGTTTTCCCATACACTCTAGTATCAGCAAGTGGTACTTTAGCTCGTATTATGGCAGACCCTGTAGCTACGGGAGGAGGGTATGAATATACTCTTCAACTAGTATCTCCGGATAACAGTGCAGGGGCAGCTTCTGCTGATGTTGCTGCAGGTGCACTTTGGGGACAATTATACGCTAACGTTGGAGTAGATTTCTCTCGTGGAAATGCTTCTAACTGGAGTGCTCCAGGTTTAGTTCGTTCTAAGATTGGTACTGTACGTAAGTCGTACCACTTCTCAGGAAACGCTAAAGATTACGTAGCTGAATTTACTCTCCCATTGAAGGAGGGATCTTCTACTAAACTTTGGATGGATTACGAGGAGTACCGTCACATGCTCAAGTTTAAAGAAGAGTGTGAAATGTACTACTGGTACGGACAAAAAACTCACGACGCTAACGGCAAGTCTACTATGCTAGATGAGAACGGACAGCCAGTTGTTTCTGGACCTGGTCTTCTTGAGCAGATTATCAACAAAGATTCTTACTCTACTCTTACACAGAAGAAGATTGAGGATACCATTGGTGATCTATTCTACGGTATGACAGATGCTACGGACAAGCAGGTAACACTATACACAGGTATTGGTGGAGCACGTGAGTTCGATAAAGCTCTTCGTAACTACTACGCTACAGGTGCTAATTCAGCTAGTATGACTCAGACTACTTCTTACTTGAAGACATCTGAATCTAAGTTCATTACTGGTAGCGGTCGTAGCCTTGGTATCACTGGTTACTTCACTTCGTACGATCACATTGATGGTCACACAGTGAATGTAGTTAAGTCACCATTATTTGATCACGGTCCTGTTGCTCAGGCTTCTAATAAGCATCCTGAAACAGGTCTTCCACTAGAATCATACCGTATGGTATTTGTTGATCAGTCTACTTATGACGGTGAAAACAACCTTCAGATGATTAATAAGAAGGGTCGTGAAATGCTTCGCTGGTGTGTTGCTGGTTCTGTTGTACCTAAAGGGTTCAGCGAGACAGACACTCGAGCTTCAGATATAGACGGTGCTTCTGTGCACATGTTGAAAACAGCTGGTATCCTGCTTCGCAGATTCGATACTTCGCTTGATTTAACTTGCACTGCATCGTAATTTGTGTTTGGTTTGCATAGGGGGGATGGGTAACTGTCCCCCTGCTTGCAACCAACTATTGTAAAACCACACAATTGAGTTATTCTTTGACTAAAGAACAACTTAGTTATTCTTTCTAAACTTAAAAGAACATGAAAAAAGTTATTATTAGACGTAAAGAAGTCCTCGGTCATCTACCAAAAGAGATTAGAGCTGGGGCAAAGATTAAAATTGGTTCAGTCTACGTAGGTAGACAACCATTAAAAGGAGTTGAAGGTGAGGAAGCTCACAAATTGCTTGGAGGTATTTTAGATGTTCCTCCTGGACACGAATCTTGGCCACGATTGGAAAAAGATTTTTGGGCAAGTATGGCATTAAAAATACCGTTTGAGGGTAAAGAACTAGACATCACTACAGATGAAGATGGTACCCCTCACAACGCCTTAGACTACGTTAGTTACAAGTGGTGCCAAAAGCATAGACAAGTAGCTATTTCAAAAGAGGAAATGGATAAAGATGGACAAAAAAAGTTTTATATCTATGATCCACAAAGAGACCTTTTGAAAAAGAATGCAAAAGTAAAGATTAGCAAAGAAGCTGATAAAGAATTCATCAAAGTGTCATCGGACGTCGCTAAGATGAAAAGACTTCTTAGACTCCTTGTTAAAGGAACTAACCCTGATACTCTTGCAAACATCGAAATTGAGAATAAATTATACGAATTTAAAAGTGCGAATCCCGCTAAGTTTTTAAAGCGTGCACTAGATAAAGATTTAGATCTCAGAGCAGAAATAGAAGAAATGGTTGAGAAGTCAGTTCTTCGTAAAATTGGTAATCAGTATATTTCTGGCGATGAAACAATCGGAGAAAATATAACAGATACAATTGTTTACTTTAAAAATAAAAAGCACTCAGGAGCAGTGAATGCTATGAGAGCACAACTTAAAGACGCACAGTGACAATAGAAGAGATGCATATAGCTGTCAACTTGGGAACCCAAAAAATTGGGTCTTTCCAGGTTGACAATCTCTTACCAGAAGAGATAGATCATGAATTAAACCTTGCACAAAGGAGATTCATTAAACAACGCTACTCTAATCTGAGTAATCAGAAAAGAAAAGGATTTGAACAGTCTCAAAAAAGGCTTGATGATCTACGTAACCTCGTTGAAGATTACTACCACAACCTGCCCAGTTTTATGGGATCAGTATATACATCTTCTAGCAAAGGAGATGTATTTGTATACAGGGTAAAGTTTCCTACAGACTACATGCATCTTGTAAATGTAAGAGCTAAGGTATTTGAGATATGTAATGTTAAAAAGCCTATTGTGCCTTTTCAAGAGATAAACAAAGATTACTATTATCTAAGACTTCCTATTAGTGCCCCAGTTAGAGGCTACATACTTGTAGACATTTTACTCCCAAATGACGAAGGTGCCTTAACTTCAGTTAAAGCTAACCCTGGAGGTTTAACTATAGACTCTTTGCGTAATGGTAATTACGGGGAAGAGGTAGTACCAACATTATCCCCTAATGATGGATTTTCAGATTTAACTTCTGCTTCAATTACAGCAGATTCTCCAGTAGCAGATGCTAATGAGATTTTTCTAAAAAGAGAAAGAAAATTTGTACAATCACTAGATCTAGGAGGAGATGGTGCAACTGAATCAGTAGGAGCTTATGCAGTACTCAATTGGAAGCACCCGGTTACAGAAGAAATAATTCAAGTAAACATTAACCAAGGTCCTTCTATAATTGAAGAAGTACTAAGAGATGTAACTCCTGAGATTATAACAGAGACACCTAATCTTAAGCTTAAAAGGACACTTTGCAAGTACTCTCAACATGACGACTTATATGCATTATTAGATGACCCATTTAATTCGACAAAAAGTTCGTCACCTTTGTATACAATACAAGAAAATTTTGTAGATTTGTATGCAACTAGTGAATTCCTACCACAGGACATTTATATAAAATATTTACGGAGACCAGCCCTGATGAGTTATAGCAGAGGTATTGGTTCCGAGCTGCCCGAACATGCTCACGACGAAGTCGTAGAGATGGCAGTTAAAAGCATCCTGGAGGCAATTGAGTCTCCAAGATATCAATCACAATCTGGGGAGGTCCTAGAAAGTGAATAAATTTGTTTAATCCCTTAAATTAAAAAAAATCATGGGATCTAATTTAAATCAGGTATTCATATCAAATGCCTTAACAGTTATAGAAGGCACTCAAGCTCAGTTTGGTAGTCTTGCTGGCGCTGATGGTGCTGATGATGTAGGTATTTTTACGCTGGGTACAGGTACTCCAGCATACACTAAGACAGCAATTTATCAAAAGAAGTTTGCAGGTGTTGGAACTAACGTCGACACTAGTGACAGTGGTGCCGCTGACGACCCGCTCGAAGACTTGCTTACTACTGTAGCCCCAATCTGGACAGTAAGTGCTTTTCAACTTACACAACGTGCTTTAACAGGAAACATTATTGCATCACCAATTATCGATGCAACTAGAGTTAAGCGCATCAACTACAACGGACACGTTGAATGGGTTGGTCATAAGGCAACTTGTGTTGATGCAACTTTCGACACTACTAACTCTGTTAATGCTGACTCTTACCAGTTTAAGTTTATTATTCGAACAGTTCCTGTCAATCAGACAGCGTTCTATAATACTACAGCTGCTGGTATTTATACTAAGCAATTCCCAACGGGAGCGTTTAATGCTACTAACCACAAAGCAATAAACATGACTGTTGTGATTGCTGATCACACTGATGCTGATGCAGCAGCCAACATAACTAACGCTACTAATGCTGTTGCAGCACACCCACTCCTCAAAGACATGGTGTCTGTTGCAGATGTTAGTAATGACATGGTCTTCACCTCACTCCACCCAGGTTTTACTTTTGACTTGATTGTAACAAACTTGGATAGAGATGACGATGGTGTGGTTGCAGCTACTACTGGAGAAGTGAAAGGTGTTGGTAATGACTGGCAGGTTGCTGATGATGAAGCTCGTTGCCGCTACGGTCAAGGTAACTTTAATCGTATGTACTTTCCACAAGCTGTTGATACTTATGTAACTGCAGGGCATGACTACGATAAGATTACTATCGAGTACGAAACGCCTAACTGGCCAAATGGTGCAGGTATTGTTCCTGCAGGTAGCACTAATATTGCTACTATCTACTACACGAATGAGGGTACCGATCCAGGTACTACCGCGTCAAACGAGTTTGCTGACGTATTCAACTTCGTTGAAAACGTTGACGAGCAGTTTATTTGGTAATAACTAATCTATAAAATTACTGGGGGTACAATTGGGTACCCCCTTTAATACTTTTAACCATGGCATCAAAACCCACATATAGCGATTCAAAACTTCGAGTAAGAGCATCTAACTTAAGTGCTCGAGAAAGATATACTGTTGAACTTACCAACCTAAGTACAGGTGCTACTAAAATGTTCAAGCAAATATCTATTGGAGGAAAACTGCATAAGACAGTACCTTTCCAAAGTGGAGGAGTTGTACAAACAATAATTAGAGATTCTAAAGGTAAGGTCGTTAAGAAAAACGCCGCAATAGGTACCGCTGAAATCGATTGTTGCATTGCTAAGCTAGTGCATGATGCAATCAATTGTACTTGTAAGTGCAATAAATGTGTAGAAGATTTAAAGAGAGCTGAAACTATTTATCTTCTACTTCAATCTGCAAAGCATGAAGCTTTTACACTTGTAAACCCACTAATGGCTGCTGACAAAATGAGAAAAGCGAAAGAGTTGTGTACTGAGGTCTGCGCGTGCGGATGCTAAACATCTACAAATGAATAAAGGAGGTAAACATTATGTGGTAGTACCCACATTAACTGATATAAATGCTGCTAGCAATAATGCTGCTGCAAGTACTAGTGTATTTTGCCCATTTAAAATACTTAACAGTCATAACGGAGGAAAGGACGTAACATATGACGGGGACAAGTATCGTTTCGAGGAAGGGTTCTTTCAAGAAGTTATGGGTGTTGTGCCTTCTAAAATACATAATTACCATACAGGAGATATTGTCTTATTGTCTGAAAGCAATATTAGTACATATATTGATAAAATCAGATACAACTATCTTGAGGACGGGCATAAAATAATAAGCATTATTTATAATCAAGAAGCATTTCAAGATGATGTAGCCCGAGAAATAGAATTTAAAGTACTATTTGAAGATGGAGATTACCACTCTGTAAAACAGCCAGTTATACATAGTGAGTGTTTAGAAGACATTAGTTTAAACTTTGACCAAGTATTTACCTCCAACGAAACAGGAAGTGCACCACTTCAATCAGGAGGAGGAGTACCCTTAAGAAGTGGTATAGGAATTAACAATAATCCAGGAGGTAGCGATCCTATTGTATTTCATACAGCAGCTTATACAGATCCCAAGTGGGGAAATATAGAAGCGCCTCAGACTAGAGATTATTATCAAACCATATATATTAATAATGAAATATTACCATACGGGGCTGGGAACTCAACAATAGTTACTGGACAGGATGGGAATAATTATACTATAGGTACACGAAGTGCTTTATGGGAATTTAGACAAATCGCTTCTACTACTGATTACAGCTATGATTCTTCTACTGGAATTGTAGGAGGTAGTTTATATAACGAGACTCTTGACGGCTTACAATCAATAAGCACTAATTTAATTCAGTTCGGAGCTACTGCAGGCCGAGATGGTTATAAAAGTATAGAGTTTTTTAATACTGTATGCCCTTCAATAACTGCAACTGGGCAAATAGTGTCTGACCCCAGCGATCTTTTTAATCCTAACCTTTTGAATATAAAAGAAAAAAGTTTAGCCGGGACTTTATACGGAGGAGCTAGGGGATATGCAGGTCAATATACTTCTGATGGAGTACCTAGTAAAAGTCTAGTAAACGCGTTTTATTTAAAAAATAGTCCTAATGTTCGTAGTAATACTGATACCTCTAGACGAATGGATGGTATTGTTTTTGGAATAAAAAAACAAAATAATACAAATTTTTCGGGTGCAGGGTTTGCTGCTGTAGATGGCGGGTATGACACAGCGAACAATTTGTTACGTGACATAGCTATTAAACTTTTAGAAGGAGCTGAAGCACAAAGCATCAATCAATCTTTAGGAGGATATAGTCAGGGGGCTTGGTTGCCTCCGGGCTATGAGAGTTCAGCTGGTAATCAATTGATGTGTAATTTAATGTCTCCTCAAGACTTAATAAGTAACTTTATATTTGGGCAACATACTTTCTTTTTATCTAGACCACATCATTTAGGAGCAGGAGTTGATAGCGCTCAAAGTACTTATCAGTCATCTTTAGCTGCCTCTTTATTTAAAAAAGCACAACATCCAAACTTTACTCCTAGGGATGGTAGTAGCGATTTTGCACAATCAACTGTTAATGGGCTAGCTATAGATAATGTAGGAGAGGACCCTAAATATATTACAGCTGTTCCTTATCATATATATGTAGATTCTTTTCAAAATATAAGTTGTAATACAATTCAAGCTGGTAATAATTTTACGGATAGCTCAGTAATGGGAACTGCAGGCTTAGAGGGGGGCGTACCTGCGCAAGATGCATTTATTGGAAGTCTTACAGGTCAAGCTGGACCAGTTGCTAGTTTATCTACTTCTTTGTTTCAATCTCAATTTCCGGAAGGTACTGATAATACCAAAGTACAGGTAGTTAATGTATCAAGTTCTCAAATAGCGAATATACTTACAGTATACACACCAGTCAAAAATAATGTAACTCCTAACACGGCTCTTCTTCCAAGCGATTCTTTAGACCTGCCAAGTTTAGATAAAAACTCTGTAAAATGGACTAATGGTAACTTAAACGAACCAGTAGGCGTCGATTCCTATACTTTACAAATTTTACAAGCAACAAATCCTGCTCTTTCGACATTTTGGAACAGCCTACAAGAATCAAATTATTATACTGATATATCCCATGCTGCAGCAAAAGGAATAGTTACTCAAGGCTTAAGATGGAGACCCGGAGCCACCTCTTCAGATAATAGATTTGTATATCTACGAGGATGTTTAAATTTAAAAAGAGGACGTGAGCTTATTATAGAAGATTCAATTTCAAGTAACTATCAGCTGGACTTATTAATAACTCCAGGACTAAGTGAGGTTACTACAAATGTTACAGAGTTACAATTTAAAGCTAAATATGATGCAGGAGTAGGTAATATTGTTTCATCTAGCATAATTCCTACTTTAGAGTTTTTAGCAGATTGTGGATGCAATTCCCTCCCCACTAAAGTAGAGTGGGAAAATGCATCTAATTTGAATGTAGACGCAAATGCTTTAAACATATTTGCAATAAAGTACACACCCGGGAGACATGAAATAGATCCAATTTTATTTCCCATCAACGATGATACGTACTCGATAGGAACACAAGTAACAGCAGACGATTCAAGCGTTGATACTGATAATAATCATCCTCTAACACTTACTGTTAATTTAGATAATCAAACTCCATTAAGTGTAGACAGGCCTCTTGTAGACGTAAACTTAAGCAGTTTTCAATGGGATGAAACTTTTGCCCCAACATCTAAAATACAATTAGGGCAAAGAGCAGGTGAAACATCTTATCAACTTGGTCTAGAGCCCCCATTTGAATATTCATCAACAGCTGTTGAATTCTCTCCCCAAACATTTGACTTCGTCTCACTTGGTGTACAAGTCGTAGAAGGAGGAGGTGTTCAAGAACCTACGCCTGGATGCACAGATCCCAATGCAATTAATTATAATCCTAAAGCTGATGTAGATGATGGTAGTTGTCAGTACTGTGATGAAGATGATCCATTAAATAGCGCATATGGAGAGTTTCTTAGCTCAGGTATTTCTAATATTCAAATATTCCCACAAGCTCCAATTACTGGTTCAAACATACCATTTGGATTATCCAGTTTTATATCTCAAATAGAGTGGTACCAAGGACAAATAGGTAACGCTCATAATTACTGGGGCTATGGACTTAATGCTGCAGTAGCAGCTGATGGATCTGTAGCTGTTCCCTACGGAGATGATTTTGGGGAGGAGGCTAACATATATACAAATTTTAGATTTGAATTTGATTTTGCTCCTTACCAATCTGCTAACTATCCAAATGATAATTTAGAATCTTTGCTTACTACTTTAATAGAGCAAGCTGGAGCAGATGCTACTAATATATTTACTTTATCTTTCTACGATATAGAAAAGTGGAATGGAGAGAATAGTGATTACGCAACACTTTATACACAAGATGACTTTGAAGCAAGTTATTTAACAGATGGAGCTAGTACTGTTTCTATAGGAAGCATGACTAACCAATCTACAAACCCACTACAAGCTAGATTTGCTTCTTATGATAGTTCAGTTACAATTGGGGTTGGTGGCCCCGCTGTTGCAGGTAATGCTACACTTGAAGCAAGTTATTTTAATGGATTGAACGTTACTCAAACAATAGATGGAGAATCCACAACACAATTGTTATCGCCTCTCACAGATGGATTTGGTCAAACGTTTCTTGCTCCTGGTAAACAATACTTAGTTGTATTAAATATTGACATAGGTCTTTTGTTTAACGGGTATATTGATGCCGCTACTGCTGACGAATTATCATGTAATATTCAATTAAGAGTTCCATATAATTTCTGGGTTACTTTTTGTGGTTGTGATCTTCCAGATTCCCCTAATTACATAGGAGATTTAATTACTGATTATGTATGGAGCGGAACAAGTACATTTCCAGCAGGATACAATATCTTTGATCAATGTGTATCAGGTGCTGGAAGTAGAATAAAAAGAAATTCTGATGCAGAATCTGCTGGATACTGCTTACCCGTTCCAGATCCTTTTAACTGTGAAAACTTTATTGATGCTTGTACTCAAACTGCTACTTCAGATTGTATTCCTCTTAATGATGGAACCGGAAATCAAACATTTGTAGGAACATTAACAGTAGACGTATTTGGAGCTTATACTGGAGCGGACAACGCAGATCAGTATGCATTTGTATTTGGGGATGAGTTATTCCAATTTGAAATGTGGCTAATTGAAGGTTCATGGGACGGAACAACGCCTGTTGCTGAAGAAGGAATGTATTACAGTTTTCAATCCTATGACGATTATGCTGCTGTAGGATTTAACCCTGCATCTTCTGGACAATTAAATTTAGTATTTACTAATTTAACTGCTGGTCTATATACTGTAGTTATAAATCAATTAAGTGCATTTTCTTTCCAAGAAGATTACTATTCAGGTGAGCCTGTACCATGTCCTATGATATCACTACCTACTGTTACAGTAGGCTTGGGCGACGGAACGGATTGTCCACCCCTAGTAGTAGGATGTACGGATCCTGACGCAACAAATTATAATGCAGATGCTGAGGTAGATGATGGAACTTGTGAGTATGTAGATTGTGATGATGTATACCTTTCAGGTAAAATTACTCAAATTAGTACAGTAAATACAGTTATTGATTGTGTAGTAGAAACACTAGATGAAGATACGAATACAACTACAACTGTACTTGTAGATACAGGAGTAGGATCTATTACTGTAGATACCTTCATAAATGATATAACAGGAGGAGGAGAGGATGCAACAATAGCAGGTACGTTTGTAATGGGCTACTGTCAAGTAATTAATGGTAACGCAGGAGCAGCAGTAACAAATCTTTTAGATTTGTTCAGCAGCAATCAAAACGAACAGATAACAGATACCACAAGAACAGAAACAATTTTTGTTACAACTAATGCTGGTGTTAATATTGGGGGTTTCTTAGGATTTGACGCTGCAGGACAACCGCTTCTTACAACAGGAACTATATTAGATGCAGGGTATTATGCAGTAATGCTTATACCTTCTTTTGCCATGGTACAAGACACAGACTGCACAAGTGTATTAGTAGCAAACTTTGATTCTATTTCTTTTGCAACTGTTGGTAGTACCTTTAATTTTACAGATTGCCCAACTCCATGTAATGATCAAACAAACCCAGAAGATTGCGGCGATCAAATAGGTGGGTGTACAGATGAAAATGCAACTAATTACGATCCTACTGCAACATTTGATACAGGTATTTGCGATTATAGTGATCAGTCTGAATGTGATCAAAATGAAAATGCTGAAGGATGTGAAGACTGTGATACTGCAGAAGCTTCAGGATTACCTGGATTTAGAAATTGTGATGAGTTTAACGATACTACAGAAGGATGTTGTGACCCATTAGCATGTAACTATGATCCAACAGTAGATGTATGTTTACAAAGTAGATGTGAGTACTGTTGCGACCCCAGTGATGAAGAATGTATAGATGATCCAGGACCTGACGAATGTGAAGACGTTAATGGTAATATACTACCAGATTGTGTACAACCTGAATGTCCAGATCCAACTAATCCTGACTGTTTAGAGCCTCCAGTAGACCCATGTCCTAATGGAGATTGTGGAGGTCCCCCAGAAGCAGAATGTGTTATTCTTGGAAACTGCCCAGAAGGTGACGACGGTGGAGACGATGATGATGTTGTTATTATAGATGATCCTATCATTGAAGACGTATACTGTACCCCTACAGGACTAGGTAACTATACTACCTTTGAAGACGTAAGACTAGCAGCAATGACATGTTCTGCAAATGAAGGAAGTAAACTTTTATTTAAGCTAAGATCAGGAGTTAAGATGGATCGCACAGATCTTATAAAGCTAGAGTTAATTAATTACTTATTTAACAATGCAATCAATGAGCCTTGTATGGCTAATTGTGACGACACTGAAGATCCAAAAGCAATTGCAAAAGGTATTAAGAAGCCCTCTTGTAACGAGAGATGGAAGTCTGGAGGATTTGAGGTATGGACACCTACTAGTACATATGGTAAAGGTGTTACAGTAGCAGTAATAAGATACGAAGCAGGTCAATTAAAAAGACGATTTTATACTTCTACAGCTGCTATCGGATCAGGAGATGTTCCCCCTCGAACAGCAATCTCAAATACAAAAGTCTCTAAGTGGACTCCTTGTAAAACAGTTAGAGGTAAGAGTTCTAATAACCCAGGAGAACCTGCATATATAACAAAACTGTATGAATTTATGGCTAAGTTCTGCGAACAATGTTCAGTATACAAAGTAGCAGAAGATGCAGACGCAGATACATCTGCAAAAAGAGACATACAGAAAGATTCAAGTCCTTCAGGACTCGTTGACGAAAACGGTAACGAAATAAAACTTTTTTAAAATGGCACTAAGAGCTAAAGATTTAAGCAAAAAAACTAAAAGTAGCGCTACTACAAATGAAGTGCTCATAGTACAAAATACAGATACTAACAAAGCAAGTCAGTTTCCTATTGATGATATATTTCCTATGCTCCAAAATGGAGCTACTACCTCCGGCAGTAAAATTTTAGGAAGTGCCCTAGGAGTATCCTCAACTACCCCTTTATTTGTAGGTGGGGGATTTGGTAGTAGTATTACAGGCAGTGATAAGAATACACTTATATTTAAAGGTATTCGTTCTAATGATACTGTTTTAGAAATTAAAAATGAAACGTTACCAGGAGATGCTACTAAAGGAAATATAGTATTAGACTTTAATCAATCTGTTTTAGATCTTAATGCTTGTAATAATGCCACCTCAGCCTTTCTTTCACAAGTTACACTCAGTAGTGCCACACACGTAACTGGGACATTGGGAGTAGCAAATGGAGGTACTGGAGCTACTGCATTTGCAGACAAGTCTGTAATCATAACACAAGATTCAGGGACTGATACACTTGCTGCTGTAGCAATGTCTACAAATGGGCAACTTCTTATTGGGGGCTCATCCGGACCGGCAGTAGCTACTCTTACAGGGGGAACAAATGTTACTGTTACAAATTCAGACGGAAGAATTAGTATTGCATCAACAATTGGAACTATTGCTGCTGACCTAGATATGAACAATTATGATATTGATCTAGGTACAGGATGGTTAAGTGGAGATGGTACACATGAAGGTATTAATATTGATTCAGCAGGTAAAGTATTTATAGGAGAATCAACTCCTTCATCATACTTTACTTCGTCTCTTAATGTTAATGGAAGTATATCCCTTGGAAATATAACAGGAAGTTCTACTGTAGGGTTAACTATGAAACCTTGTACTTCAGGAACATCACCTAATCTAACTATCTCAGGAGCGAACGCTTCAGGAACTGGAAATACAGGTGGTAGAACTGAACTTTCAGCTGGTAATGGAGATACTAATGGTAATGGTGGACCCTTACATTTAAATGGTGGACTTAAAGCAGGTTCTGGTACAGACGGATCAGTTTTGATTACAACAGGGGGTGTTACAGCCATCACTGTAGATAATGTTCAAAACACTACATTTGGGGGACACGCTATTATAACAGCTGCTACAGACGGGTTAGTGCATACAGGGTCAGGAACAATTACTCAAGCAACTAATCACACTACAGGTGTAACTATTAATGCTACTTCTGGTGTAATACAATTAGCTGCTGCCGCACTTAATGCTGCAACGAATGCAGAATTTACTGTTACTAATAGCACTGTACAAGCAGACTCAGTTATTATTTTAACAGTGCAGGATGAGAACACAACTAACAATGCACAGCTTACTGCATGCACACATACAATAGCTGGTGGAAGCTTTAAAATTTCAGTGTTTAATCCTGCAGCAACTGGGGCTACTTCAGCTACTGCAAGTAAAATTCACTTCTTAATTATTAATAACTCCGTATAATTCGTATATTTGACAAACCTTAAAATAAATTATGATGACTAAAGTCGAAGCAACCAACCGTGAATTCCTCGATCTATTCCGTGGACTCGAGGCCGTAAAAACAATCAAAGGAGCACGCTTTGCCGTACTCGTTGGTAAAAACCTTAAAGAGTTGAGACATGTTCTCGAACCTATTGAAACGGCTGCACAGCCACCTTTTCCTTTTCAGGAAATATCTATGAAGATGCAAGAACTTGCAGAGAAAGAAGACAAAGACGCAATGACTGCTTTGGAAGCTAATAATAAAGATATTATTGATGAGAGAAAAGCACAACTTGCAGCTGTTGAAGATATGCTTGATGACTCTGCAGAAGTATATCTGCATATCATTAAAGAAGCTCAGCTTCCCGAGGAAATTACTGGTGAGCATATTGAGAAGCTCATCAAAATAATAGAATAATGGCTTCAATAATTACTAGACTTAGTGTTAGATCTAAGAACTTATTTTCAAATGCTTTAAGTGCTCGACATGATAAAGTAACTGCCGTAGGCACAGATGCAGACAGAAGGATAAAAACAATTAAAGTAGCATCAGGTGCTCCTGCGATATTATTAGATGCTTCAGATTATCATTCTACGGGCGAAGAAACAGTTTTTGTATTTGTAAAAAATACAACAACAACAGCTAACAAGTATATCTATTTAAAAATAGGTAGTCAGGTAGCATTTAAACTTAAGCCAGGAGCGTATACTATGTTTCCTTGGTACGTAAACAGTGAAAGTATAGACATTAACGTTTACTCAAATGATGCTTCTAATGGAGTTAAGGTAGAATACTTTGCAGTTAAAGAAACTACATAATGGGCAAGAAGAAGATTAAAGACACAAAGCTAGGGAACTGGCTTAAAGACAAAGCACCTAATATATTAGATGTTGTGGGAGATCTTCTTCCTGATTCTGGGGGTTTAGGTGTAGTTAAAAATCTAATTAGTAAAGATGACAGTATTGATCCTGTAGAGGCTCAAGCTAAAATAGATGCTGAAATAAAATTTCAAGAAAACGTTACAGAGCGTTGGAAAGCAGACATGGGCAGCGATGTAAAGCTAGCTAAACTTATACGTCCTGTTACGCTTATATGCCTTATGGGGATGTTTATGGTGACTATGTTTATAGACAGTATGGACAACGTACCCTTTAATGTAAAGAACTCTTATGTGTCTTTACTAGAGCTTCTAATGCTTACAGCATTTGGTGCTTACTTTGCAGGTAGAACTATAGAAAAGAAATCAAAAAAATAATCTCAAACCAAACACATGACGATTAGTGAAATAAAGAGTTTTTTAGAAAGTAAGCCCGGATATTTAAAAAAGAGCGCAGAGGTGCTTTCCGGGCGATTAGAGTGTGATATTGAACTTTGTGAAACAGCACTCTATGAAATGAGACGAACGGCTAAGGAACAGCCTGATGACAATGCCAACAACAACGACAGTGTTATTAACGAGTTCCAAGAGTTCCTTGATAAAAATGGTATCAATCCTACAGACGTTTCAAGCGTTAAGTTCTGGCAAACAGTGTCAGGTAAACAAAGATTCTCAGTAGTTACAAAGAACGAATCCAAAACTATGGATGAGTTTAAAAAGGAGATTGAAGATTTTGCTTTAAGTTTTTCACCTACGGTAAAAGAATACGAAGCTAAAATTAATATAGATCCTGTAGCGTACGAAATATCATTACCAGACATCCACTATGGCAAATTGCATAATTATACTTTAGATGAAGTTGAAGATCAATTTATGGATGCTGTAGTAGATCTAGTTCGTAAAGCTGAAGGTCTAAACATTGAAAAGTTTATTCTACCTATCGGTAATGATGGAATGAATTCAGAGGGCATGCGTATGGCTACAACTAAAGGAACTCCACAGCAAGATAATGCTGGGTGGAAAGCAACCTTTACAGGTTACTGGAATCTTATGGTTATAGCGATCAACTACTTAAAAGAAATTGCCCCCGTTCATGTTATTGTGATTTCAGGTAATCATGATTTTGAACGAATGTTTTATGCTGGAGATGTAATCTCTGGTTGGTTTAGGAATGATACTAATGTCACAGTTGATAATACTTCTAACTCTAGAAAGTACTATGAGTATGGGAATAACATGTTAATGTTTACCCATGGTGACAAGGAGAAACCTGCTGATATGCCATTAATTATGGCTACTGAAGAACCCGAAATGTTTGCACGTACTACAAGCCGAGAAGTACACTGTGGGCATCTTCATAAAGAAATGGTGAATGAGTACAGAGGTATCAAGGTTAGGTTCTTACCATCTATTTGTCCTAACGATGAATGGCACAAGCAGATGGGGTATGAGGCTAAACGAACAGGGCAGGCATATATATGGAATAAGCAAAGAGGACTTGAAGGATATTTACAAACAAATGTTAGAGTTTGACGACATAGATGATGAAGACTACACTTCTTCAGTAGAAGAAGAAATAGAAATCTTAGACGAAGCATACAGAAATGCATATGCTATCGCTACGGGCAAATTATCTGTACGTGAACTTTTAAACAAAAGTCCGGACATGATCTTTTTGCCCTTTGATCCTTCCAAACCAGACACGTTTAAGTTAATAGTTGATGACATAATCAGATACTTCGAAGATAACGAAGAGTACGAAAAATGTGCCGAGTTAGTTCTTGCGATTGAAAAAGAAAAAATAGATGACCCTAGATGAAATTGCATATAACATTCTAAACCTACTAAGGGGAGGAAGATCTAGTAATGATGAACTTATATCTGTGGAACAGATTAAGTTTAACATTAAACATTATCGTGCTATGTTTATACGTAGAGACTATGCTAGAAATGGCTATGTCTCTAATCATTTAGAACAAGATTTAGGATGTCTTGAATTAGAACAAGTAGACGCAAGTAGATGCTGTAATCTTCCTCAAAATTGTCCAGTATATCGAACAAAAGAAAAACCACCTAAAACCGTAAGGTTTAATTTTACTGATGCTTTTACTTTTATTGGTAAGCCTAACGGTACAGGTACAATACCTAAAGTAGAGTCTTACGAGATAGAACTTTTACCTTACGATAAATTTACTTCTGGGCACAGTAAATATTATATTATTGATGACTATATTTACGTATACAATCCTAAAGGATTAGAAGCTATAAATGTTCGTGGTGTATTTGAAGATCCAGAAGATGTAGCAAACTTTTCTACATGTAAAGACGGAGAATGTTATGACGACCAATCCCCATTTCCATTGCCAATGGATATGGTTAGCACAATTACTGCAGGGATGGCTGCAGGAGAACTGGCACTTTTAGTTGGGGGTATTAATGATACCACCAATGATCGACAACAAGATAAACAATAATTAAAATGGGATTAAATACAACAACCGATAGATTGTTAGATAAGTTAACAAAAGCTCACGAGGATATGATTGCACCTCACAATACAGTGTACCTTACAGGAACAAAAGCTTTTACAGGACCTTTTTATGCAATTACAGCTTTAACAGAAACTGTAATTGATGCAAGTGAAGGTGACACTAACATTGTAGAAAGTGATGATTCAGGGTCAATGCAAAATTTATCAGGAACTTTAACAATTCCTGCAGGCGTTACTATTTATGGTAATTTTGGAGTTGTTGAACTAGATAGTGGAACTGCAGTAGGTTATGCAAAACGTGGAGTAACAGTAGCAGTAGCAGGATCGTAATGTTAGGATTAGGACTTGGAGCAGGAAAATTAAGTTATGTACCCGTAGCAGGAGCAGGGTACACAAACGCACAATCAATTGACCTTGATGGTACAGGTGATTATGTAGAAACAAATTATACTGCAGCAGCTTTACAAACTTTGATACGTGGTAATTTTAGTGTTTCTATGTGGATAAGAGCTCCTTATAATGCTAGTTTTCATTTGTTTGGATATGACGATACAGGTAGTAGTGTTGCGGGAAGGTTCGAAGTAAACTATTTATACTTTGGTGCACTTGATGCTTTTCAAGCTACTGGTAAATCAAGTAATCAAAATTGGAGTACTATAACTTCTGTTAACCCAACTGCAACAAACACTCCAAACGCCTGGATACATGTAGCATATACAGTAATAAAAGGACCAGACAACTCCACTAACGGTACACATAATATATATATAAATGGATCGTTATTAGCATCTGCTGCTACGCAGACGAAAAACTATTTTGAAGCTACTGAAGTAAGTACTAGTGGGGTCGCACGAGGGCTTGCTATTGGAGCAAAAAATACTAATGGTACTGTAGGTCAACATATGACTGGGCAAATAGATGAAGTTGGTATATTTGGTGTTGCTTTAGATGCAGACGCTGTAGCAGCTATATATAATTCAGGAGTACCATTTGATCTTACAGAAAATAATGGTAATTATGATACTTCTCTTAAATTAGCTCGTTATTATAGATTTGAAGGCACAGATCAAACTGCGCTACAATTAGATAGAGGTAAAAATGAAGTAAATATAACGCTAGAGGGAAATCCAACAGCTAGTAGTGAAGTACCAAGTTAATAGATATGGGCTGGACAATAATAAATAAATCAGAAACAGAGTCGTTAGACTTCTCTCAACTACCGTTTACTAACGCAAATAAACTTAGGCATTCTTTAGATGGATCTAAAGTTGTTGTCAAATACATTGGAGATAAACCTTCATTCCTTGATGGGACAACTGATTATACATACGAAGAGATAAGTACTATCCTTAAAGGAGACGACTGGTCTAATAATGAAGATCCTAGGTAATGGCAGTAAGGAAAACAGCAAAAGGATTAGCTCTTAAACGATGGTTTAAAGAAGACTGGAGAACTCCTAAAGGAAAGAAAGGATACAGTGGTTCTGACAAAACATTTAGACCTACTAAAAAAGTATCCTCTAAAACTCCTTCAACATGGTCAGAGTTAAGCGATTCCGAAAAAGCAACAGCTGCAAAAGAAAAACGAACTAAAGGAAGAGTTAGTAGATATAAAAAGAAAATGGGAGGAACTAAATCACCAGCGTGGACACGTAAAGCAGGAAAGAATCCTTCAGGTGGACTTAACCGAAAAGGAATTGCATCTTATAGAAGAGCAAATCCAGGAAGTAAACTGTCTATGGCAGTTACTGAAAAGAACCCTACAGGTAAGAAAAAATCTAGACGTAAATCATTCTGCTCACGTATGTGCGGCATGAAATCAAAAAGAACTGGAGCAGAGGGAAAGAGAGATCCCAACTCACGTATTAATAAAGCACTTAGAAAATGGAGATGCAGATGTTAAAAAATTTACTTACATTATTTCTTATAAGTTTAGCAAGTACTATATGTGCACAAGATAGTTGGGTTAATGTAGTTGTGCAAACAGATCAGTATGGAGGTGAGACTGCTTGGGAGATATACCAAGACAGTCAGTTAATGGCCGTCTCTCCACCCTATCAAGGTAACTCGTATTATGAGACTGTAGTTGAACTACCTGCTGGGCAGTATAACTTAGTTGTATACGACACTTTTGGTGATGGTATCTGCTGTGCTTTTGGAACTGGTTACTTTGGGGTAACGAACTCTTGTGGATTAGACACATTTGTATATGACTTTAGCACTCCACAGGCCACTGTATTTTTTGAGTTAACTGAATGTGAACGACCTGTATACGGGTGTTTACAACCTAACGCTTTAAACTACAATCCATGGGCTAATACCCCAACACCATGTAACTTTCCACCAGTACCGTGTGGGGAAGGTCAAACAAACATACTGTCGTTTTTTACTCCTGATAGTTATCCAACAGAAACAAGTTGGGAGATTACAGTTAACGGTGACTCACTAACATCTGGTGGTGGTGGTACAACGGGTATAACTGAACCTGTTTATCACTGCGTCAACGAAGGTGATACGGTTGTTGCTAGTATATACGATATATACGGAGACGGTATGTGTGGTACTTGTTGGGGTGGAGTTGATGGATTCTTTCACGTAACAACTTTGTGTGGTGATAATATATTTATGGCGGGTGGTGGTATTGAGTTTGATACACTATACTCAGAACCTTATATAGTACCATCTTGTACACCTCCGTTTTTACCAGGGTGCACTAACGAGCTATTTGTAGAATATAATCCTAACGCTCAAATAAATGATGGAAGTTGTATTACTGAAATCGCTCTAGGGTGTATACAAGAAGATGCTTTAAACTACGATCCGCTAGCTAATACAATGGAGACTGAAAATGCTTGTAGTTATGACCTTGTTATAACAGATGGTGGAGCTGACGGTTGGTTTGGGAGTTGGTTAGGTTTTACACAAGGTGACAGTCTATATGGTCCATATCAAATGGGCCCTAACGATGGGCATGAAGAAGTATTTGAGGTTAACTTAAACTCTCATGAAGAAGTTAAGGTTTATTTTTTCACAAGTGGCAACGCTGAAACTACAGCAGCTCAGTGCGGGTTTAGACTAGAAGGCCCTAATGGTGTTATAGCTCAGAGCGGAACAAATCCTTGGACTGACAAGTTAAAGAAGTTTCCATTCTTTTACAGCGCTATACCTACGTGTTCAAACTACTGCATATCACCTGTGATAGGTTGTGTTGATACTGAAGCTTGTAACTTTAATAGCTTAGCAAATGTAAATCACGGATGTATTTATTCTATAGAATACTACGACTGTGACAACTTATGTAACAGTGACATGGATAACGACGGTGTGTGTGATGAGCTTGAGATAGTTGGTTGCATGGATCAAACCGCTTTTAATTATAATGAGTTAGCTACAGATCCAGCTGACTGTGAACCACTAATATTCGGATGTACAGATGCCACGCAATATAACTATAACCCAGAAGCTAACACAGAAAACGGTAGCTGTATTCCTTACATTGACGGTTGTACTGATAGCACTGCCTTTAATTATGATCCGTTGGCTACTGCTGACAACGGCTCGTGTATTGAAATCGTGGAAGGGTGTGCAGATATTGAAGCGGTAAATTATAATTCTCTAGTAAATATTCCTAACAATAATGTATGTCTATATGATGCAGGATGCATTACAGGACCAGGAGAACCATATTACTTAAACGATTCATGCTATGCTTGGATTATAAATATTGACTCATACTGCTGTGAAGTAGGATGGGATGCAGCTTGCATAAATTTATATGAGTACTGTGAACAAGGTTGGCCTACAGGAGTACCAGAGATTAACACAGGTATTACTCTGTACCCAAACCCTACAAGTACTATACTAAATATACAAACTTCTTTAGACGTAGTCACAGAGATATATAACGCACAAGGCCAACTTGTAGTCTCTGGAACTACAAAAAAAAGAATAGATCTTATGGGACTCTCTAAAGGTCTATATCAAGTTGTTATAGATTACAACGGTAGAAAAATTAATAAAAAGATAACTAAGCTATGAAACATGTTCTAATTATGTTGTCTGTTTTTCTACTTGCGTCTGTTACGGCTAGTGGGCAAACACTTAAAAAAACATTTAAGTTTGCTACATTCTATACAGCGTTTAGCGGGGGTAATTCTATTTCAGATAATAATATTTATTCTGTATCTAATGGGCTGCAGACTAACGTAGTATCAACACCTTTTGATTATTCACTTACAGCAGGTGTACGTAAAATAGCTAGGTTTGGATATGAGAACAGAGCTAATACATTTTACAACGGAACAGAGAAATCATACAGTGATGCTGCTACTGTTGGTAAAGTAAAAGGCTTTGAGTTTCTTTTTGAGGCTGACTGGCGTAGACAGCAAGGAACAAACTTCTTAGATCAAAATCACTTTCTTAGATATGTAGCTAAAGACTGGATAGCTAAAGTTGAATACGTACAAGATGGATTTGCTGATGTAAGTTACTTTGAAGGATCTCAACGATATAGACTTAATGTAAATAAACGTCTTAGTTTTAACATAGGTGCAGCACAACGTATTTCTGAGCCTTACGGTTATGATGCTCTCGAAGAGTGGATGTTATCTAATGGAAACTTACATTACACCACCCTTGCTATACAAGAAGGATATAGTATAGATGTAGCTGCTAACGAATATTACAATCCAGAAGGATCTTTAGTTGCTACAAGTGCAGATGTATGGGAGCAAGTTGTTGTCCCTGAAGTTCTAAATGATTATGTGTCACGTAAAAGAAACGAACTTCCTAGTCAATGGAACTATTCTTTAGTCATTGGATATGACTACTACAAATTTGATAAAGATTTTTGGATACACAGTTGGGCCAGTGTAATGCCTTATCATTTTTCAACAGGCGGTGAATACTCTTATTTTGAAACAACTAATGGGGATCAGTGGGTAGATTACGCTGGAGGTCTTATATTTGGTTGGAGACTTAATAAAAGTCTTGGGATTTTTTTAGAAGGCAAATATAATAAATATTGGAACAGAGAGTGGCATGACTTTTCTGTGGGACTTAATTACGTAATACGATAAAATGGCACAACAAATAGGGGAAAATACTAAAGTAACATTAGACCTAAAAACAATAGGGATGGGAGTTGTTGGGTTAGCAGCTTTAATAGGCATGTGGTTTGCGTTACAAGCTGATATAGCTTTAGCAAAAGAATTGCCTGAGCCACTACCTCCTGAAATATCTCGCATGGAGTTTGACATGAAAGATCAACTTGTAAGGCAAACAATTATGACAACCCAAGAAGACGTAACTGAATTAAAAGAAGATCTTGACCGAATAGAAGAAAAAATAGATAAATTAAAATGATGAGATATGAAATCAATCCTTGCAATCCTTGCATCATTAGTATTATTTTCGGCAACTGTTTATGTAACAGCTGTTCCGGAAGTAATTAGTATACCTGAGTCAGGTGTTTGTGTTGTAGAATTTAATGCTAGCTTTAACTCTGGAAACAGTGTAGGCTGGTTAGACAACTTAAACGACTGTAAAGGTAAACGAATAGATATAGCAACAGATCCTTCTATGCAAAAAGAGCATAAGATCGTTGTAGTACCCACCATTATAGTATTTAATGAGGGGGAAGAAATAGAACGTTTTCAAGCTAACATTATGATGCAGCTTGAAGCCACAGAAAAAGATGTACAAGAAGTAATAGATGAGATACTTATGAGCTCCTTCTAATCACTATCTTTATAAAATATATAACTACTAAATAAGACCTAAAATGGCAACTCTAAAAACAACACTGACTCTGACGTCAACCGACGTTTCATCAAACAGACTTAACATATCTGTATCTGATGTTCTTACAACTGCGGCAGCAGGACCCTCAAAGGGACTCTCAAGAGAAACAATAACAACCTCTGACAACCAAGAAATTTTGGATGAGGCAGTTAGCGGAGTATTTTATTTCTACGCAAAAAATCTAGACTCTACTAACTTTATCATTCTTCAAACCACTGCTAGTGTACAGTATGCTAGACTTGGTCCAGGAGAATTTGCATTCTTCCCTGTAAACGATGGGGCGGGGGTAGAAGCAAGAGCTGATACATCTTCTTGTATCATAGAGTATGGATACTGGAAAAAAGCATAATCTATAGTATTATGAAAGCAAAATATCAAAAAGGTGGACGAAAAGCTGAAAGGGTTCAAAATAGAAAGGATGCAAAAGCAAATAGAAAAAAGTTTAAAAAATTTGGCACTCCTTTAAACAAAAAATCAATAAATTCATTTCGTCAAAAAGGTGGGTTTTCTTCAGCAGGAATAGGAACTTCGTATGAAAGGGAGAAAAGATTTGAGAACCGTGAGAAACAAAAACCTGACTTAAACCCTCCGCAATACTATGAGTATAAAGACGGTAAAAAAACAATACGGTACAAAGACGGCGATACTTACACACAGCCTCCTGCAGGAACTACGTATAAAATTAACAGAGGAGATAATACTGAAAGTAGCGAGATGCCTGTAGATAGGCGAAAAGGCGGCAAGCGTTATCAGAAAGGTGGAAAAAAGGTAAAGTCTTCTCTACAATATAAGCCAGGTTTTCCTGCTACGGGAAATAAACCTAGTCCTTACAATTTAAAAACTTTACAAAAAGCTATCAATAGAGATAGCACAAAAGTTGCTGACCGTGGAATGATTGGGGACTTTTTTGACCCCGGAGTTACTAGTGGAAGCACAGGTCCAAGTGATCAATACAATCTTCAAATTAACCGTGAGTTTAGAGATAAAGAAACGGGATCTAGCTCAGAACAAACAGCTAAAAAAATTAATACAATGAAAAATAAAAAACAGAAAGGCGGCGATTTAGATTTTCGTAAACAATGGTCTCAGGTCCGTAATAAAACCGCAGTTAAAGGTAAAAAGGCAGGACCAAAAGGACCTAGAACAATTGTAACAGCAAAAGGTTCTAAAAATAATGACAAAGGAGTAGGTCTTTTTGACCAAACAACTACAGGTACAAGTACCTTTACTAAAAAACGAAGAGACGGAACCGTTAAAAAAACTATTACAAATAAAACAACTCGTACACCAAGAAAAGGCAGAAGTGATGCTAAGACAGATACAACTACAAAAACAAAATATAGAAAAGATGGTTCAGTAAAAAAATCTGTAACTCGTCCAGGACTTAATAAAAAAGCCCCAGGTTCTCGTATGGCTTCTAGTAAAATGCAGATGTATAACAAAGGCGATAAAGAAAAGTTTCAGAAAGGCGGGTACATGGAACCCTCTAAGGAAGTCAAGTTTGGCGGTCCTACAAAGAAAATGCAAAAAGGTGGATTGACCCAAGGAAAAGGTAAGGTCTCAACATCTGGAAAATCTAGAAAAAGAAACCCCAATGAAAGAACTCCTGTAGATCCAAGACCTAGTGACGAAATGACTTTTCTTCCTCCTGGGACAAGGGGAAAAAAGCAAAAAGGTGGTAAATACGGTAAGAAGTTTGATAGGCTGGGAAAGAAAATGCAAACACTTGAGAACAAGCAAATAGATAATTTTGACAACAAAAAAAAGTTTGATAGGCTTGGAAGCAGACGTACAAAGGTAATAAAAAAAAGACGTGATATTAAAGCTAAAAAAAATAGTAGTTCTGCTATGCAAAAAGGTGGATTAAAAACTCCTACTGCTAACCAAAAAGGTTTGAAGAAGCTTCCTACATCTGTACGCAATAAAATGGGTTTCAAGATGATGGGAGGTAAAATGAAATACGGCATGGGCGGTAAAAAAAATAAAAAGTTTCTTGGAGGATTAGCAGGAGCTATTGGTGGAGCTAAAGGTGGTGGAGGAATCGGTGGTGCACTTAAAGGAGCACTTGGTGGTGGAATAGCTGGTAGATTTGCTGGAGCTATTGGTGGACTGAAAGATGGCGGTGGTCTTAAAGGAGCTATGCAAGGATTTGCAGGTGGAGCATTTGGAAACTCTAATCCTATGGGGGGTGGAGGAGCAGGAGGTGCAGCGGGAGGAGGTGTTCAGCAAGCTGCAGCAGATCCTGCAGCAGTAGCAGCTAAGCAAGAAGCAACAATACCAGGTGCTATGAAACGTGGTGGTTTAAAAGATCGTCGTAAAGCAGCTAAAAAGCGTATGAAAAAATCTAAAGCTTCTGCAAAAAGATCTGCTAAAAAAATAAACTCAAAAAATGCAGTATCCTAAACTTGATTATAAAAAAGGGGGCGCTAAAAAAGATGCCTGTTATCATAAGGTGAAGTCCAGATATAGTGTCTGGCCTTCAGCTTATGCTTCAGGTGCTTTGGCTAAGTGTCGTAAAGTTGGAGCTAGTAGTTGGGGTTCTAAAAAACAGATGGGAGGAATTGATGTAGATTTTAGAACTGCAGACGAAAAAAAAACTGATTCAAAAGCTCAAAGAAAGCAAGACAGAAAAGACAAGAAAGGAATGATTCCTGCTAGATTTAGAAACAGGGGTCAAGAGGGATTAGATGCTTACAAAAAGATGATGATTAAAAAGCGAAAGAGAAAAACAAATAATCCTTTTGCTAAATTCAAAAAAGCACGTACAGCTAGAAAAGCAGCTAGGCAAGGAGATAGCAATAGAAAAGCTTCTTCAGGGTCTGGGTGTCAAGGTAAAGGCTGTGGAGCTTACGAAAGATATGGTGGGTTAAAAGGTGTAAGAGGTTAATGTATACAATTAAAGACATACATAAAAACTACTTAGATAGCGTTGAAGACCCTATAGAAACTCGTTTGTTTAAACAACTATGTGAGGAATTCAATATGCAAGTAATCGATATGGTTCTTGAGGGTAAAGAATTTAGTATGGGTAGTAATCTATCAACATTGTCTATCCGAAGAATAGAACGCAATCCCAGCAAGCCTACAATAGACTGGTGGGAAAGTAACAAATACAAGCAAGAGCTAGTTGCCGAAGGCAAACAACTCTATGATGCTGAGGCTAAAACAGGAGAAAAGTGGTTTGTGTACTACACTGATCCTTGGTATTGTAAATATCACTGGCAGAAGTCTAGATGTAAAATATCTAATAAGTCTGCATATAGGTTTACCCCTACTAGAGGTATAAAAGGAAATAAAGAAAAACTAACAAGGTTATTAAAAGAAGACGAGTTAGCTTATTTAAAATTTAAGAAGCATGGCAATATATAAAACCACATCTTGTCAGGTAGTACTGAGAAAGGTTATGAGAGATCTAAATCCCCCAGACGGGAATTGGATTGATGATGGCGTAGAATGGATTGGGGAAGCACTAGAACACATTGGTGCTAGTACTCAATTAGTTACTGAGGGGTGCATACTTGAAGTTAAAGACTTCAAAGCTGTATTACCCCCAGACTTATACTACATTAATCAAGTATCTATAAATGAAACTGAAGGAGGAATATCTATAACTAGTCAGATGGATACTCTTAAAACTTTACTAACAGAAACTATAGCATCTACTACTGCTTCTAGAAACGAAATAGCCAATAGCATACAAAAATTGGTTGACGGTACTACAACAAGCAACTTAACTAACACACAATTAGAAGCTAATGCTGGTTTACAAAAAGCAAGTGATAAAACATTGAATGAAATCAATGCTAGGTTACAAGTGTTAGAAAATGATTATATGACCCAAAACCAAACAATACTTGCATACTGCACTACAAACTTTCCAGAAGCAATACACTGTGAAGGATGTGTGAACAAACAAGCTAAATGTAAAGAGTGTTACTATGTAGAAGACGGATACGTTAAAACTTCATTTGAAAGCGGTAAAGTATGTTTATCTTATAAAGCTTTCCCAACAGATGCAGAATGCTACCCATTGGTCCCAGACGACATTAGTTATAAAGAAGCTATGTTCTGGTACATATATAAAAAGATGTTACTAGGAGCAACGTTTGATGCTTCTAAAAACGGTATTGATTACAGCTACGCAGATCAACAGTGGAAGTACTACTGCACACAAGCACGTAATGCAGCTGTATACCCAGATATTGACAGAATGGAAAGTTTTATGAATCAATGGGTTAGGCTTATACCTAATATAAATAGAGTAGATGAAGGTTTTGAAAACTTAGGAACACGAGAAAATCTACAGAGGTAACGGCAGCAGAACATGAAGAAATTAATTAAAGGTATGCACAAAGACTCCGAGAGAGTCGATCAGCCAGAAAATACGTATAGAGATGCTCTTAATGCAAATCTGTACTATTCTAAAGGAGCTATTGTTAATGAGGAGGGTACAGAAATAATGGGTACTCATCCTATTCAAGTAATAGGTGCTATTCCTCTACTCAACGATCAAGTTATATCTTTTGGGTGGGTAGACGATTCAGGAGCTGAGATACCTTCTTTTGATTCTACACAGTCTGCAATTGTTCTTACTGATACTAAGAAAGGCAGCAGCAGAATACTGTATAAAAACCAAGGGCTTAACTTTCAAAAAGACTATCCTATCAAAGGAGAATTTAGAGTAGACGCTAAGAATGACATTCTTATTTATTTTACAGACAATTACTTTTTAGAAGAAGCCACGCCAGAAGGAACTAATTTATCAGAATATAATTCTCCTAGAGCATTTAACGTTACAAGACAGCTTGAACATTTAAATACTAGTACTGTAGCAGAGCCTTATACTAAGTTGTATGATGATAACGAAGACTTCGATGTAGAAAAACTAAGTCTGTTTGCTAAGGTAGGTAAACACTCTATGGTTGAAAGTGTGAGGATTTATGAGGGAGGTGTTCTTGTATCAGGTGCTTACCACTTAGCATTATGCTATTCAGATGAAAACTTCTTAGAGACAGATTACTTTGTAGTGTCTAATCCTGTATACATCTTTCAGTCACAAGAACAACAGTATCCTGCAGATATTATTACAGGCTGTCAAGCAGGATCTCAAACTAATAAAGCTATTAAGTTTAAAGTTAGAGTATTTAAAAATAATAACTACAAGTTTTTACAACCATCTATTATTCAAAGAGTTGGCAACGCAGAATTTGCTTTTAAGCTTGAAAGAATAGAACTAGGAAACGATCAAGACGACGAGCAGATAGAGATAAACTTTACGGGTAATGAAGATAGCTCTACTACATCAGTAGAAGATATAATGATTGATAACGTAGGTTATCTTACAGCTAAAACTCTTACTCAGCTTGACAACAGACTTTATCTAGGTAATTTAAAATCTAGGAAAGATATTGGCTTTCAAAGGTATGCACATAACATTGAAGTTGAAGCTGTCACTAATCCCTTTGACAAATTCGATGTTAGAGTTTTTGATATTCAAAGTTTAAATATAGGTTATGCTATTATGGCTTTACCTTTATACAATAGAAGTGCAATTCAAGGATCTCAGTTTGGGATAGGTCAAACTTTTATAAGAAACTTTCAAGGAAATCAGGATGGGGAAGGAGAAGGTGGATTTAATAACGAAGACAATGTAAGAAGAAATTACTTTGAACACATTCAACAGTTATTAAACTATGAAGATAATGTGTCTATAGGTAGTTATGATGGCGATCTTCAAGCGGGATATAATTTAACTAACAAAATAGGTAAAGGCTATAAAGACTTTAGATTTTCATTTAGAAATAAAAGCTTTAGACGTAATGAAGTATATGCTCTTTATATATCATTTGTATTAAATGATGGTACAGAAACATATGCATATCATATTCCTGGGAGACATGCTTTATATAAAGAGCATCCTACAAAACCTAATACCTTTCTTAGTGAGAATAGTAATATAGGCGGTACTCAAACAACCTGGGGAAATATTAGAGAGACTTTTGGATTTTACCCGGCTGAGTTTGGGGTAAACGATTCGTCTTCGGGCGTATACCAGTACATAGATACTAGTATGTTAAATGGCCTTGTATTACAGCCTAATACTGGAGCTCCTGGATCAGAAGGCAATGGAGTACTACAAAACCATATGAGTTTTTGGAATAACCGAAATGAACGCTATCCTGTAACAGATGATTTTATTGGAGGAATAGTAACTGCTACTGGGGGAGCGAGTATAAATGGAGCTGACGATCATAGAAATGATTTTGTAAGACATCATAAGATGCCCTCAAATCATAATGATAACTACTCATTCTTAGATATGGATGAGGGAAATAATCCGTTTAGTCATCAATCATTACTTACAGATACTCTTAATAGCACAGATTTGTTAAATGATAGTATTACAGATCTTGTAGGTGAAAATGGTCGGTATAAAGACAAAAAAATTGTATCAAGAGATCCGATCAGACTTTTAGGAATTAAGTTAAAGAACTTAAAAATACCAAGGCACATACTTAAACAAGTACAGGGGTACAAAGTTTACTATGCCAAGCGTAAAGATGAGGATAAAACAGTAGTGGGACAAAGTCTTGCTGTACCTGCTCATCCTAGATACGCCAGTGTAGATACACAGAATAAACTGCTTGCTAGACTAGGACCATTTAAAAATGCATTTTACTTGTATGGGGGATTAATGCAAGACGACTCTAATGCTATGGAGATTAATAGCACTTGGAAAAAAGCAAGTGGGCAGCAAGGTGCTGGAGAAGATTCTGACAATGGTAGATATATAGGAAATCCTGTATTTACATTTCATGATTTTAACATGTTACGTAAACGCCCAACACTGGAAGGGCTTACACATATAAGTTGTCAAAGTGCAGTTGTCTTTAGACCATTTCAAGGAGGACCTAATCTATTTAGAAAACCTGCAGATTACGATGAGCTTACTGCTGGCGGTGAAGCTGCCGATTCTCAATCAGGACTTGAACTAGCTACAGAATTAACTAGATTTCGTTCTTTAGGATGGATACATCCTGACTTAGGTAATACTACAGACTTTGGAAAAGATGGATCAATCTTTGATATTACAGATGACTTTATTGACCTTACTGAGGATGTAGAAAATCCTTACGGTTATAATACTGATGATGACCCACCATCAGGAAATAGTAAAAGAAAAAGAGGTAGAGCTAGGGGGCTAAGACAAGCGAACGATAAGCTAAGAGCCCAAGATCTTATGATCAAACACTGGAGAACCCAGGTAAACATTGCGGCTAAGTATATTAAACCAGGATCTATATTTCACACAGAAGTAATTAAAGGAGGAGACAATAGAGAAAATTATTCAACTTTTTGGGACTCGTACAATGTTCCTAATACTCAGATGTTATTTAGATTAGATCCTAAAAGTAGAATATATGCTCAGGGACTAGCTAACATAGAAGTACCAGAATCAACATCTTTTAAAGGAGCAACAAAGCTTTACAATAGAGGTGGAGAAAGTAGTATGGTTTTTGGACTCGACAGCGGTTTAATACATTTAAAAGGATGGAGAGAGTTTGATAACAACTACTGGACAAATGGGCCTGGAGCTACTGGAAGCATGGAGCAGCCAACTTCATGGGATCTTGTAAAGTGGGGTGATGATCCTAACTTTTTATTTCCAGACGCTTTTTACTACAGAGGTGAAAAATTACCAGACCACTATGAAGAGTACTACGGTAGTCTTGAAGCGGCTCGTAAACAGTTTAGAGGATATAGATATAGTCTTGAGGGAAATAGTCAGCATGATGGCTACCCCATGGCATGGCTTGTCAATGTAGAAAGTGCAAAGACAGATGTGTATCAACCTTTTGATAAACAAGAATTAGTATGGACTGGATATTATAAAGCTATAACTCCAAAAGATAACGGAGGATTAATAACCGGTGATTGTATAGATGACTACGGTAATAATTCCAATTACTACACAGGAGCAGAATCAGCAAATATATATGGGGGAGATACTTATATAACTAAATATTCATTCCGTACAACATCTCAAAGCTATGGGCACTGTTTCTTTAGAGGGGCTGTTAACTTAGGTGACGCAGGAGTAAGTGATTCACATGAAGCAATGCATGTCTATAATGGTAACAAAGATAGATTTCAAGCAGATTTACCTGATTTCTATAATGCTTTTAACCAAGATACTTGGGGAAAAGGAGCTGGAGAGATGCAAATTTGGAGAGATTGGATTGACAACACTGCTGATGTATTGACGTTTGATGAAAAAGTAAGTGAATCTGCAGCTTTAATAAATAGTGTAAGTAATTGGCAACAAGGTAATGTAGATCCTGTTTCTACACTATTTCAATTTATGGTAGAATCTGATGACAACATTGGTTTAAGACATAAGAACGATGTAGATAAAGGGATTAGTACAAAGTACTATGACGCAGATATAGCTTCAACCGTACTCTTTGCCCCTCCAACAGAAGATCTTACTAAACAAGATAACCTACTGTACGAAGATCACTACTCAGCATTACAAACTATTAGAGTAACTAGACCATACCCAAAAAGAAAAGCGTCAGACTCAGACATTACTAATTTTAACACGCGGGTCATTAGATCTAATGTAGCAGGATTGTCAATTGGGGATAAATACAGACAATTCTTAGCTAACGAGTTTAAAGATATACCAAAAAACAGAGGGGATATATGGAGTTTATTTACTCTCGGTGGACTACTGTACATACATACAGAACGATCATTATTTAAGACACAAGGTAAAGAAGAACTAAACGTTACAGGTGTAGCTGCATTTATTGGAAGTGGTAATGTCTTTGCTACAGATCCTGTAGAGCTTAGAGATACTAAAATTGGTTACGGAGGTACAACTTCTATCTATGGAGGAGTAAGTACTCCTTACGGAAGATTCTTTATATCTAGACGAGATAGAAAAATCTTTAACATGCAGCAAGGTATTACTGAAGTAATGTCTGGTATGGAAAGTTGGTTTAGAGAAAACATTCCATTTACTATTGAGTCTTTAGGAATAGATGTTGATGCTAATGACTTTGGGTATAACCCTGATGCTCCTACAGCTGCAAATCCAATGGGTTTTATTATTGCGTATGATGCTAAATATAAAAGAGTAATCCTTACAAAAAGAGAACCTGCACCAACAACACATCTTCTCACAGGTATATCTAAGGGTACTATATATGTAGAAAATAATAAGTTCTACGTTTCATCTTCTCTTGGGACAGGAGACGATATACAGTTTTTTGAAAACGAAATAAACTTAGCCGATCCAAAGTATTTTACACCAAGTGGATGGACTTTATCATACTACCCAGAATTACAAGTTTGGGGCAGTAGGCATAGTTACTTACCTAAATTATATGTAAGTACTGCTGATACCATGTTTAGTTTTAAAAACTCTTTCATGTGGTCTCATACAAATCTAGATGAACCTGGTAATTTTTATAATACAACATACCCATTTGAAGTAGAGCTTATAGATAACTCTAGTCCTGGAGATTCTAAAACTTTCTCATCTATTGGGTATTGGTTAGATGTACAGAAAAAAGATACAACTAATCTATCTGAATTTGATAGAAAAACAAATCCTGGTTTTACATCTTTCTATGTATACAACAGCGATCAAGTATCAGCATTGGGTACAAATCTTAATTATTTAAGTAATGTACGAAGAGTAGATAAATTTTGGTATATTAACTCATTCAGAGATTTATCTAAAACTACAGAGCAAACAAGCGATTACATTAACTCTGGTCAATCTAATGTAGTAGGTGGGTACACTACCACTATAACAGCTCCTATATCCTCTCAGAGTATGTTTACAGAAGAAGGAGTAGTAAACGCAGAGTACATTGATTCAACTAAACCTTGGCATATGCAAAAAAGATTTGTAGATCATTACCTAGGAGTACGTCTTAGTAGTGACAACTCTAGCACAAATTTATTATATTTGTATGCCGCCGGAACTAAATTCCGTAAATCCAACAGATAATGCACGTAAAAAATATAAAGCAGAAATATAGAAAAGGGGGCAAACGTAAAATTACTAAACGTAGAAAGTATCAAGACGGTGGAGTACCTTCTCTTATACCTAACTTACCTGTACAACAGATAGCTCAAAGCCCAGTAAGTCAACAAGGAATTCAAATTGGGGGATCTACTATAGCAGACCAGTTAGGAACTCAACAAGGGTTAGGGGAAAAATTACGTTTAGGAGCAGAAGGTGCAGGCATGAAACTAGCAGGTGCGGGGCAAGGAGCGCTAGGATCATTAAAAGAAGGATTAGCTGAGGGTAAGATAAAATTAGCAGGAGCAGCTGCATTATTAGGAGCAGGGGCTAATAAACTTATAAGTAAAAATTCAGCAACAGCTAATGATGCTTATCGTACAGACAGCAAGCAAAGAACTGGTGCAGCAGTAGGTGGTGCTATCAAGGGTGCAGGTAAAGGTTTTGACATAGGTAACAAAATTATCCCTGGTCTGGGGGGTGCTATCGGTGCAGGAATTGGAGCTCTGGGTGGGCTTTTTAAAGGTAAAAAGGGTCTTGAACAAGACAGAAAAGCATCAGTACGAGGGCTACGAGAAGCACAAAATGCTCAAATGAAAGGAGCTGCAAATCAACCTGACCCCTTCTCAGTAAAAGCAGGAGTTGGTTTTAACACAGCAACGTCTAGAACTAAAGCTTACGACCAAGCGTCTAGAGCAAGGAAAGGTGGAGTAAGAATGCAAAACGGAGGAGATGTGACTAGAGGTAATTTTAGGTACTCCACAACAAATGATATAGTTATGGACCCCAATGTTCGTGTAGGATCTAATGCCCCAGATGAGGCAATGATGAAAGCATATGCAGACACTATAAAACAAGAGGAAGCTCAATACGGGGAGGATAAATACGGTATGACCCCAGAGGAAAGAAAAGCATATGATAGAAAATACACCTCATCTACTGGTCCTACTGCAGGAAAAACTAATTGGACATTTAATGAAGCTTATTCTCATGCTCGTTCTGCAGGTAAAAAAACATTTGAAATGTTTAAGAATGGAAAGTGGGTTAGATATTCTACTCGACGTGCGGATGAAACTGTAGATCAATTTAATAAGTCTTTTATATTAGGTACAGCAGAACAAGAAGCAGCAAACCAAGAACGTACAGGAAGAGAACGTATTCCATATGGACCAGGTGATGCTTTTAAAAATATAAAAAGAAGTGGAGGAGTAAAAAGACTACCCGGAGGTGTAATGTCCTCTCTGCCTGGTGGAGCTGTAGAGTTTAAAGGACAGACTCATGAGCAAGGAGGCATCATGTTAGATCAAATGACAGAGGTAGAAACTGGTGAAACTATGGATAAAGTAAACATGAAAAAATCAGGAGGTAAAGCAAAAGACTACATCTTTTCTGACTACTTAAAACTAGGTGGTAAGACATTTGCAGCACGTCATAAAGAGATATTAAAAAGAGGTGGATCTCAACAAAAGATTCAAGAGTTAGCTAAGCTTCAAGAAAAGAAAGCTAATCGTTCACCTAAAGTTATGCAAGAAGGTGGAGAAAGAGGAGGTGGTACTTCAGACCTATTAGCAGGATTGTCTGGATTTAATACCGCTAGAACAGACGGCAGTACCGCAGAAAAAGAATTAAACAGAGCAGCTACAGAAGCAGCTAATGCTTATTCAGAAGAAGAGGCTGCAGCAATTAATGCAGAGAGAGAAGCTGTACTTGCACGTAATGAAGAGAAAAGAAATGTGCGTGCAAAACAAGGAAGTACAGAAGAAAAAGATGAAGAGACAGGTTCGAGAATATATGGAGCTTCTGCTGACGCAAAGGACAATATAGGAAATTGGTTAGGTATGATGGAGACGGATATGGGTAACTTGCCTGAAGAGTTTCAAACCTTTGACTTTAGTAAATTTAAAAATGCAGAGGGTAATTTTGATGCAAACGCATTTAACACTCAAGCAAATAAAGGTGAATTTAGAGAATGGTATAACAGCTTACCTGACGATCTTGTAAGTGGTAAACTTTCTGCAAAAAATGATAAAGGTGATTTAATTTTTGGAAAACAATGGAATTCAAGAAGATTGCTTGAAAGACCAGATGTTCCACAAGCTATAGAGCGAACTGATGTAAAACTTGCGTTAGATATGCCTGAACCTGTTGAAGGAGATACTCCTAAAATAGATAAAACAACTGAGGTTACAACCAAAAGTAGAGACGTTCCTTTAGGGGCTATACTTGCAGGAGCTTCTCAGCTTATACCACCAGCTTATTCTTTACTTAAAAAGCCTAAGAATGTGCCAGGCTATGCACCACAAGCATATGCTAAACCACAGCTCCCACGAGTAAACTATAATGCAGAACGTGCAGCTAACGCTTCAGATACAAGAGCTACTTTAGCTAGTATAGAAAACAATGCAGCAGGACCAGCAGGTATGGTTAATATGATTGCTGCAATGGGTAAGAAGAGACAAGGAGATCTTGAGATTGCTACGCAGGAGTCAAGAGCTAACAAGCAATTATCTGCAGAAGAAGCAAGATTAGGAGCACAAGCATCTCAGTTTAACATAGGCCAAGATGCTCAAGCTCAACAATATAATAGAGGACTTGCAAGAGAACAAATTAAAGATAGACGTGAAGAGGTTATGGGAGCACTTGATGCTGCAGCTGATCGTATTGCAGGTATGACCGGCGATGTATTAGACTACAAAGCACAAGAAAGATTAGCAGAAGCAGTATCTGGAGAGACCGGAGTACTACTTAGAGAAAGACTTAAAGGTCAAAAGAATCCTGCTACTGGTGAAGTGTATAAAGATTTAGAAATAGCTGCGTTAGCAGGTAAGCTAGAGAGTGAAGGTACACCTCCAGGTGCTAATACTAAAGTTAAAGTTGATAAACAAGCTAAAAGACAGCAAAGAAGAGCGGATAACAAAAAGGCAAGAGACGCACGAAAACTTCAAAATGCTAAAGACAATCCTATCTCTACTACATCCTTTCCAGCAGGCGGTGCTGAAGACTCTAACGGAAAAGTTACTGCTAAAGAAGAAAATGAAAAAGACATAAAAAAGTTTGAACAAAACAAAAAAGCAGTTGACAAAGCTAATAAGCAAAATGAAAGAAGGTTAGCTAGAGATCCTAATCAGGAAGTAACTTTTAACTCTAACGCTCAAAATCCTATGACTGAAAAAAAGTGGGATAAGATGAGTGCTACTGAACAGATAGAGTACATTAAAAACGAAACTCCTGAACAAGCGGCTATAAGAAGAGAGTCTGGTATTGGGGTTGTAGACACGAGTAAACCAGACGGTACAAAAGTAGAAGGTGCTAGTCTCCGAAGAGAAGATGTTAAAAGAAACTATCCAAATGCACAACTGGATTCATTTACAAACGCAAAAGGACAAATAATATATTATCCTATATACGATGAAGGTCCGAGTCCAGACTACAGAAAAGGCGGTTACCTTAAACGTCGCGGACGTATTAAAAGAAAAAGAAGATAATGGCATACGAATTTAAACCATACAGAAGTGTATATCGTGATCCTCAGAGCGTAAAAGTATCTGAGGTTTTACGCAATAGATATGTAGATAACTTTGCATCCGACAGTATGCTTGATAAGCAACTTAATGAGATGCTTGTAGCAGCTGAGTTTGCAGGTGATGTAGAAAAAGCTAATGAGTTAAAAGCTAGGCTTGCACAAAATGCTACTGCAAGAACAGATCGTGGTGACTTTGAAAATCTAGGCATGGCCATTAATATGGATGTCAGAGATTTTAGTAAGAACTATCAACCTCTTAAGTTAAACTATGAGACTAGAGAGAAAGATAAGGAAACCAAAAGACAGCTTATAGGACGACCAGGAGGTATAACCCAAAATCAATATGACGCTTGGGAAAAAAGATCTGCTATGGTAACGGATGAGACTACTGGAGATTACACAGGCTATGGAGGTATAGAGTATGGTGAAGATGGTAACCTTGACAGAGGATCATTATATCAGCCTAGAAGTATAGCATCTAACATAAATGTAGATAAAGAAGTACTCGCAGCGCTACAATCTATTGAAGCTGAACTAGGAGGGGGGTATGTTAGAAGGAAGTCTACAATGAAAGATTATGACGGTGATGGTATTCCTGATGCAGAATATTACATAGAAACAGAAAGTGGAAAGACTAGAGTAATAGATCCAGAGACTGTCAAAAGAGTTACTAACCAGGTATTGGACCGTGCAGATGTACGATCTTTTATGGAACAAGATGCTGACTTTGCTACTTTTGAATTAAATGAAGATGAATTAGACGGACAGCTTATTTCTAGAGTTAAACTGTTAGAAGGTAGACTGTCCTCAGGAAGACTTACACGAGAAGAATCAGACGCTGCTCGTAAACAAATTGCGTCTTTAAAAAACATAGTAGAGACTGGTGATGTAGGTACTAAGAGAGGCGCTGCAAGACAAGTTTACGATTCTGGTAAAAGAGAAGGGTTCTTAGATATGGCTGTAGATTCAAAAGCTGTAAACGATGTAGTAGGAGGAGCTCGTAAAGAAACATTTGTAAGACTGCTAGAGCAACAAGGTCCTAGCAACACAAGTAATTTGACTACCACGGGTGGAGCAACAGCTACAGGAGCAGGTTTAACTACAGACACTAGATCTCCTTTAGCAGGAGACGATGGTAGAGTAACAGAAGCATCTGCAGAAGAAGCTATAAATTCAGCTAGTACAGATTCAGAAACGGCTGTAGCAACATTATTCCAATTGTACCCAGGGTTGGCATCAATGTACTCAGGTTTAAATGTAAATGACCCATCCACATTCAACGTTGCATTGGAAATGTTAGATACATCAACAGACAATAAAGAGACAATAATAGCTAACATAGAAAAGGCAGTAGAAAAAAATCCAAATTTATTAATGTCAAGCACTGGAGGTGCAGTTTCACCTGCTGCTTTAGCTGAAGCTGTATTAGCAGCAAAAAGCCAAAGAGAAACCTACTTAGCACTACAAGATTCATATGAGGATATCTTTACTGTTGCTAGAAGTCAAGTAAGTTCGGGAGACCAGAAGAATAACGTTCCAGGCTTAGTTACAGCCCCAACAGATTGGGGAATATTAGGAATATTAAACACTGATCTAGAAACGTTAGATGTAATAGCAAAAGGTGATGAAGCTCAATCAAAAGCAGATTTAGAATACTCAGCGTTACAAGTTTTCCAAAACTTATTTGATAGTCCTGAAGAAGCTACAGTGAATCATCCTAATTACGGTAATATTGTAGATCATTTAGTTGCTGCTTACGACGGCAGATTAACTAGAGAAAGCATTGAATCTGTATATGATGCATTTGCAAGTGGGGAAGAACTAGATGTATACTCAAATGCTGCGGGAAGTTTCAGAGGTCGTACTACAAAGGCAGGAAACGCTGCTGGTAGAGTGGCTAGAAAAATCTCTGACTCCCTTGAAGCAGGACATGAAGCAACTAAAGAAAAGCTTACAGAGCTAAGCACAGGAAAAATTACTTACCCTATAGCACCTAAACCTGCATACATTACTAAGGAGAAGTATAAAGAATTTACAGACGCTGTAAAAGCTATACCGCTTACTGGTCCTGGAGGTCTTTTACAAAGAGATGATGTTACCGGTGAGAACATTGGAGCTCAATTAAACATAAATAAAGGTGAAATTGTTGGAGTTAGCACTACATGGCATACTAATCCATCAACAGGATTACCAGAACCTGCCTTTATACTTAAGATAAAAGGTAAAAAGGGCACTATAACCACAACAGGTAGTGTAATTGTTAATCCAAAAGTTATAGCAGCAAATGCTGCCGGAGCAGTTCAAGGATTTGGTTTCAATACTTTAGACAATGTGATAACACAAAGAGCTCTTGCTGCATACAACGCAGCTCCTGGAGTAGCACGAAATACTGGTAAAGTAAAAACAACTTGGAATAATACCGGTACCACAGCTAACTATACTTTTGAGTTTGATGCTAACACAGTTAAACTTAATACTGCTGAAGGAACTGCTGAAAGCATAGATTTAACCTCTGGTAATGTAAGAGTAACAGGAACTCATGCAGATGGAACACTCATAGATCAGATATACACACACGCAGAGTGGGCTGTGGAAATGCATAACATGGGAGTTGCTTTTGGACTACAAGCAGATGTGGCATTTAATAATATGAACAATGCTACCGCTCCAGGAGTCCCTGCAATCACACCAGGTAATGTGTTTGACTAAGAAAGAACTATATTTGTAAAACATGGCAGACGATCAGACTACACAAAAAATAAGTCCTTTTACAGGATTACCTTATGTTGTTGGGGGACCAAATGACAAGAAAGAAAAAATAAGTCCTTTCACCGGTAAACCTTATGCAATTAAATCAGGACCGCCTGAAAGTCCTTTTAAAGGAACTGTGGGTATGGCAGGAAGTTTTGAGGATTATAATGGAACATGGCTTAGTCCTGCAACAGATGTAAATCCTTTTGCAGATATAGATGAGCAACGAGCTCGTAACCAATCTACATGGGATAAGTGGGGTAATGGATTGGCTAAAGCTGGACTTACATTTACGGGAGCTGTATCGGAGAATACACTTGGGTATACTTTGGGTCTTGTAGACTACATGGCTAGTGGGTTTGAGGACTTTGAAGAGTCTATGGCAAACAACCCTGTAGGAACTTTTTTTGATGGTTTAAATGATAGGGCTAGAGCTGCACTCCCAAACTATCAAACAAGAGAAGAACAACGAGATCAAGGTACATTATCTCAACTAGGTAACGCTAACTTTTGGGCAGACACAGTTATGAATGGTGCTGCATACTCTTTAGGGTCTGTAGCTAGTGCATACCTTATGGGCGGTGTTGGAACAGTATCAGCTATAGGTAGAGGACTGGGGGCTTCTACACGTATAAGTAAGTCCTTAGCTAGTTACAGAGCTGCCAAAGCATTGCAGAATGGTTTAGGAGTAGGAGAAGCCTTAAAGAAAGGAAGAGCAATAAAGACCGGTATCTCACGAGGGAGTAAAGCAATTGGCTTTCTTGAAGGAGGAGCTATGATGTCTATTGCAGAATCTGCAGTAGAAGCTAGAGAAATAGAAGACAATATTAGAGGAGAGCTTATTCGAGACTACAAGCTAAAGAATGGATTAGGAGAGTTAGATAGAGTGCCTTCACAAGAGATGCGAGATATTGATCTTGCTGCACAAGAAATGGGTAGCCTTGGCTTTGATGCTAACATGGCTGTACTTATGCCTACAAACCTTTTAACATTTGGTGGTATGCTTAGACCTATGGCAATGGGTAAAAATGCTATATGGGGAGCAGGTCTTACTAAAGAAGGTGGTAAGAAAGTACTTAAAGAATCTATTGAAAACCTACCAGGCTGGGCACAGAAAGGAGCTAGGCTTGGACGTACATACGCTAAACCTACAGTTACAGGAGCAGTGTCTGAAGGATTCCAAGAAGGTTCTCAGTATGCAATATCTGAGGGTCTTGCAGATTTCACTAGGGATGAAGTAGAAGAGTTAGGAAGTGTTGATGCATTCAATGCTATGACCAATGGCAGAAATTCAAAAGCTATTGGTAGAGTTCTTAAAGACGGTGTAAAGAATGTTTCTAGTCCTGAAGGAAGGGAGCAAGCTATGGTAGGAGCCTTAGTTGGTTTGTTGTCTGGAGGTATAGGAGGGATAAGAGCAAACAGAGCTAAAGACGAACGCACTAAAAAAGCATTAGAATACTTTAACCAATTTGATAATTCTGTAAATCTAAAAACACTTGCTCAAAGTGATGAAATAGCAAAGCGTCACTTTAGGGCCATGGAGATTGCTGAACAAAGCAACGACTCCAAAGCATATGACGATGCTAAGTTTAGATTAATCAGACAGATGGCTCTTACTCATGCACAGAACGGAACGTTTGATGCATTTATAGAGAGGCTTGAAGATACTAAAGAGTTGTCAGAAGAAGAGTTTAACTCATTGTTTGGGGTAGAAACTAAAGTAAAGTCTAGAGGTGAAGGTGGTAGATTTCAGAGTGTAGATGTATCTAACAAAGAAAGAATAGATGAGCTTGTAACAAGAGCAAAAGATCTTAAGGCTACCTATGAAATGGTGGAAGAGCTTTACCCATCTGTATCCCCAAAGGGAGGATTGCTTAAGACATTTATTAGAGCAGCTCAAGGAAAAGAAAGACTAGCAGAGCTTAGACAGCAAGACGCTGATCAAAATCTTTACAAGCATGCTATGGTTTTGGCTATGACTGAAAGCAAAGATGCTGAAGAAAGAGCTCTGAAGAATCTCAAAGAACTTCAAAAGCTAGACCCAGATCTAGTCATTGAAGAGATAACAGATATTGAATCCGAAGGGTATGATGTAGCTTTAGATAAAGAAGGGAAAGAAAAAGTAGGTGTAAGTCGTCCTGAATTTTTAGAAAAGTCATTGCAGGAATCTGTAGATAGAGCTGTTGAGAATGGTGCTTCTAGAGAACAAGCTACAAAATATGCTCAATCAGCTTTAAATTTATTGACCGATCGTAATAATGCACGTGAGGCTTACAACAACTTAGAAGCAAGCCCTGAAGCAAGAGAGATCTACAAGCAGAGAAAGAAATTAGAAGCTGAGCTAAAAGAACAAAGACGTATAGATCAAGCTGCGGACAATGCTATCAACGATAGTGAAAGCCATGCAGATCTTGTTAAGGCTGCTGAGCAGTTAGATCCTGACGTTAGTGATGAAGCTAAAAAAAGAGTACAAGATGAGATAGTCTCACGACTTAGAAAAGTCAATGAGTTTAAAAGAAAGTTTGAAGCTATGGACCCGGCCCAAGTCAAAGCTCTTAACCCTGCAGATATGGAAGCGCTTGAAAAAGAAGCGTGGGAACTTGACGTAGAGGAAATAGATAAGACAAAAAGAACTAAGCCAAAAAGAAAAGCAGCAAGTGAAAACTCTAAAACTAAAACTAAAGAAGCTGCTAACAAACGGGGGAAAAAAGAGGCACCTAAAAACAAACAAGGTAAGGGTCTAAAGAAAGATGTAAGATCTAATAGGGGTAGAGCTAAGAAAGCAGTTGATCAGACTAATACTCTTGATACAACAACAGATATATCAGGAGAACAGTATAGTGGACAGTATAACTTAGTTAAGGGACCTGACGGTAGGACTTATGTACAAGTAGACAGTAAAGGTAATCCTGTAGAAGGAGACAGACAAGCCGGTCATAGGCTTAATGGGGAACCTATTATTACTGGACGTTCAAGACTTGCAGACCCAGAAGTAAACAGCGGTACAGAAGTAACTCTTGTTGCTATAGAAAATGACTGGTGGAACAATGAAGCCACTGAAGCAGAAAAGAATGATCCTAATACTAAACTCCCTATCTATGTAAAAGTAGGTGATGATATAATAGGTGTATTAAGAGGTACACATACTGCACTTAGAGAAGCTGTAGTTGAAGAGTGGAAGAAAGGAAACAACGAAGCGGTTGTTACTACCATAGAAGAGAAGTTAGCTAACAGGTACTTTACAGCAGGAAGTTCTCAGATGGGAGTATTTAGTGAGCCCTTCTTCTATAATCCTACAGAGTCTTTAGGACCGGATGTAGTAATTGGTGTAGTAACACAAGGGGAGAATGGGGTATTAAGATATACTGTACCTGATGGCTCACCTGAAGTAGATCAAATAAGAAAAGACTTCCAAGACAGGTCACCAGAGAAGATGGTTCCTGGTCAAGTGTTCTACGCAATTAAAGATCCACACGGTAAGTACAGAGCAGCGGTAGCATCTACTTCAAACTTAAGTAAGTCAGATCAAGTTCACGCTCTAGAGTTAATGAAGGAAGGGAACCTAGACGGTCTTAAAGAACTAGTAGGTACCAACTTACTTTACGCTTTAGACGGTAAGGTTTTAACTGCTAAGCAAGCAGGAGAAGATGTACTCTACACATTTAATGCTGTTGATGAGAACGGTAACCCTGATCCTAACCTTCCCGAAGGGATGTTTATACAGGTCAACCAAGATCTAGTAAACAAAGCACTAGCAGGAGAAGTAATTAACTTAGAGGACTTAACTGATGTACAAGCATCTAAGTTGTTGATTGAATTAAACCTAGGAAAAACATCAGAGAAAGGGTTAGAAGTACAGAACGAAACCGGTATAGCTCCAGAGAATCCAGAAACTGCTGAGTACGTAGCAAAGAATCTCGCAAAGCTTTTACAGAATATTATACAAGCTAAGAAGTATCAGGTCTCTATGGATGGTCTTAATACTGAGGGCGGGTATGTAGACTCTCGAGGCACTAACTACCTAGCAAGAAACGGAGTATCAGGATACGTAAGGTATCTTACTGAAGGCACACAAAATCCTGAAGGGCAAGGGTCTAAAGGTATACTAAGGTCTACTACAAAGAGTACTAATGGCTCTGTCTTTATAGATATTGGGGCTACATTAAGTAGTGAGTTTAAAGTTAATGGTGAGGAGGTGACAGCAGCTGATACAACTACAGCAGCACCATCTAACCCTGAGAGACAAGCTCCAGGTACACCATCAGCCCCAAGACCTAGTAGTGAACAGAACCCTGCTGATTTACTTGGTGGGGATACAGGACCAGCTCTTACTCCACCTAGTGGGCCAAGTATAAATCCAGAGCCAGGACCAGGAGATACTGTAATAGAAGAAGCATCAATAGATCCAGAAACTGGGCAGCTAATAATACCTTCTGCTCAACCAACTAGTACGGTTGGAGATACTCAATTAGATGTTATAAAAAAAGCTCAAGAAGCAGGAATAAGTTTAGATCGCTTAGAAAATGTTGTATTAAAAATTATAACAAATAATCCATCAATTGACATTGATTTAGCACATCGTACGGCTTTATTTGAAATTCAGCAAGACATTGCAAATAAAACTAGAGGTCCACTTAGATATACTCCTACTACTCCTATTTATAGTAAACTTAATAAGTCTCAAGCTGAGAAGTGGTTGAAGGACAGAGGTATCCCAGTATCGTTTTACGATCAAGCAGTTCGTATTGGGAATGGTACAGTGCACGGATATATGGTTGATGCGGGTGTAAAACTATGGACACAAGGTGAGGTAGGTACTGAGTACCACGAGTCATTTCACTATATATTTAGAACATTACTTAATGATAAGCAACGTAAAGCTTTATATGCAGAAGCTAAGAAGAAGTTTGATATTACTAAAGAAGAGCTTGCACAGTTAAAGAAACTTAACCCTAAGATTTCCAAGCAAGAACTTATGGAACTTGCTTTGGAGGAGCGTATGTCAGAAGAGTTTAGAGACTATGTTATGACTATGGAGGAGACAGCAAAGACTCTACCTGGAAAGATTCGTAAGTTCTTCAAAGACCTATACAACTTTATCAAAGCAGTGTTTGTAAATCCTGTAGAGATGAAGCAGCTGTACTCTTTAATTGAGTCTAACCGTATCCCCAAAAGATATCTTAGAAACACTGAGAAGTTTGCAGGCAAAGCAACAGCCTATGCATACAACGAAGATGTTGTAGATGTAGGATTTCATAATGAACTACAAAATACTTTAACAACACAGTTCTTAGTAAGCTATCTCAATCTCACTGATGGGGGTACACGAGATCTTACTGCTGAAGAGACTAGAAAACTAATAGGGGATAAAAACAATAGAGGCCAGGTAGCTGAATTCTTTTTGAAGAACTCTTTTAGAAACAGAAGCGACAAGAAAAGATTAAGCATAGAGGACTTATCTAAGGTGAGAAATAGGATCAATGCGGGACAACCTGTTGGTGAATTATTTGTTGAGTTAGGAATGGAGCAAGGTATACCAATGGATACAGGTTTACCTCAGTCTCTCATTAACGATCCTAACATGCATGGTCATACTGCTCAATGGTTTAGAATAGTATATCAAGGATGGTCAGACATAAGATCTAAGGATAACTTAGAGAATACACTTAAGTTTGGATGGCAGAGCATCATGCTTCAAGGACTAGAGAAGTATGGTCTTAGTATCAAAGGAAACCAAAAAGGTATTGAGAATGATGCAAGAGATGAGGCTAATGATGAACAAGATCAATTTGATAAAATATATGCTTTGGGTGCTTTAGAGTACAACCCCATGGATAGGGCTTCAAAAGAAGTACGAAGACTTCTTGCAAATATCAAATCCGATAAACCAAACTCATTGGGCATGACTACCTATGTTAACATAGATGATCTTGTTCGACTTATTGTACCAGCTACTGCAAATAAAAGCAGTTTAAACAGTATGATAGATGCTTTAAAAGTTAAGTCTAAGAACTTCCCACAGCTTAACCCTGTTATAGAAGCTCTTAACAATGACTTCAGTAAGCAGCAGCTAGGAGCATTCTTTACAGTGTTTAGTAACAACTACACTACTCTAAAACTTATTGAGGAGTCATATGAAGATAACAAGAAGCTTACAAGGTTTATTAACTCTAACCGTAAAAGTGCAAGTAACAATGCTTTAGATGGTTGGACTCAAGGTGGTATAGAAAAGCAAGTACCTAAGCCTAATGCTATCTTCAAAGATGTAAATGGTAAGCTTCAGGTAAACGAAGAGTTTGACGGACAGGACAGAGGAGCACTTGTAGCTCAAGCATATGGGCAGATGCAAGACAGAGGTAACTCTACTGAGGACAGAGTAAGAGGTTTAGCTCGTGTATTACACTACATGGGACTTAATCTTGGAGAAACTGTAGAAGAGTCTGTGACTAGACTAGGTAATTATCTCCAAGCTCAGAGTGAACTTGATGAGGTAAACGACGTACTATCTACACTCAACAACCTAATAGAAGAAAAAATAAGACCTTCTTATATTGTAGGGGCAGCCTTTGAACTTAACATTGACAAGTCAACTAAAGCTCTCATACCGGGCCCTGTCAAAGCAAAGAAGAACCCTGTTAACTTCTTCGTTCAGCAAAGCAAGAGAATTAAAGAGATAGCAGATATCAAATCAAACTTTGAGTCACCACTAGCTATGTCTATAGTTGATGGAGCAGGTAAAGTTAAATACCCATATAACCTCCCTACACCTTTGGATGCAGTTCTTAAAGAGATGCAAGGACTAGAACCAACAGATCCTAGATCATTAGATCTTGTAAAGATGATGGCTAGCGATGAATTCTTCAATGCTTTAGGTGTAGCACGATACCAATCATTGTTAAAGCGTTTGATTGACAGTGGTTCTTTTGAGATAGAATCATTCACTATGGATGTGCTTAAGCAGGAGGACGAAGAAACTAGCAATATAGATTATAAAAATGCTAGTGCAAGAGACTCTCTTATTATGAGACTTGAAGCCTACGCAAATAACGGCAATGACTTTGCATACTACGCACTCCCAACACAGGAGACTAGAGGACGTATGGACTTTATCAAGTTACCTAGGTTTACTAGTAAGAAAGAGATGATTAAAGCTGGTCTAGGAGATGTATCAGGAGCGGAAGCAATCATTAGAGGTCTTATTATACAAGACCTAATTAGAATTAATAACGACGAAAACATCATTAATAGTGATGAGTCCGGGGGAGAAAGCTTAATACAAGATTACCATACAGGTAGACAGAGATATAAAGACTTCCAGCTTTCTGGAATGAGTAATACAGTAGTAGCTGGGACAGGATTAAATCTTAGTACACTAGCTCCTGTGGTATTAGAAATGGAAGGAAGAGCTACTTCATCCAAAGAGTCTGTTTTATTTTACAATGCTGTCGATAAGATGGTAAGAAATTACTTAGATACCCATATCTCAAGAGAGGTAAAGGAACTTAAAGCTAAGATAGATGACTACAATTTAGATCAAGAAGGAGCTTCTAGACTACCACTTCAAGCTATCAACAGACTAGGGGGTAAGGATAAGTTCCTACAGACCTTTGTTATAAATGATATTACAGCTAGACTAGAAATGGCTAAGCTGTTCCGTGGTGGTATATCTATGAGTAAAAACGTTACAGACTTCTACAAACGTATGGGTCTAATCAATACTCCAGGTAGTGTGTTTATGCTTAAAGGAGATGTTGAGTCTGCACCAGACTATGGTATGTTTGAAGAGTACAACGAAGGTGTAATAGATGAGGTTAGAATACTTGACGAAGTACACAACGAAATTGCTGAAGACTACTACGATACTCTCGTAGAGCAAGGAGTACCTGCAGCAGAAGCAAGAGAAATTACAGATAAGTACCGTACTGAAATGGCTGATGCTACAGATGCACAGGCATTTATCATCCCAAGTTTTTGGAGAGCTCTTAGAGAGGGTGAAGGACAGTTTAGTGTAGAAGATGAGCAGTGGTACGATAACTTTGAGAAAGGGGGTAAGTGGGCTGCTAAGTACTCAGCTCCAGAAAAACTGTATGCAGAATCTCAACAGCTTATCGAGTTCAACACATCAGAAGGAGTGGTAAAAAAGTATGTTGCCGACATGGCAAAGAACTCATACGTTCTACTAACACCTGAGTTTGTAAAAGGTAAGCCTGTATTACAACAACTGTACAACAAAATGATTGAAGACAGCATTCATGTTGTCAATACAGTATCTGCTAAGAAAGGGGAGAAGCGCAATGTAATGAGGTTTGATCCTACAGTTGAAACAAACATCTTTAATAAGTTGCAGACTACTAAGAGAAAAGGATCAAGACTCTTTAAGCCTCAGACTATAAATGACAAAGCAACAGATCTAGTTAGATTGAATAGGCAGATTCGTAAGAACATGCTCAACAATGTATTCCGTGACCAAGACTACATACTTAACAGAGGTCTGAGTAATGAAGAGACTGTCAATGGACAGGACATGCTTGATGAATACCACAACTCTTTCCAAGAGATTATGAACATTCAAATGGCTGACCTTAAGAATGAGTTAGGATTCGCAAAGCTTCAAGAGGCTAACGCATCTAATGATGCTAAAGCTATAGATGCAGCTAGAACCAATATCTTTAAAAAACTTCGTAATCTATTCTTAGAAGAAAACTTAAAGCGTGACAGACTAACTGATAACATGGAGAAGCAACTGCAGCTTGTGTATGACAATGGTGTCGTAGACTTTGCAGTACCACTTGCATTCCCTGCATATCAAGATCAATACCAAGGACTATTCTTCTCAGTGTTTAAGAACCGTGTACTTAAGACCATGATGAATGGTAAAGAAGTAGTACAGGTAGCATCTGTTGGGGGCATGATTGAAAATGAGAATGGGGAAGCTAGAGAACTTAGATACTTGTCTGTAGAAACAGATAAAAGCGGTAAGCGTATAGTACATGCTGAGGTTATGGTTAACCCTTCTATAGCTAAGAAGTTTGGGTTGAAGCCTGGAGATGACTTATCTCAAGTTCCAGAAGAATTACTTAGAGCTGTTGGATATCGTATACCACATCAGGATAAGTCATCAACACTTATTATGAAAGTTGTTGGGCTCCTACCAAAGTCATACAACAAATCAATAGTTGTACCGGGTAACATCACAGTGATGATGGGTTCTGACTTTGACGTGGACAAGATGTTTGTTATGTTCCCAGAGTTTGCTAAGGCTTCACCTTTGACCAACGATTACGCAAAGGTAACGTTAGACAACTATGAGTCACTACGTGGAGAACCTGGACAGAACCTACGTAAAGCAGCATTGCAGAATAGAATGCTTGACATCATGGAGGCTATATCTTCTTCACCACTGCACTTTAAAGAAAGCATTACACCACTCGATCCTAGCACACTAAGAAGTATTATTGCTGAGGTAAATGACATTGTAGCTTTAGATGCAGAAAGAAGACCATTTGACTCTCCACTTAAGGAGATTGAGATGGAGGAGAACTATAAGTTCTCACAAAAACTTGTAGGTATATACGCTAATCAGCTTGCAGGTATGGCAGTTGCATCTGCTGGTAACAACGGAACAGGCGTACAAGTTCCATTCTCTAAACAGTTTACTGTAAATGGGGAGATATTAAGTAAAATACAAGGGAGACCTGAGACATTTAAGATACTTGTTGAACACTTGTCAGCAGCTCTTGATGCCGCGAAAGAAATTATGCAGCCTCAGCTTAATGACAACGTTAATACTGTAGGTAGTAAGGCTTACTTATATGGTATAGGTATGGATCCTAAGCTTGTAACCATGTTACATAGAACACCTATGGTTATGGACTTTGTTAAGCTAGTTAACATTGACGGCTTGAGTCCTAACAAAGCATTTGAAAGGTTGGGTATTTTATCAGGTATACAAAGATTAATTAAAACCAATCCTGAAGGCACACCTAAAATAGCACTGTCCACTCCTATGACAGAAGCAAGTTTAAGAGCAGGTATGGGCGCTCAACCAAAAGAGAATGGTGCATATTCAGGAAAAGACTTAGCACTGTTAAAGAACTTTGTAATTAGTTACTATGCAGGTAAAGACCTACAAGACTTCTTCTCAGCTATTACTCCTGATGTATTAGATGGTATCAGTGATTTAGGTAAGTTACAAGAACTCACAGAGACCATAGAAAAGTTTGACAAAGACGACAACATGTTTGGGTCTGCTTCAGTACAGCAATTCTTAACAGGAGATCAATATGGATTGTCTAAGACATTCTTTGAGACCTTCAGAGAAATGCTTACTTTGTCATCAGATATATTCCTAGGGGCTACACCTGGAGTTAAGAACTTTAAAGAGCAGTTTAAACTGTTAACAGGTAAAGAGTCTTTCTCTGCAGATGAACACCGAGCTATGGACAGAGCATTGTTCTATTGGATGATAACTCAACCAGGCTCACCGCTCAACTCTATGGTTGCACAGCAAGAAGGTAAGGAAGACCCCTCTCTATTTATGACTTCTTCAACTACTAACATAGTGACAGAGTTAGACAAGATGAGACAAGCTCACCCAGAAGAAGTGGGTAAGAATCCATTTGTTATGAAACTTGTAGCATCTACTACAAACGAATCCCCAAACAACAGGGTATTTAATATTCAGTTTGAAAGTTTGGATAAGATGACTTCAGATCTTACAAATGATTTAACCCGTGGGTTTAATGAGTTACTAAAAAGTAGTACTCCTGCAGTACGTAACTTTGGTTTAAGACTTATAAGACACCAACTCATGAGCACTGGATTTACTCCAGGGTACGGTTCATACTACAACATGATACCAGTTGATTTCTTCACACAAACAATGGAAGGACAAACTCAGAGTGCAGCTGAATTTGCTAGAGCAGCTATAAGAGAAGCACAACAAGATCCTGGGTACTTCAATGCAGCTACACTTGAAATTGCAAGAGCTATGGGAACTAGACGGACGCAGAACAAGCAGATGATTCCTATCAATAACGCTCAAGCTCAAACTGTAACAGACCCAGAGGGTAGACCATTAGACGGTGTTATAGAATTTAAAACTAAAGCAGATATGCCGGCTATCATAGCTAGACGTTATGCTCAAAAAAATGTGGACAAGATAGAACTGTTTGTAAAAGAACAAGGGAATAGATACCGCAGATTAAATCAATCGGGTATCAATGGGCAGTTCAATGAAATTAACACAGGAAAAAATTCTTACGTATCTTTAGGACCTAAATCAACACAGAAGAGAAAGGGTACTAAAAATGTAGGTAACCTAAGTGGATTCGTAGCAGCATATAAACTAGCTGTTGAAACTGCAGGTAAAGCCAGAGCCCTTGACATCATATCTGAAGATCAGAATGAGCAGCGTGTAATAGAAAGAACTTGTAAATAATGGCTTGTAAATATACTATAGGAGGAAGAGAAGATGCTACACTTGATAAAACACTCAAGTATGTAGAAGATACATCCACTAATCAACGTGAGGCTTTTGAAGTACTAGAAATTCTACTTACGGAAGATATAGTTGTACCAATAGTAGACGAAACCGATCCAGAAAGAGAAATTACAAAAGGCATTGTAATAGAAGATAGTTTTATAGACGATAGAATAAATACTTTAAAAGGTATTAATGCAGGAGCTAAAGAATACTTTGGAGTAAGCGGCGATCTTATTAAAATTAGTAAAAAGGGTACTCTTACGGAAGTTACTATAAATACAGGCATACTGTCATCAATGAAAGCTGATCCTGATGCAGCCTACAGAGCCAATGAAGCACCAGAAGAACAGGAAGGAGCTGTAGAAGAAGAAGAAGAAACTGAAGAGTCACAACCAGAAAGCGAGGAGACTCTTTACGTTACAGCTCGTAGACAGTTGATGGATGACACTACAGGTATGCTTATTGTTAACCTTCAAAAACAAATTGACAGGTTATCTAAAATACCAGAGACACAGCTTACTAAACAGAAGCTTGCAGAGATGGAGGTTCTTAAAAAAGAACTAGAGAGAATAGATAAAGAAAAAGCCAACCTAGATGACTACATGGACTTTGTAGATTTTACTGTCCGTACTTCTGAGAGAGCTGAAAGTTTGTTAGCTAAGATCGAGGGGCAGGTATCTGAAAATCCTACACAAGAAGATAGGAACAAGATGCTTAAGGATTTATCCGAGCTTAAGAAAACCATAGATGCTTTTTATAATGATAACTCTTCTAGGTCCCTTGTCAATAATCTAGAGGAGCTTGTTAAAGATCTAGATGATGTCCAAGAAGATATAGACGACACGGTAATTCTGTTACGACAGGCAGCTTCTGCAATGAAGAGAGTTAACGAAAAGTTTTTGGATACTGGGTTAGAACTACTAACAGATAATATGCTAGAGTCTGCTCCCCCTCAGATAAATATAGAGTTGAACGAGAGGATAGCGGGTATCAAAGCTAACAGAAGAATAGATGGGCTATCAAGAATGGATAGAAGGTATAGAGCTGCACGTGCAGAAGGTATGGGGGCCGTCCTTGATCTTAATATATTACAACTTGAAGAAAAGAAGATAGGTAGAGCGTCTATACTAAAGGAGCTAAGACAAACACATAAAGACCAAAGCTGGTTCAGTGCTTTCTTCTCACCTGTAGTATACAATAAACAAGCTTCTGTACAATTGTTTGCTGAGTCTGTGCGTAATGCATTGGTTACTGCAAATGACGAAACTTTAGATTTTAAATACGATATACTACAACCATCGTTTCAGGCTTTTAAAGCATGGAAGATGTCTCAGGGAAACATTAGTGAAGACAATGTAGAAAAGTTATATGAAGACTTTATAGAAAAAATTACTGTATCATCACTAGATAAAAATGGGGACAGAGTAGACACTGAAGCTCTTGCATTTATGCAGGAGTTCGATATGAACAAGTTTAATCTGGCTAAAGCAAATGCTTTTGAAACAATGAGGAGTGAGTACAACTTCCCAGAGGACCCAACTCAATACGATGAATACTTCAAAAGTGCTGTAGGTAAAGCATACCTAGGAGCTACAGCAAGATGGTATGCAGAGAACACTGAGAAAGTGCAAGGAGCTGAAACGATCTTAGCTGCACTACGATCTGAACGTGACGCAGTATATGCAGAAATACAAAGACTAAAACCTGAAGGACACTCTGATAGAATATCTGCTTTATATCTTCAATACAACGATCTAAAGTATCAGCTTCTTAAGTCATACAGAAATGGTCAGTTCATAGGTAAGTTATCAAAACCCAAGCTATCTGAATATAAGAATACAAAGTATGCTGTTATGCCTGCTGAGGCAAGAGCATACTACGATGTACTATTAGCTCAATACAAAAAAGATCAGAAGAGGTTAGGTAGAAGCTCACTACTTAGAAACAGTTGGGAGGACTTCTCATACATACTCCCAAGTGTAAGGAAAGATGCATACGATAGGCTCATGGAGCAAGGACCAATAAATAGTGCTAAAGATCTAGCAATAGAAGGTTTTAGAAAACAGGAAACGGATACAGAGTTTGGGGCATTGCTTGACGCACATGGTGAGAAGATTCGTATGATACCACAGTACTTCACCAACTTGGTGGATGCTAAGGATGTATCACAAGACGTAACCAATAGTATGATCAAGTTCAATGACATGTCTAACAGGTACAACGCCAAGTCAGAAATACTAGGAGTAGTTACCATGATGGAGACTGCACTAAAGAGTAGAAAGAAACTTACTATGCAACCTGATGGTACATACCTCCTAGACAATACAGCTAGACGTCTAGGTAGAATAAGCTCAAGGTTTGAAGCAGACGATCCACTTGGGACTAGAACGTACGATCAAGTAAAATCTTTTATAGATAATACTATCTATGGTATGAGTGAGCAAGAGTCTATGGACTCACAGTTTGATAGGATCAATAAAAATAAAGCTGCAAACTTTGCAGTTACTCTTACAGCATTTAGTACGTTATCTTTTAACTGGTTGCAGGCAGGTAACCAACTGTTGTTAGATAAAATGACAGGTACGCAGGAAGCAGTTGCTGGAGACTTTTATGGGGTAAAGGACTTAGCTTGGGCTAGAGCTAAGATGGCATTTGGTGGACAGCTCTCTATGATGAATGACAAGTTCCTACCAAAATTTGGTAAGAAAAATAAACTAGCTAAGTTCTTAGAATCCTTTGATGCTTTTCAAGCCTTTGGTAATGAGTTTGGTAAGGAAGCTGGAACAGCAAAAAAGAAAGCTTTGTCAAGAGATTCCTTTATGGTTCTACAGCAAACAGCTGAGATGTTAGTAGTAGCAGAGAGAGCACTAGCTATGGCTCACGCTACTGCAGGTAAAATGCTTGACAGTAGTGGTAAGGTTATACTGAACGAGAATGGTAAGCCCGCACATTTATATGATCTGCTGACAGAAAATAACAAGGGCAGGTTAATACTTGACCCACGTGTAGCTACTACAGGTAAGTACGCTTTTAATAAAGCCAAGTTTATCGCAAAGCTGCATGGTATGATGAAACGTACCAACCAGTTAAAAGGAGGATTCGATAGAGTACAAGCTCAAAGATCTGCTGTAGGTAAACTCGGTACGCTGTTCAGAAACTATCTTGTCCCTGGCTTAAGAAAAAGGTTTGGTAACTTTGATGGGGCTATGATAGATATTGAGATGGCTGCGGTCAACGAAGGATACTATGTAACGTTTATGAATCAGATGATTAATGCCATGCTAGATCTCCAAGAGGGAAAGATAGGAGCAGCTATAGGTAAGATACGTCCAGGTATTTTTAAGAGTACTAAGAACTTAGATAGGACAGAAGCCAACGTTAGACGTATGTACTACGAAGTTATGATGTCTACTGTACTAACTATGATGGCAACATCTCTTGTAGATATGATGGATGATGAGGAAGAAGAGGGGTACGTAGGATCTTATGTAGCATACCAGTTACTTAGACTTAGTAGTGAGTGGTCACAGTTTAGAAGTACAGCACTCATAGATGTAGTACAAGACCCAACAGCTGCAGCTAACCCTGTTAGACACCTAGTAGAAGCTCTAAGAGCAATGTACATACACTTAGGGTACAAAGCAGGATTCAAAGATGAGTCAGAAGCTCTTTACCAAAGAAGATCAGGTAGGTGGCAGAAAGGAGATCCTAAAGTGTACAAAGAGATACTAGACTTTGCCCCTGTCTTGAGAGGCTTCTTTACTTCTTCTGATCCAGAAGAGGCAAGAAAGTACTACGATATGAAAAAGAAGTAATAAATTATATATACAAAAAATGAAATACATACTAACATTAATACTATCAATGACTTTTACTAGTCTACTTGGTCAATGTAATCAACATGTATTCACCTCAGTAGGTGCTACAGAATGGACAAATTTTGAATATATAGATTGTGATGGTGAAGATCATTACTTTGGGTTACCTGCCGGAGGATATACTATAATATTCTGTGCAGATATAGGTACAGCATTTGCTTTAAACGGGGATGGGTTTGTATACCCGCTACTAACAGAGCACCCTAACTACGCATCATGCGTACAAACACCGTGTGTAGGAGATTTTGATGAAGACGGAATTATAGGTGTAGAAGATCTCCTTGTATTTTTATCAAACTACGGTGTATGCGAAAATTAATATATCTATTAGCCTTATGGGTTCCAACGCTATCTGCACAATGCGATGTAGCTATAAGTAGCTGGGATGCCGCGTCAGGTGATATTGTTATTGAAGCAATCAATAGCGAAAATTGTGGTTGCAATGAATTTACAACTGAAGGTAACACGTGTGAAAATAGCGCTAACCCGCACGTAAATAACAACACAACAATATCTCATATAGTTTTAGGGTTACATGTAGAAGGGTTAGATTATAATTGGCTGGATTGTTTGGGAGTCAATCACCCGGGTTGGACATTTAAATCAATCACTCTTTACGGAAATCAGATACTAGGGAATGGAGATAGTTGGAGTGCGAATGTTTATGATTACGGTAGTTTAACAAATGATTGCTGGTCTGAAATGCTTGCTAATGATACTCTATGTACTGAAATAGTTATATGGCAGATTAATATATCTAGAACTGCTTCAGTAGATGATGGTGGTTGGGCGGCAAATTCAGGGTTTAATCAAACGCAGAACTACCCTGACGTAGATCTTTCTAATAACACAGCTGTTAACTGTGCTTTACCCACATGTGATACTGTTTATGTAGACGTTATTGAATATGTGGATGTTATTGAATATGTAGATGTTATTGAATACATTACCGACACAGTGTATGTAGATGTTGAGTGGATAACAACCGACACGCTGTATATAACTGAAGTGGACACGTTAATAGAGTATGTCCAATTACCACCAGATACTATTTACGAGTATATCTACCTAACTGATACTATGTATGTAGAGACAGTTGTATACGAATACATATACATTTACAACACAGACACTATAACTGAATTTGTAGCTGAGTCTATATATATCGATTGTAATACTGGAGAACAATGCACTCAAACATTTCCGTGTGACGAGGTATCTATTTTTGCTCCTAATACTGTTACTCCTAACGGTGATGGTTGGAATGATGTTTGGAAAATTATAGCAGACGGATCTTGCTGGGATCAATGGGAAACTCGTATCTACAATAGATGGGGAGGATTAGTTTGGATTAGCTCCTCTAACTTAGACGAGTGGGATGCTAATGTAGCAGCAGGGGTTTACGTATATACTATAACCGCTCATAGTTCTGTTAATACTAGCGTGTTTGAATTTAATGGTACGATAACAGTATTGTACTAAAGTAATTCTTCACATAAATGGCAGAAAAAAAAGGGCTAATAAGCCCTCTTTTCTTTTTTAATCGCTATTTTTAGTAAAATTAAATAACCAATAAGATCCATTAAAGAATCTTCGGTGTCCGGTGTAATACCTTTATTTTTAATTCTACTTAACTTATCATCTATTCTGATACGTAATGATTCGGCTGCACTTATCTTTGAGAACAATCTAATCGGGTTCAACGCGGAATCTCCGTAGGCTTTATTCTTCTCTTCCAATAAGTCTTGCAGCTCGCTCAAAAGATACTCTACTTCTAATAAAGTATCAAACTCTTTTGAATTTATTTTTACTGTATCTATTTGCGTTTTTTTCATCTTAACTCTTTAGTTTTAATTGAATAGTATTCAGAATTAAATATTTCTTTTCTCTCATCTGGTTTACTGTGTAACTCACTATCTGAAGGGAGTGTGACGTCTAAGTCACTCTCCATCTTACGTCGAAGAGTATCAGACTGAAAAAGTATTTTACCAGTATGCCCGTCAATATCAAAGTCATGAAACTCTAGTATCTTCAGTTTCCACAGATCATCGATCTGAGAATACCTACCGTTTATATAGTGTTTAAATGACTGCTGACATTTCTTAGGTATATCAAAAACAAACATTACATGATATGGATCTGGATCATATTTGCAACGAAAGTTTCCAAATGAACACAAAGCAGCTTCAAATTTTAGAAATAAAGAATCACCAGAGTATCTGTACAGCAGAGCTATACAATTTACATGATCTGGTGTTTCTATAAATGCATTAATGAATAATTTATCCCACATAAAAAGTTTACGTGACCCGCCTAAAAAAGGCAGAGCAAATATACTAGTGCTGTTGACATGACAATTAAGCAAGTCATAACACACTAGTCTCTCTTCATGATATCCTGGGACAATGTAATTTACTTTATGAGGGGACTTAGGCTTTGGCCTAATAGTATCCCCTACAGTAATAGTAAAATCACAATCATCATATATACAAGTTAAACTGTTTATTTCTCCATTATCTTCTTGAATTGTAGTACAATTAGTTAAATCTCCTGTTAGTCTGACAGTTCTTCCGTTTTGAGGGGTCATAACGACCTTATCGCACTTTACCATGACTCTTTGGTATTTAATTGTGAAACTTCTAAAGGGGGTAGAGACAATTTAGTCTCACGAAATATATCTTCCGGACTTCGTAGTAAATATACTAGCCTGAAAGTTTCATGAAACTTAAATAACCCTTCCACCATTCCAAATTTTTCCACATACTTCTTCAAAGCAAACCCTTCAAAATCTTTTGATCTTGTGGTTAGCCAATTATCAGAAGTCTTCGCACCTACACCAGGTAGGCCCGGAATACCATCAGTACTGTCACCCATGAGCACTTGTTTCCATAGGAACTTAAGTGCTTCATCAGGTGTGGTGTGTTGAAATTCACTTCTTTGATAGTTATAATGCATACCTACACACTGAAACAAAACATCTTTATCTGGGGAACAGACAATAGTCTTGCGGTTATCAGTGAAAGAATAATAGCACACTAGATCATCAGCCTCAAGAGCTGTAATTATTGTACAATTATACTGTTGTTTAAGGTATTCTTTAAGAGCATGAAAAACAATAGGCTTTGGTCTACCACCTTTTCTGTTAGACTTATACGAGTCAGCTACTTTATATCTAAAGCAACGACCTTGTGTAAGAAAACCAGAATATAAGGTAGTATTGCAATCTTTTAATATCTTTTTAATTCTCTCATCTATTGTATAGACAGCCTCCTCAAGAGAAGGTTTGTCCATACAATAGTAAATAAGAGAATCTGCATCTATCAAACAAATGTTTCCGTCTGTTGGAATTCTGTCTATATCACTCACTATAATGATTGTAAGTTAATTACATCATTTTGCATAGAAAATAATACATCATGTTTTAATTTTATCCACTCTTCATCAGTCTTAGCTGCATATGCAGAAGAGTGATACATACTACCATTCACACCAACTAAGCTGGAGTGTACGAAGTATTGAAGGCAACGAATAGCACCATCCTCTGAATCAGGGACAGCACCAATGTGCATAGGATCAATAAAAACATTGTGTATTTCACCACTATACCAAGCGATATACTTAAGACCACCAACGTGTAAACCTTTTACACAAGTTGAATTATCATTAGTGTTCACTTGATCCCACGAAGAGAGTCTGTGTGTACAACCAACTTTAATAAAGTGGCCTGGATTAGTAAATCCGTTAGCACCTTCACAATAGAAAGCATCACCTCCAGTCCCCATCATAGATGGTTCAAAGAGTCTTTCTTCTACAGTGTCAGGGAAGCCTTCGCCTTCAATCTCTCCAGTATCGACATTGAAAGTACGTTTGTAACGATCAATTTCTTCACCAGTCTCAGAGTCATACTTATGCATAATTTCTCTAGATACTTTGAAAGCATTTACAAGACCCTCTTTAGTGATCTTTACTTGGTACATAGTAGCACGCTGCTCAGCAAGTTCTTCACTTAGTCCATGCTCCTCCATTAACTCTTTCTTGAGTGTAGGGTGCACATACTTCATGTCGATAAACTCGAAGAATCTTTTAGTAAAGTCTTCTCCTTTCTTACTAAGTATAGGATTACGAAGCCACCTCATCCATAGTTTGTAAAGGGGAGAAACATCCACGCCTTTATCATGTGATTCGTAGAAACGATTCACTAATGATTCAGGTAGCGGAGTGCTTAATACCTCTCCTTCTCCAAATTGAACAAAATGTCTTCCAGCAGAATCTTTATGAAGAGATACACCGCCCAAGAATTGGTCGTGTATCATCTTCTTATCGAAATCTTCTGTAGTTAATAAAGCAAACTTTTCTAGAATGCTATTATATTCTTCCACCGTTGAAACTTCATCTGCTTGCGTAGCAAGAGATAGCATTTCATTGTAAACATCCTCCTCGTAGTTACGAGAGTACGGGGTGTTGCCGTAGCTGCCGGATATCATTTCACCTATTCTATTTACATGTATCATAATGGTGGGTTAAACTTATGTCTATTTTTCATCTCAAGATACGAACTAATTTCTTTCCAAAACTCCTGAGAGTCAATGAAATGAACTTGGTCAAACAGTGGACGTAGAGGCTCTAAGAACTCTTTTAGGTACTGACCCAGTATAAGCATGTCTTCATCCATGATGGTTGATTGAATATCTGAAACCTTAAAGACTTCCAAGGATTTATTCTTGATAGCTTCAGGGTCATCATTATCTAACAAGAAGACTTGCATGTCATGCATCTTCTTCATTAGAGATATAACTTCTTGAGTCTTTTCATTTCCTTTATGAAAATAAAAGTTATTATGATGTTCATATTTATTCTGATACTCTATACATTTAGTAAAGACGTCTTCGTACTGCGGGTCAACTTCTTGTAATTTAGATACCCAATCTGGGATCTTAGGTAGCATACATCCTGTAAACCATTCTTTGACTTGTTCGTTCATTGTCCATTTATTATTATCAATCATTGAAAAGAAAGCACTAATGTGCTTAGCGTTTGATCCGTCAAGCTGTTTAGCCATCTTACCAGAAACTTTATACAACTGTATCGGAGTCTCCTTCTGTGCTGTTTTATCTTCCCCCATACCACTAGCCCATTTCCCATAGTAATCACTAAAGAAACGTTGTGGTTTGAAGTTAGTAAACACAGGATTGTGATTCCGTGCATGTGAATGTGTATTTCTATTTTGATGCCAATAATCCAGATCAGGATAAACACCGTTCCAATCAGGAACATTAGGAGCACATATAGTAGCAGCTAGATATAGTAAGTCAACATCTTCAGATGTACCGTAGTACGTTTCTACTGATGTTTGCTTTAGTAAGTTAAGGGGTGCCTCAACTTTATCCCATATCCAGTCATCAACTTCATTGGCATATTTTTTATCACCTGAATCTGCTCGACGTAAAGTAAACAGAACCTGTTCTCCTGTTAACTCTCTACGTTCTGCAGGTGTCAAGTTTTCAAACTTACCATGCTGTGCTCTTATCTCTTCATCGTGTAATACTCCTGCTTCGAAGTCTTCAGGTATTTCTATTTCATCATAATTCCACTTAATCGTAGAAGAGTCTTTAATTAATTCCCAATTACGTACACGCATAAGATTGACATTATCTATATACGCTTCTTTAAGTGGGTTTGAATCTCCAACTTCTTCTGGATTATGCTGAGTAATGATGGACAGGGTCTGTTCTCTCATAAGGTACAGGTCCTTAGTCTTAGACGGATTGCCTTCAATAAAATACAAATTGTCAAAGTTCACCGAACCCCAACCAACTTCTTCTCTTTCAATCTTCCATTTTCCATTCTTAAATGTTCTGTTTACATTTCTTACCTTGTATCCTTTCAATAGACCACCGGGTCCAGCAAACGTTATAGTTTTATCTCCAGGAAACTTAGGCTTGATCTTTTCTTTATCTACAATACGACCTAGAGCTTTAAGTACTGAGTCGTCATTGTCTCCTTTATAGAGGACATCTCTGCACTTCTTAATCCACGTCATAAAGTCTTTCTCATCTAACTGTTGTTCAATCACATCTGCTGCGTCTTGAGCTGCCCTCTCAATTGCACCTTGGATGTATGCTTTGGTATTTTCGTTCCATATAACTTTCTCTCTACTTGGGGTAACATCAACACCTTCCTGTAATACAACTTCAGTTCCATTACCTGGAGATGTATACGCTTGACGTGCAGGACATTTAATAGCCACTGAGCCCCATAAAGATTCCATTTCTAACTCACGGAAATCTACATAACCATAGTTAATACCGGTAGTTGACTTTGGATCTTTAACCATTAGTATATGTGGTTTACTCCAACCCCAAGAGTCTGATACAATCAAATTGTCAGAGTTGTATAAAACTTCACTCTTAACAGTTCTATCTGATTCTACCCCATCCTCGTAGATGTAAGTAAACTTTACATTAGGGAGATAGTTTAGCTGATCCTGTACAGCTTCTTTAAACTTATCCCTGTTGTGTCTCTTAACACCAAACGATACTTTAGTATAATTAGTGTCTTCAGTATTTTTGTAATAAACATTAGTTCCGTTAGACATAGTCACATGACCATCTCCTTCAAACTTACCTATCATAAAATCTGTCTTGTAGGCATAACAGTTAAACTTAAATAACTTACCGTCATGCACAGTCTCTACAGTATAGAAATCTACTCCTGTTGAGAGCGGGACTTTTGCTCCGAGTCCAAAGGCTCCGAAGTTTTCTGCCGTGTTCCTCTTAGTCGAGAAACCCAGTTCCAAATAACCTTCAAGCCTTGGCATTCCAATACCCACACCGTAGTCCAAAACGCTAAAAGTATCACAATAACCCGTGCCAGCTCGCTCGGTGTATTGCACTGTGACGCTATCAATAGCACTAAGCCTAGTCCTATTATAGTAGCTAGGATTAAAATTAGAATCTTTATACTCTTCTTCATGTCTAGTTATAAAATAATCTTTGACTTCTTTTTCTCCTGACAATATCTCTAAAGCAATTTCCTTCTCACGTTGTGAATCGCAGGCGTTAGTCACCAGCTCACGTACAGTTGAAGCAATAGGGGTAGAGTATTGTGTAGATTGAAGAATATCAAAGACAAGTTTTTCAGCAGATTTATTTATACGTTTTTCAACACCAGTACTATTACTGTCTGCATGTGTTCCAATTGTCTTTATACTCATTTATTTTTGCATTAAAAAGCCCCAACTATTTAGTCGGGGCCATTATTTCTAAAATTTGATTTACAGTCTCAATGTTTTGTCGTTGATTCCGTGGTACAAATAGTACCGGGGGATCATCTTGTTCCATTAAGAGCTGTTTAAACATCTTCCACTTAAGCGGAAAGCGTTCGTTTGCGTAGCCTTTACACTCTATGACCCATCGACCTTTAGGGTCTACAAAGTCAGGAGTGTATGTTATATCTCGCACCTTATGTTTTTGTTTATCTTGGAATCCTGTCTTACCGTTGTCCTCGAAAGAGCTATTAGGATAGTGAAAACCTTTTAAAAGAACATACTTATGTTTCTCATAGTCTGCTTCTATATTAGCATCCTTGAGCATACGATAACAATGTGCTTCTAATTTAGAACGGAATTTGATCCCGTCCACTTCCGTGGGCTTCGACTTTATTTTTGCTTTCCCACTGCGGGCTTTTCTTTTCCAAGTTCTTGATGACATCTTTTGCTGTTTCTATTCCATGATCTTTAACTAAGTCCGATATATCCTTACTCTTATAGTGAGAAGGTATCTTCAAATTAGTTAGATCATACTTACTGCAAATCTTTGCAGCCATAGTTTGTCCAGGATTAGAAGCCTTCTCAAAGTCGTTGTCGTAAAAGACTATTACTTTTTTGAAGCGCGTTTTGATTTCTTCAATGGTTTCTTTACTTGGCACAAGCATTTCTGACTGAAGA